>Ga0307515_10016391_pt1 | contig 13564 bp, 6 predicted proteins | sample 17_EM_MG_FD_194513 | JGI IMG/M metagenome (GOLD analysis project Ga0307515, IMG submission 194513) | Populus trichocarpa ectomycorrhiza microbial communities from riparian zone in the Pacific Northwest, United States - 17_EM | ecosystem: Host-associated > Plants > Roots > Unclassified | place...
GATATTTTTCTCAAAGAATGTCTTAGCCAGTTTATCATGACAAATTAATCATGCTAGTGTTTTCTCCAAAACTAATAACCTTAGGAAGTTATTTGGTGTTCCTGTTTTGCATCAAGGAATGATTAAAAAGACCTATAACTATATCATGGAAAACATGCAATAAAAATTTTCCAATTAGAAATGGAAAACCTTATCTCTTGGAGGGAGAATTACTCTTTGCAAATCCATTCTTACAATTGTTCCTTTATACCTTATGTAGTCCCTTCTCATCCCAAAATCTATTTGCTATGAGATTGAGAAAACTTGTCATAGATTCATATAGAGAACAATGATGGAAATGACTAGATTTATTTTATGAAATGACAATAAATTTATGAGGCCAAGATAAGTGGAGGGTTAGGTATAAAAGTATACATCCCATGAACAAAGCTTTCATCATGAAATTCAGATGAGGAATTATTAATGATAGCAGTAGCCTTTGGGCTAGAGTCTTGCATCGAAAATATATCAAAACAACAGATAATATTCCTCGGGTTCAAGCTAGAGGGAAAGATTCTCCTCAATGGAAAGCTATTTACAAGGTTTGCCCCGGAGTTATTAGCAGGATTGACTGGTCAATTGGGAGTTTAAATAAGATGAGTATCTGGATTGATAGTTGTGTAGACATGTTTGGCCCTTTATTTCAACATATTATACAAAATATTCTTGAGAGTGAGAAAGGCTTATTAGTTGCTGGCATGGTGCTTTATAATAAGTAATGGAACTGAAAGGCTTTTGCTAGACTTCTGCCTATGCAAGTGACTATGGTGTAAGCAAACTACCCTCTTTAATCTACTAGTTTAGTTGAAAATTCCATTTATTGGCGTAACTTTGCCAATAGAACTTTTTCTCTGAGGTCAACTTATAAATCTCATACAGTTTCTAAAGTTAAACATTCTGAAGTGGATCTACTTTGGAAAATGTTATGGAAATGAAATGATCTTGAGAGGATTAAGGTATTTATGTGGATTGTTGCACACAATAGCCTTATGAACAATGATAATAGATTTCGACGACATATTGCGGACCATCCCTATTGTCACCACTGTAACATGAATACAGAGACATTGCTTTATGCCTTACGGGATTATCCTTTAGCTCAAAATGTTTGGAATCTTAGTGAATCATTGGGATAAAAAGGAGTTCTATTCTACAATTTTATTTTTATAGATAATTGATAATTTATCATCCAATAGTTGTAATAATGAAGGACACCCTTGGCTTTTAGTTTTTGAAGCTACATAATGGTATATGTGGAAGTGAAAGAAACATAAAGTGTTTGGAGAGATCCTTGATCTTCACTTCAATCCTTTAAATGTGATACAATGCTTTATGACTGATGTAAAAGTAGCTACATAGATTAATACAACCCTTATAGGAAGAACTAAACATGTTACTTTGGTGGGATGAAAGTATCCCACCAATGCAATGGATGAAGTTGAATGTGAATGGCTGTAACAAAGGCAATCTAGGTAATGTAAGAGCTTGAGGAATTATTAATAACATTATGACGTGCTCATACCCAAGAATGACCTTTGTGATGTGATGTCATCCACTGCGCTCAATAGTAAATTACTATCTCTATCTCCATGCAAGTTAGTGTAGCTCATAGCTATATAAATGTTCATGAGTCACCAAGTAAAGGATTCGAATCTAGAAACTCACATCTCTTACATATTCTCTATAAACACATATAATACAACCTTTAAGACTTATTTCTTTTATATATGTGCCTTTAAGACTTCTTCCTTTTACATCTGTGCTTATTAAAGCATAGAAATATCTTCCAAACCTAACAAGAGACTTGTTTTGCAGGTGCTTGCGGAGCTCAAGTTCAACAATCTCAATCTTCTAGTCCATCAACCGACCTTAAAAAGACCTCGATCTTTTAAGGTTTTCAAACATTGTCAAGTATATTTGGAAAGTGAAATACCTAATTCATTTAGAAATATATTAATACGACTATTCGATCTTTTAAGGTTATACTTTCATGCAATGTGTTTTTTAACTATGAAGAAGTTGACACGTAAAAATATATTAATACTCTTTAACAAAACACATAATTCATTTAGAAATTATAACCTATGTAAGATTATGTAATAATTGTCCTTTATTAAAAAAAATACTCAGAATTTAAAAACTATCTTATATATCATTAATTTCAATGATTCATATTTAGTAATTAAACAATCCACAATAGACAAATTTTACTCTCCCTCTTATTTCTTTCCTCTCTATTTTCTTTTGAAAAGAAAGTAAAAAGTAAAAAACAAGTTTTTCCTTGTACCTTTCAATAAGTTGAAGATGTATCCTATGCATTATGTATTCTCTACCAATATTTTTTTTTTTTTTGAGAATTTTCCACTTTCATATACCCTTATACATTTATATTTTTTTTCAATATACCATTTTACCTTCTTTTTTATTTATTTTATGAAAATGCCCTCAAACTCCCAAACAAAAAATTAATTTTCAAAAATAAAAAAACATGAAAAATTTTATTTCAAGAAATAAAAATTATTTATTTATTTTTAAAAAACTTGAAAGCCCTATATAAATAAATCTGAAATAAGTAAAAAATAGAAACTAACTTGTAAAATCTAAAAAAGTGAAAAAAAACTATGTCCATAGAACCTATTGAAATTAAAAAAAAGAGATAGTTGTTTGTTCATGACATTAATTTGTTTTTAAGTTGCTGAGCAATTTTTTCCAAATAAAAGGCAATTATTACACAATCTTACGGAGACTACAATTTCTAAATGAATTATGTGCTTTGTTATAAAAGTATTAGGACATATTTACAAGCAATTATCTTTTTCATAGTTTAAAAACACATTGTATAAAAATAACGTATTAGTTTTTTTCACTTTGGCCAATATACTTGACAAGGTTTGAAAACCTTAAAACATCAAGGTATCTTGTAACTTTTCTATAGGAGAAATTAAAAGAAATTCAATTTAAAAATCTATATATATAAAAAAAACAACAATAACAAAAATAAGAACTAAATTTAACAAACTAAATAATTAAAAAAGAATCAAATTGAGAAAAAAAATTTAATTTTATAAAACAAATAGAAAAAAAAATAAGGAGCCCATCGAAAGAAAAAACTTGAAGGGTTAATTTATAAATTTAGAAGTCTAGGAGCGGATATTTAGGAGGAGAGAGAAAAAAAAACTATTAATTTGAAATTAAAGTTTTGTTAACTACACGCTTGCCTAAAAAAATTTAACACTAATATTAATTGAATAACATTATAAAATAATAATTTTGATTACTAGAATTAGCTGTGCTGCTTAAAGACAGCAAAGCAATTAGTGTACAATATAAATGTTAACAACTTTTTATTTATTTATTAAAATACTACATTACCTTTATCACCAAATAATTATTACAAAAAGCCATTATAAATTTACAAATAAGACCTTATAATAAAGTTTTGAGGATTTTAATTTAAATAACAATATAATTATTACATTCTTCAAAAAGTGAAATATCATACAGATCCCTACACCAACGAAAACACGGAATCAATCAAATAATGATGACTGTAACATGTTAAAAAACTCATTTACCCAGTAACAAGTTTAATGATTTTGCAAAGATGTAATTTTACTGTTCCAATCTACCATGAATTACGGCTATCTACATTGGTTTTCCCATGGAATTTAGGTTCTGTCAATTAATTAATTTGACTGCAGTCATGGAAGATTGGAGGTAGGAAAAAAAAAAATATTTTATAACATGAATTTTGCATCACAGAAAAAAACCTCTGAGCTCCGAAGTACAAAAGAAAGAATTGTACTTGAAGACATCAGTTTGTCTCTGCAGAGAAAGAGAGATGGCAAGTATAGTGACAACAGTGAGGAATGCAGAGAAATTAGTGGAAAGAACCATGAAAGGAAACGACGCGTCACACGATGCAGCTCATGTGTGGAGAGTGAGAGACCTTGCTCTCTCTCTTGCTCAAGAAGAAGGCCTCTCTTCTGATTCAATGGAAATAGTAAAGCCCTTTAAACTAAACCTCTCTCTCTACTTTTAGAACTTGTCTGGACCTGTTTTACTTTTGGGTGCTTATAAATTGTGGAACCCAGTTTTTGATTTTTCTTGTGATTGGCATTTCTAGTTTCAAACGAGGCATTTGGCCTTTTTTTTTTTTTATGCTAGTTTTGATTTTGGGTTTTTAGTTTTTTTATGAGGTGGTTCAGTTGAGGGAGTTTTCAGTGAATAAACGATCCTTCAAAGGATGATACTTGTTGTTATGCTCAAGTACTATTTTGCAAAAAGCTAGCTTTTTGTATAAAATGGTGTTTTTTGGTGTGATCCCATTATTAATAATAGCGATGGAACGGGAAAGGAGAGCCATCTTCTTGATTACTAATAATAGAAAACTGAGATTTATCCCATAAAGAATTCAACTTGATTTCATTGACATCGCTTTTTTGTTATGGATTCCTTTCCTGTGATATTGTAAAATTTAATTGTTCTGTATAACGATACAGAAAAATCATATAAGAGGTTGCCACACTGAAAGATGCCCTCAAGTTTTAATCATTGGGGTTGGATTGCATGTCTTGAATGGCTGCGGCTAGTTGGGAGTAAGGCTCTGCTGATTTGTCTTCTGGATATTGAGAATAGATTGTAAATTTTATAGTGAGAAACTAAGAGTTTCTGTTAAAAAGAATGTAATTTGATCCAGTGTCATCATTTTAGTTCTTGATTCCTTTCCTTTGATAATCCCATTTCTGAATACACTTTCGTAATTTTAATTGCTATCTATGACACAATGGAAAATCATTTATCTAGAGACGGGGACATTTAAAGATGTCTCAAGTTTGGGTTAGATGTCTTGAGCAGTTGCAAGTAGTCAGGAGTAGAGTTCTGTTAATTTGTCTTCTGGACATTGAAAATAGTTTAAAAGCTTTTCATTATCGGACATTCACTGGTTTTGTTAGTTGAATAGATTGGGCACTTACTGTTCCCACTATTTTTTTTTCCCTGATCTCTGTGATTCTATTTAAATTTTGTCTTCTATGGCAGGTAGAGCTTGCTGCACTTCTTCATGATATAGGTCATCCTCATTCCAACTCCTACTTTCAGACTTGCAAATCATCTGGCTTCCAATAAGTTCAAAATAATGTAAATGTGAATTTTGAACATGGTTTTGTGTGTTTACATGGATTTAGGATGGTCACCTAGATGTTGGCACATGAACTTGTATGGGATTTCTAGGGGATTGATGGTTTGACACACTCCACATGCATGCCTTTTAGCTCATCTATCTGTCCTTTTAGCAATCTTCAATGCATTTCTCAAGAATTTTAGTTGTGAGGTACTGATTGCATCACTTGCTGATTCTAGTGGTACTGGGATGAGTGTGAGTACTAACCGAAACATATTCATAAATTCTTTATCTTGATGATTTTCATTTCTATCCTCTCTATGTGTTTTACAGTGTCTAGCTGTAATTATTTGTAGATGTCATCCTTTGAAACAATTAATCATTTTGTTTTTTGCCACTTACTGCAGGTGACTACAAATACTTAAGGTTCATAATTCTCCTGGATTCTGTTGCCTTTCGTTCAATATAGTGCCAAAATATTTGTGTTATGCTTTTATGTCTTTTAAATAATTAGATCTTCATCACAGTAGTGTAGCTATTCCTGATGAAGTAATGCTCAGATGTGTCATGTTCTTTATGTTTTGTTCTATTGACTTATGATGCCATTTTTGGGTTTACACAAAATGAACCCACTCTCAATTCTATTCATTCTCTACTGACCTGTATATAGCTGCGTCACATAGGTGCTTATATACACACGACTTATTTTCTTGCCACATATATAGCCATATCACCTGCACTCAACTCTGTTTGTTGATATTAGTTCAGAGTGCAACCCATATCTATGTCCAAGAACTGTCGAACTTAGTGAATATTTAATAGTGGTTTGACTTCGACTCAATTCTGTCTCTTTCAATGTTGTTTTCTGAAAACACTTTTTATATTTGTTTTGCTCTCCAAGTTACCGTTTCTTATTGTTTTTTGATTCCCTGATAGTTTAAGCTTCTATTTGGCCATGTAGGGATCCATCTGAGGAGAAAATTGTTGAGAATTTTCTGGAGGAAGAGGGAGTAGATGAAGTAAAAAAGATGAAGATCCTGGCAATCATTAAGGGGATGGGTAAGTTTGACAGCTATTATCATCGTTCTGAAGCAGTGTTCTTGTTTGAGTTCATTTTATGCTTATATTCTTCTTACCAGTAGTAAAATTCTGTCAGATAACTAATCATTTGCAGCTAAATTCTTTAAAAGTATAATTCAAGATGATTATTTGATATTTCAAAGCTGATTATTGTAAGCTTAAATGACTGTTTGGTTTTTGTCACAAAGTGTTTCAGGTTCTTTTGTGATTGTCTCAACTAAGAGGACTTTGAATTTCAAAGTTAGACATTAAATTTAATGTTAACGACCTGGACTCCAAACACTATTCTTAGAACTCTAGACTTATAGTTCCAAACTTGTAATAACGTATTCAAATCGTTATGGTATTTTAATATGCAAAAAGCAAATTAAAATATAAGGAGTAGTCAAATCATCTGAATGCTTTGAATGTAAAAGATAACTTTACAACTTAAGATTAAGGAATTTACATTCATTAGATGATTTTTCAATTGATTACAAACACGCATTAGAATTCCTTGACAAGAATATATAAATTATGTATTTTCTCGTTTTTTTCAGTAATGAAAATTGCAAGCCTACTGGATTACAATGGAAACTATAAGCTTACTAATTATTGCTTATAAACTATTAGTGTACAAGCTATTTGCCTATAAATTACATGCCTATTGATTATCGCCCACGAGATTACAAGCCTACTGATAAACAGGTTTTGAAGATCTTGAAAACTTAGTTGAATTGCATAGTAACTATTGTTGATTTGTTGAATTCTTTTGAAGTGCCTTGCATCCTTAATTAAACAAGAAAGTTCAAAATAACTTCAAGTAACTATTCACGTCCATTTCTCCTTGTTTTGAGAATTCACGACTGAAACTGCCTAACTTCATTTGCAGTTGTTTTTTCAAGTTTGGATTGCATTTTTTCTATATCCTTCCGTTTATTTGTCCAAACTTCATGATCCACTTGGTTCAGCCCATAACCAAGTCTATCTTTGTTTTTATTTGGCCTAGACTTCGTTTAATATGGAAACACTTATCAAGTTCAGCCCATTATTTCATCTTTTTTCCCTTTTGGCTCAAATTACTTCTTTGATTAATTTATTATGTAACACAAAGTTAATTGATTGTGAAACTCATTATTGGTGTTGTTAGATATCGAATTGGTATATTTCTTAATCTTCGTTTATTGTACAATTAAAGTCTATGCAATGGTGCATTCTTAATCATGCCTTCTACTTACTTATCTATTGATCTTTTGACTTACTTACAGATTTTTCAAATTTTGCTTCCATATGTTGTGCAGTATTCATATAGCTTCTGTTGGACTGAAAATATATATGAATTTTTAATTGTGGTTCCTCTCAGTCTATGTTGACATTATAATTTACGTTAGCTTTAAAGACTACAATAGCATAATTAACAAACTATTTTAATCCCAAACACCTCTAAATGGACTACACATTTATGATGTCGATTGCAAGCGTGCAAGGTTTTTATTGATTTCACACTTCTCAGTCTATTGATTCTTTTGCCTGTTAAAGTGGGAATCTTATATTAGTGAATGTTGAAAGTAATCAGTGCAGGCGCTTTCCTATTTTCAGGTTTTAAGGAGGAACTTGCAGGGCATGCAAATGGCGAATTTTCTCCAGAATTCAGGGTTGTGCAGGATGCTGATCGGCTTGATGCAATCGGTGCAGTTGGTAATTTCTATTCACCTCTGCAGTTCACTATTTACTTGTATCAAACAGGGTCTTGGGTCTATACATTTTCATTTAGGTTCTTGTATTTTTAGTCATTTTGAATTTGCATATTTATTTGCTTGGTTATATATTGGCTGCATTTTTTTCCAATAAGCCAGGTGTCTGCATTCTGGTGAAGCTGTAACTATCACACATTACATTCACTGAATTATAATTTGATTATAGGAATTGCCCGATGCTTTACTTTTGGTGGAAGTAGGAACAGGGTGCTTCATGACCCTGCTATTCACCCACGCTCAGATTTGTCAAAGGAACAGTATATGAAGAAAGAAGAGCAGACAACTGTGAACCACTTCCATGAAAAACTTCTCAAGCTGAAGGATTTGATGAAAACAAAGGTACACATTGACTGTCAGGTTTCATATTGGCTTTCATGGTTATTCATCATTTCTTCTGCTAGCATGACCTTTGCTAATTGTTGAACGACACATAATAAATGTCAAGCCTCTATGAATCACCTATTCGGTAATTTATCAAACTTGACCGTCTGATATCGATACACTTTCCAGGCTGGGCAGAGGAGGGCTGAGAGAAGACACAAGTTCATGGAGGAATTTTTGAAAGAGTTCTATGAAGAATGGGATGGACGAGCTTGATAAAAGGTAGTTGTTTTCGATCTTAAATGATGTTATTGAACAAAGAAAGATGTTATTGAATTCCAAGTGAATGAGCCCTTGGCAAGTGCTAATATGTATGCCACAAACTTTATTTCAGCAATGGAGGTAATGATATATTTAAGTTCATCCAGATTCAGAACTAGTTATGCAGAATTTTTTTCTTTTCTTTTGAAAGATAAATGCTTGTGGTTCTTCTGTATAGTGCAATTGACTCTCATGACTTCTTAGATGCTTTTCTTGGTGCTATCCCCGGAATCTGGGGCTATTCCTTTAAGACAGCCTACAGTGTGGTGGGTTGAGAATTCAAGCTAGGGTGGTGTTCATAAACTGGAACAAGAAATCAGAAATCAATTAATTCGTAATTAATTATTTGAAAGCATAGCATCAACCATAACACACCACCATATAATTCTTCAGCTCAATGATAATCTTAATGAACATATCTTTAACTCCCCCTCTACTCTCTCTCTTATCTCAACAAGCCATAATTTTTTTTTGCAAATACCAATAATATATTTATTCGAGAAACGGATCATAACTACTTGATATTAAGGTATTTTTGAAGCTCAGACTCCTCACGCTTGACTAGATTCACCTTCAACCCATGCTTCATGTACATTGTCAGAGCAAGCTTAGGCACCACAGGATGATCTTTCACTACCTTCACATGGTAACGATACAAGATTGACGCCACAGCAAATCTCATCTGATAGTAAGCAAAATCTTTCCCTAAGCATAGTCGAGGACCGCCGTTGAAAGCAGTGAATTTGTAGGCTGATTCACTCATGAACCGTCCGTCGATGATTCTTAACCATCTCTCTGGCTTAAACTCCCTGCAGTCACTTCCCCATACTGCCTCCATTCTTCCCATTGCATATATTGCATAAATCACTTTTGTCCCCTTCTTTAATTCAGTCCCATCAGGAAAAATGTCATCCTCAACAACCTACAAAATATTGAAGCAAGAGAAAATGAAACAGTATTTGTCACTCACCATTTTCTTTCCTCGCCTTGAAAAACAAAAGAAAATGGCATAATTAATGGTCAAGGCATTCTCGGGTCAAAATTCACTTTGTTCATGGTGAATAAAAGGTTGTATTCATGGCTTTTGTAAATGGTGTGAGCAGTTACCAGGAGGGTTGTGAGGAAAAAAAGTCTCTTTTTTCAAGAGGTTGTAAAGCTGTTTTAGGCTTTCAATGAGATTGATTCTTATAATTAATCCAACTAACCCCGGTCCCTGGTTCAATTCTCACCTATTTCTAGGACCTCGGAATTTCCTTATTTTATGCTCACCAAACAGAGCTTAGCCACGTTACACTAACATACTGTTTGGTCACCACGATGGAGTTGACCAAAGTACTTCATGCAAGGGAAATTTGACAGATATTTGATTAAAGAAACAAGAATTTGTCCATTTCACACAAGCTTAGTTTTCCAAGGTATGTATGCTTGAATTTATGGTATATTACGACAAGATTTTTGATTTGTTGCACATAAAGCTCGCAGTTGGATATTGATTGGGTATGAGTCCATTAATGGCACCTACCCATCACTTGAAGAAAAGAAAGGACTCGGCTTGTCATGAAGGAGGATTATTCTACATCTTTAATGGTGAGATGCTCTGGAAAAGATCTAAATGCATAATCTCCAAGAAATGTTGCAATTTTATAAGACTGTGTAAGAAATACTATAATTGCTACATATGCATGAAACATTAATTCTAATTAGTAAAAAAAAAAACCCTAAAAAGGATTCTTCTCTAAATCACTTGTGAAAAAACACAAGGATATAAATTTCTTTTGGAAATGTTTTGAAGAAAAATATTCAATGGAATCAACATTACTCGAAATTAAAGGAAATATTAGTATTTGGTCAAAAGGAAGTCGTTTGTTACTTAAATTACCTCTTTGTGGTCCACTGGTACTGAAGGGTATAACCTCAAGGCCTCAGATAGAGCAGCTTGCAAATAGTCCATCTTCTTTATCTCCTCTGGCCTAAACACTAATGGAGTTTTGGTGTCCAAATCTTCTCGCTCACTAATTATCTTGCATATTTCAGCAAGAATCTTCTCCTCTACTGTTGGATGTGAATCAAGAAGCCAAAAGAACCAGCTCATTGCCACTGAAGAAGTGTCTCTGCCAGCAAGAATAAAGTTTACACAAATATCTCTTAAAAATCTGTCTGAAAATGGCTTCCCATTCTCATCTTTTAACCCCATAAACACTGTTAAAAGATCTGATCTTTGCTTCTCCTTATCATTCTCACTTTGCAGGGAGAGTTCTTTCTTTCTTGTCCTTATGACATCTTCTGCAAACTCATCCACATCTTTTATTGATCTTTTCAGCTTCTTTTCGGACCCCAAATCAAGAAACCTCATAACTTTCCATATGCATGTTGGTGTAACGAAACGTAGGAGAGTAGCTTCTGTTGCATCTTCGAAGGCTCTAGCAAATGGTATATCAGGCAAACCAGGGCGTAAGCATCCTGGATCAACCCCAAATGCTATCATGCAAACATTATCAAATGTTAGCCTCAAAAGAATATCCTGCATATCAATCGACATTGAGTTGTTCTCCGCATTTTCTAGGACTAGCAAGAGCCTAGAATGAACAAGTTCAAGCAATGAATCAGTAGTCAATTGCCTGAACTTTGTTGAATGAAACTCAATGCTTGCTGTCTTTCTTTGCCTTTGCCATTTCTCATCATCAGCATTGAATATCCCTCCGCCGAGAAGATCACCTAGCGTGTCGCGAAAATACTGGCCTTTGGGGTAATTAGGGAACTTGGTCTTGAGAAGATGCTCAAGATTTCTTGGATCCGCAGTCACTACACAATTAAGACTACTAAACCATGGACCTTTGAATCGAAAAGTCCCATTTCGATCGCAAAGTACATCAGAAATCCATTCGTACATGTTGCATTGAAGACCAGACACCAAAGATGGTAGCATGCCTAGAACTGGCCATACGGGCAGTCCACAATGCTTTTTCTGCCTAAGAGAATGTATAGCAATGAAGACCACAAGAGCAAGGAGGAGCTCTAAAATCTGAATATCTCGCAAGAAAAATAGTCTCGAAATGAAGTATCCGGCAACATCATCGGACAAGGAGGAGGAAAGGGAAGTGAGATTATTGTTGATGCTAGGACTGATCATGGTGTGGATCATGATAGGGAATAAGACTATCGTCCATATGATAAGGCCTTTTTATGGTTATAGCTAAGAGAGGGTCATGTGTTACAAGGGAGCAGTATGTTTGTGCTTTCTTGGCGTGCAGTTTTTGGCCCAATTGGTATGATTTGGTGAGCTGAAAATGCGTGGGCTCCTGCTGCTCTTTCTATATGACTAAACTGATCAATTCTTCTACTTCTTACCTGAATTGGATGGTTTTCGTCCTTTGATGTTTTCTTTTTGTTGGAAATGTCATACTTTTGGTCTCTAGTAAATGAGAATGCGGAGCAGTTATTGCTTGTGTGTCGAACAAGAGTTACTACAAATAGGATTGACACTCGTCTGAGAGGAGGAGGATGGGAAGTTGTTGGTGACTGATAACCTAACCTAAGTGCAACTATTTACTCTATTTCCCCCCCCATGTTTACCAATGCAAGTTATTTATTACAAAAACAAATTTAAGGTAATAAAGACAGATTTTGGTCACCAGCAGCCATGTCCATGTTTGCTGCACCACGTAGTTAGTCTAGACAGTGGATTTTGGTTTGGATTTTGAAACAAGAATCACCAGCAGCCATGTCCTGATGTCCATGTTTGCTGCGAAATCCCAACTACATAGCTTAATATATATATATATTTGTTTAAATCTTGATATTCAGAAAGTTACTAGACTCCAACTAATTCTGTTGAGCTGGATTCACATATTAAAATGTAAAACTCTTCTGATAATATATTTTATAGGTTTAAATTCAAAATTTTATTTTAAAAAACAACCACCAAACAACTTGGTAATATAATACCTTAGTGAATAAGCAGCTGATGTATCAAAAAATAAAAATAATTCCATTACCATCTCTTTTCATATTATTGTAATTGAGACAAATATATACACTGACGATTAAGAATATAGTGGTCGGTACGAGGTACAAATTCCACAAGTCATAGAATAATTTGATGGGAATTTAAGGCTTTCTTTAAACAATATTCCAGGCTACATAAAATTTCCCCACGTCACCATGTCACCTGTTTTTTTTTTTTTTTAATTTTGAAATGCCCGAGTTTAAGAATTTTAATTTTTTTTTATATTTCAAAAATAGTTTTTAAAAAATTATTATTTTTTTAAATATTTTCATATCATTTTGATATATTATATAAAAAATAATTTTTTATAAATAAAAAATATATTATTGTAATATATTTTCAAATAAAAAATACTTTAAAAAACATCAATTACCACATTAAAAAACAAAAACACAATAGAAGACGTATAAAACCATGTTCCTAATTTTGTTTTTCCTTCTTCGCTCTCTTCATTTCTCGGATGAGTTTGATATATAGTTTTAAAACCCGGTCTGGCCTAACAAGTTTACCCAGGACTCGACCAATCAAGGGCTGAAACTGGGTTGGGTTGAGGAAAAATCAGGGGAAAAAAAAACTTGGTGTGACCAGGCTGACCCAGCGACCCGGTCAAAAACCCGGTTGCAACCCGTTGACTTTCTTTTTTCTAAAACGACATCGTTTTGATTTTTTTTTTAAAATTGAACCGAACAACCTGGTGACCCTGTTAAAACTCGAAACCCGGACCTTGAATCACGCCGGGTCTAAAAACTATGCTTCGAAATTAGCTGGTACTAGTTTTCATACCAAATGCTTCGAATGTGAACTGTTTAAACGCATGTAATTAAACATCGCAAAAACTTGTTCTAAAAAATGGAGTAGCTAAATTTTACTATTTTCTTTAAAAATAGCGAAACTCTTTGACTTAAACAGTGGACAAAAATATATGCTCTTGGAGAATGG
>Ga0307515_10016392_pt1 | contig 13563 bp, 13 predicted proteins | sample 17_EM_MG_FD_194513 | JGI IMG/M metagenome (GOLD analysis project Ga0307515, IMG submission 194513) | Populus trichocarpa ectomycorrhiza microbial communities from riparian zone in the Pacific Northwest, United States - 17_EM | ecosystem: Host-associated > Plants > Roots > Unclassified | place...
ATGGTCACCCCCAAAACCGCATAAAGCCGATAAGAGCCGCATCGGGTAGGGCTCGGCTGCCGGAAAGGCTCGCCTGACCAGACCCGGCCGGCCGCTGGATTGCCAGCGCGAATCAGTCACCCCTTTCGCCGGGCTCAAGCCCCGCAGCAACCAAGATCGCGCCAAGCCACTGCCCAGGGCCAAGTCAGACCACGACCGGCCAGACCACGACCGGTCAGACCAGGATCGGCCAGACCAGCAAGACCAGACCCAAGACGGCTAGGACCAGCCAGGACCGCCAGGAGCAACCAGGCATGCCAGGCCGGGATCGCCAGGACAGCCGCCGCCTACTTTCGCCCATCCGCCCGCCAACCCGAGCCAGCAAGGACCGGATCGGACCAGCAAAGACCGGACCAGCAAAGACCGGACCAGCAAAGACCGGACCAGTGAGGATCGGACCGGGATCGGACCGGGATCGGACCGGCAAGGACCGGACCAGGTGCAGAACCCGGTCGGAACCCGAGCCGAAACCATGGCCAAGAGCTGGACCGACCGCGGGGAGCCGGTTGGCTTGGATCGGGCCGGTCGGCCAGCCTGGAGTGGGTGGCGGAGACCTGCGCGAAACCGGAGACCTTGTGCTTGGCTAGGCGGCTTCCAGGGTGGGCTGGTATGCCAGGCCCAGCACCGACTCCACCAGGGACACGAAGTGCTCCGACGCGCGCAGTAGGTCGTCCGCCTCACGAGGGCTGACCACACGAGGGATGCCTGCCTCGGCCGCCGCTCGCTTGGTCGCTCCCAGTGCGAAGTAGCTCGCCCAGTCGCTGAATTCCGGTGCTACCAGGACCAGGAGTGACCAGGCGCTTGTGACGCGGCCGCGCTTCGTCGGTGCTGCCGGCCTGGCACGGGATGCGAGCACTGCCGCCGCCGCTCGCAGGGCCGCCAGGTGGGCTGCCGCGTAGCGCAGGCCGTCCGGGCGGGTGCGGGCCGCTTCTGCCAGGCCCTCTCGGGCGATAGCGAGCAGTTGGGCGGGGGTACGGTTCGGCAGCAGGTTGGCCGGGACCGTGGGGGCCGCCTGCGCCGCAGCCGTAGGCGCGTGCGCCAATGGGCCGGGGCCCGGCGCTGAGCCCGATGCCGAGCCTGGCGCTGATGCCGAGCCTGGCCACCCCGGCGCTGAGCCTGACCTCGGCGCTGGGCCTGGCGGCTGTCTCAGGCCAGTTGCCGGGTGGGCGGGGTTGCTCACCATGATCGTCTCCTCGCGTGTCGCATCCGACTTGCTGGTCGAACCGATCCGCTGCGGAGGAAGACGCAGCGGTTGTGGCTGCCGGCCGGGTGTGAAGCTTCCCCACACCACACCCGGCCGGACTTGCCGGCGGGTCCGTCGCCCACCGCCCGGGGGTCGGGGGAGGTGGACGACGGTCCTGCCTCATGCCGGTCCGGACCCGCGAATGCCCGAACCTCGCGTGCGGACGCTTCGCGGGCGCCGCACTCGGGAGCCTCGCCGCGAACGCGGCTCCCGTCGGTCAGCCCGAGTGCTGGCTGGCACAGGAGTTCGAACCAATCGAACACTCGTTCTAACTACGGATGAGAGTACACCCCGGGTACGACAAAAAAGCAACACGCGCAGCCCGCCCCCGGCGGTACCAGCGTCAGCGGGAGATCGCCACTCCCGACACCCTCGACAAAGAGGGAGAGAAACGGCATGAACGGCGAATCGATGCAGGTCACCGGGGCGATGGGGACGGGCGCTGCTCCCGGCAGGCCCGAGAAGCTATCGCGACAAACGACCAGGCAATCGGCCCGCCCGGCCGACATTCCGCCCCGACCCCTCCTACCTCGCCGCAAACGGCGGACTGAGCGAACCTTGCGAGACTCCGCGCCCGCGACGGCACCCGGGAGGTGCTCGACGAGATTGGCGCCGCCCGAACTTCGACACCCTGTGGAAGCGACAACCGCCGGCTCGATCACCGTCCGTGAGCAGTCTGGCCGCCCGAGTGGAGGGGGCCCGGCTACGAAAGTGCCGGGGCACCGCGTCTACGGCAAACAGAAGCAGGGCATCGGGTTCGGACTCTCCAGCACGGGGTTACCCGCCGACGTGGATGCCGGGGCGGCGGGCCGGGTCGGGCTCGCTTTTGCGGATGATTTCGCGGACCACCGGGGCCGTGTCTCCGCGGCCCAGTAGTAGGTATCTGAACAGGTGCAGCAGCGGGCTGCCCTCCGCCCACTCGAAGTAGCAGTGTGGCCGTACCCCGGTCGCGTCGCGGAGGGCGAGGAGGACCGCCGCTATCGCGTTTGGTGCTGCCGGGCTTTGCAGGCGCAGGATGCGGAAGCCGTCCACCTGTACGCCGTGGACCTGGAGTACGCCGCTGAACTCGGAAGGGTCGACCACGTCGACCTCCAGGAACAGGATGTCGGCCGCGCCCGGTACCGGGTTCATGCCGCGCTGTTCGCCTTCCTTGGCCGAGTATTCCGCCGCGTCGCCGGCCTGGCGGCGGTTCGCCACCACGTTGAGTTCGCCGTCGTGGGCGATCGAGTCGGCGATGAATTGGCGGGCCGGCTCGTCGAATTCGATGCTGTCCGCGCGCAGTTCCGTGGTGCGGCTGACTCGGGAGATCAGGGAGACCACGATGATGGCGGCGACGAAGACCGCGGAGATGGCGATGCCGTCCGGCTTCTCCACGATGTTGTCGCCCAGGGCGTACAGCAGGATCAGGGTGAGCACCGTGAAGCCGATGGTGGCCCGGCGCTGGCGGCGGCGGGCCGCCGAGATGGCGACCGCCACCGCGCCGGAGACCATCATGGCCAGGATGCCGGTGGCGTACGCGCCCGCCTGCGCGTTCACGTCGGCGCCGAACACGATGGTGATGCCGATGCTGATCGCGGTGTAGACCAGCACCACCGGCCGGATGGCGCGGGCCCACTCCGGCGCCATGCCGTAGCCGGGCAGGTAGCGGGGCACGATGTTGATCAGGCCAGCCATGGCGGAGGCGCCGGCGAACCACAGGATCAGGATGCTGCTGATGTCGTAGACCGTGCCGAAGCCCTCGCCCAGTTTTTCGTGGGCCAGGTACGCGAGCGCCCGCCCGTTGGCCTGCCCGCCCTCCTCGAACTCGGCCGGCGGGATCAGCACGGTGGTGACGAAGCTGGTGGCCAGCAGGTAGCCGCTCATGATCAGCGCGGCCGTGGTGAGCAGCTTGCGGGTGTTGCGGATCCGCGACTTGAGCCGGTCGGCGGCGGACTCGCCGGACGCCGCGATCAGCGGCATCATGCTGACCCCGGTTTCGAAGCCGGACAGGCCCAGCACCAGGGCCGGGAACGCGAGGAGGGCCGGCGCGAAGATGCCGTCCGGGCTGCTGGTGAGCGCGTCGGTCCAGTTGCTGAAGGCGCCCGGCACCGTGAACACGTCGACCAGGCCCACCACGGTGATCACCGCGTTCAGGCCGAGGAAGACCACGACCAGCGGGATGGCGACCTGGACGGCCTCGCTGAAGCCGAGCAGGAAGACGAAGCCCAGGATGAGCAGCAGGACGATGGTGATCAGGACGTCGTGCCCGTGCAGGAAGCCGGGGAGGTACGGATTTTCCGTCATGTGCACGGTGGCGTCGGCGGCCGACAGGGTGATCGTGATGATCCACGAGGTGACCACGAAGCCGAGCAGGACCAGCACGAACAGCTTGCCGCGCCAGAACGGCAGCAGGTCCTCCAGCATGGCGACCGAGCCCTGCCCGTGCGGGCTCTCCTGCGCGACCCGCCGGTACATCGGCAGCATGCCGAGCAGGGTCAGCGCGACGATCAGCAGCGTCGCCAGGGGTGACAGCGCGCCGGCGGCGAGCGCCGCGATGGCCGGCAGGTAGGACAGCGTGGAGAAATAGTCCACCCCGGTCAGGGCCATGACCTTCCACCAGGCCTGCGGGTGGGCGTCCCGCTCGTCCGACTCGGGGCCGACCGGCTGGACCCGGTGGGCGAGCAGCCAGCGGCTGACGGTGTGCCGCGGCGGCGGGGTCTGCGCCGGGCTGGCCACGGAGGCCGGCACATTGATCTCGGTGCTCATCGAACTCTTCTCGTCGGATCGGCAAGGACGTCGATCACCCGTGTCAGGATGCACGATGGGTGCGACACACGCATCGACAACCAGGGGGTAAGAGATGCCGCGCACGGTCGTGATCACCGGAGCCAGTTCGGGTGTCGGGCTGGCCGCCGCCCGACAGTTCGCCGCGCAGGGTGACCAGGTGGTTGTGGTGGGGCGTAATCCGCGCCGGCTGGGTGCCGCGATGGCGGAGGTGCGGGCCGCCGCCACCGGGCCGGAGCCGGACGAGTTCCGCACCGACTTCGACGTGCTCGACGAGGTACGTGAGCTGGCGGCGGCGTTGCTGGCCGCGTACCCGAAGATCGATGTCCTGGCGAACAATGCCGGCGGCATGGTCGGCTCGTACGTCCGCACCGTGGACGGCTTCGAGGCCACCGTCCAGGGCAATCACCTGGCGCCGTTCCTGTTGACGCACCTGCTGCGGGAGCCGCTGCGCGGCGGCCGGGTGGTGAACACGGCGTCGCAGGCCCATCGCGGAGGGCGGGTGGATCCGGACGATTTCACCGGCTCGGCCGAGTCGTACAACAATTGGCGGGCCTACAAGCTGAGCAAGTCAGCGAACATCCTCTTCGCCGCGGAGGCGGCCCGCCGCTGGCCGGACATCACGTCGGTGTCGTTCCATCCGGGCGTGGTGCGCAGCAACTTCGGCACCGGCGCGGTGGTTCGGTTCTTCTACAAATACACGCCGTTCCTGACCACCCCGGAGAAGGCCGGCGAGCTCCTCACCTGGCTGGCCACCGCGGAGGTCACCGACGGCGCCTACTACGTGGGGCACCGGGTGACCACGCCGGACAACCGGGCCGCGGACCCGCAGTTGGCCGCCAGGTTGTGGGAGGCGAGCGCCAAGGCGGTCGGCCTGTAATCGGATCCCGCACAATGGGCCGATGGAAAACCATCCCAACGTGCTCGCCGTCCAGGCCGCGCTTGACAACGCGGACGCCCGGACGGCCGACGGCAGTTCGCCGCGGTTTGTCGTGTTCGATGAGGGGGTGCACACCGCCGCCGCGGCCGCCGCGGCGCTGGGTGTCGAGGTGGGACAGATCGCCAACTCGTTGATCTTCGATGCCGACGGCGAGCCGCTGCTCGTGCTCACCTCCGGCGCGCACCGGGTCGACACGAAGAAGGTCGCCGCCGGGCTCGGCGTCGCGAGGCTGGGCCGGGCCACCCCGGAGTTCGTCCGCACCCACACCGGTCAGGCGATCGGCGGGGTCGCGCCGCTCGGGCACCCGAAGCCGGTACGCACCCTGGTCGACACCGCCCTCGCGCAGTACCCGGTGATCTGGGCCGCGGGCGGCGTGCCCCAGGCGGTCTTCCCGATCACGTACGCCGAGTTGCTGCGGGTGACCGGCGGCACGGCGGCGGACGTAGCCTAGGCAGCGGGCCGGGACCGGCCTCCCTATCATGGGTCCTTGCCCGATCGACCCGCTCTTCCCGGGAGTCACCACATGGCCGCCGACACCGCCACGGACGCGGTAGCGCCGCCTGACCTGGGCACGCCGGCGCCGCCACCGGAGGACAAGCCGGCGCAGCGACGGGGACTGCTGTCGACGGTTGGGCTGATCGTCGCCCCGTTTGTGGTCACGCTCACTGTGATGCTGATCGGCATCGGCGAGCGCCAACTCTGGCGGGACGAGAACGCGACCTGGTGGGCGGCCTCGCTGTCGCTGGGTGACCTGCGCAAACTCGTCGAGACCGTGGACGTCGTGCTGCTGCCCTACTACGTGCTCATGCACGGCTGGAGCACGGTGTTCGGCGACTCGGAGACCGCGTTGCGGGTCCCGTCGGCGCTGTTCATGGCCGTCGCCGCGGCCCTGCTCGCGCTGGTCGGCCGGCGGCTGTTCGACGCGCCGGCGGGGCTGGTCGCCGGCCTGCTGCTGCCCGTGGTTCCGGTCGTCTCCCGCTACGGTCAGGAGGCCCGGCCGTACGCGATGGCCCTGGTCGCCTCCGTCGCCGCGGTGCTGCTGCTGCTTCGGGCCCTGGAGAAGCCGACGGTGTGGCGCTGGCTCGGCTACACGCTCGCCGTGGTCTGGGTGGCGTGCAGCCACATCGTCGCGCTGATGGCGCTGGCCGCGCACCTGGTCGCGGTCCTGGTGGCGCTGTCGGATCGGGACCGGCGTTGGCGGATCCTGATCGGCTGGCCGGCCGCCGTCGTGCTGGCCGTGCTCGCCGTCTCGCCGCTGGTGATCATCGGGCAGCGCCAGGGTGGCCAGATCGGCTGGATCCCCGACACGACCTGGGCGCGCGTGCAGGCGTTCCCCGGCGAGGTGTTCATGAGCGGGACGGTCGCCGGTTTCTTCCTGGCGCTGGGCCTCGCCGCCCTGGCCGGGCGGGCGTTCGCGGCGCGCGGGGCGCGCTGGCCGGCCGGCTTCCTCGCCGTCTGGACGCTGCTGCCGCCGGTGCTCGCGTACTACACGTTCCACGAGTTCCACTTCTTCTACGCGCGCTACCTGCTGTTCACGGTCCCGGCCTGGGTGCTGCTGGCGGCGTACGGCATCCGCAGCCTCGCCGGGGCGGCCCACGGTCGCCGGGTCTGGGCGGCCGTCGTCGCGGCCACGGTTGCCGCGGCGGCCGGGCTGACCTTCTCCGGCTGGAGCGAGCAGGAGTTGATCCGCAGCGACCGGGTCGAGAACGAGTTCGCGTTCCGGGCGGCGGCCAATTACATCCGGTCCTACGAGCAGCCGGGCGACGGCATCATCTTCACCGGCTACCGGTACGTGCATCGCGGCTTCCGCTACGAGTGGCGCGACCAGCCGATCGCCGAGCAGCCCCGGGAGATTCTCGTCGACCTGCCGGCCGGCCGGTCCTGGTCCTGGGTGCATCCGCCCTGCGCCGACACGGTCGCCTGCCTCGGCGACACGAAGCGGATCTGGCTCGTCTCGACCGACCCGAGCGGCCGGCCGCTGAGCCCGCTGCCGCCCACCCAGCAGCCCGCGGTGCAGGCCCGCTACGACGTTGTCCTGCAGACCGTCTTCCATCGACTCTGGGTCACCGAGCTCGTACTCAAGCCGACGTAGCGTGGCTCCATGAATGTCCCGCCGCTGGTCACGCTGCACGTGTGGCGCGTGCCGCGGCGCGCGGTCGGCGGCGCGCTGCTGCGGATGGCACGGGATCGGCGGCGGCTGCGGGCCCTGCCCGGCGTGCGCTTCGGCAAGCTGCTCGGCACGGGCACCGGGGTCGGCTTCGGCCCGGGCGACGCCGACCTGACCCGGTACGCGGCCGTGGTGGCCTGGGACGATCCGGCCGGCGGCGATCTCGGCCGGGTCGGCGCGGCCTGGGGTGCCCTGGCCGTCCGCGCCGCGCGGGTCGATCTGACCCCGCTGACCAGCCGCGGCCGCTGGTCCGGAAAGACACCTTTCGGCGATCCGTCCGGCGGCGGCTGCGCCGGCACGGTGCTCGCGCTGACCCGGGCCAGGCTGCGCCCGACGAAGGCATTGACGTTCTGGCGTGCGGTGCCGCCGGTGGCCCGGGAGCTTGCCGCCGCGCCCGGGCTGCTCGCCCGGTTCGGTGTCGGCGAGGCGCCGATCGGCTGGCAAGGCACAGTCAGCTTGTGGCGGGGAGCGGCGGACCTGACGGCCTTCGCGTACCGTCAGCCGGAACACCGTGCAGTGATCGCGCGCACACCGGCCGCCCGCTGGTACGCGGAAGACCTGTTCGCCCGGTTCGCGGTGCGTGGCATCAGCGGCGACCAGGCCGTGCTGAACTGGCGAGAGGGAGAGTGATGAGGCTCGTTCCCTGGCAGCCGGACGACATGCTCCGGCGGCTGGACGACGTGGTGAGCGTCTACGGCGAGGCGATGGGCTACCGCGCCGAGTTGTTGCAGACCCGCCGCGGCTACATCGGCGCACACGTGCGCCGCGCCGGTTTCCGGGCCGTCGCCACCCTGACCACCGACGGGCGGCTCGCCGGGTTCGGCTACGGCTACGCGTCCGGCCCCGGCCAGTGGTGGCACGACCAGGTCCGTTCCGCCCTCGACGAGCCGGCCCGGGCGCGTTGGCTCACCGGCTGCTTCGAGGTCGTCGAGTTGCACGTGCGCCCGAGCGCGCAGGGCCACGGCATCGGCGCCCGGCAGTTGCGCGCCCTGCTGTCGATGGCCGACGGCTCGACCGTGCTGCTCTCCACCCCGGAGGCGGACGAGCAGAAGTCGCGGGCGTGGCGGCTGTACCGCCGGTTCGGCTTCGAGGACGTGCTGCGCGACTTCATCTTCCCCGGCGACGAGCGGGCCTTCGCGATCCTCGGCCGGGGCCTGCCGCTCGCGAATCGCCCGGCCACCGAGGACGCCCCCGGCATCGTCGGGATCTAGAGCGACCGGCAATGGGCGGTGGTGTCGCGGCGAGGTCCAGGCGTTCGCTGACGCTGCCGCCCATTGCCGGTCGCTCCAGGATGGCCTGGGCGCTGCTCGGCGCCATGGTGCTGGCGCAGATCGGCTATCCGCTCACCGACGGCGGTGGCCGGGCCGGGCTGACCGTGTTGACCGTCGTGCTCGGCTATCTGCTGTCGGTTTCGCATGCGCTGCTCACCCGGGGTGTGCGGGCGGCCGGCGCGCTGGTCGCGACCGCGACCCTGGGCGGCTTCGCGGTCGAGGCGGTCGGGGTGGCGACGGGTTTCCCGTTCGGCACGTACGACTACTCGGGGCTGCTCGGGCCGCGACTGCTGGGCGTGCCGCTGATCATCCCGCTGGCCTGGACCTGGATGGCCTGGCCGGCGTGGCTGGCGGCGGTGCGGCTGGCCCGGTCCAGGCCCGCGCGGATCGCCCTGGCCGGGGCCGGGCTGGCGGCCTGGGACCTGTTCCTGGACCCGCAGATGGTCGCCGAGGGTTACTGGACGTGGCGGTCGCCCACGCCCGCGCTGCCCGGCGTGCCCGGCGTCCCGATCGGCAACTATCTGGGCTGGCTCGGCTTCGCCCTGCTGCTGATGGCGGTGCTCGCCGCCGCCGCGGGACCCGGCGCGGCGGTGCCCAGCAGCGCGGACGCGCCGGTCCTCGCGCTGTGGCTCTGGACGTACGCTTCGTCCGTGCTCGCCCATGCGGTCTTCCTGGGGTTGCCGGCGTCGGCGCTGTGGGGCGGCGTGCTGATGGGCGCGGTCGTGCTGCCGCTGCTCCCCCGCTTACGGCCGGTGGCCCGATGAGGTGGCTGGCGCTGCTGCCGTGGGTCGCGCTGACCGGGCACACGATCGTCAACGCGGCGTTGCTGCGCCGTCCGCCGGCGGGGGCGACGATCACGGAACGCGTCGCCGTGCTGCTGCCGCTGCGTAACGAGGCGGACCGGGTGACGTCGTGCCTGGCGGCGTTGCTCGGCCAGTCCGGGGTGCCGCGGCTGGAGATTTTCGTGCTCGACGACGGCTCGACCGACGGGACGGCCAGCGTGGTGCGCGCCGTCGCCGGGGCGCGGGTGCGGCTGCTGACCGGCGCCGCGCTGCCGGCCGGCCGGCTCGGCAAGCCGTACGCGTGCGAGCAGTTGGCCGCGGCGGCGGGCGACGCGGACGTGCTGGTCTTCGTGGACGCGGACGTGGTTCTCGCCCCGGACGCCGTCGCCGGCGGTGTCGCGCTGCTCCGCTCGGCGGGCGTTGACCTGCTGTCGCCGTACCCGCGGATCGTCGGCGCCGGGCGGCTCGTGCAGCCGCTGCTGCAGTGGTCGTGGCTGACGTTCCTGCCGCTGCGCGCGATGGAAAGCTCGCCGCGTCCGACGCTCGCGGCCGCGGGTGGGCAGTGGCTGGTGGCGGACCGGGCCGGCTACGAGCGGGCCGGCGGGCACGCGGCCGTGCGGAACGACGTGCTGGAGGACATCGCCCTGGCCCGGGCGGTCAAGCGGGCGGGCGGCCGGATCGCGCTCGCGGACGGCTCCGGGCTGGCGTCGTGCCTCATGTACACATCGTGGCGGGACCTGGCGGAGGGCTACAGCAAGTCACTCTGGGCGTCGTTCGGGTCGCCGGCCGGCGCGGCCGCCGTCGTGCTCCTGCTGATCCTGCTGTACGTGGCCCCGGCGCTGGGAGCCCTCGTTTTTGTCGGCACCGGCGCTTTGTGGCTGGCCTGGTGGAGTCTGTGCGCGTACGGGATCGGGGTTTTGGGGCGGGTCGTCTCGGCCCGGGCGACCGGCGGCAGGGCCTGGCCGGACGCCCTGGCCCAGCCGGTTTCGATCATGATTTTCGGGTGGCTCGTGGTGCGCTCGTTCCGGCTGCGCCGGCGCGGGCGACTGGCCTGGCGCGGGCGGCCGGTGTGAGCAAAGTGGTGGTGATCGGGGCCGGCGTGGGCGGGCTCGCCGCGGCCGTGCGATTGGCCGCGGCCGGGCACGAGGTGGCGGTGCACGAGGCCGCGGCGACGGTCGGCGGCAAGCTCGGCCGGTACGAGCGCGACGGCTTCGTCTTCGACACCGGCCCGAGCCTGCTGACCCTGCCGCAGGTCTTCGCGGACCTGGGCCTCGCGCTGGATCTCCGGCCGCTCGATCCGGTGGTGCGGCACATCTTCCCGGACGGCTCCACGCTGGACTCGTCGTCGGACCCGGAGGTCTTCCTGGGCCGCATCTCGGCCGCTTTCGGCGCCGACGCCGCCGCCGACTGGGCGAGGCTCTGGCGCCGGGCCGAACGGATCTGGGACGCGTCGTGGCGCTCGGTGCTGCAACGGGAGGTCACGCCCGCAACGCTGGCGCGCCTGTCCTGGCGGGTCCGCGACCTGGCGGCGATCGCGCCGGGGCGGTCGCTGCGCGCGCTGGGCCGACGGCACCTGCGCGACCCGCGGCTGCGCATGCTGCTGGAACGCTACGCGACCTACGCGGGTGCGGACCCACGGCGCGCGCCGGCGGCCCTCGCGGCGATCCCGTACGCGGAACTGGCCTTCGGCGGCTGGTACCTGCCCGGCGGCCTCGGCGTGCTGTCCGCCGCGCTGCTCACCCGCTGCCGCTCCCTCGGCGTCCAGGTCTCGACGTCCTCGCCGGTGGCCCGGATCTGCACGGCCGCCGGACGGGTCGCGGGCGTCCGCCTGGCGTCCGGCGCCACCGTCCCCGCCGACGTCGTCGTCTCCGATGTGGACGCGCTCACGGTCTACCGGGACCTGCTGCCGACACCGGCCCGCCTGGCCGGGCTGGCGGCCCGCAGCCTGGCGGGATTCGTGCTGCTGCTGGGCGTACGCGGGTCGACGCCGCGGTTGGCGCACCACACGGTGTTCTTCCCGCGAAACTACGACGCGGAGTTCGACGCGGTCTTCGGCTCCCCGGCCGAGGGCCGCCGCGCCCGACCCGCCTCGGATCCCACGATCTTCGTGACCCGCGCCGAGGACCCGGCGGTGCACCCGCCGGGGACGGAGACCTGGTTCGTGCTGGTGAACGCGCCCCGGCACGGCACGTCGTATGCGGCGGTCGACTGGCGGCGGCCGGGGCTGGCCGCCGCGTACGCGGACTATGTGTTGGACGTGCTGGCGGCGCGCGGGCTGGACGTCCGCGATCGGGTGATCTTCGCGGAGACCCGGACGCCGGCCGACCTGGCGGAGGCGACGGGCACGCCCGGCGGGGCGATCTACGGGACGGCGGGTGGGCTGCTGCGGCCGGCCAATCGAGGGCCGGTGGAGGGATTGTTCCTGGTGGGCGGCTCGGTCCAGCCGGGCGGCGGCCTACCGATGGTCACCCTGTCGGCGAAGATCGTCGCCAACATCGTCGGCCCGGCGCTAGCCCCCTCGGACGTCCGCCTCCCGCCCGGCTGACCCCAACCCGGCAGCGACCAGGAGCCGGTGTATTCGCCGCGGTTACGTATGGCGCTGTTTGAGTGCCTCCTCGCACCGATAGGCGGACCACTGGCCGGTCCAGACCGCAAGATCGTGTATCCATCCGGCGGTGCCCTGCCGCGCCTTGAGCGACCATTTCGCGGCGTTCCTCGACGCGAAATCGTCCAAGACCTCGGGATCGGTCGCGCTCCATGCCGGGTACCGCACCAGCCACTCTTCGGCCTGTTCCGGGGTGTGGCCACTGCCGATCAACCACTGGACGAGCAAAGCCAGCTCCACCCATGGTGCCGCCCTGGTCACCCAGGCCCAATCGACGATCCGCAGACCTTGCGGGGTCACGATCAGGTTGGCGGGGTTGAGGTCGGTGTGGACGAGCATGTCGCCATCCATCGCCGGATGCGCGAACCCGAGCCGTGCCACCGGGCTGAACCACGACTGACAGCCCGGCGCGGGCGTCTCGCCAAGCTCCTTCAAGGTCGCGCCGAGCAAATCGAGGTCGGGGCTGCCCGGGGACAGGTCGGCGTGGGGGCCGTCCACGTGCTCGAACCCCACCACCAGCCAGCCATCCGACTCGAATTGCCACTCGACCGCCGGCGAGTAGGCTTGGTCGACGGCCTTACTCGCCAGCAGTTCGTAGCGCAGTGACCGAACGCCCAGTTCCGAGGAAGCCGCCTTGACGAACACCGTCCCGCATTGCCCGGTGACGGTCGCGGCGATCTCCGCATGGTCGCCACTCGAAGCCGGGATCGCATCGGTTCCACCGACCCTGTCGGCGATCCCCGTCATGACGCCTTCGGGCAAAGCGATCCAGTCACTGCGCATCGGTCACCCTGTTCTCAGTTGGTCACACGCACGGGTTCGGCGGGCAACAGGACTCCGCCGCGCCGTCCCAGAATTCCATATCGATGGCGTAGCCCGTGGCGGCCAGCGCCTTCATCGTGTACTCCTTCGCGGTGCCGTTCCGCATGGCCTCGGTCAGGACCGGGCGGTGGTGTACGTACTCGCCCGCGATCGCCTCGCAGGCGGCCAGGTAGGGCTCGCTGCTCTGGAGGGCGGCGTGCCAGACGGCGTCGACCGTGGTTGTCGGGACAACTCGGTAGGACTCGCCGGTCGGCAGAAGCAACCCGAACTCGGGGTCGAGATGCTTACCGTCGGCGTGCGCCTTGAGGAAGATCAGAAACTGCCCAAGCGCACGCTCGGCGTACGGCAGAGTGACCTCCTGCTCGGCGGCGAAGAAGCGGGCAAGCTTGTCGAACACCTCCGGCTCGACGAGGGTTCGGGGGTCTTTGCCGGTCACAACGGGACTTTCTGTCGCGATGGTCACGACTCCTCCTGAATATCTAGTGGATCGCCGACGCCTTATGCACCGGTGAAATCCCAACTGAACAGATCACTGACTGTTGAACCGCTCAACGGCATAGCTAATGTTGTCGGCCGGAAAGTCGAAAACAATCTGATCCCGTTCTGCGTCGTGGGTGACACCCGTGACGTCGATTCGGTTATTACCGATGACCATCACAACATCCGCGCTTTCCAGCGTCGCCACAATTTGTCGCTCCTCGTCAGGATCTCGCGACCAGATGAGATGACGCTACGATCTGAGCACGGGCCGAGGAACTGACTGCCAATACGGGTGAGTGGCGCTCCGACGGGAGGACGCATGGCGCGCGGGCTGACAACACTGACCGGAGGTCAGGGTTCGCGGGCGATCGGTCTCGTGTCCGGGTTCGCCCTCAAGCTCGCACGAGAGTCCACCGGGCTGACGCAGGACAAGCTCGCCGAGGAACTCGCT
>Ga0307515_10016393_pt1 | contig 13562 bp, 11 predicted proteins | sample 17_EM_MG_FD_194513 | JGI IMG/M metagenome (GOLD analysis project Ga0307515, IMG submission 194513) | Populus trichocarpa ectomycorrhiza microbial communities from riparian zone in the Pacific Northwest, United States - 17_EM | ecosystem: Host-associated > Plants > Roots > Unclassified | place...
TTCCCAAACATGTTCTTTATAACACAAGCTAACTCTCTAGAAATTTAGATGCTTCTTCCTCTACTCAAGACTTTAATTTATAGTGTTGAATACTCTTACAAAATATAAAATAAAATCTATAAATTGATAAGGGATACTGGAAGATACCTTTGATTTTTTTTTTGAACGAAAGTCTTAAATATTGAAAATCTTGTGGTCAAATGGTAACTTTTTTCCATTCTTGAATTGTGCAAAATCTCCTCTTTTTCTTCCAATGAGATCCATAATTGATATTTTTATATATATTTTTATTAAATTTCCCATGTAAAATCTTTCCACTTTTGCTTTTATACGTAATAGAAAACAACCATATAATTAATAAAAATTAAATTAAACATTTATTTAAATTAATAATTTATGATATCAAAATAACTATTTTAAAGTGATTATCATTAATCAAAACATTCTATAGCTAAAAAGTTATAATAAAACACTAAAAACTCATAGGAATTGCCAATCAAAACATCCCATATAAGGAGCGCAGTGTGGTGGTAAAAGACTTGAGATCTGCACGGTAGGTCTCGAGTTCGAGTCAGGATATATATCTCTTATAAGAGTCTGGGACAATCAGAATTTTACTCACTCACCTGAACCTATAAATTGTGCTTTCCAGATAGAGTTTTCTCGAATAAAAAAAAAAGAAGAAGAGCACATGAGCAGGAGTCAGATTTCATGCTGACGTGAATAATTTGTGGAAAAAAAGGCAACGATTTCTGACTTCTGAGTAGGAGTCGTCGAACCATTGATGACATAGCAAGAAGATAGATAGTCTTGAGATTTGGAGAAATATTTTTTATAAGAAATTATGATACAAGAAATCCAGCCCGTGTCTATAATTTGTCTCCTGTTTATGATTCTTACCGACTCTTCCAAGTTAATACCATTCCGCGCTTTCTCAGTAATTTCCTAGAAATTCTAATGCCAACACTGGCGGCTTGTGCGTAGTGGCTTCCAATGTCATGTTGGAAAGTGACACGTATCCGAATCACACGCAATCCGAATCAGCATATACGTGTGTGTGTGTAGACACGCAATTTGTTAAGGATTTATAAAGTCCTGCATTCATCTGTACGGCTACACCTCATCAGCCATGGCAGAAACATCCACTGCAACAAAGAGGCGAGCTCAACTTTGCATTTTCAGGCACTGCTTTGAACTCCTATCATACTCTTAAGTCTCTAAATAACCACAAAGTCTTGATTTGTCTCAGATATGCAGTCGTGACAGGAGCAAATAAAGGGATCGGGCTGGAAATATGTAGGCAGTTGACTTCTCATGGGATTGTTGTGGTGTTGACAGCTAGAGATGAGAAGAGGGGCCTTGAAGCTGTTCAAAAGATGAAAGACTCTGGCATCTCTGATGATCTTGTGGTTTTCCATCAGCTAGATGTGGTTGACCCAGATTCCATTGCTTCTTTGGTTGAGTTTGTCAAAACCAAATTTGGAAAACTTGATATCTTGGTGGGATAACAAATTTGTTGGATTCTAGGTCCTGTAATTTGTTGAACAATTGAATTCTTAAGTGCATTATGAGAAAATTGGAACCCTGTGCAGGTGAACAATGCTGCGATTAGTGGAGTTGTGCTAAATGCTGATGCTTTCAAAAGAGCCTTCGAGCTTTCTGGTTGTTGGGTAAGACTTTGGAATGATTTCAGAAAAAAAAGGAAATAAGTCCTAATTATTGTTTGTAATCGCCATTCTGTTGATATTGAATGTTACGGATGGCATAAGATTTTTCTTTGTAAAATGCAGCCAGACGGGGAGGAAGTGTGGAATGAAATTGAAACTCAAAGTTTTGAGTTGGCAGAACAATGCATCAAAACAAACTATTATGGGGTAAGAGGAATGGTTGAAGCTCTAACTCCACTCCTCCAGCTTTCTGATTCAGCAAGGATTATAAATGTTACTTCAAAATTGGGACTGTTGAAGGTAGTACTTAATAACCCTTTTTCCAGATCAGTTACGGAGTCTAGAAATCTGGCTGAATTGTTTCTCTTGAATGATAACATTTCTTGCGTTACTGTTATTTATTAGGTTTCCATGTAGCTTAGATAACAAGTATTTTCCTGCTATGTGGTTTAGAATATTCCCAATGGACGTGTTAAAGGATTGTTGAATGATGTTGAAAGCCTCACTGGAGATAGAATAGATGAAATTTTGAAGGAGTTTCTAAAAGATTTCAAGGAAGGGTTGCTAAAAACCAAAGGTTGGCCGACTCAACTCTCTGCCTATACTGTTGCTAAAGCTGCCATGAATGCCTACACTAGGATTCTGGCCAAAAGGTACCCGAATTTCCATGCCAATTGTGTCTCCCCTGGCTATTGCAAGACCGACTTAAGTACCAATACCGGCTACTTCACCGCTGCAGAAGGAGCTGAAGGTGCTGTGAGGTTGGCACTGCTGCCTGATGGTGGGCCTTCTGGTTTTTGCTTTTTGCAGAAAGAAATGCTGACCTATTTTTGAAAGAAGACGAGACATTATAGAATCGTCGTGTGATAATGGAACCGCAAGTATTAAAATTTCAAGTTGTTGATGTATTTTCCCACCAAGGCAGAATAATATGAACATTTTGTCAACATGCGGATGGAGTCGCAGTTTGTGCTATGTTTTATTTAACAGGATTGGTGTCCTATAACCTCAAAGGGTTGTCTTGGTGGTTAAGTAGATTTGCTCCCTTGATTTCTGAGATTCAAGTTTTGAGACCAACACTCACAAAATCTTACTAAATTTATCTGAATACACCTGGCCAATATGGATGTTATGCTTTTACTGGCCTGAGGTTCCCCTTACCACTGAAAAAAAAACAGAAAGAAAGAAGGATTGATGTCCTCTGGCAGATGCAATCCTGTTATTGCTCGTGTCCGAAATCCTGGAAACCTAACACTTAGCCAGACTTTAGAATGAGTGAATAATTTTGTTAGATATAGAGTTCTACAGGATTGTGTGCTGGCGAACTAAACTTGGTTTTATGCTGAACTATGCGCATGAATCTCAACTAAACAAGTGAAGCAGGCATCTAGCCATCCTAAAGTTTGATGATGCTGGACAACTCTGATAATTGTTAGGATTAGAGCTTAAAGATCAATGGAACTAACTTGTGAAAAAGAGGTGCTGCTTGTCACTAGTCGGGAGAAAAAGCCGGCCGCTAACAGCACCTTCATCAATAAACAATCTAAGATCCATAGTTTTAAAACCCGGTCCGGCCCGGTGGGTCGACCCGGGACCCAGCCGACCCGTGCCTGGGGCCAGGCCGGGTTTAAGTAAAAACCAGCCAAGAATTTGACCCGGCAAAACCTGGTCGACTCGTCGACCCGGAACCCAGTCGACCCGACCTTATTTTATATACACACACACACACACACACACACGCCAAACGACGTCGTTTTGGCCTTTTACAGTTAAAAGGCCAAAACAATTAACAATGAAGAATTGAAGACAAAAATGAGAATCGAGAAAACCTATTTAAAGAAATTTTCAAGCCATTTCAGTCGCGAAGAAAAGCAGACAACTTCTTCTCGACGCAAGAGATTCATGAACAAGCCCATCTAAGAGCCTAGCTGTAGCAGCCTTTATTGCGATAGAGAGAGCTTCCAACAAGGAAAGCGTGAACCCATCTCGTGCCCTGTAAGAAGGAACGTTATCAGTTTCAAAGCCTATTCGATGTCATCTTTCTTGTCCTCTTTTGATTCAACCTCCTATTCCTCCAACTATGGCAGCCAAGAGCGCTGCTTATTCCCCTTCATGTTTAGATGCTTCTTGCAAAAGACTCTTGATTACTGTTTCAAATCTACGAATAAAGTTAGTTTTTCATGTGGAGTTTGAGAAGCATTTGTGTTTACTTGTGTATGATTCTGAGTCCAGGTAGATGCAGAGCAACTGCTATCTTTCTTTGGCTGCCACAGGGAGGATTTCAATTTTCCTTCACCACTGCAGTCAGAGATCTATGTACAAAATTACCTTTCAGATGAAGAGGATCTGACAGAGTTTGCAGACTCATTACTTGTTGATCCAGATGAATATGGCACTAAAAAAGTGAAAATGCTGCACTATTTCTCCCAAATGACCACAACTCACCAAGGTCATCAAGGAAAGCTTATGCTGAGGATAGCAGTGACAGAACAACTTATCATGCCTATGGAGAGGTAATAAATAATCTCCAATGACTATTTTTAGCAACGCCTGATTCTCTCAATAATTATTTAAGTGATATTAATGGGAGCATTGTTCAGAAGATAGCTCAGCCATTAAACCGGTTGCATTGAATTTTTTTTTGGGTCAACCCATCTGACCCGTGACCCGATCATTATACCGGGTCAACCACCGGGTCGGGTTTAAAAACTATGCTAAGATCCTCAATCTTAAGTTTCCCGTGGCGGCGGCTAACAACAATGGCTGGTTTCTCTGTTAATTCTTGTGAGAAATTAACCATCAAACATCGACGTTTCAGTCATAAATCGAATAAGAAGAATGCTGATATACAATGTCCTGAAAAGTGTAAAACCATCAACATCAAGTCATTTCCCACGAAAGAAAGTAGGTTGTTGGAGAAACTGGCAGATTAGGGCTAACAGTTTTAGCACATGAAAGTCCTTGCAATTCTTAGATAAAATAAAATAAAAGAAAAAATTCATACAAGGTACCGATCAATCACCTTTGGGTTTATCCCAAAACACTTTTCCTCCCAATAAGAGCCTCTATCTTTGGCGCCTTAGTTGTTCATCTACACTGTTCCCTTTCTCTAAACCAGCATGCATGGCAATTAAATTACAGTGTTTAACTCCTTCTTCATCCTCTATACACAAATCAGTCATCCTGGGAAAGAAAATTGCGCAATATTATGAAACCCACAAAGCTTCATCCATCGTCCCTATAAGGAACCACCTTCCGTTAAATCTGTCTCAATACAAAATTTAGTTCAATAAGATCGCAACATTAATCACATCGAATCCAAAACAATCTCAAAGCTTATAGATGCAAGAATCTAAAAATCTCAATCCTTCACCATACCAATCAAAAATATATCCATTATGCATGACATTAAGGAACTAAGAATCAAAAGACTCAAAAACACAATCTACTCGGTCCAAAAACTGATAAACCAAACGCCCATTTCACACTGAACAGCTAAAAACCAATATCATATTAAAAAGAAAAAATCAAAGAAAGCAAAAAAGAGCACAAAATACAAGAAGATCCATGAGAGAAGCCATAGGAAGTGAAAGTGGGGATCCACATGTGACAACAAATTGAAAATATGAGAATTGTGATGCCCACAATTAAATTAAAAGGGGTCTATATATTTAACCAACATGAGAGACTAGTCATGTGATGAATGTTCCCAACATTTGAGAATGAGTAGATGATTTTGATGGACAAAAAACTAAGGGGATGTTTATTTTTGAGTTTCAAATTGCTTTTTATCCAAAAAAAAAAATGTTTGAAACTCAAAACCAACGGATCTTAAGCATATTGTTTGTAATGTGCTTCAGTATTAACCACAACGTGCTTCCATTTACACACCATTAAACCAACGGTGCGTGCGGCAGCCATCGACCTCCGTTGGCAGCCTTTCTCGGTATAATTTCATTCGTCTTGGCAACTTCATTTTTTCAAGGCAACGAATGTACAAGAAGGAGGTTCATTTTGGCACCAACAACTCAGTTTTTTTTCTGTTCTTTCTCTGTTTTTTCTCTTATTTTTCCTTAATTTCTACATTTTACTCTCTTTAAAATAGCAAAGCAATTTATCATTTGTACATGGATATTAAATTTAATCTTTAATCTATAATTTTTTTTTATATTATTTTTTAACATTGAGCTATCTAGAAATTGAATTTCATATTTTTTTAAATTTTTTTATTAAGTTATCTCCGTATCATAAATTAAGTCGCAAGTTTGATATGATAACTTGAAATGCCTCAAGTTGTTTATTTTATTATTATTTTTAAATAATTTATTTTCAATATTTAAGTTTATTGAGAATTGAACTTCATAATTTTTTTTTGTTTACTCTCTGTAAGGTTATCTTGGTATCATAAATCAAATCATGAGTTTGACAGCATGGTTTGAATTAACTCATTTTATTTTTTTGTACTTTTTGTTATTTTTTTTCTCAAATTCATTCTTCAACATTGGATTGGTTGTGCATTGAGCTTCTTGGTTTTTCTTTGTTTGCTTTCTATGGATTTATCCAGTCTCATAACTCGGGATAGGCTAACTGGAGTGGGTTTGATATGCTAGCCCAAGTTGATTCAAATCTTTTTTTGTTTTTTTTTAAATTAATTTTTTTTTCAATTTTATCTTTCAACATTAGATTGGTGGGAAATTAGACTTCATATTCTTTTTTTTTAAATTTTCTTTTCATGAGATTATCCTATTTTTATGACCCAGGGTTACATGTTTGGAAGATTAATCCTAGTGACTCGGGTTATTTCTTGCCCTTGTTTAAATTAAATGTTTTTTTTTCAACTTGTCCTTTAATATTTTATTGATTAGAAAATGAGCTTTATGATTTGTTTTAATTTGTTTTTTATGCATCTTAGGTCATAGATTTAATAGGCTCTAAGATTAGTATGAACCCATCTAGTATGTTATCATTTAAATATTTAAAATACATATTATCCAATATATATTATCTCACTATTTTAAAAAATATAATTCAATATACATTAAATTTTAAGTTCTTAATAAAAAATGTTTCATGCTAAAAAAACAACTGCCCGGGTATTTTTTAGCGCCAAAAGAAATTTCATCCGAGTATGATTAACTGATCCAGTATGACCGAAAATCCAATTTCCAGATTCTTTGTATACAAACAGAAGTGACATTAATTACACTACCATAAAGGATTAAACCAACAAACATTTTTCTGTACCCTCTTTTCTTATTAACTTATTAATAAATACAGTACTGATGCAGAATTCTATCACTTGGATCTTAGGTCATAGATTTAATTACATGCTCACTTACATTATCTCACTTTTCATTATTTTTCTTTATGGTTTAATAAATATTGTATATTATCTACTCCACATAGTCCCTTCTATATATTATAATATTGGTCCAACAATAATATCTTTATTTTGTAATTTTTCTAAGCAATGCTGTCCTTTGAATGTAAGTGGTGAATATATGGACACGCAATCAATTTTTTTTTTTTTAGTTTAACGTGGGTGTTTGAGCCAGCTTCTGCGCACCTTGACTAATCCCACGGGCCCTGAAGTTAACGACCATGTAAGCCTCCAATGGCCATCATATGAGCAACCACAGGGTTCAAACCTGAGACCACAGAGGGAGCAAACCTCTTGGTCCCAAGCTCTTACTACTGGACCACCACCTAGATGGTTCGCAATCAATTTTACATGAGTTATGAAAAGACTAGATGGCGTGCTCCTATTTAATAATATTATATTTATAAACTTATATTAAATAAATTATAAAAAATAAAGACACAATAAAGCTAATATTTCATAAAAGAAGAAAAGTTATGTCGGTAATTAAAAATTTAAAGATTAAATAAAATAAGTTATATTAATATATGGTGTTTTATGAGAAAAGCTACAGTACTTTTACCACATGATTTAGCTTTTTGCTACATGATTTAGTTTTTTATTAATAAAAAAAATTATAAAGTTAAATTCTCAACCAACTCATTATTAAAAAATAAAATCAACAAAGATAGTTTTGAAAAAAACCATAAAAAAACAAAAAAAATCCATATGGGAAAACACTGTAGCAATTCACAGTGTTTTGTGAGGAAAACTACAGTGCTTTCCTCACATGATTTAGCCTTACTTGTAATTATAATATTAAAAAAATAAAATCAACAAAGACAATTTTAGAAAAAATATAACAAAAAAAACCACGTGGGAAACAATATAGCAATCCATATTGTTTTGTGAGGAAAACTACAGTGTTTTCCCCAATAAAATCAACAAAGATAATTTCAGAAAAAAATCATAACAAAAAAACAAAAAAAATCATGTGGGGAAACACTGTAGCAATCCATAATATTTTAAAGAAAAAAATTACGAAACTAAATTCTTAACCAGTTCAATATTAAAAAAATAAAATCGACAAATATAATTTTTTTAAAAATCATAACAAAAAAATCATGTGGGGAAACACTGTAACAATCCATAATGTTTTTTTTTTAAATTATAAAACTAAAATCTCAACCAGCTTAATATTAAAAAAATAAAATCGACAAAGACAATTTTGAAAAAAATAAAAAAAACGAAAAGAAAAATCATGTGGGGGAAACACTGTACCAATCTACAGTATTTTGTGAGGAAAGCTACAGTGCTTTCCTCACATGGTGCTCTATATTAAAAAAAATAAAATCGATAAAGATAATTTTGAAAAAAATCATAACAAAAAAAAAAAAAACCTTGTGGGGAAACATGTAGCAATTCATAGTGTTTTGTGAGGAAAGCTACAGTGTTTTCCCCACGTGATTTAGCCTTACTTGTAATTACCTATAATTATTAATTTTAAAAAAATAAAATTAAAAAAGATAATTTAAAAAAATATAACAAAAAAAAACTATGTGAAAAACATTATAGCAATTCACAATGTTTTGTGAGGAAAGTTATAGTGTTTTTCCCACATGATTTAGATTTATTTTAATTGTAATTGTAATTCTCAACTAACTCAATATTAAAAAAAATTAAAATTGACAAAGATAATTTTAGAAAAAATCATAAAAAATAAATAAAAAAAACTATGCATAGAAATACTGTAGCAATTTACATTATTTAAATTTTTTTTCACAAACTCTATATTAAAAAAATAAAATAAATAAATTTTTTTTTATAAAAAAACACCCTGTGGAAGATATTATCGCAATACACAGTGTAAAGAAAGATACAGTACTTTCATTTATTCGTCGGTGGTGAATATATGAACACACAATCAAGTGTACATGAGCTATGAAAAGATAGACTAAGACTTCTCAAGAACTATTCATATACAAAACCATTATAATACATAAAATTCCTCTATTGAAATCTAGGTTTATAGAATTAAAAGAAACAATAATCTTTGAATAGAAATTTATGAATATCTAAATCTAAAACTCTGATATGATATATATGCAATTATTTAATTATAAACATAAATAATCAAATATAAAATATAATGTGGATGGTCTTAAAATTTCATAACAAGTCCTTTTAAATGTGATTTGATGAAAATAATTGTGTTTCTTTTCTAACCCTCAATTCCTTATGCATGTTTCTGAATTACAGGGTAGATATATATGATTAATTTCTGAATAGACTAATAAGTTTTTAACATCCATGAATTTTTCATACGTAATTATTAAATAGAAAAATTACTTTTCAAATTAACTAATTATAAGATTTTTGTATTAATATTTATTAATTATCTCATTCAAGCGGCCACATGGGAAAGTGAAGACTGTAAGAATCTATTTAAATCTTCTTACAATCTGTTAAGAGAGTCATTAAGTTCTGAGTTCTTTTTAAAATCATCTCATAGCCATCTTCATATCATCAGCCATGGCTCAAGAGTCCAGTGCCATTCACGCAAAGAGGTGAATGTTATGCTTCTTTTTTTCTTCTTCTTCTTCTTTCGTTAAGAAAATCCTGACTTCTTTAAAGTGTCTCTGTCTCAGGCATGCAGTTGTGACAGGAGCAGAAAAGGGGATTGGATATGAAATATGCAGGCAGTTAGCTTCTAATGGGATTTTGGTGGTGTTAACAGCCATCGATGAGAAAATGGGTCTTGAAGCTGTTCAAAAGCTGAAAGACTCTGGTATCTCTGATGATCTTGTGGTTTTCCATCAACTTGACGTGGTTGATCTCAATAGTATCGCGTCGCTTGCTGAATTTGTGAAAACCAAATTTGGAAAACTTGATATCTTGGTATATATGAAGTAACGAATTCCTTGGATTGTAATCATCTGGTTTTTTTTTGTTTAATTATCTCATAATTTTTGGAACCTTGTGCAGGTGAACAATGCTGGGATTAGTGGAGTTGCACTGAAGGCTGACGCTTTTAAAAGAGCCTTTGAACAAGCTGGTGATTTTGTAAGTCTTTATTTTGAAATGACTCCAAGAGGAGGACGCAAGTCATAAACTAATCACTATAGATCTTCCGAGAGGTCAATGCCTGTGCTGGCTATATTTACATGATAGACCAGGAATCAGACATTGACAATAATTGTTGCTTTTAATCATCATTTGTGAATATTGAGGTTATTTAGAATAGAAAATTAAGTAGATCTTACAATTGTTGTCGTGGATATGTTTTTTTTTTTGAAGCGTTAAAAAGGGTATAAATTCTTTTGTGTAAATGCAGCCAACTGGAAAGCAAGTGTGGGCTGAAATTGGGACTCAAAGTTATGAGATGGCAGAACAATGTGTGAAAACAAACTACTATGGTGCAAGAGGAATGGTAGAAGCACTTGCTCCCCTCCTACAGTTGTCTGATTCACCAAGGATCGTAAATGTCTCTTCGATGCATGGGCTTTTAAAGGTACGCAGGACTGTCTTTCAAGAATGAAATCTTGGTACTTCGATCCAGATTGAAATTAGTAGTTTCTTATTTTGGAATTTGGCCGAGTTATCTCTCCCTTTTCGAGAAAACCTGAATTCGACTTCAAGACTGGTTAATGTGAAGTAACGTTTCTATGACTTCTTACTATGAATTATCTTGCTTTCTGGATGGCAGTTTCCTAGAACACAACTCCTAGAAGAAACAATTTTCCTTGTCAATCTCTATGTGTCATATCTTTCCGAGCCTGGTAATTAAGTGCAAAGTACTTGTTTCCTGTGTTAGCTCCAAAGAATTAGCATTATAGGGATAGTCTTGTATCTACTATCCTTTGAATTTGTGTTTCATTTAGCACAGACTATAGCACGTAGTTGTAGCGTTTTTACATGCAGTCTAACCCAAGTTTTTCCTTGCTATGCGGCTTAGAACATAAACAATGAATGGGCAAAAGGATTGCTGAATGATATTGAAAATCTCGATGAAGATAGAGTAGATGAGGTTGTGAACGAGTTTCTTAAAGATTTTAAGGAAGATTTGCTGGAATCCAAAGGCTGGCCACCTTATCTGTCTTCCTATATTGTTTCTAAAGCTGCCATGAGTGCCTACACAAGGATTCTGGCCAAGAAGTACCCCAGTTTCTGCGTGAACTGTCTCTGCCCTGGCTATTGCAAGACTGACATAACTACCAATACAGGCATCTTCACCGCGTCCGAGGGAGCCGAAAATGCTGTGAGGCTGGCATTGCTGCCTGAAGGAGGGCCTTCTGGCTGTTTCTTTTACCAGAAACAGATGCTGCCATGCTTTTGAATGAAGATGAATCATTATAATAATGGTGTACAAAGTGACAGCAAGACTTTGAAATTTTGCTGCTAGCTTGATGTATTTTCACTTCCAGGCAAGATAAACTGGAGTTATTGTCTGTGTGAGAGGTTGCATTTCATCTTCATATTAAATAGCGGACCGGATTCATGTCTCACGGAATACAATTCTGGTAATGCTCCAGTGAATAATATGCTAATTATTTAAACTCTTTTCCTCGGAATATGAATTGTTAATGTAGAAAGTTCATTTGGTGTGCCCTATTGTAAATTAATCCCCTCTTACAAAGACGCAGGATGTTCTTGTATAATATGGCAAATTAACACAAGGCTCAAGGCTCATAGAGATCTCGACTGGATGCCGTACTTTTTTCTTGTTTAAGTCGAGGATAGCATCCTAGCGTAATGTAACTGAATTACTGGAGAAAGATCGGCAGAATGTTTGGAAGCAGGTATTAAACAAAAACTATGAGTTAGCAGAAGAGTGCCTGAACACGTCTACTATATATGGTGCTATAAGAACAGCGGAGAGGTGGGGAAGATAGTGTAAAATAATAATATTTTTTTTTATTTACAAATGATAAATACTTTTTATACTGAGAGATAAATTTTTGTGATATATTAATATTAATAAAAAATAAATATTTTTTATATAAGTATTAAATGAGAGATAAAAGTGATTGAGCTTAGCTGCTTAGGTGACATGGCAATTGGCACACGCTGGAGTCCACGGGGTGCTAGGCATGGCCCCAATAACAAGGTCCACGATCATAGTTTCAGTCCAATCCAATCCATGTTTTGAAAAGTCTATTTTGGATTTGCGCAGATGAAAAACATATATTTTTTTAAATAATAATAAATATTTGGTCCATCAGTTTATTAGGCCAACCCAACAATTTCCACATGGCAGAATAGATTACTAGGAAAGTTGTGGGATCAAAAAGAAAGGCTCCTATGAGATATTATAGCAAAAAAACCGAAAAATTGAGAAAATCAAAAAATAAAAAACTGAAAAAACTGAACCGTGAAAAAAAAGCGATTAAAATTTTGAAAAAACCGACTGGTTCGATTCGGTTTTTAAGCCTGAAACGAAAAAAACCAAACCGAACCCAAATCGGAAAAAACAAGCGAAAACCGAGCCAAACCAGTTTGAACCGGTTTTCTAAAAAACCAAACCGAACCAAAACCGGTCGGTTTGAACTGGTTTCGGTTTTTTTTAAAAAAAAATTCAATTTGATTACGTTTTTTTTTTATAAAAACTAAACCGAATAAAAAATAACCACCCTTAAATTATACTATGTTTCGTCAAAGTATTCCAATAAGAAAGTTTGAAGTTACGAGCGCTACATTCATATTTTGATAAAAATTTGATTCTTCTTGTATCAATTTTTAAGTTTATGTGTTGCTTTGTTAATAAAAAATAAATTTAAACCCTCATTTTATTTTTTATTTTATTTTATTATCATGAATTTTGAAAAAATCAAATATATTAAATTTTTTTAATAAAAAAATCGTGTTTCAATTTGAGAAAACGGGAGAACGAAGATGCATAAATGATTAGAACACTTTAGAGTTTAAAATAGTCTTAATGACAAACCAGTAATATTTCGAGTTAGAGTTATTAAATTTCTGATTTATTATGTAAAGTTAAATTAATTATGTATAAATAATAGGATATAAAATGTAAATTTTTTAAATATAGAAAAAAAAAACTAAATTTTACTTTTATATATATATATGACAGAAAAGTTGATTTGGGCACTAATTATACTTCCCTGGAAGGACTACTAACAAACGTTTTCCAGTGCCCCCTTTCTTATTAACTTATTAATACTGATGAGGAATTCCGGCGCCAACTTCTGCTGGATCTCTATCCATCACATGGGAAAGCGACCAATAAGAGAATCTATTTATTTTTTCTTACAATCTGTTAAGAAAGTCATTAAGTTCTGTATTTTTTAAAATTAGTTGGAAATTAATTTTAATGATCGAGTTTGAGATTTTGAGTTGTGATTTTGAAAGTTAAATTAATTTAAGATATTCCTTTAAATTTGCTTGATTTTTTATATATTTAAATTTGAGTTGTTTTTTTATATTATTAAATTAACCAAACTTAGTTAATTTAATAACCAGAGTATTGAATTTTTTTTAGAAATCCTAGCATCACATGTATTTTTTTCTTCTTACAC
>Ga0307515_10016394_pt1 | contig 13562 bp, 6 predicted proteins | sample 17_EM_MG_FD_194513 | JGI IMG/M metagenome (GOLD analysis project Ga0307515, IMG submission 194513) | Populus trichocarpa ectomycorrhiza microbial communities from riparian zone in the Pacific Northwest, United States - 17_EM | ecosystem: Host-associated > Plants > Roots > Unclassified | place...
TAATAATCAATTAGGAGATACCATGTCAACTAGATTTCAAGAAGTCGATGTCAAACACAAGCATTCCTACTAGATCTCATTTGCAGGTAAAGTCATGTCATAACTGCTTGAATTGAAGAACCATCCCAAAAGATATGGTAGGTGTTTTCATATAGGCACCAGAATAGCAAAAGAAATTACTAAAATATGAATAAAACAAGTCCTAAACAAAACTACTTTTAGGAAATCAAACTAAAAATTCCTAAATAATAGAATTCCTAATAACTAAAAACTTCAAGTTTTTGTTCCTCAACAACAAATTGACTTGATACATAGATGGTCCTCCTACATAGGAACCAAACGCAACTAATAAATATAAAATAATACAGTAAAATTAATTAATAAACTAATTTAGCAACTAAAAAAGGAACAATTTTGAATCCCAGATCGGAGCTGCTTTAGCCACTAAAGGGGGAAATGGGAAAAAAATCACAAATAGGATACAGAGTAAAAAATTAAAAATCCCAAAAGAAATAACTTAATTTGTATATTTGTCCTGAAACAAATTTTCTATGTATTGTGTTTACTAGTCCTCTATCATTCATTTTCTTCTTTTTCCCTTGTATTGTGTTACTAGTCCTCCAGCATCATGGTCTTGGAGGGTTTGAAACAGGGTATACAAATCACCTTACGCATGAACAAAATGTAGAGACAATATTAAAAGAGCCATTTAATCTCAGAAGCGAAAAGAATCATACTTGAGAAGAATTCTAGCAGCCTCATGACACTCTACCACACGAAGATTATATCCAGGGCTGTTAGTCAGGGCATTCCTCAAGCCTGAGAATGCCAATAATATTTTGTAGGATTTCTGGAAGTTGCTTTGCTTCGGTGAAGGAACAAGCTTGTGTTCTTTAGTCTATCAATTGAACAAGACAAATGCTACACTGTGTTGGTATCAAATAAAGAAAGAGCGCAAAATGACATTTTTTCAAAGAAAGCAGCTAGCAATGTGCTTTTGCAAATTCAGGTAAACTAATTAATGACATTAGTTAGTCATAAACAAAATCTGCAAAGAATAATTGTTGCAACAGAGGCAAAATAATCATTCAAGAAAAATGTCCATCTCCAGAAAATAATATGGGATTCAGTGACTGTAGAGGTTCTTAAAACACCAAACTAAAATAGCAAGACATATTGATGAAACCTTAAGGAGGATGAATTTGAGTTCAGATCTATTATATAAATTGTTTTAGGATTCATTTTAACTACATAGAAATGCACCACATGATCATTTACACAAGGCACTTGCTGTGGTAAACAAGACCTGGTTCAAATTACAACTACCATTTGCTATTATCAAGGTGGTATGAAGCCATGAAATTAAATGATGCTCAACTTATAACAAGCCCATCAGATAAACTGGGAAAATGTAGTTAAAATCACAGAAATAAAATTTCATTCTGCAATCTGAAAATTTAGAGGGCATGTTGCTTAAAGATATAGAATACAGGCACATGGATCCAATCATTACCTTGCAGTTCATGTGTGTAAGGAAACCATGGCTTGAAAGCAATATTGCCGATTGATCCAATATGCCATTTTTCAGACCCAAATATTCATTTTCAATCAACCTGCAAATTCAGAATAGTAAGACTTGTAGAGGCCTAAAACTTTGAAATAACTGAGGTACTTCGATAGCTCAGAGAATCTATTGCATCTAAATCAAAGCAGCCAAGTTAGTATGAAGTAAGCAACAATCAGTACTTGACAAACATTCATTCATATCAAGAAGGATAGGGATATTCCTACATTTAGGAGGTATACACAAGGATATAGCAGGCAGAGGGCCGCACACGCCCATGGAAGAGATGCTTCTTTCAGGAAGTTAAAGGGTCCTGGTCTAGAGCTGTTTCGTAGAATGCAACATCAACTATCAAGCCAAAATTCTTAAAAGATGCTGCATGGTATACAGTGACAGTCGTTTATTTTTCTCAATGCTATTTCTCTGGTTATAGAAATAGTTTCTTAAATTATATTCATCACTCTTTTTCCCCCAGATATGATAATGAAAATACTAGGATACTATGACAAATGAAAGATACACAAACGAGCCACGAGAATCTTGGAAAAAAGTATGGATAAAGATGATGGTGCAAAATTTTGGACCTCATAGTGCCTAATCCAATCAAAACTGAAGGAGAGGGCCACTAAAAAGCACACTAAAAAGCAACTAAAGTTTTCTCTACTTTGATTAGCTGGCCGAGTTATAATGAGATGTCAAGTCAAGGTAGATGTCAATTGGTTCACCAAATTCAAAGTTCATTAAGGCTATGCTCCAGTCAGCAATAAGACATGCATGCAAGAAATCAACAAGCAGATATTAGTATTAAAGAAACCTACCTATCATATTCAATATTTTCAGTAGGAGTCATGGTCAAGTTATTTGCAGTTTCAAAAGCCAGCAGGTATGCAACTCCAGCCTGTCAAATATACCAATACAGATATATCATGAGCAAAAACTGGGAAGTTCTTGACAGGGATAGGGAAGAAGAAGATAAAGCCTCAAAATGCTAGTGTTAGATAATACATTGCAGGAAGAGGAAGAAAAGATAACATGGGGAAGGTATAGAAGCAGCTGGCATCAAAGGCAAAGAATTAAAACCACACTTACAGCGGCAGAAGAGCTAAGGCCTGAACTGTCAAGACCTTCAGAACCACATATGTATCCTGTGATGCCCTGCGGTGTTTTAGAAGTCATTTTGTGTTAATGAAATATATAAAATCTTACAACAGATAAAAAAAGGCACATCTCCCTGCATTTTAGCCTGTACTAATGGCTAAGTCAGAATGTTTATATAAAACAAGTATTTTGTTCAGAGTATTTTATTGGGAACAAAAGGAAATAAATTACAAAATGAAGAATAAGACGCCCCCAGAAAAGCATTAAAGTAAAAGAGCTAGCTGATACTGCTGAATGTTTGCGAATGTAACTCCTGTAGAAATACTGGAAGAGAACACCACAATGAGGCCAATAAATGACCCCCTATCATTTTAAACAAGCTGTCCATGAAAATTCCTCTCTGTACACATAGACCAAATCACACTTCAAATATTGCACAACTTCAAAGAACATTGCAACTTCCAATTTGTTAATGTTTAATAGTAGAAAATGATTTTCCCCTAAAATTAGTATGCTTCACAAAAGGAATTTTCTGATCTTTATATTATTCAACCATTTTCATATCCCTTCTTTTTTCTTTTATTATGCCTCCTGCCATTTCCCCTTCAATCCTTGGTTTACCTATCCTCTTCTGGATGGTTGGTTCACTGAGGAGGCCTGGAAAGGTCTTCATTTCATGAAAGCTCTTTGAGGAATTCTGGGCTTATCTGGAAGGAGTGAGAGAATTTACAGAAAGGTGGTGAGAGTAGAGGTGTTAAACAGGATAGTCAGCAATCAATAGCTCAAGGTCATTTCTTTAAGATTTTAATATTAGCTGTCATTTTCAAATCCAAAACAAACAAAGAACTCCTCTAAACTTTACCACTACGTTCAAGAAAAGAAAAGCTAACAGCAAAAAAAAAAACAACGAAATGCACTGCCTTAATCTTCTTTTCAACAAGAACAAAAGCAGCAGCAACATTAATAATAATAATAATAATAATAATGGGGGGGGGGGGCACAAAAAAGAAATCCTCGTATGAAATTATAAATCCATCTAGGAGATGATTATCCATATTCTTGAGAAAAAGATGGCTATTGATAGAGCCTCATATTCCAAGAGAATGTCATGATTCTCTGCTAAACTATGTAAAACAGAGTTAGCTTGGACAATGTGAATACCCTAGAAACCTCATTCGGAATTTGATGGAAGTTAATGGAGCACGAAAGCAAAATATTCAAACCTGAGTAAGAGAGATCCCCCTGCTCTGTAGTGCATAGACAGCTCCTCTTGCAAAATTTCCCCAGTTACCTGCTTCCTGTAGTTTTGGGGAATCAGTTGCATGGGACTCTCCTTTTTTCCTAATGGGTCTGGGTTGCTGAACTTCATCAACGCTGTAAACCCAAGGCATGATACAAGATATAAATCATTCAGTGTAAGGCTACTATGAAGTGCAATGAGATGCAATTAAAAATCCACCTTGCCCTGTGATTGAAAATTTTGCAAGTACTTGGATGAACACACGCATATAAAGTCATAAACTACAATTTCTAACCATAATTGTTTTTTACATTCAATTAAATTTGAATGGCAAAGGCAGTTTGATGATTTCACCATATTACTCTGGTAGCCCTGGAGTACATTATAAACTCACAAAAGATGTTCATACACTAGCAGTATTGAGTGAAAGAATAAGTCAAATGTATATTGTCACTGAATCACATGATGCAAACTAAAGACAAACACACATTCTGTTGCTTTTGATGGTCTGATGGTGGAGAGGTCCCCTTGGGAATGATAGATGGAAAGGCACTTTCTTCTCTTTAAGGAGATGGATTCCTCTTGTATGTGTTTATCTAGCACTCCCTTATACTACACCATGCATGTCAAGTACATTGAAGTACCATCATAGATATTTCCATATATCTGTCAGAAATTTACGTTGTGGAGAAGCAAATGAAAATTTGTAAACCAATTTCATTCTTGAACATGTACAAACTTTTTTACTCTCATCTAGCTTGGAAGTGTTGAGCTAACTCTTTTCATAGGCAAAATATGTTTGAATCAAGGACATGTGTCATGCGAATGGCAAAAATCTGATGTTAAATGGTAAATTAAGAAGCTTTAGCTACTGCAACGGGCTATAGATGCATCGGAAAATGAAAAGTGATTACAAGAATGATAACCACACCTGAACCTTACTTCTCCTTTGAACTGTCCTGAACGCAGTATAACCTACACCAAGTGTTGCAAGGACAGTAAGAGCAGCTAAGGAAAAGGAATGTGATGATAATTGCATGGGCAAAGCATCAAAACACTTCTGAAGCTTTCAGATGGAGAAATTGATAATGTTGTCCCAATTTGATAAGCTAGATCCAATCACAACAAACTTAAGAAAGCAAAATGCTGTGTCATCCCACCTTAATCTAATCATTTAACTAAGAACAATTCAAGTCACAGGCTCCCCCATTACCATGATCTTATTTAGACATCATATTTTCCCTTAGGTTACTCATCATCAATAGCCAAAAGCAATATTCTTTGGCAACTGAGGGAACAAAACTAAAATTTTCTACTCTGATCTCAACAATTATTGAGTTGAGATTTGTGCATGTAAAGACTCAAATATTGCAAGACCCTACAAACAAGGCACAGAATCTACAGTGGTACAGGTTAAAAAACCACGGCCTGCTGCTCTAATCAGTCCCCCTAACACTTGGTGGCTTGAACTCTCAACCACAACATAAGCCCATTTGGAAACACATTTGCATCTTGGTCTTATGACCCGTGATACGAAAAACTATCATGTTATTGAAGGATTTAAAACCTTTATTGCCAAATGCCTAGGTGATCTTTGGAACTCTGCACCCCATACTATTTACAAAATCATCACAGGAAATGTTAATCCTAGATCCTGTCGTTATGATCTACTGCATTCCAAAATAAATGCCATAGAGAGATACAATTTCCCGACTCGATCCCCAATCAACCTTCACTAGTTCATAAAGTCATAGACTGAGAATGCCATCGGAAGATTTTACCTCAGTATCATCAGAAGGAATAAACCCCAGAAGAATTCCTTTATTTATTGTCATAGCCGAAACAGTTCCACCCTGCAAGCATTGAATTGCAAAACAAACTTCAATCTTTTCCAGTATTGATAAAACTTATTGAAGTTGATTTTCAATCGCAACACCGTGAAAATATTAAGAACAGTATATTAAACAGAACCTGATGATCAATGTGAGCACCAAGTGGACAAATCCGATAAGGAGAGACCACAACTCTCACTTCTTCAGGACCTCTTCCAGCCATTGCAGAAACAATCTCCTTTATTTCGTTTAGCTGCAAAACAAAAACATTCAAATAAATCAAAAAATACAACAAAAAACAAATGAAAGTTGGAATGAGTGAAAAGCCAGCATCTTTCAGTCAAAAAATGCCACCCCATAAAAACCATTGTCTCAAATCAAGATTTCAATTACATAAAAATAAATCCCATAAAAAAATCCGATTGGATCAAGCTAAATTATCAAAAAAAAAAAAACTTCAGACAAATTTAAGCAACCCCATCAAGAAATAACACACGTTGTAACAAAAAAAATCAAGAATTTTACCTCATTTTCTATAGGCCAAGAAACCCCACTCATTGTTTTCGAGTTTTTTCAGGTTACTTACTCAGAGATAATTTCTTTTTTTATTATTATTTGGGTTGCCAAAATACGACAGAGAGATAGCCTGAACAAGTATCGACGAAATGACTTGCATCCACACGGTTTAATACCTTTCGTTTTTTGAGGAAAAGTGAAAATTTAAGGACGAAAAATAACTTTAATTGGTGGCAGAGGTGACTATATTACAAACAAAAATTAAAGCATCGCTAAGCTTTGATGTAATCAAATGGAAGCAATTTGAAGTGTCATTGACACCAAAGCACGTAATCAATAATAAATGACTAATCGTATCAACCGCATTTTGCAAGATTGATAGCCAACAACATTTGACCTTTTACCCTCTCTTTTTTCTCTACTTTGCATAAAAGCTAACAAGGACATCATGAGTTCGTTGCCCTTGACATGAAATCACTTCAAGGAGAATCCACCCTTCAAGCATTAGAAAAGTTGAACATGATTTTTCCTTATCTCCCAATTTGTACATTTGAGCAAAAAGATGATCTCTGCTAACTTTGCAATGCGGAAAAGTGACTAGACATCTATCTAACGTGAAATTATGAAGAACAAGCTTCTTTCTTCAACTTTTATTTTCAATACTTTTTTAGATGACTATACAAGTGCAAGGATGAGCTTAATTAGTTCAGGAATACAAGGACTAAATGAATATTTCTTAGATGGTACAAAATCTCCTTTTCCAATTGATTTTAACCCTATTTCTTTCAGACCTTGGGCAGGCTCCACTCACCATGGAGACTTTTCGTGACCCTTGTGCTTCTTTTTTGACAATCATGCTTCTGATTTAATTTCAGAATCAATCCAAATCTACCTTATTAATTTATTTAAAATCAAATTAACTCAGCTTCCAAACAAAATAAATATTCCACTATATACCAGTAAATAATACATAAATAAAGAGTGAAATACCAAACTCCTTTTTCGAGGATTTGACTAATCAAGCCCTACAAAACATCTTAAGAAAATTAAGAAAAAACAAATTAAGAAGGGCAAATCAGCCATAGAAATTAAAGCCAAGTCCTGTTAAATTTATACCAGTGAGCATTTCACTCGTCTCTGGCACTCTCTTTTTCCACTTCGAACACTAACTACTCTCTCTTTTATCTATCACACCAACCCTCTCCCTCATTGGCAAATCCAACGACAATGAAGGTAAACAAGATCTGTCAGATTGTCAGGTTCAAGTTATTCATTCACCGTTGGAAGCTAAGGAGTCTTGGAACCCTGAGAAGAAGCCATCAAAAATCAGGGGCTTTAACCAAGAAAACACCACCAGCTGGGTATCTTGCAGTTTATGTTGGGATGCAAGAAAAGAGGTTCTTGATACCTACAAGGTTTCTAAACATGCCTGTTTTTGTAGGTTTGTTAAAGAAAACAGAAGAGGAGTTTGGGTTTAAATGTAATGGAGGGCTTATTTTGCTTTGTGAGGTTGAGTTTTTTGAAGAGGTTTTAAGGTTGTTAGATAAAGACGAGACTAGATTTGCTAGGTTTGGTTTGGAGGATTATTTCAAGATTGTTTCTTGTGAAGTGGGTTTTGATTCTTGCAAGGAAACAACTAATGTTTTTACTCCATTGTTAGAGAAAGCTAGGGTATGACATTGTGAAGGTCCTTTTTTTAGACGAGGATCTCATTTTTATTTTTCCAAAATTAGGGAGTTTTTTGGGCTATGACCATCCTTGTGCCCATCTCTCAAACAGTGTTTGATGGGTTTCAATGAGATGTTGTTGAAGCTTTTTCCTTCCTCACTAATGTCTGGGGTTTTTCTAGCTAGTAGGCTTCTATTTGTTTTGATGATGCCAAAGCTTATCTCTTAGGATTTTGTGGGCATTGATTTGTTAAGAGTGATGTCCTTGCTCATGATGATGATGATGATTTATATTAATAAAATTTTCATGTGATTAATTGTGATTGTTGCTTCTTCTTCTTTTCTTAATTTTCAGTTGCTGATATTTTACTTTTTTTTTTCATATATAGTATTTTTGAATTTAGAGATTCGAAAGTTGATTGCTCTGACCTTGTGAGACTTTAATCGGTAATCCAATGCCTCTATTGGTATACATTTTTTATGTTAAGAATCTTGTTCCCTCTCAGTCCCACTTTTTTTTTTTTTAGTTTAACGTGAATGTCCGGGCCAGCTTGCGCGCACCTCGACTAATCCCACGGCCCTGAAGTTAATGACCATGTAAGCCTCCAGTGGCCATCATATGAGCAACCACAGGGCTCGAACCTGAGACCACAGAGGGAGCAAACCTCTTGGTCCCAAGCTCTTACCACTAGACCACCACCTAGATGGTTTAATTACTATAAAGAAATTAGCGATTTTTTTTGAGATATTAGGTTGCTGGTCCTGTAATTTTCAAAGATTTTATTTTTATATTAAATTTTATTTTTGTTATTTTTTAATTATTTTTTGATTTGAGAGAGAAATTAACAGGTTAAATTTTAGTGCAAAAAGGAAAAGTTGTTGTTAATGATGATTTCAACAACTCAAACAGTCTTTCTTCGTATCAAATGGTTCTATATGATGAGAAAGGTTATGATAACGTGTTTTTGTACCTTAAAAACACCTAAAAAACAAATATAAACTTGGGAAGATTTTTGGGTTTCAGGTTGATTTTAAGTTTTGGACTAGTTTTTTGTGTTTTTAGAGGTCATTGATTGGTTGAACAAGGTTTATATTGTGTTTTGAGTCAAAATAAATTGAAAATTGATTTTTTGGTAAAAAAAACCTTGTTTTTCAGGCCACATCAATGGCTGGATTTTAAGCTTAGCGGACGACGCCTCATTATTTTTTTTTTTTTGAAAATGACTGGGGCAGATAATGCATCATTCTCCTCATTAAATTAAAAAAAAAGGCTTGTGGGCGGGCCGTAGCTTCATAGGGGCAAGCGCTAGGACTAGCTTATCAGGCCCCGCAATGCTTGGCCTAATTCTTTTCTTTTAAAAAAAAGATAGAATTTTTTTAATTGATATCTTATTTTATATGAATTCTTAAAACTAAATTTTTTGGTATATGATTTAATTAATACCTATTTTTCCATGATTGTTTTTGTTTATTTAGCCTTTTTTAGGTTGTGATTATTTTTTTATAATAGTTGGTGTGTTTAATTTTTAAAAATGTTGGTAAAATTTATCTGTGAGTTTTTTTTATATATAGATTGAATTTGTATTTTTAAAAAATTGATTTTTTTATAAAATTTTTAATATGTATAACCTTGCATAGTATTTTTTTTCTTTTATTTTGTTCATGCAATTTGATAAGTTAACAGGAATTAGAATTTATTTTTGTTTTTTTTTTCTAATTTCATCATTCGACCTTGTTTTTTTAATTTTTATTATCATTGTCTCATATTTTTATCATATTATTAAATTAATTAAGATTTAGCCCCGTTATCGAATTTGTCTTACTTCTTTAAAAAAACATAAGTATTTATAAATAGTGTACAAATAAGATCATTTAGAAGTTTTATGAATATTGTGTGTATGTATAATATTAGAAAGCGTTCATTTTTTGTATTAAATCTTTTTTTATTTGATATCGATATCTTATTTTCTAATCATGTTATTAAATTAACCAAGTTTATTGATCTCATTTAACTCAATGTCTAGAATCTTAATTTTTTTTAAAAAAAAATATTTATATCATTTTAATATTTTTTCTGTAATAAAAAAAAAGTTAGACCCACGTAATATCACCAGCCACCTGGTTAGTTTCTACTATAATAGTTATATTTGAAATGTTTTTCACCCTTTATATTACTGGAAAAACTAGATTAGGTTGAGGAGAAAGATTTTTTCAGGTTAATTATATGTATTTGAAATGAAATGGGGATTTTTCGGACTGATAGATAGGGTTTTTGAAAGTCTAGGGTTTTTGAAAGTCTAGAAGAGTTTTTAGGCTAAAATAAATTGAAAAAATAGATTTTTGTTACAGAAAACTATTTGCTCAATTTTTCAGCCACCTCTCCGGTGGTTAGTTTCTGAAAAAGCAGATGATGTTTCATTTGTATTTTTTTTTTAAAAAAAATCATTGGTTCAATAAAAAAAGTCATGTAAGCGTGGCCCATTGTATTTTTATGCCCTAAGCATTGGGCCACCCAACCCAGGTACTTGCTAGCATGTCTACTTTTATTATTTTTTGGTTAAATATAATTTTTTTTATAAAATTCAAAGTTACAAAACACAAATGAGTTAATGATCTATGTTACGAGATCAAATATCTTGATGTTTATCTATCTCTTAACTTTTAGTTTAATCTTTAGTTATTGTTAACAATTATTTATTTATTTATTTGTCCATATAATTTTTAATTTATTTAATTAAGTATATACATCAGTTTTTCGGTATATGATTAAGTTTTTTTCTTCATAGAAAAAAACATATGCACATTCTTTTTTTAAAAAAAAATAGTTCGGCCCATAACGAAGCACAAAGCCAATTGACTAGTCTTAATCTAATCCTAAACCTATATACTCATTCTCAAAAGATATAAATTTTATTAATTTGATCCAAATGATTCAAAGAAAGATTGGCGAAAATAATGATGAACATTAATAGAATAGTAATAAATGATTGATAATATTTTGAAACAATTGGGATCAAATTGATAAAAGTTATAAGTTTGGGATGCGACTAAGAATTTGTATATTGATTTAGAACTAAATAAAGAGGTTTTCCTAAAAGAAATTCATTTTAGTGTTCTACTAGTCAACTTGGCCAACTTTTAAAAAAAAATCAGAGGATAAAATTGATAACAAATGATAAAATTGACAAAAAAAAAACTTATGACCTAACTCCTTGTCTAGCTTGACTTTAAAATTAAATTATGTAGAAGTTGCATTGACATGAACCGATTAACTTGGTCTTCCAATGGCAACCCGGTCGATCTGTAAAAAACATTGAGAACAAAAATTACAAAAAAAAGATGAAAATGACAAAAAAAAAACCTCTCAATCCGTCTCTTTGCCTAACTCAGGTTTAAGATTAAATCGTGTGAAAGTTAGTCTGATATGATCTAGTCAACTTGGTTAGTTCAAAGATAACCCAAACAACCATTAAAAAAAATCTAAGGATAAAATTGAGAAAAAAATAAGGCAAAAAGAAAAAATAAAAAAATAAAAAAAAGGCACCTCCTTCATTATGCACCGCCACTTCTTTTAGTATAGAGTAGACTAGATTTATAGTCCGTGCTCTGCCGTGGGTTGGACAAAAAAAATTTCAACGCGAAAATGAATGCTAAGAGAAAAGAGATTTGAGTCATTGGTTCAATTAATTATTTAAATAATATGATTAAAAAATTACATCAACAATAAATAAACAAAAAAATAACAATGAAAAAAAGGTTAAAAGAACTTGATTTGAAAAAAACAACTCAATGATGAAGGAAAAAATTAAAGAAAAAAAAAAGAGACAATAAAAAAAACCTTGGTTCAACCGAGTTAAGTCGTAAACGTTGCGATCATGGATATGAGATTGAGATAATCTCATAGAAAAAAACGCAGGAACAAAAGTTCGGATACCAATTCCTAACAAGTCAAATGAGAACTTGATAACTCCACAAATAGAAAAAGGAAAAGGAAAAAGATGAAGCTCAATTTCTACAAAATAAAATGTTGAAAGATGAAAATTAAGAAAAAAATATAATTTAAAAAGGTAAAAAAAAAAACTCAATCCAAACCCACCCGGATCAAGATGCAAAATCTCTGACGTAGTCGTGATACCAGGGTGAATTTGTTTGAAACAAAATTGAATAATATCATGAAACTCAATTATCGAACAACTTAATGTTGAAGGATAAAAAAGAAAAAAAAACAGAAATTTAATTTAAAAAAGCAATGAAAAAAAATATGGGTTAACTTGCAAACCTCGCGACCATATAAATTATGAAACCTTTAAACCGAGTTTAATCAAGAAACTTAATTCTCAACTAATTTAATTTTGAAGGATAGAGTCATGAAAAATATCAATTTTAAAAACTTGTCAAAGAAAAAAAAGATAGCAATAAAAATAATAGGGATCAAATTTGATAGGAAAAAAAGCCCTTGGAGGATAAAATTGTAAACAAAAAAATGATCAAGATAACCTAATAGAAATGAAATGAAAAAAGAAGCACGAAGACCAATTAATAATAAATCAAATCTTAAAGGATGAAATTAAAATAATTCAATTTTAAAAAAAGGTCCCAAAAAAATTAATTCGCGTTAACTTTTGAAACCGGTGACTCTAATCATTAATATGGGACTAATCCCATAGAAGAAAAATCGTAAAATATAATACAACACAGCTCTAAGAAAAAAGGGTAAAAAAAAGACATTAGATTTTAAAAAGGAAAACAAACCATGTCAATTTGGGCTAACATCCTAAACCTGGTCTAATCTTTAAAACTCATAACTAGTGAAATCCTTGAACCGGGTTCAATCAAGAAACTTAATTCCCAACTAATTAATTTTGAAGGATGAGATCTTGAAAAATAAAATCCAATTTAAAGAACTTGTCAAAGAAAAGAAGATATCAATAACAAGAAAGAGGATCAACTTTTAAAGTATAAAAATTGAAAGGGTGTGAAATTGGAAAAAAAACGTAATTCTATAGCTTATTAAAAATAAAAATAAAATAATAAAAAATAGGAATCAAATTTAAAAGATTAAAAATTAAAAAGGGATGAGATTGAAAAATATTTGTAATCTCATGACTTATTCAAAATATAAAAAATAATAATCAAAAGGAAATGGATCGATTGTGAAGGGGAAATAAATTGAGGGACTTGTCTGATTTTTTAAATGGATTGACATGAAATTTGAGGGTGGAGAGAGAGAGAAAAAAAAATGATCGTCAACGCCAAATCTAATACACATTAGGAGCACGTGCCTTCTCATTACTTTGGGGGCATCAAGACCTTTCAAATACCATCTCGAAAAATGGCGTTTGATGGCCGCGCAGCTCCTCACTCGCCACCCGAACAGTGTGGGGACCGCCCACATATCGCCACGTGCGTAAGTATTTTTAAATTATATTTAATAAATATAATTTACAGCATGTCCCTGAATATCCTTGAAATTTACAATAAAACCAATAACAAATGATAAAAAAAAAATCATTGGGTGAGAGTATTGTTGATTTTATCTTTAAGAGCATTAAAACAATTATATTATTTTAAAAAAAATAAAAATGAAAAAATATCCCGGAGTAGGCATTAAATTATTTTATTTTAGGGTTAAGTTAATAATTTTT
>Ga0307515_10016395_pt1 | contig 13562 bp, 2 predicted proteins | sample 17_EM_MG_FD_194513 | JGI IMG/M metagenome (GOLD analysis project Ga0307515, IMG submission 194513) | Populus trichocarpa ectomycorrhiza microbial communities from riparian zone in the Pacific Northwest, United States - 17_EM | ecosystem: Host-associated > Plants > Roots > Unclassified | place...
TATAGACATCAACCGCATCTACTGCATCACGAATCAATCAATATTCATCGTCTGCGTCATCTCTATCATCAATTAGATCCTCAAGATAGCTCCGCTGTGACCCCATGACCTTGTAATTCCAACACCCCGCGGCATGACGGAGGGATAGGATTTGCAAAGCAAATCTATACCTACTAGTTTAACCAGGTAAGCAAATTATTATGAGATAAAAGTGGCGCCTCTGTAAATTTAGAAGGAAATAGAGTAGTAGTGGTAGAGTACGGCCGTTGTTTTAATGCAGCTAGCGAAAAAAACTAGTTTTAAAAACACATCTTTAAACTTTAAGGCTGTATCTCGCCCCTAATATAGTAGTTAGCTAATTATAATTATTATAATCAAATACAAAAAGATATTTTAATTTAAATACATCGCGTACTAAGACTATTATTACGGACCTTATATCGGCAGTAGTAGCACTACTAAGAAGGGATATAAATAGGTTAGTTAAGATAGTACAGAAGGCACTGGAACCAATTAAGCTATAAAATAAGAGGTAGCTAAGTTATAAGGCGAGTTGTATTATAAGTTCGGAATATAGGAATATAGGAACATAAAAATATAATATACTAACGTACTAACGTACTTAGTACATTTCTTAGGCGCAATATTGTATATTTAAAGGACTACGGTCTCTACCTAAATAGTTCTCTTCTTTATAGTAAATCTTAGAATATAATTAAAGTTAATCTATTAGGCAACCTACTCCACTAGTTATATTTACGTTATTAACTATTCCTTAACCTATATACCTAGCCCATTAATAAGTCTATCGTGGTATTTCCTATAAGGCTTTATTATATATTCACTACTAAAGTTATAATAAAGGAAGTTGAGTAATATACTACCTAAAGTAGTAATTATAATGCCATCTATAGTAGCAACTACCTTAGGATTAGGAGGAGATACTAGTATACACAACAATAACTTATAGGTGGTTAAGATAAACTAACTTAGGAGTGTTATAGAGCAGAACAATACTAATAATTAGGCGCTACTTTAACAACTATAAAATATAAAGAGAGAAAAGATTAAGATGCTATTAATTAAAAGATTTTTAGAAGAAAAATATAAGCTAAAGAGATTCCTTATATAGATAAAGCTAAAAATCTAATATAAAGGAACGAAGTTAGAGTAAGGAGTAGATTAAGTAGTATATATAGGGCCATTCCTAACAGGTTAGGTATTAGAGTTGTTTAAACCTTATCTTATGGAGATATAAGCTAATAGTATAGTAACCACTAACTTAGATGCGCGGTATATATTCTTAAGCTAGGATAGATTTACTAGTAAGCTTATATAGATATACAAAGATCTAAAATTAATAGCAACAGCTAAAGGAAAGCTATATTAACTTATATAAAAGGGATTAGCTATAGACTATATAATATAGTTTTAAATACTAGTAGTACAGACTAAATAGAACCAAAGGGCGTTAACGGCTTAGTATAGAAGGGGACTAAAGGCTAAAGTTTAAGTAACTATAATACTAATAGACGATCTAAGTAATATAATAGAACTTATAGAATAGGCTATTAAAGTAGATAACCAATTATACTAAAGCAAAAGAATGGGCAGAATATAGTAAGGACTAATATATATAAAGAAGACATACTAATAGGTATCTAAACTATAGTATAGTATAGAGCTAACAGACCTAAGTAATACTAAAGAATATAAGAATAGACGACTATAGAAACCTAGAGAATAAAAATTAAGTAATTAAAGGTCTAAAGAGCAGAGGCCGAACTAAGGATCTTAGTAGTAGAAGATATTTAGGCGGACTCTATAGCAAGAACGGTAGTATAAAAAAGGAGCTTATATAAACTATAGAAAATAAGGTTATTTTACTAAAGACTATAGAAGTAATTAAAGTAACTATATACTAAAGGGAATAAGACTATTAGATGGTATATACGTATAAAGGGATAATAATGCACTATAAGGAACAAAAGAGTGTTTAATTAAAAGCTTTGCGTTTTATTATAATAACGTATACTAAGTTTATAAGAACGCTAAGTATGGCGTAAGCTATTAGCTATAAGAGCTTAAGTTAAGAGAACTCCGGGGCATAAGAGAGTTAGATAAAAAAACTAAATTAACTCTATAAACTAGACTAGGACTAAAACAGTATAGCAAGCTAGTAGTTAATAGAGAAGTTTCTCGCGTATTAGTTCTATTAAGCAATAGGATCTAAGAATTAAGATAATTAAACTATTAGCAGCGATAATAAGGTTATAAAGGCAGCTTACTAGAAGCATATAGATCTTAGGGACGTAGTAATAAAGGTAGAGGAAGAATTAGCAATGGGGATAGAGACTCTATTAGATATAATGTTTATTACTTTATAAAACGTAAAAGAAGTAAGACAATAAACTACTTTAGTACTTAATAAAGGCTATAGGCTTAAGATTCCTAAGAAGAGATAAGAGACTCTTAAGATTCCTAAAAAGGGATAAAATAAGCTTAAGGACCTATAATAGACGAAAACCAATAAAGTAAAGTGGTAGCTTAGTTTAATAACAAACGAATAAGTATAGGACGACAATTCCCTATAATAAAGGTATAAGAAGCTAATTAGTAAACGCTAAAAGAATTTATATAGACCAAGGTAGGGGCTTAGCTTAGAAAGGAAGCAAGCTTAGGACTAAAAGTACCTATAATAGGTAAATAAGACATTTAGCTTTAAAACTAAATAAGTAATACCGGAGTTATATGATTTTAGGATCTAGAGAATCTAATAGCTAGACGCAAACTAAAAGAAGACTGGAAAGGGTTTAAAAATCAAATTAAAGTATAGTAAAAGTAAAGAGGTTACTATATACTAAAAATACTAGGCAAACTAAAAATAGCCTTAAAAAGGTTATTAATAGGCCTAAAGTAGGCACGCTAAGAGCGAAATAGCTTAAAGAACTAGAGTAGAGAAGAATCTAGGAGTTCTAACTAGATTTAGAGAACGGCATATAAAAGGCTATTATAAAGTAGTAATAATAAAATATTTCCTTATAGATAGATTATATACGCTTATAAAGCTATACTAAAAGTAGTATAGGCAGTAATATAATAATAGTTAGAAAGATTTTTACCTATAGCTAAACTAAAGAGTTATCTAAGACTAAGTAATTATAGAAAGACGTATAAGTTATATTAAAGGAGCATTAATTATAATGTCTAAAAACCTAAAAGAAGGATTAGAGAGCTAAAGATAAAAAAAATAGATCTTAGTACCTATAAACAAAAAACTAACGTTTAAATTAACTAAATAAAGGTTTAAACTTAAGAATAAAGATAAGCTAAGAGTTAACTTAAAGCACCTAGTATATTATATATTGGCCTAGATTATATATATAGATAATATATACAATATATATATAAACCTAAAAGAAAAGAATTAGAAGTACCTAATTAGGATATATTAGGCGCTAAATAAGTAATAGTATAGAAATATTAAGTATATATATAGCTGGCATCTAGTAAAAGTTTAGGAGTTAAATAACTTAATACTTTAACTAGAAAGATTCCTTATAGAAGAATTCTTAGATAGATAATAATGGTAGGAATACTTAGAGAATACGTGTTTATAGTATATTAAGGATAAAAAGTAAACTAGGTATTAGCTAAAGAATAAGCTAAGTATATAGGGATCTGGTAGCTAATAGTTAGGAAAAGTAGAGGCTTATAGAACTAAAGGGAGCTAGTAGTAAAGCCTCAGACCCTTAAAGGAATTTAAAGATAATACCTAAATCTAAGAGTAAATTAGTAAGACTAATAGTTTAAAGTATTAATAGATAGTGGAGCGATAAGAAACCGTATCTTATTAGTAATAGTAAAAAGAATAGGGCTACCACATAGATAAAAAAAAGCACCCTTATTTACTAGTTATAATTTTAGGAGATCTAGTAGCCTATAAAGGAGGCATTATTAATCTTAAAATAGGACCGATTTAGATAACCATTAAAGGAAAACTAGTTAAAATATCTTTTAATATCCTACTATTAGGACGGGATAAGGTAGTATTAAAGATCGATTGGGTTATAGGTTAGGTTAATATTAAAAATAGTTAATAATATAAAAGACATATAGCTACCAAGTTGGTATAGTACTAAGTAGGAGTAAGCTATAAAGAAACTAAGAAAGGGTTAAGTTACGCACTAAAGAGATACTATAAGTATAGTAAAAGGCTATAAAGCCTAGAAAGCGAGAAGCTGTTAAAATATATAGTATAGGACTATAAAATAGAATTAGAACTAGGAATAAGTTTAAAGTTCTTTCTAATATATAAGCTAACTAAAGAAGAGTTAAGAGTACTTAAGGAGTTTATCTAGGAAAACCTATAAAAGGGATATATTAAACTATTGCAGTTATTAGTAGGTTATTTAGTACTATTTATACTAAAGAAGAACAGAAAGCTTAGACTATATATTAACTATAAATAGTTAAATAGCATTACTAGGAAAGATAGGTATTCTTTACCCTTAATTAGCAAAATTTAAAATAGGATAAGTAATATATAAATCTTTATAAAGATAGATCTAAGATAGGCGTACGATTAGATTAGGATTAAGAAAGGCAATAAATAAAAGGCAGCTTTTAGGTTAAAGGAAGGATTATATAAACTATTAGTTATACAATTTAGACTTATAAATATACTAGTAACGTTCTAAAAGCGAATTAATAGTATATTAGGAGAATACTTAGATAAGTTTATTATAGCATACCTTAATAATAATAATATCTACTTAACAAGTAAGAAAGAATATAGAGAATATGTTAAATAGGGTTTAAAGAAACTATAAGAACAATAGATACTAGTAGTAATTAAGAAATATAAGTTCTTTATAAGAAAGATCAATTTTATTTAATGTATTATTAAACTAGGGTATATTAGTATAGACCTAAAGAAAATAGAAGTTATAGTAAGTTAGTAAGAACTAGAGAACGTAATATAGTTAAGGTTATTATTAGGGTTTTATAACTACTATAGAAGGTTTATAGTATAGTAGTTAAAGAATATTAAACCGTTTATAAGACTTATAAAAAAGGAGAAACTATAGGTATTCCTACTATAACTGGGCTAGTCCCGTTATAGTACCCCCCCTTTTAGCTAAAGGTCTAAATAATTAAATTTTAGTTAAGACTTATAACTTATTATATATTATATTTTTTGCATTAAGTAGCGGGATAGGGTTTTACCGGTTCTAATTATTAAATAGGCTAATTAGGATTTTTTATCCCCGGGATAAAAAATCGGGGTGCAGCTCGCAGGGGTCACGGAAAAGTTGAACGGGGTCACCGATGGAGCGCCGGAAAAAGGTCGGCGGGGTCACACTTTTACCCATACAGAACGCGCATCGGTAGCCACAATTTAGCTTCAGCGACCTTATGCACTGAATATGCGATGCATATGCTAAGTATATATACCCATAAGAATATACCGCGGTAGTTTAACGGCTTATTAATAGTGCATATGCTAAGCATATACTGGGCATATACCAAATAGATACTATAACGCAGCCCACCTTATATAAGTAATATGGTGTATAAGTTAAGTATATACTTAGCATATGCTTAACCTATGCTTAACATATACAATGTAGATATATGCGCTTATATTTATAAGATACCTATATTACAGTAGTCAAACAACTTCTTAATAAGTAATAATATAGGCATATGCTAAGTATATGCTTAGTATATAGAACTATAGCACAGCCTACCTTATTAGGCGCATAGAGTATGTATATACTTAGTATATATAACGCATATACTAAGCATATGCATACACCATACACTAATAATCTAGCTGACCCATTTAATACTCCAGTTAGTAGGTTGCATATGCAAGGCATATGCAACTTCAGCGTTATAGAATTTATTTATTTATTCATTTAATGCTTTAAATTCTAAAAGAAAAATTATTTGTATATGCGCTGCATATGCATAAAGCTCAGCGGGGTTACAAGTTGAGCGTGGTTAGAAAGGTTGTGACCCCGTTGAACTTTGTGACCCCGCCGAGTTTTTCCGTGACCCCCCCGAGCTGTTGGCCCATAAAAAATCGCTATTAGCTTAGTTAAGGCGGTAAGCAGAACTAATATCTTTATAGTTGGTCTTAGCAAGGCGGATTTAACTAATTAGATAGCTTTAACCACTAGTTAAAGTTCCTTAACATTTTATATATTATATAATTATATTATAAACGTTATAACGTATTTTAAGTTCTTTCTAATTTTAAGCTTCCTATTATTGTATTTTATATATTCGTGTTAGGTAGTAGTTATTTACCTTTATATTATATCTATCTAGCTAGAGTAGGCCGTAAAGAATAGTCCTTATGGAATTCTTTTACTAAGGAATGCGTGTTAGCCTTAATCTAGTTATAGGTTTCCTAGGTTTATATTTTATATCCTTTTTACTTAATAAGAAGTTTAAATTGTTTAGATCGTGTTTTCTATTATATATTATTAATTAAGTTAATAAAGTAAGAACTGTTACCATTATTAACAATTATAAAAGGTAGCGGCGGCACTTTATAAGTTAAAGGTTTACCTTTTAAAGGTTATAGTAAGTTTACGTAAAACGTTAGATATATTTTTATCTTAGTTAATAGTTTAAGCTTATAAGTATATGGGCTTAGTTTCTTCTTAATTTAGTATAGGCCCGTAAACTTCTAATCTAGTTTCTTTAAGGGTTATTAAGTCTTTAGGTTTTATATATTTAGGTAAACTATATTACTTTTCTTAAAGTCCTACATAGGAGCTCGTCCTTTATTTATATGCTATTTCTATACCGTTTAAGCGTACGTTAATTTACTTTATAATAGTTCCGTTAACTGCTTTGTTTAATTAGCGAAGTTATATACGTTAATTAGTTAAATCCTCTTAATTTTAGGTCCTGTTATATTAATTTTAGGTTATAGTTTAAATCTAAATTAAGGGTCTTATCTGTAGGTTATATAGAACGGCGTTACGCCTATTAATTCGTTTCTTATATTATTCGTAGTAAACTTAGCTAAAGGTAGCTACTTTTCCCAGTTATTTTATAGGTAGGAGCAGTATATTTATAGGTATTATTCTATAATTATGTTTATAGTTTTAGTTTAACTGTTTATCTCTAGATAAAATATAGTTAAGAGTTATATTTATATACTTAATTATTTATATAGGGCTTACTAGAAGTCTAAAACAAACTAGCTTCTATGGTTAGATATTATTAAATTAGGAAGTCTATATAGCTTAAAGATGTGCTTAATAAAATATTTAGCTACTAATATTATATTAATTAAGTCTATAGGAATTATATATTGCATTTTTATAAAATGGTTAACAACTACTATAATATTTGTAAACCTATTACTGTTAGGCAGTTTAACTATAAAGTTAATTAAGATATCTTGCTATCTTTATATTAGAATTAGCAACGGTTAAAGTACTCCTTACTTCTTTATATAAGAGGTCTTCCTACACACATATATTCTATATACTTAAACGTATTTTTGTATATAGTTATATATTATAGGCTAGTAACATACTTATTAGATAATCTTATAGGTCTTTATATAGCTAGGAAGCCTTACTATAGGGAAATTATATATAAATTTAAGTATCTTAAATTATAAGGGTTTAGAATTTGGGACTACTATTTTCTATTAATAGTATAACCAATTATTACGGATTTCGCATTTAGCGAGTGTAATATCCTTATATTACCGTTTCCCTATTTAAATTGCTTTTATTATATCTACTATCTAGGGGTTATTCTTATATTTATACTCTATTAATTTATTAATTTTTATATCCCACTTATTAATTTCTAATTTATTCCTATTAAGCTCCGTATTTAGAAATATAGGGTGTAGTTTCTTAAAGTATTTAGGGGGCAGTAGAATTTGTAATTAATTTATAATCTGTTTGTTAGAGGCGTTTATAAGTAAATCCTATAATTATTATATTAATAAGTTAGGCTTCTAATTAAGTTTACTAGGTTAGTACGTAATTTTAAAGTTAAATTATAAGAGGTATTTGGCCTAATAAATTTGGCGCTGCGTTAATTGCTTTATAGTTATAAAGTACTGCAGGTTTTTATAGTCTGTTAATACGCGTATTAAGAATAATAATCTTTTAAGTTCTAAACGCCATTATTTAAAGTATCTAATAATTATAAGTAGTTCCTTATTATATATCTTATAGTTTAATTTAGTAGAGGTAAGTTTTTAGGAGAGAAAGGCTACTAGGCGTAGCTTACCGTTCTTATTATATTATAATAACACTCCTCTTAGTATATAATTAGATAAGTCTGTTTTAATAATATATTTAAGGTCCGAATTAAAGTAGGTAAGAATTAGAGTAGTTATAAAATAATATTTTAGGTTGTTAAAAGCTTATTTATATTTAATAGTTTATTTAAATCTTATATTCTTCCTTATTAAGTTTACTAATAGCTAAATAATTTTTAAGAAGTAATTAATAAATTAATAGTAGAAATTTATAAATTCTAAAAATCCTTAGATATCTTATATACTACTAGAACTTTTTTAGTTTATAATTATAGCAATTTTCTTAGGGTCTATTTTAATTCTGTTATAGGATATAATTAGGCCTAAGTACGTAACTTTAGACGTATAGAACTTACATTTTTTAATATCGCATTATAAGCCCGCGTCTTATTAGTATTTAAGAACTATTTAGACATACTTCTAATACTTAAAAAGTAATAACAAATAGATTAAAATATTATTAATATACATAATAATAAATATATTAAGGAATTTGCGAAGCGTATTATTAATATATTACTAAAACGTATTAGGACCGTTCTTTATACTAAACGGCATTACTAGGTATTTAAAAAGTCCCTATTATATATAGAAAGTCGTATACTTTTTATCTCCTTCGCGAATATAGATTTAATTAAAGGTAGTAACTACGTTAAGCTTTATAAAGTATCGTGCTTTTACTAAGTAGTTAAGTGTTTCTTAAAGTAAAGGAATTAGATATCGGTTTTAAATTATAATTATATTTAGGGCTTAATAATTAATATAGAACCTTAAGCCTCCTCTAGGTTTCTTAATAAATAGTATAAATAAGGTAAATAGTAATTAACTAGGGCGAATAAATTCTTTTTCTAGGTGCTCTTTAAGATATTATCGCATTATAAGTAGCTCTTTTTATAACATACCGTATAATGGGCCAAACTTTAGCGTTATGCTAGGTTTAAGTTCTATTTTAAAATTATATTTATCTTAATATAGGGGTAGTTAGTTTTCGAATTATTTCTTAAACGTATTAATTAGATCGTAATATTCTTTAGGTATAAGAGGTTAGGGGTTAATATATTGCTTTAGTTCTAACGCCTTCTTAATATTTTTTAGTGTTATAGTAAAGATCTTATAGTCTCGTTTTCTTACTAATAAATAAAAGGGTACGGCTTGTACTATATAAATTTTAAGGGGTTTTAATATATTATCTTTGCATTCTGTTAGTCACATAGGGTGACTTACCAATAACGACTACTTGAGTAGGTTACAGTGATATTGGTTAATAAAGCTTATTCATTAGAATAAGGAAGGGCGAGGAGCTTAAGACTCCTCACCACGCTAGTGCCGCGGCGTCACGTAATAACCACTTGCCTTATTCCCGACACTAGCAACTCTTCCTTTATAGTTGCCATCTAGATATAAATACTACTTAACTAGTGTAATAAATATTAATCCTCCTTACTTATTATTACTATTGCAATATAAGTCTCGCTATTCTAAAATTTGCCTTTTAGCACGTGGTGCTTTTTTACTTAGGGTCGTAGGTAGATATTATATTAGGGCCGCTAAGGCGCTAGTTATAAGCGAGCTAATAGCAATTTTCTATGCCGGGTATAGAAAATCTTAATTAGCTGGTTAAAATTAGGGTCTGCAGAATATTATACTCTTACTCCCTTTTAACCCAACCTTTAACTTATATACGTAGAGTATTTATAGTAATAAACGTTTCTAAAGCCTTATTTAGGTTTGCCTTTATTATTATATCTACTAGGTTGTCTTAACCGTTAATCTATTAAATCTTAAAGAGTTTTTACCGTTTATAGGATTAATAAAGTGCCATAATATTAATTATAAGGCGCTTCTCCTTTATAGTACTAAGCTTAACTAAACACTTTTAGAGGGAATATAAGTCGGTATACACGATTATAGGGATAATAGGGAGTTTAAGTTAATCTATAATTATCTTTAGGGTAGTTCTAATTGCAATTGCTATGTTAACTCCGCTAACTATTCTATATATCTCTAACGCTAGAACGCTCTAAGTAACGCGCTTACTCTTAGTTAAGCTCTAATAGATAAGGTTGCCGTAGATTATAAAGTTATTCTCTCTAGTAGATTCGTTCGCGATAATAATCTTATATCCTAGCTAGGAACTAAAATCTTTATTATTTATAAACAATCTATTAATAAATATAAAGAGCTTAGCGGTGGGAAGATTAATAGGTATATAGAGTAGTCCCCGATTAAGATAGTTTATTTACTAGAAAAGACGCTTATTTAGGGCAAGAACGTTATCCTTAGTTAATTCCTAGTGTTAGGTGGTAACAGAGAGATTAAATAAAGCCTTAGGTTAATAGATAGAAGTAATATAAGCTCTATAAGCGCGTTACTCCACATATCCTTATTTTAGAGAGTTATTGTTAATAACGTTAATCTTCTTACCTTAACCCTTCTAGCGTAAAGCAATAGAATCCTCGTTTAGGGAGAGGATGCATCTATTAAAAAGTAATAGTGTTGTTAAATTAAGCTTTTCCTTTAGCTTTGCTATAAGATTTGCCTTTACTAGCTTATCTTCTTTAAAAGCTAAGAATTGTGTAACAAAGCCTTGTAGTAGGAACTACGGTAGACTTATTAATAGGCTGGGTATATAGGTAAACAGGAAGTCAACAATATAGTAATAACTGGTAGAGTAGTTGCCTAATAGATTAACTCCAATTATATTCTAAGATTCACTATAAAGAGAAGGAAACTATCTGTAGAAACCGTACGTCCTTAAATATATAACTCCTCCCTATAGTAAAGGTTAAGTATATTAGTACGTTAGTACGTTAGTACATTACATTCCTACGTTCCTATGTTTTCTATGTTCTAAACTTATAACGTAACTAGCTATATAACTCGGCTACCCCTTATCCTATAGCTTAATTGGTTCTAGCGCCTCCTATACTATCTTAACTAACCCATTTATATCTATTCTTAATAGTCGCACTACCCCCAATATAAGGTCCGTAACACCATCTCCCTCCTTTCTATCTTCGTCCTTAAAGATATCTCCTATCTCTAAGTTATCTATTAGAGGTGTGGCATTCCTATCTTTAATTTAGTGACCTTTATTATTCCTAATACCTCCTATTAGATCTTCTACGTCTAATTATTATAACTAGCTAGTAACGTTCATTCTATTACTTGGTGAAGTTATACCGTCTTATTCTTATTATGCGGAGAAGAAGTTAGTATATATTGCGATTACGTCTCCATCTAGTTATTAACCTTCCTCCTATACTAAGTGTACGCGAGCGAATATACGGTCTTCCTATAATGTTTAATCTGTCTCTAACGCTAAGTATACGCGTCTTATTATTCTTTATAATTATCTAGTTCTTTATTTAATCTCCTCTAGGGTTATACGTATCGGTAGCGGCTAAAAGACTAGAGAGTAAGCTAGCTAAGGCTTTAGCTAAAGTGCAGCGTTATTTTAATAAAGCGTCTTAAGCTTTAAAGGCTTAACTAGATACTTATGCTCGCCTAAGCCATCTAGCGAAGGTTCGCGAAAAGGTGCGCTTAAAAGAGCTTTGTTTAGTAGAGTAAGGTCTATTTAAGCTTAAGGCTAAGGAGGCCAAAAGGGATTCTATTTAAGAAGAGGCGGAAATAACTGGTACGCCAGCGGTAGATCCCCTAAATAACCTAGCTTATTTATTACCTTTAACTAATTTCTTTATCTTTAGCTCCTTCTTAATATTACCTAACCTATTTTCTTTTAATACTCCTATACCTTTCCTATAGTATTCTTTAGGTTCTATAGTAGCTTTTAGGTAGTCTTATCGTAGCCTATCTACTTAAACTTATACTATATTTTATTATTAACATCCTTATAACTAATAATCTTTAAAACTTACTATTTATCTTCTTCCTATCCTCTATGCGTGTCCGCTTTATAAATCGGTAGCTTAATATTCCCATATACTGGCTCTAGCATTATAATATGCTGTATAGGGTAGATCTTTATCCTAGCTAGTAGGTTTAACTTAAACGTAACTAGTGAAATCCTTTATATAATTTTAAAAGGTCCTAGTCTAACGTAGTCTAACTTCTTACTTAGTTATTAACTCTTAAAATTTTTATATAGTAGCTATACTTTATCTCCCTTCTTAAGATTTAGTCCCTTAGATCTCTTAGTATTATAGTACTTTTTTATTCTTTTTTATACCTTTTTTACTAATTCTATAAGGTCTATGTAAAGATTTATTAGTATCTTCATTCTTTCTTTAGCTGTACTACTCGTTTTTTTTTACTTACCGTAGTAATAACGATATTCTTAGCTTATATCTATAATTTGCCTTAAATAGTAATATACCTATTCCTTTTTATAGTGTTGTATTATATATAAACTATATAATTAGTAATAGCAATACCTAATTATTCTATACGTGATTAATATAATATCTTAGATACTATTCTAGCGTCTAATTTAATCTTTCCGTTTAACCGTCTGTCTGCGGATAATATATAGTAAAAGTTACTACTCTAACTCCTTATTCTGCTAAGAATACCTTCTAAAATACTACTATAAATCTTAAATCTCTATCTAATATAATCTTACTTAGTGCTCTATGCCTTATAAACACTTCTTTAATATAGATTCTAGCGATATCTTCCGCTAAGATTCCTTCTATGCATGCTATAAAGTAGCCCTATTTAGTTAACTTATTTACTATTACTAAGATTACGTTATAATCTTATCCAGTAATAGGATCTCTTAACTTTAGTAACTTAATAATAAAGTTCTATAATATAACCTCCTATAGTCTCTCTAGTATTTTAATAGGTTGTAGCCCTCTATACGGCTTATGCCTTATTAGTTTATTTCTTTAGCAATTTAGACACTCTTTTATTACTTTTCTTACAATATTTTAGATTTCGTTAATAATGTATTCTTCCTAAAGTCTTAACACTAAGCCTATTGCTCCATTATGTCCTTAAGTTATTCCCTTATAAAAGTCTTCCACGAACTGCTCTGCTATACTCTTTAGGATATACTTTACTTCTTAATTTTCGTATATATCCATCTATAAATCTTCTAGCTATACTTTTAGAATTCTTTATACCTAAAAGCTCTCTAATGTCTTATAGACTTTTTCTAGTTTATTATCCTCTTAAGTTGCTACTAGCTTAGGGTGATTATATCTAATCCATCTATCCTTATCTTTGCGTAGCATTGCTCCTAATAGTTTCTTATTATTTTATAGTTTAGCTTTTCTACTAAGTGCGTCTA
>Ga0307515_10016396_pt1 | contig 13562 bp, 10 predicted proteins | sample 17_EM_MG_FD_194513 | JGI IMG/M metagenome (GOLD analysis project Ga0307515, IMG submission 194513) | Populus trichocarpa ectomycorrhiza microbial communities from riparian zone in the Pacific Northwest, United States - 17_EM | ecosystem: Host-associated > Plants > Roots > Unclassified | place...
TATCCTCCGAGACAACATCATATGGGTTTAATATCTCTCATAACAGGTCAAGTGTAGTACGACATGTCTCGAACCTAAAAGATGCATAATAACAAGCAAATCCATCATCATTGTCAAGATAACAAAGATCAGCCGCAACAGTCGATTATCGTGTAACAACTGTCCAACCTAATATGAAGTAAATAGAAATTATTAATCCATAAATAAAATACAACTTTTTTTTTTGTCAAAGCCTATAAAAAGTAACAAATACTTATAATATTTTGAATCCGACGTGCATGCGGCTCATACTCCATCTCCTTGCATGGAGGAACTTGCGATAGGTTAGGTGTAATGATTTAGCGTGTTATACTCAAGTACCAGTTGTTGTATTCCTCCTTAGAAATTATAGGATACATCTCTTTAAAAATAAAATTTCTTCATGTACCCCACATCGATACATGTTGGAGATGGTGGATCATCCAATTATAATTAATGTGCTTACCCTAACGACTAATGGAATACAACTGATCGCTCGTATCTATGTTAGACGAGATGTATTGCTTAAAGATAAATTGTTGCATTACACGGTCTGATGAATGTATCTCAACAAGCTTAAAAAATATAAGAGGGACAACTGTTGTCCATAAATCTATGATCGATGTGCATATAACAGGAGCAGTTGCCATACCATCTTCTGAATAAGGATTTCATACAACCAATTGAAACATCAACAATGCAATTATTTCTCATTATTTACCAACATCAACCTATGAATAAAGTTTGTTGTAATATGTCATATTAGTTACCCTCGTCATAAAAAGATATCAATATTTCTTTCGGTTCTCGCTCAAGCCATTCTTTCCATTATAAATGACTATTACCCATATCATCAAACCATACATCAAATTTACACTTCGAAGATTCATAGCACATCCTAAACAACTTCTTTTTAGCTGACAAATCTTTGAATTTGTGATTGAAGTTGCTTGCCAGGTGTCTAACACAAAACTGATGATATTCAATCAGTTCAAGCCAGATTATTGTCATTTCATGTTTAATACTAACATGCCTATCCAATATTATGCATATACCACTAAGGTCACATGTAATGTGATGTTGAATAAGTAGTGAAAACCATCTCCAGTTGACATTATTTTCTTATTCAATTGGTGCATAATCCAACGAAAAAATCTCATTGTCTGTATCAAAAGCAACTGCAATCAACAACTTTCTACTGAACCTTTTATATAGATGGGTGCCATACACACTGATAATTGGCCTACAAGACTTGAACCCTTCAATTGCTGGACCAAATGCCTATAAAACACTACCAAGACAATTGTTTCACTATCAAGCTATCCATTATGTTTCCACTCAACAACTGTTCCAGAATTTGATTTTTGTAAAGCCACAAACAATTTAGGTAACATTTCAAATTAGTACTCATGTGTTCCGAAAAATTCCTCAAGTATCTTTTGTTTTGCAACCCATGCTTTACAATAAGAAACTTTGAACTTATGGTGCAATTTACCAACATCAGCGGTTGCAACTCTTATTCAAGATAACATTGCCTATATTGTTTCCAACATATTAAAACTATGATTCTGAATCACAATTTTTATTTAAATCGTTATATTGCACTCGACATCGTGGCGATCTTAAAAATATTTCAGTGAAAAGAACATGTTTTTAGCATCTTGTTCTTCAACGAGGAAAGGTGTTGTTTAAGAAGTCGCCACCTAGTATTATGGTCACTAAGAACCTTAACCGGTCAATAAAAATTCTAGAGTACGAGACTAGTTATGCAAAATAGAAAATATTATTACCCCTTAAGCGTCATACATGAGACAGACTGCATTGCTGGTTTTGTCTTAAATTATTAAGGGTTTGTTGTATTATACTGCTGATGGTATGCTTGTAGTATTCCTGACTCTGGCATGAGTGAATATTCACTTATGAATATTTCTCAACTCTGACGTTGATAACTATAACGTAACCCAAACAATATGGTATTTCTGACTCTGACGTAAATGAATAAATTCATAAAATTTGAATAAAAATATTTTTTTTATTTTTCTAGAACTAAATCTAACTTAGCCTGTACAGACTGGGCTGAACCTAGCCTGGTCACTAGCCGAAGCCAGTGTCATGGCTGGGTAGCAGGCATGCGTGAATTATAATTGTTGAAACAGAAAGAGTGAATTAAAATTGCATATGAACAGTACCTATGCAATTATAATTGTACACGAGGGGGGAATGAAGAACTTACCTGGTTGCTGCAAGTCGAGGACGATGATGAAGGCGTGAGGTTGCTGGCCGAAAAGAAACTCTCTCATCTGCTTCTTCTCGTCTTTCACTTTCTTGGGTCGCCTGTTCTCTCTCTGTATTTGTCTCTCTGTGTCTGTGTTTATGTTCTTCTTCGTTCGTGTTCTCCTGTGTTGTTCGTCCTCCGGTTCTCTCAGTTTGCTCTCAGTTCCCCCTGGTTCGTGGCCTTTCTCTATTTTTTTTTGCTCCCCTCTCCTCTGTCTCTCCCCCTCTGGGTTTTTCCTCATTTCTCCTCTCGTTTGTGGCCTTCTATGGCTTTTTTATAAAGCCATATGATGGCCTCTGTTCATGTGTTCGTGCCCCACAATCATGAGGCACGAACGCCTCTGTTACTTTGAGAAGAAACAGGGGAATAACAGTCCTGCTATTGCAGGATTGTTCAACGTGGCCTTTAGAAGATAATGGGCAGTTGAAGAGACGTTCATGTGAGACGTGGCCCAAAACGGTTTTGGTTTCTTGTTGAATCGGTCCCTGGTCTGGAGATGAAGAAGGCGATGAACAGTGGTTCAAAACGGCGCCGTTTGTATATGGAAATGACTATTTTCAACTTGGCCCCTGAACTTCTGAAATTTAGCAATTGAGTCCCTAATTAATGAAAATCAATTTTTAATTTTGCCTCTGGATCAATTGCAATTGGACCGCTGAATTATAACGTAATTTACAAAGCAGTCTTTGGTTTCTGGATTATTCAATTTGGTATTTAATTAACTTTTTAACTTTTAATTTTTTTAAAATTATCCTTTAAAACATTAATTAAACTCCCTAAAGTAACCCCACCATTTCACTTTGGTCTTTAGACTTTAATTTCTTGCAATTGTGCCTCGAATCAGCCCCAAACTTTGGTATTTTTTTTAATTAAGCCCATGATTTCATTAATTAATTAAATCAAAGTTTAATTAAGTCCCCAAACTTATCAATTCTTTTTAATTTATGACCAAATTGACTCCTAGATTTAACAATTTCATCCTCAAACTTTCAATTTGTGTTGTCTTATCCTCATTCTCAAATATATTTTTTATTCTTTTATTTTTATATTTTTTGAAAAATTTAAAAATTAGGTTATGACACGTTATTCTAAATAATGGTTCTTCAACAATTGTGATTCCCAGCAACAGTTCTTTACAAATTATGTTATTTTTCCAAAACTTTTCCAAACTGTGTCATTCCCTATTAACTTTCTTGAAACCGTGTTAGTTTAAAAAAAATCATTTCCATCTGTGCCTTGTAAAAGATATTGAGATGAGACAAACATGGAGTGTTTATGAGTGTGGTAATAATGATTTTTTAAAATGCTTTTCACTTAGAAATATATAAAAATAATATATTTTTTATTTTTTAAAATTTATTTTTTATATTAATATATTAAAATAATCTGAAAATATAAAAAAATTAATTTTAAACGAATAATTTTTTGAATTTTTGCAAAATTCTCTTTGAGCCGCACTCCTAGATGCCAGAAAACAATTTTATATTTTTTAAAAATAAAAATAAATAAATTAGAAAAGACTATTGATAGATGGGAAAAGTTATAAACGGATTAAATACATAATATTCTGAAACTCTTAAGGTATTATTATTAGCAGCTAGTTTCAGGGACTAAATTGCAAGTAACTCTTAAAAAAAAACCAAGTGAAAGAAAACCCCCGTATCTGGTCTATCCCTCTCTTCGTTGTATTTTGTACACCTGTTAACTGTGATGGTCCTCCTGAAACACAACGCTCCAAATCCAACCACCACCATTACTACATCTCTCTAGAAACCAGGAGGATCAGGGGATGCTCAATTCCACTTTCTGGCGAATCAAACCCTAGCTTTCAAGTAAACCGAAAAAAGGAGACCACAAAAATAAATGGCAGTATCAGAGGAAGAGTGCTCTAATGCAAAGGTCAGATCATCATCATCACCATCTTCTTCTTCATCCTCTGCGCCATCTAACGGCGTTCACTACTTAGCTAAGTCCGTTCTGAGAGGCAGCGCTGTTTTACACGCTATTTACGGTCACTTCCGTTCTTCGTTCTCTTACGACATCGTTTTTGGCAAGGTCAGATACATACTTCTCTCCTTTTTACTTAATTAACTGCGTTACTCCGTACTATTAACTGCTAATTAGGCACTAATTTATTCCCTTTTCTCTTAGGTTACTTGAATTTTGAATAGTCTTCTTAGCTTATCATTGCTAAGAAAACGAACTAAATTACTACTCCTATTACTGCTCAATCATGAACCCCTGATTCGGATTGTTTATTTTGTTGTTATGGATATTTTTTGTTGCAGGAGACGTCAATAGAGTTGGCGATAATAGGGGAAGATGGAATTGTACAGGCAATATGTGAACAACCTTTATTTGGCACGATTAAAGATATGGCTGTTGTACCTTGGAATGACAAGTTCCATGCGCAGACTCCACGGGTCTGCTAGTCTATGAATTCTGAACTCTTTATAGGACGTCCCTTTATATGTTGTATTACTTGAAGAGATGTTTATTTGATAAGGAATGGTCCTTTTTTTTAGGTGCAAGGAAAAGACCATTTGGTTGTTATATCTGATTCTGGGAAGCTTACATTTCTCACATTTTGCAATGAAATGCACAGGTTTTTTTCCTTTTCCTTTTTCTAAGTTCATTCATACAAATGGGAATGTTACTGAAGTAACATGATGTTGCTGTTTTCTTGTGAATAGGTTTTTTCCGTTGACACACATTCAACTTTCGAATCCTGGAAACTCAAGACATCAACTTGGAAGAATGCTAGCCGTAGATTCCAGGCAAGCAGCTTTTATCAACAGAATATTTCTTTTGTGTAGCTGTTCTCTAAGTTATGAACTTTGCCTCTTAACTCAGATAATCTTTCTTGCCTCTCAACCAGGGGAGGGTATGTAATTGAGTTTCAATTGTTTAACTCGTCAGCTACCTACATTGCCTTTGGCTTGGTCAAATTGCTAGGGATGTGGAAAGAGCAACATTGAATTTTATGCTATTTAACTTTGTATGAGCTTCATCTGCTAAATAGCATCATACTAAAGGACACAAACAATCTTTATTAAATATAGACGAGATCTTATGTTAGCGATATTAAAGGTGGGTGACAGGGAAGGTTTAGATAATTGCAGCACCAACTTATTGAGTTAACCATTGCATAATGATGCAAGATTCTTCTTCTCTGTGCTACAAGAGAAGGTCTTTCCACCTTTAGCTTTCATCCTTCTTGCCCTAAGATTTTTAGCTTTTCTCCCATACAGTTTGTTCTCTTGTAATCTTTTATACATTTTATTCCAAACATGTGTTCTTAAATCCTCAGTTACAAATTTGTACTTTGCCTGGTGCTCTTATAAAAACTGCTAGCTGTCTGACAATTGAAGAGGGTGCTGATTGTGCAGCTTGGTGATAGATGTTTTTTTGACGATCCCCTACCCTGGATGAAAGGCCAACAAAACAGTTAGCTTGCTATCAGAGTTCCTGGCTAATCAGGCTCTTAGCAAGGCTCCCTTTTGAAATCAAAACAAAAATCTCTTGATTATCATTTATGTGAATTATTTAGATGTAGTTGCCTTGTTTACTGTATGATTAAGAGCGTATTTGGTACTTTACATAGGTGATGTGACTTGAGAGTATTGTTTTCTCTTCATTAATAGGAGTTTAGGTTAGGGTCAAGATGACTTTATGGTTCACAAGCCAGCAATTAGTTCTGAAAAGTCTTGCTTGTCTGAGAGAACATGTAGACATAGCTACAATCATGATACTTTTTTGAAAACCCATCAACTGATTTCCTACTGGCACTAACATTATTTGTGTTCAATTTTCCTTCTTAACCTTTTCTAGTTAAGTTCACATGTGTAAGGGCATAATTCAGTTTGTATTGAAAGAAATGACTGAAAGAATCCTAACTGTTGGGCTTTTCATTTCTCAGTGGCTGTTTTGTTGCTACTAGCGCATATGAAGACCAATTGGCTTTGTTTTCCCTTTCAGCATCTGGTGGCAGTGAGATCATTGATGAGGTTGATACCTATATATTTACTCTACTTCTATTATGTTAGAAGATCAGAAGATGGAGTTATCCTATATAGTTTATTTTGTGATAATATGAATGTAAGCACAATTATTGAAATGCTTCAATTTGCCACACTTTTAGAGAATTCTTTATCCTCCTGAAAATGAAGGGAATGCAAATGTTGCCAGAAGTATCCAGAGACCACTCACATCTGGTACCATATGGAGTATGTGCTTCATTTCGAGGGATTCTAGCCATCCAAGTAAGGAGCATAATCCTGTACTAGCCATTATTCTAAATAGGTATGACGATTTAGTATGCTTGTGCTACATTTTTGGGAAACCTGAAAGATGTTTTCTGTTATGCAGCAACTTTAGGATGAAACTTTTTCCTCTTTATCTATGTTTAGGCATTTTGCCAACGTTAATTTAAGAGAAACTGATTTTTTTTTGTTGTGCAGGAGGGGAGCGCTCCTAAATGAACTGCTGTTATTGAGATGGGACATTAGAGACCATGCTATAAGCTATATTTCGCAGTTTGTTGAATCTGGACCGCTAGCGCATGACATCGTTGAAGTTCCTCATTCCAATGGATTTGCCCTTATGTTCAGGGTTGGTGATGTTCTCCTAATGGATCTTAGAGATGCTCTCCACCCACGTTGTGTCTGTAGAACAAGCTTGAATTATTTTCCCAATGCAGTGGAGGAGCAGAATTTTGTTGAAGACAGTAGAGTTACTGATTTTGATGAAGATGGTTCATTTAATGTTGCTGCACGTGCTTTACTGGAGCTTCAAGATTATGATCCCATGTGTATTGATGGTGAAGGGAGCAATGTAAAATCAACTTTGAAACATGCATGCTCTTGGAGCTGGGAGCCAGATAATGATAAAAACCCTAGGATGGTTTTTTGTGCGGACACAGGAGAATTTTTCATGATTGAGATTTCTTATGACGGGGAAGATCTTAAAGTTAATCTTTCAGATTGTCTTTACAAAGACCTATCATGTAAGACACTTTTGTGGGTTGAAGATGGATTCCTGGCAGCTCTTGTGGAGATGGGAGATGGGATTGTCCTGAAAATGGAAAATGAAAGCCTACAATATATAAGTCCTATTCAAAATGTTGCACCCATCTTGGATATGTCCATCGTGGATTATCATGATGAGGAGCGTGATCAAATGTTTGCCTGCTGTGGGGTCGCACCTGAGGGGTCATTAAGGATTATTAGAAGTGGTATCATTGTTGAAAAGCTACTGAAGACTGCCCCTATATATCAAGGCATTACTGGGACCTGGACTGTTGGAATGAAAGTAGCTGATTTGCACCATTCTTTTCTTGTTCTATCATTTGTTGAAGAGACTAGGGTACTCTCAGTTGGATTAAGTTTTACTGATGTGACGGATTTGGTTGGTTTTCAGCCTGATGTCTGTACTCTGGCATGTGGTCTGGTAGGTGATGGGTTGCTGGTCCAAATTCATCAAACTGCAGTTAGACTTTGTTTGCCTACCAGGGCTGCCCATCCAGAAGGTATTCCTTTGTCTTCCCCAGTTTGCTCATCTTGGTTTCCAGCTAACATGGGTATCAATTTGGGGGCTGTTGGACATGACCTGATTGTTGTTTCTACTTCTAATCCTTGTTTCCTATATATTCTCGGGGTGAGATGTCTTTCACCATTTCATTACGAAATATTTGAAATGCAACATTTGAGATTGCTGAATGAGTTATCCTGCATCTCCATTCCTCAAAAATATTTTGAGCGAAGACGATCAAGTTTTATGAATCATGCGGTTGGTAGTTGTGCAGCTGCCCTTCCAGTTGGGGTTGACACTGGCAATACCTTTGTTATCGGGACACATAAACCTTCAGTGGAAGTTGTGTCTTTTGTGCCTGGTGATGGCCTAAGAATTATTGCTTCTGGAACAATATCATTAACAAGTTCTTTGGGAACCACTGTTAGTGGTTGCATCCCTCAAGATGTAAGGCTTGTACTGGCTGATCGGTTTTATGTTCTTTCTGGTTTAAGGAATGGAATGTTGCTTCGATTTGAATGGCCTTCTGCCTCTTCAATGTTTTCAGTGGAAATTCCCAGTCATGGATGTTCTATTGGTTCCTGTATGCTAAGTTCTGATACTGCTATATCAAATACAGCTGCAATTTCTTTAGAGCCAAAAATGCTTGCTGTTGATTCAATTGACAACACAATGGATGACCTTCCTATTAATCTGCAATTGATTGCCACCCGTCGCATTGGCATTACTCCTGTTTTCCTGGTTCCTTTGAGTGATTCTCTTGACTCAGATATGATTGCTCTCAGTGATCGGCCATGGTTATTGCACGCTGCGAGGCACAGCCTCTCTTACACTTCAATCTCCTTTCAGCCTTCAACACATGCAACACCTGTATGCTCTGTTGAATGCCCGAAGGGAATTTTATTTGTTGCAGACAACAGTCTTCATTTGGTGAGCATTCTTGCTTGTAATTATATGAGCTGTTCTGATTCTTTAGCATTATCTGTCTAAGTTACTGTTTCTTGTTTCAGCATGTTAAAAACTATATTTCATCTGCAGAGGATACAAAAGAAATATGGTGCTAAAAAGTAGCACTCATGGTGAACCACCCTAATGTGACTATTTTTATGAAGTTCCCATCCAGTTTATAAATATTTTTATTTTATTGAATGTTTTTTGTGTCTGCACAGAAATGATATGAAGAATTAGATCCAAAAGTAGAGATTTTCCTATTCCTCTTCCACATAGTAATTAGGGCTAAGAGCTGATCATCTGTGAAATGGAAGGTTTGGCATGAAAAAAATAGCATTCCTGGGACATAAGGTTTTGGGAACCTGATGCCTGGAAATGCCATATTCCTAACCAAAAAGGTGTGGACTGCATTTCCTGAAATTGGTTGTGGGAGTATTAGGTCATGCTAGATTTCCTAGAAGTGATTTCTTTATCAAACCAATAACAGGAGCCCTTGGAATCTTAGATTTCATTTGATTTGAATTCTGCATTCCCATACCAAATGCTCCTATATGTAGCTTGTCTTCATAGGTTGGAGATCTCATGGGACTAACCCTATAGCCAAGTTGGAATTTTAGACTCTGTTGTCTTGTGCTTTGTGCAATTTCACTAAGAAAAAAAAAGACTACTCGATGAAACTGTACCTACAGGTAGCATAATAATGTAAAATTTTGTGAGCCTCTCTGTTTATTACATTATTTTGATGTCATTAGAGTTTCTAGGTGGCTCCACTTTCTGACTTATCACAATAAGTGGTAAAAAACTGAAATAGCGGTCCTTTGAATTTTATTTTAGCAAGGATCTCTTTCTTTTTGTAGTTCTTGAATGTTTTGTCTCGAAGATGGATATACAGGCCCTAAACCTAGTTCTTGAATTTTATATTAGCAAGGGTCTCTTTCTTTTTGTAGTTCTTGAATGTTTTGTCTCGAAGTTGGATATACAGGTCCTAAACCTAGTCTCCCAGGGTCAAACTAATGCATATGATCTTTGATTCATGACGCTTCAGGTGGAAATGGTGCATAGCACGAGGCTTAATGTGCAGAAGTTTCATCTTGGAGGCACTCCACGGAAGGTCCAGTACCATAGTGAAAGCAAGTTGTTACTTGTTATGAGGACTGAACTAAGCAATGACAATGATACATGTTCATCTGATATATGTTGTGTTGACCCCCTGAGTGGTTCAACTGTGTCATCATTTAAACTTGAACGTGGAGAAACAGGAAAATCCATGGAGCTGGTGAAGATTGGAAATGAACAGGTTCTGGTAATTGGAACCAGTCTGTCTTCTGGCCCAGCTATTATGCCTAGTGGTGAAGCCGAAAGGTATATCATATCATCTGTCTTGTGCCTATTATTTTACTTTATTGTTGTTTTTTAAAATTGAAGGATTAAGCAATACTAATGACTTTGCTAGAACGCGAGGCTTGTCACCCAATGATGTGATGTCTTCAAGTTTCTTTTGGATCAAAATACAAGTTTTAATGATCTCAAAAATAAATTTGATTGGTTTTGAAAGACCTAACAATTTTACTTGGAAGTCATCCCATTCAATGTCATTTCATATCTGGGCATTTTTTCTGCAGTACCAAGGGCCGAGTAATAGTCCTCTGCCTAGAAAACTTGCAAAATTCAGATAGTGGCTCAATGACATTCTGCTCAAAGGCAGGGTCATCTTCTCAACGAACATCACCATTTCGTGAAATTGTTGGTTATGCTGCTGAGCAGCTATCAAGCAGTAGTCTTTGCAGTAGCCCAGATGATACTAGCTGCGATGGAGTCAAACTTGAAGAAACTGAAACATGGCAGTTGCGATTTGTTTCTGCCACAACATTGCCTGGAATGGTGCTTGCGATTTGTCCATATCTTGACCGTTTTTTCTTGGCTTCTGCTGGTAATTCTGTAAGTAGTAAAGTCCCATGTTTTAAAGAGGTTGGTGTGGTATGGTTTATTTGTTGCTGTTGCTGATAAAGTTGGTCTTCCTTTTTTCTCAGTTTTATGTATGTGGTTTCGCAAATGATAATAAAAGAGTGAAAAAGTTTGCTGTTGGAAGGACACGTTTTATGATAATGTCCTTGACTGCATATCACACCAGAATTGCTGTTGGTGATTGCCGCGATGGTATCCTTTTCTATGCTTATCATGTGGTATGTGATATCGTTTTCAGGCAATTCCAGGCTAGACAGAGCCTGGTTTTTCATCTTATTTGCTTTTAATTTCCCTTTTATTTATTGGAAGCCTTTTCTTTTTGCAATTTCCCTCTGGAATAACGGGAGTATGAGCTGTTGCTTCTATGCTTGTTCTGAACTTGTGTCACTGCTCTTTCTATCATGCCAGGAGTCCAAAAAACTGGAGCAACTTTATTGTGACCCGTCTCAGAGATTAGTTGCTGGTTGTGTCCTTATGGATGTTGATACAGCAGTGGTTTCAGATCGGAAGGGAAGCATTGCTGTGTTGTCACGTTCTGATCGATTTGAGTGTATGTACTATGTCAACTCCTCTGCGATTACAAGCAACTGGCTGTTTTACTACCAATATTTTCTGTTTTCTTATTGGATGTATCAATATAAAGCCTCTCTCTGTCCTAGGTACTGGAAGTCCAGAGTGCAACTTGACATTGAATTGTGCTTATTATATGGGTGAGATAGCAATGAGCATCAGGAAGGTAGTTCTTTCTGTCACTGTAACTGTTATACCAAGGTACATGGTAATATGAACATTGTTTTGTCAAGTCCTGATAGTTTTCCAAAGCTAGAGGATATGATTGTTCATCTGGTAAGTGTTTGAAGGATATTATCCTCAGTATTGTCATTGAAATTACAAGGCACGATGATTTCATAATTCTGGACAAGCACATAGCAGAAAAGGGAAAGGATATGTATGTTGCTCAAGTGCCAACACATGCTTGATATTTATAATCAGGCATTGTAGCTAAATGTCTGATGTCTTTTGTTTATTTGGTATCATGCTATGTCAAAATCATGTAAGGATTTAAGTGTGTGGAAGAAAGAAACCCATTGCAGCAAGGGAGTGTGCTGAAACTGAACCTTAGAAGTGAGAGTGACGCCTCCATCATCAAATGAACTGGGGGATGGTGGTTTGGGGTGGTTTTGGATGTTTGTGTTCTTCAATAGGATATAAGGAATTTTTGTATTTCTAGTAGGCTTTATTCTTTTTTCCCTCGCACCGTTTCTTTAGTGGATGAATTCTACAGAAATGCTTTGAGGTGGTTAGTGTCTTCGTATAATTTTAGACAATTAATTACTGCCACTGGGGTTTGGGTGGTTGTTTAGCAAACTGATTGATTTTTATCACTATTTCCTCATTTAATCTTTGTCAAATTATGTTTCTTGTAGGGATCATTTACATATAAACTCCCTGCTGATGATATATTAACGGGGTGTGATGGTGTTATTACAAAGATGGATGCATCTAACAATACTATCGTGGCCAGCACACTCTTAGGAAGCATAATAGTTTTTATTCCTCTATCAAGGTATGTTTTTTTTTTTTTTGGCAGATGTAGTGTCCCAAGGAAATTGAATTGGAAGGTCTCCTATGCATGTGAGGATCCACAATCTAGAAATTGTTTGTGGCTGCAACCAAAAAGAGAAGGTGAAAGAACCACCTAAGGAATTGGGGTATTCTGATTTACCTTGCGTTATAGTTTCCCCTCACCATATGACAGATTAATTGCTGAAAGAAGGATAGATGTTAAATGAGTGATGAGAAATCCAATAGTGTTCCTTTGCAAGTTTAATGCTCAACAACCATAATACATATTGGAAACCGCTTCTGTGAGTCTATTTCTTAGTTCTGTAATTTCTCACTGAACATAAATGCTAGGATAGTAAATGAGAAGATACATGTATAAATCAACCTACGAATATTGTTACTCTGTCTTGAGATGGTTTAGGGAAAACTCAAAATGCTCCTGTTACTATGTGTTAAAATGAACTATATTTACTAAGATTGAACATACTAGGATTTCAACAATTTAGCACTCTGAGACAAGGATATTTTAGGTTGAGAAATTATATAGTAAATATGAGGTCTTTCTCTCCTGAAAAAGGTGTTTTGTTTGGATATTTTAGGTTGAGAAATTATATGTTAAATATGAGGTCTCTCTCTCCTGAAAAAGGTGTTTTGTTTGGATCCTCATGCATAGCGGTTGAATTTGACCTTCTGAAACATGTGCTTTTAGTACGAAGTCTAGCCTCACACATTCAGATATTGTTTTGGGTACAAGTTTGAGACTATAGTTGGATGGGACTTGAAATGCCAACATCAGTTCCCTACGTAATCTCATCCTTCTTTAGGTCTTTACCTACTAGTTGCTGTAAACAAGTCTTAAAATTGCAATTGTGAACTTAAACAAAAGTTTGTGGTGACATTTTTGATTTTGCACCATGGTGCCCTTTGCTTGGTTTGATTGCTTGAATTTTATTCTCAATAAATATCTCTTCCTTTAAGGGAGGAACATGTTTGTTGGTATAGTTCTGATTTGAATATTTCATGAACAATCATGGTTTGAATGTTATTCTCAACAAATTTCTCACATTTTGTTTTGTTTGTTAATGTAGGGAAGAATTTGAACTTCTACAAGCTGTCCAATCTAGACTTGTGGTCCATCCCTTAACTGCTCCTGTTTTAGGAAATGATCATCATGAGTTCCGAAGCCGTGAAAACCCTGTGAGTTTACAACTAAGCATAGAGATGTGTTTGTTTTATTTGTCTTTGGAAAGTTCAAAGT
>Ga0307515_10016397_pt1 | contig 13561 bp, 11 predicted proteins | sample 17_EM_MG_FD_194513 | JGI IMG/M metagenome (GOLD analysis project Ga0307515, IMG submission 194513) | Populus trichocarpa ectomycorrhiza microbial communities from riparian zone in the Pacific Northwest, United States - 17_EM | ecosystem: Host-associated > Plants > Roots > Unclassified | place...
CTGCGTGATGCGCTCGATGTGCGCGACGGTCAGCGCTGGGTCGACGCCGCGCTCGAAGCGGTGCCCGGCATCGGTCGTGAAGTTGAAGCGCCGCGAGCGCCCCGCGACCGCCTCGGGCCACCAGAACGCGGCCTCGACGTAGACGTTCTTCGTGTCGTCGGACACCGCGGTGGCGTCGCCGCCCATGATGCCGGCGAGCGACTCGACGGCTTGCGAATCGGCGATCACGCCAACCTGGGCATCGACCTCGATCATGTTGCCGTTCAGCAGCTTCAGCGACTCACCCGCGCGACCCCAACGCACCGTCAGCCCGTCGTGAATCTTGTCGAGGTCGAAGATGTGCGAGGGCCGGCCGAACTCGAACATCACGTAGTTGGAGATGTCGACGAGTGCTGTCACCGAGCGCTGACCGCAGCGTGCGAGGCGGTCGACCAGCCATGCCGGCGAAGCCGCGCGGGTGTTGACGTTGCGCACGATGCGCCCCGAGAAGCGGCCGCACAGATCCGGCGCCTCGACCTTGACCGGCAGCGTGTCGCGATGCACCGCCTGCACGGGCGGGAACGTCGGCTGCTGCAGCGGTGCGCCGGTCAATGCCGACAGCTCGCGCGCCACACCGTACACGCTCAGGCAGTGGCCGAGGTTCGGCGTGAGCTTGAGCGTGAGCAGGCGGTCATCGAGCTTCAGGTGCTCGCGGATATCCTGGCCCACCGATGCGGCCTCATCGAGGATCAGCAGACCGCCGTGATCTTCCGAGAGCTTCAGCTCGCGCGCCGAGCACAGCATGCCCTGGCTCTCGACGCCGCGCAGCTGGCCGAGCTTGATCGCGAAGGGCTTGCCGCCGTCTTCGGCCGGCGGCAACGCGGCGCCGACGAGCGCACACGGCACCTTGATGCCGACGCGCACGTTTGGCGCACCGCAGACGATGTTGAGGGCCGTGCCGCTGCCGACGTCGACCCGGCATACATTGAGCCGATCGGCGTTCGGATGGCGCTCGAGCGACAGCACCTGGCCGACGACGACGCCGGTGAATGGCGGCGCGGCGGGTTTGGATTCTTCGACCTCCATGCCGGCCATCGTCAGCACATCGGCCAGCGCGTCGCTGGAGATCGGTGGGTTGCAGAACTCGCGCAACCAGGACTCGGGGAATTGCATCGTTCGTGAAACTCGGTGAGGTCAGCTGAACTGGATCAATTGAACTGGGACAGGAAGCGCAGATCGTTCTCGAAGAACAGGCGCAGGTCGCTGATGCCATAGCGCAGCATTGCCAATCGGTCGATGCCCGAGCCAAACGCGAAGCCGATGTGGCGTTCCGGGTCCAGCCCCATGTTGCGGATGACTTGCGGATGCACCTGTCCGGAACCCGAGACCTCGAGCCAGCGGCCGGCGAGCGGGCCGGTCTCGAACATGATGTCGATCTCGGCGCTGGGTTCGGTGAACGGGAAGTAGCTCGGCCGAAAGCGCAGCGTCAGCGCGGTGGTTTCGAAGAAGGCCTGGATGAAGTCCAGGTACATGACCTTCAGGTCCTTGAAGCTCACGTGCTCGCCGACCCACAGGCCCTCGACCTGGTGGAACATCGGCGAATGCGTCGCGTCGCTGTCGACGCGGTAGGTTCGGCCCGGTGCGATCACGCGGATGTCGGGCATCACCGCCTGACCGGCGTACTTCTTCGCGTGTGCCTGCGCGTAGCGGATCTGCATCGGCGAGGTGTGCGGGCGCAGATTGAGGTAGGCGCCGTTCGCGTCCTTCAGGTCGACGTAGAACGTGTCCTGCATCGAGCGCGCCGGGTGGTTCTCGGGGTTGTTCAGCGCGGTGAAGCTGTACCAGTCTGTCTCGATCTCGGGGCCGTCGGCCACGTCGAAACCCATTGAACCGAAGATCGCCTCGATGCGCTCGCGGGCGCGCGAGATCGGGTGCAAGCCGCCACCGTTGCCGCGCTTGCGGCCGGGCAGGCTCACGTCGAGCGCCTCGCCCTTCAGCTGGGCTTGCAGCTCGGCATCGGCCAATGCATCGCGGCGCGCGTTGAGTGCGGCTTCGATCTGCTGCTTGGCCGCGTTGATCAGCGCACCGCGCGCCTTCTTTTCATCGGGCGCGAGTGCCGCCAGCGCCTTCAATTGCTCGGTGATGCGGCCGGCCTTGCCGAGGTAGCGCGCCTTCGCGTTCTCGAGGTCCGCAGGCGCCACGGCACGCTCGAAGTCGGCCTGCGCTTCTTGCACCAAAGGGGTCAAGTCGTTCATCGGATTGATCAGAAATGAAAGCGACTCGTCGCTTCAGTGAAAGCTCATGTCGCGAAGCGACGTGACGCTGAAACTAAAAAGGCCGCACACGAGGCCGGCCTTGAGGAACTCACCACCCGGCAGAACCGGTTGGCTACATCACACCGCGCAGCGCGAGCGCCACACGGTGATCGATGTTCAAGCGAGCTGGGCCTTCACCTTCTCGACGATGCTGGCAAACGCTGCCGGATCGTGGATGGCCATGTCGGACAGAACCTTGCGGTCGATCTCGATCGACAGCTTCTTCAGCCCGGCCATGAACTTGCTGTAGGTGACGCCATGGCTGCGGCTGCCAGCGTTGATACGGGCGATCCACAGGTGACGGAATACGCGCTTCTTGGTCCGGCGGTCACGATAGGCGTATTGCCCAGCGCGCATGACTGCTTGCTTGGCAATGCGGAAGACGTTCTTGCGGCGGCCGCGGTAACCCTTGGCGAGTGCGAGAACCTTCTTGTGACGTGCGCGGGCGGTGACACCACGTTTGACGCGAGGCATGTGTTTCTCCTTTGAAGAAGGTTACAGGCCAGCAAAGGGCATCATCTGCTTGACGTGCCCCATGTTGGTCTCGTGCACGTTGACGGCGCCACGCAGGTGGCGCTTGTTCTTCGTGGTCTTCTTGGTCAGGATGTGGCGCTTGAACGCCTGGCCCCGCTTGACGGTGCCGCCTGGTCGAACGCGAAACCGCTTGGCTGCGCTTTTCTTGGTCTTCATTTTGGGCATGACTGCTCCTTCTTTGTTGCTTCTGCAGGCGCCGGCAAAACTCTTGCCGTCTTGTAAGCCTGCAGCCGCTTCTGGCAGCGCGCTGGCGACCGAGCCAACGCGCTGAACTCTGTCTACAACCTCTACTGCTTGCGCTTGGGCGCCAGCACCATGATCATTTGCCGCCCTTCGAGCTTGGGCATGTGCTCGACCACCGACACATCGGCCAGCTCGTCGCGAATGCGCTCGAGCAAACGCATGCCGATGTCCTGGTGGGTGATCTCGCGGCCGCGGTAGCGCAGCGTGACCTTGCCTTTGTCGCCGTCTTCTTCGATGAAGCGGCGCAGGTTGCGCATCTTGATCGCGTAGTCGCCTTCGTCGGTACCCGGGCGGAACTTCACTTCCTTGACTTCAATGACCTTCTGCTTGCTCTTGGCCTCGGCCGCGCGCTTTTGCTCCTGGTACTTGAACTTGCCGTAATCCATCAGCCGGCAGACCGGGGGATCGGCTTGAGCGACGATCTCGACCAGATCGACATCGGCCTCACCCGCCAGGCGCAATGCCTCGGTGATGCTCACGATGCCCAGCGGTTCGTTCTCGGGGCCGTTCAGACGTACCTCGGGGGCCATGATCTCCCGGTTGAGGCGGTGTTTGCGCTCTGCGTTGGGAGTACGGCGGTCAGCAAAAGTAGCGATGGTCAAAACCTTTCGACAGGCTCCAAGGCAACGGAGCCCAAACAATCATGAGTGCACACCCGAAACAGCAACCGCCGCCGCTCACCTGAGCGGCTTGGAGGTTTCTACAGTTTTTGGGCGATGTCAGCGGCGATCTTCTGGTTGAAGTCGGCCAGTGGCATCACACCGAGGTCCTGGTTGCCCCGGGCGCGCACCGCAACAGCCCCGTTTGCCTTCTCCTTGTCGCCTACGACAAGGATGTACGGGACCTTTTGCATTGAATGCTCGCGGATTTTATAGGTTATTTTCTCGTTGCGCAAATCGCTCACCACTCTAAGTCCTTGTTTTTGCAGCGATTTGACGACTTCCCGGGCGTAGTCCGACTGCCCGTCGGTGATATTGAGCACGCTGACCTGCACCGGCGCCAGCCAGGCCGGCAGCGCGCCGGCGTGGTGTTCGATCAACATGCCGATGAAACGCTCGAAACTGCCGACGATCGCGCGGTGCAACATCACCGGGTGCGCCCGCCCGCTGGACTCGGTCACGTACTCGCCGCCCAGGCGCTCTGCCATGTTGAAGTCGACCTGCATCGTGCCGCACTGCCACTGGCGGCCGAGCGCGTCTTTCAGCGTGTACTCGATCTTCGGCCCGTAGAAAGCGCCGTCGCCCGGTGCGATCGTGAACTCGCAGCCGGAGCGGCGCAGTGACTCCATCACCGCGTGCTCGGCCTTGTCCCACAGTTCATCGGAGCCGATGCGGTGCTCTGGCCTGGTGGCGACCTTGTAGATGATCTCAGTGAAGCCGAAATCGCGGTACACGTGTTGCAGCTGCTCGGTGTAGGCGATGCACTCCTCGAGGATATGGTCCTCGGTGCAGAAGATGTGCCCGTCGTCCTGCGTGAAACCGCGCACCCGCATGATCCCGTGCATCGAGCCGCTCGGCTCGTTGCGGTGGCACTGGCCGAACTCGCCGTAGCGGATCGGCAGCTCGCGGTAGCTGCGCATCTGCGACTTGAAGATCAGCACATGGCCCGGGCAGTTCATCGGCTTCAGCGCGTACTCATGCTTCTCCGACTCGGTCGTGAACATGTTGTCGCGGTAGTTGTCCCAGTGACCGGTCTTCTCCCACAGGCTCTTGTCGAGAATCTGCGGGCCTTTCACTTCCTGGTAGCCACAATCGCGGTAGACCTGCCGCATGTACTGCTCGACCTGCTGCCACAGCGCCCAGCCCTTCGGGTGCCAGAACACCAGGCCCGGCGCGAACTCGTCGATGTGGAACAGGTCGAGCTCGCGGCCCAGCTTGCGGTGGTCGCGCTTCTCGGCTTCTTCGAGCATGTGCAGGTGCTGCGCCAGCTCGTCCTTTGTGGCCCAGGCCGTGCCGTAGATGCGTTGCAGCATCTCGTTGCGGTGGTCGCCGCGCCAGTAGGCGCCGGCGACCTTCATCAGCTTGAAGTGCCTGAGCCTGCCGGTGCTCGGCACGTGCGGGCCGCGGCACAAGTCTTCGAACGCGCCCTCGCGGTACAGCGACACGTCCTCGCCGGCCGGGATGCTCGAGATGATCTCGGCCTTGTAGTGCTCGCCGATGCTCTTGAAGTACGCCACCGCCTCGTCGCGGGGCAGCACGCGGCGCTCGACCTTTTCGTCCTTCTTGGCGAGCTCGGTCATCTTCGCTTCGATCGCGACCAGGTCCTCGGGCGTGAACGGCCGCTTGTACGAGAAGTCGTAGAAGAAACCGTTCTCGATCACCGGGCCGATCGTCACCTGCGCGTCGGGGAACAGCTCCTTCACCGCATACGCGAGCAAGTGCGCCGTCGAATGGCGGATCACCTCCAGGCCCGCGGCGTCCTTGTCGGTGATGATCGCGAGCGGCGTGTCGGCCTCGATCCGATAACTCGTGTCGACGATGCGGGCGTCGGCACCCTGCCCGATGCGCCCGGCGAGCGCGGCCTTGGCCAGGCCGGTGCCGATCGACGCAGCGACGTCGGCCACCGTGACCGGGCCGGGGTATTCACGCTTCGATCCATCGGGCAAGTGGACGGCAATCATGTGCAGAGCTCCAGAAACAAAAAAGCGCGGACTGAGCCGCGCCTTGAGTCGAACGAGAAAAGAAGAATCAGGCGTGAGTCAGGCGCGCGGCCAACCAAGCCTTCGTACTGAAGGTGGTAGTTCGCGGTGTCATAACCTGCATTGCCTTTCTCGTCCTTGTAGTTTGTTGAGGGCGCGATTCTACATCGGCAGGATCGACACATTGGCGGTGCGCTCGATCAGCCACAGCACACCGACGAGCATCGCGGCAAACGACCCGCCGCGGATCACGAGCCCGCGATAGCGCGGCCGGTGCCGCAGCAGGAACAGGAGTGCGGTGACGCTGACCACTACAGCCAACTGCCCCAGCTCCAGCCCGACATTGAACTGCAGCAGCGCCCACGCGAACGCCGCGGTCGGCAGGTTCAGCTCGGCCAGCACGCCGGCAAAGCCGAAGCCGTGGATCAGCCCGAAGCAGAAGGTCACGACGACGCGCCGCACCGGGAAGACCGGCCAGACGTTGTCGAGCGCCGCCAGGATGATGGTCACCGCGATCGCCGGCTCGATGAACGCGGGCGCCAGCGACACCACCTGGGTCGCCGCCAGCGCCAGCGTGATCGAGTGCGCGACAGTGAACGCCGAGACGATGCCGACCACTGGCCAGACGGCTTGCGACAGCTTGTCGACCGAGCGCCAGCCCTCGGGCGTGCGCCGCATCACCGATGGCAGCAGCAGGCACAACAGAAACAGCACGTGGTCATAGCCGGTGAGGATGTGCCGCACGCCTTCCCGGACAAAGCCCGCGGTCTCGTGGGCTGGCTCAGGTGGCGTCGATGCGGGCATAGCGACATCCGAGGGCGTCAGCATCGTCAGCGCCATCGGCTGCCCCGGGCGTGTCACCTTGACAATGCCGCGGTGCGTGGGATCGACCTCGCGCAGCAACGAATAGGCGATGACCGGCGCTTGCGCGAGCACGCAGCTCGACGACATGAGCATCACCGCATACGCCCCATCGTTGCGCCGCTCCAGCGCCGTCGAGTCCACATGCAGCGCACAACCCGCAATCGCGAGCCGCGGCAGCGCGTAGGCCTGGATGCGCGGCCACGCGGCCTTGACCTCGCCCCAGGTGAGACTCCCGTCGTCGTTGGCATCGAGACCGAGCGCCACATCGAGGTCGCGCAGCGCGATGTCCCAGCGCAGCGCGAGCGTCTTGTCGTTCGCGTCGATCTGCAGATACGAGTCGCTCGCCTTGTGGGCCTGCGCGCCTGCAGCAAAGACCAGCAGCGCGAACGCCAGCAGCAGGCGGCGGATCACAGCAGCACCTCGATGCGCCGGTCACGCAAGCCCATCTCGTTCGCAATTCGCTTCGCCTCTTGCAGGGCCAAAGGCTCACCGCTCGCGCGTGCGGCCTGCGCCAGCACCAGCACGTCCAGCGGCTCGCGCTGCCGCGCCGCGTTGCCGCGCGCCAGTTCCCAGGCACGCTTCGCATCGCGATCGACCGCGAGCGCGAACATCGCCTGCTCGCGGCCATGAAAGACCTTCGCGTCCGGCCGCTCGTTCGCCAGCGCGATGCGCTCACGCATCTCGGCCACATCCGCCGAAGACGAGGCAGCGCCGGCCTGCGTGCCGGCGATCGCCAGCCGCAGCAGCACGGCATCGCTGCGCGCCTGGCCCTTCAGCAGCACCAGTGCTTGCGCCTGTCGCTTCTGCTCGATCAGGAAGTCGGCATACGCCAGCGTCGTGTAGGCATCGGGCGCGAGCCGAAGCGACGCCTGGTACGCGACATCGGCGGCACTCGCATCGCCCGCGCGCTGTTCGAGCTCGGCCAGGCTGGTGCGGAGCCAGGCTTGCGTCGCGGCAGCCAAACCGCGGTCGGCGAGCAGCGCATTGAACGCGGCTCTGGCACGCGCCACGTCGCCGCGCAGCGCCGCATTCTCGGCCGCGCAGGCCGTCGCGTGCAGCGCGGCACCGGCACGCGCGATCTGCCTGCAGGCCGCATCGGATTCGGCATAGCGCCCCTGCACCCGGCGCACCGTGGCGAGCAGCAGCCACGCTTGCGGACGCGGCTCGCCCGGCCGCGCAAGCAAGCGCTGCAGGTTCGCGGCGGACGCATCGAACTCGTGCAGATACTGTTGCAAGGTCGCGCGCATCAGCAGCACGGCATCGGGCATCGCGGCGTCGTCCTGCCACGGCTCGAGCGCAGCCATCGCCATGCCGGCGAAGCGCGGGTCGCCGAGCGCATGGGCTTGATCGAGGTAGCGCTTCGCGGCCGCCAACGCCAGCGCCGGATCGCGCGGCGCCTCCGCGAGCTGCCGACGCAGGCGGCGCTCTTCGGCGCGGTTGCCGTTGACGGCGGGCAACACGTCGATCACCTCGTCGTCGCGTGTCGGCACGATCGGGACGGCGTGTGCCGACAGGGCGGCAGCCGCCAACGCGACGGCCAGTGCAAATACAGGTATGCGCATGATCGTTGCTCCAGCCGGCGGCGAGCCTGCGCCCGCCGCCGGCGTCTGCCTTTAGTTCACCGGGTCTGGCTCGATGGCGTCATCGGTCGCCGGTGTGACCGCGCTCACGTCCACCGGCTCCAGCGCATCGGCCGCCGACGCGATCAGCGCCACCAGATAGCCCATGAACGACGTGACCGACGTGTTCACGCTCGGCGGCACCTGCTCGGTCACCGCCGGCGTTGTCGGCGCGTTGTCGCCGCCCCCGCCACCGCAAGCGCTCAGCAGCGCCGCGGCGCACAGCATCGAAACAAAGGTCTTGTTCATGTCGTGCTCCTTCCTCATTGCGCGCCGGGCAGCGGCGTGCCGAGGTACGGGAACGCGGGCAGCAGCGGACCCGCGGCGCGGACCTTGGTGCCCGCCTGGTCGACGCCGTCGTGCAGGCCGAACACGGCGCTGCCGAGCGGTACCGCTGACGGCTTGCAGGTCGCACCGAACTTATAGGTGTCGGTGTCGCCGTTGGCCACGCACAGGCCGCCCATCACCGCGATCAGCGAGATGTCGACGACGTCGTCGTTCGGCCGGCGGCCGTTCGGGTAGCCGGCCAGGTCCTGCGGCGCCGGGCCGAGCAAGCCGCCGAGCAGGCCGAGCCGGTTCTGGCTCGCGTATGGTGTCGCAGCGATCGCGGTGTTGAGGCGCAGCATCTCCGAGCCGGTCACGTTCGCCGGCTGGTTCACGCCCTTGATGCCGGTCAGAAAGGTCGTGACCAGGTCGGTGCGCGGGAAGTTGGTCGGCGCGATGCCCGGCGCAGCGAGTGCGATCTCGAGCAGCGCCGGCAAGGTCGGGTTCGTCACGTAGGTCGCGAACTGCGCGTCGTCCTTGGGCTTCGAGGCGTTGAACTTGTCCTTGTCACCCAGGCCGATCACGACCTCGTTGACCAGCGGCATGCCCAGGCGCGAGACCTGCGTCCACGCCCCGCCGCTCACCGACGCCGTCTGGTAGCCGGTCTTTGGCGCCCCACTCAGCAAGCTGCCCTGGCGCAGGCTCGCGGTCGTCCAGCCGCCGATCACGGTGTCGGTCGAACCGCTGGCGAGCAGGCAACTCGTCGGCACTTCGATTGCCAGCGTGGTGACGTTCTTGTCGCTCAACGAATCCGCGCCTGCGTCCTTGTTCGCCGGGTCGAGCAGGAACGCCGCACTCGGCACGTTCACCAGGTCGAAGATCACGCCGAGGTTGACCGCGAACGGGTCCTTGCGCTGGCCGACGAACACCTTGCCCGGTGTCGTGCAGCCGGGGATGTTGACGTTGTAGATGAACTGCGCCGCATAGCTCGCGTAGTTCGGGATCGTCTTCGTGCCGATGTTGTCGGAGGGCTTCGCGAAGGTCGCGCTGCCGCCACTCGCGTTGGTCACCGCGCCGCGGGTACCGGTGCGGCGGTCGCCGCGCACGACGTCGACGGTGAAGCTCTCGGTCACGTTGAGCGCCGCGCCGGCCGGGTCGCTGACGCCGCCGAACTGCGTCAGCGGGATCGCCACGTCGGTGCCGCCTATCGTCAGGGTCTTCCCCTTCGATGTGTTCTTGAAGCGGAACTGAAAGGTGATGTCCTCCTTCGCGTCGCCGTTGTTGTCGACGTGGATCTCGTACAGCGCGTTCGGGTCGAGCTTGAAGTAGTTCGGCCCGCCGTACGCGTCCTGCAGCGGCAAGTAGTCAGCAACCAGCGTGACGTAGCCGGCACGGCCGGTCTCGTAGCTGTTGAACATGTAGAAGTCGGCCGCATCGACCTTGGGGCTGGTCGTGATCGCGGGCGCCTCGCGGTGGCTGGAGGCCAGCGCCGAGGCCGAAGCACCGAACAGCGCGGCGGTGGCCGCGCACAGCGGCAACAGCCGCCTTGATGAGAGTCGTTTCATGGTCGCATCCTTGTCAGCGTTGGTGTGGGACGCGGCGTGATCGCCTGATCACGCAACACGTCTGCAGGGCGCTTACGCGCGCCCTGCACCGCTGGATGCAATGCCTGGAAAGAATTTCTTTGCGCGAAGGCGCGACTCAGCTCGGGGCCGCGTCGGGCGAGCGAGCCTTCTTCATGCGCTGCGTGATCTCGTGGCGCAGCTCGCGCCGCATGCGCGCGGCCGCGTCGCGGCGGCGCTGGTTGTCGGTGACGAGCACCAGCGGCGGCACGGCGACGGCCTTGCGCTGCTCGTCCATCGCGACCATCGTGAAGAAGCAGCTGTTCGCATGCCGCATGCTCTGCGTCTGGATGTTCTCGGTCATCACCTTGATGCCGACCTCCATCGAGGTCGTGCCGGTGTAGTTCACGCTCGCCATGAAGGTGACGAGCTCGCCGACGTGAATGGGCTCGCGAAACGTCACCTGGTCGACCGACAGCGTCACCACGTAGCGCCCGGCATAGCGGCTCGCACACGCGTAGGCCACCTGGTCGAGCAGCTTGAGAATGGTGCCGCCGTGGACGTTGCCGGCGAAGTTCGCCATGTCGGGCGTCATCAGCACCGTCATCGTCAGCTCGTGTTTCGGCAGGTTCATGGTGGTCGGCTCCAGTTCAAACGAGTGGCTTCACATCGATGTCGGCATGGCCGCCGACCCAGGCGGCGAATTCATCGCGCAGGCGCTCGCTCTCGGTGAGCGCCCGCGACCACGCTTTGACGCGGCCCGCGACATCGTCGCCGAAGAACTTGAAGTCGGCCCGATCCGGCAGTTTGCCGTTCGGCAAGGTCGCGATCCATTCCGGGTTCGGCGATAGCACGATCACGTTCGACAACGCCGCGGTCGCGCGATGACGATGCTTGAAGAACTTGTCGAGCCAGCCCGGGATCACGCTCTGCTGGAAGTGCGGGTACAGCACCAGCGCCGGCTCGGGCTCGTCGGGCATTGAGGCGTAGTTCAGGTGCAGGTGGTAGTCGGTGATGCCGCCATCCCAGTAGGCACCGAGCGGCGCGCCGGGGATGTTGTGCACCGGGTCCAGCCAGTACGGGATCGAGCAGCTCGCCAGAATGCTCAGCGGCAGGTTCTGCGCACTCAGTGCCGCGCTGTGCGTGCGGTAATCGCGCAGCGAAATGGGCATGGGCTCGCGCGGGTCCGAGAAGACCACGCGCTCCCACCAGCCGCTCATCGCGCGCCGGCTCACCGCGTTGGTCGCGAACGAGCCCGCGTAGCTGAGCGGCGTACTGATGCTCGACAGCGCGCGGCCATGCCGCCGCAGCAGATGCCGGCCGCGGCTGGTGAACACGTGCAGCCGAAAGCGCGGGTTGTTCAGCAGCTCGTGCGTGCGCCCGCCGAAGCGCGCGACCAGATTGGCGCCGAACACATCGCTGACGTGGCGCGGTGTCGGCGGCTTGCCGGGTGCGTGCTCGTAGTCCTGATGGAGATAGTCGTCGGCCATCTGCGCGAGCGCTCTGGCCGGGTCGTTCAGGCACGCGGCCGCCATGCGCCACGCACCGATCGACGCACCGAGCAGATGCACCGGCGCGGTCGCGCGCGTCAACCACTCGCCGAAGATGAACTGGTCGAGCGCGTTCAGCACCAGCCCCTTGGGCCCGCCCGCGGCAGCGGGAATCGCGCGCACATGCTGTGGCTGCAAGCCGTGTTCGCGCAGCGTTTGAAGCGCGCGCGGGCCGGCGTGGATGCTCAGGGCTTGCATGCCCCGGACTGTATAGCGCCGCGCCCCTGATCGATCCGTCAGCGCTTGGTCTGCAGGCGCGCGAACGCGTCGGCCATCGCCGAGCCGCCGGCTTGCGGTGCAGACGGGCGCCCCGCCGCGACACGCTCACCACGCGCCGGCGCCCGGTACGCGTTGTTCGCACCGCGCTCGCCGGCTGGGGCGGGCTTCGCATCGAGCTTCATCGTCAATGAGATGCGCTTGCGGGCCAGATCGACCTCGAGCACCTTGACCTTGACGATGTCGCCGGTCTTCACGACCTCGCGCGCATCGTTGACGAACTTGTTCGCGAGCTGGCTCACGTGGATCAGCCCGTCCTGGTGCACGCCGAGGTCGACGAAGGCGCCGAACTGCGCGACGTTGCTGACGGTGCCTTCGAGCGTCATGCCGGCTTGCAGGTCCTTGATGTCCTCGATACCGTCGTTGAAGCGCGCGACCTTGAAGTCCGGCCGCGGATCACGGCCCGGCTTCTCGAGCTCGGTCAGCACGTCCTTCACGGTGATCGCGCCGAACTTCTCATCGGCAAAGGCCTCGGGCTTCAATGCGCGGATCACGTCGCTGCGACCCATCACCTCGGCGGCTGGCTTGTTCAGCGCACCGAGCAGGCGCTCGACGAGCGGATAGGTCTCCGGGTGCACGCCCGATTGATCGAGCGGGTTGTCGCCGCCGCGGATGCGCAGAAAGCCGGCGCTCTGCTCGAAGGTCTTCGCCCCCAGACCGCTCACGTCCATCAGCTGCTTGCGGCTGCGGAACGCGCCGTTCGCATCGCGCCAGCGCACGATGCTCGCGGCCACGGCGTTGCTCAGGCCCGAGACGCGCGACAGCAGCGGCGTCGAGGCGGTGTTCAGGTCGACGCCGACCGAGTTGACGCAGTCCTCGATCACCGTGCCCAGGCTCTTCATCAGCTCGCTCTGGTTCACGTCGTGCTGGTACTGGCCGACGCCGATGCTCTTCGGGTCGATCTTCACCAGCTCGGCGAGCGGGTCTTGCAAACGCCGCGCGATGCTGACCGCGCCGCGCAGGCTCACGTCGAGGTCGGGCAGCTCCTTGCTCGCGTACTCGCTGGCCGAATAGACCGACGCGCCGGCTTCGCTGACGACGACCTTCTCGAGCACGGTGTCTGGTGCGATCTGCGCGATGCGCTTGATCAGGTCGGCCGCGAGCTTGTCGGTCTCGCGGCTGCCGGTGCCGTTGCCGATCGCGATCAAGTTCACGCCGTGGGTTGCACACAGCTTCGCCAATGAATGCAGCGAGCCTTCCCAGTCCTTGCGCGGCTCGAGCGGGTAGACGGTATCCGTGGCCAGCACCTTGCCGGTCGCGTCGACCACCGCGACCTTGCAGCCGGTGCGAATGCCCGGGTCCAACCCCATCACGACGCGCGGGCCGGCCGGCGCGGCGAGCAGCAGGTCGCGCAGGTTCTCGGCGAAGACCTTGATCGCGACGGCCTCGGCCTCTTCACGCAGGCGCGAGAACAGGTCGCGCTCCAGGCTCAGGCTGAGCTTGACCTTCCAGGCCCACGCGATGCACTTGCGGATCAGGTCGTCGGCGGGCCGCTTCGCATGGCTCCACTTCAGGTGCAGCGCGATGCGGCCTTCAGCGAGCGAAATCGCCGGCGAGCCGGCGGTGGCCGCCGCGTTCTCGTCGAGCACGAGCTTGGCGTCGAGCAGCTCGAGCGTGCGGCCGCGGAACACCGCGAGCGCGCGGTGCGAGGGCACGGTGCGAATCGGCTCGGCGTAGTCGAAGTAGTCGCGGAACTTCGCGTTGTCGGGGTTGGTCG
>Ga0307515_10016398_pt1 | contig 13560 bp, 7 predicted proteins | sample 17_EM_MG_FD_194513 | JGI IMG/M metagenome (GOLD analysis project Ga0307515, IMG submission 194513) | Populus trichocarpa ectomycorrhiza microbial communities from riparian zone in the Pacific Northwest, United States - 17_EM | ecosystem: Host-associated > Plants > Roots > Unclassified | place...
CTCCTTAATCAATTTTTCTGATCCTTTCCTGAGCGCTCCCACCTCTTATTATTTTCTAATTTCTTCCGGCTATATATTTATATTTATTTTTATCTTTGTATGGGGGACCCAAAAATGGGTTACAACATTGGTATCGAAAGAATACAAAGGAAACTTTACCGAATTGTTAGTAAAACATATAAGTATATATAAAAAAAATTGGTAACTACAAATATATGTCATATATTTTGAGTTTACAAGATTAATGTTGTTACAGTTGTGATATTGGTTATGTCATTAGTGAAGAAAAATGGTGTTTGCTTTGCATAACATAGAAAACATTACATGTATAGAAAAATATTGTTGCAATAAAAGTTTGTGTATGTGTTAAGTGGTGCTTGCAAAGAATCATAGAGGTGTATGCCATGAATATATTTTTACTTGGCAATGAAGAATAATTAGAGAGAGAAAAGAAAGGATATGGAGAGGGTTGGTCATTTGGGCATGGCCCAAATGGCAAGTTTCAACACTGGCACGTGTAATGCAAATGTTAGACTAGTGGGTCAATCACTGTCTTTGGGTGGAGTAGTGTGACCCACTACGACCTCATCCAATAGTCTTCCTTGGTGTCTATACTTTTTTTCCATGATCTTTTTAATAGTCTTCTTCATCATCAGAGCTTGAGTGTGTCTCTAACATCCTATGTTTAGTTTTTGTGCAGACTTATTCTCTTATTTAGCTGTTAGGTTTCTCCTTTTTTTTCTTGGTCGTTGGATTTTCATACTAAGTCTGTTTTGACTATGAAATATGTTCATTGGTTTTAAGGAGAAATGCATAGTTAAAGGGGGATAAGAATTAATTTTGGAGGGGGGCTAGGTATAAAAATCCTAACTAGTAGTCTAAATGACTATATTTTTTTTATTAATTTCTTTTGCACCATCAACTAACATGAAAAATATCTTATTGGAAATTATGATATTTTCTAATGTTTAAGTTAATGAAAACTTTATTTTTCAAAGATAAACCAAGCAGCCTAATACTGTTAGTGGAAGTGAGGCACACAAAGGGTTGTTTTAACATGATAGGGTAGGGAACATGCACTTAAACTTTTCTACCCTACCAAAACAAGGGTCTAAATGCCACCACAATAGGATTTCAAAAGGCAGGCTATTGGTCACCTCTCTATCTATGAAGTGAGATGTTTTGATTACTGCTGCATAATGCATAGATATTTGCTTTCGATGTGTACAAAGAAAGGAGAATAAAAACCACTTATTTCTACTCTTAGTCTTGCATCGATTTGTAAAAGTCCCTATATAAAAACATTTTATCAAATTTATCCAATATTTATCGTATTTCATTAATTTCACTCATTTGGACTTAATGATAAACAAACTTTCTGATGCAAACCTGGAAGGTGAGAACCATATAACCCACAATCAAGATAAAAAATAACTCAAGAAAGCTAAAATCAAATTGATAAAAAAAAAACTTGACCTAATAATTACCTGAATCAAGAAATTGAAGTTATTGGATGAAAGGTCCCAACTCATTGATTTTAAATATTCAAGAATTGGAAGTATAAAGAAAAATGTTATAAAGACAATTAATATTTGATAAGTCCTAAAAAGTTTGATGAAGAGCCAAGAGTATAAGCAATCTTACCACACATAAAATATTATTCTAAAATCAATAACCAAGTCTTTCCAAAAAAATTCCAAATACAAGTAAAATAACTCTATCTAAACTAGGTAAAATGTTCTAAAAAAGGTTGAAAAAAAAAAGATCTAAATAAAATAGAAAAAATATTCCTAAACCATCTAGGAAAATAAGCAATTCTCACACAATAGCTTTTGAGCTTTATCTCAAAACCTTCTTGAAATCTAATTTCTATGAAAGTTCAACCCTATATAAAATAACCATTTATAATATTCTAATAAAATTTTAGCTTGATCCAACGGTCAGATCAAAAGTTATCATTGTTAGTACAAAAATGTGCAATAGAAAAAATAAACTCAAAACCTCCTCTAATGTCCTTGAATAATAAAAAAAACCTTACTAAAGAGGAAATCTACAAAACAAAAGGAAACACAAGCTATTGTCACCTCTCTATGCTACCAAGGTTACCAAATACTTTGAACCCGATAAAAATCTCCTTTTTTTTTACATGGATCATATTAATTAAAGTATGATCATCCCTTGTTAAAGTCTTAAAACTTGACTTGGCCCAAATATCTTGAATAAGCTTATTGAATGCCTTCTTAATCCTTTTGATCCTTGACCTTTTAATAGGTCTAATAGATCATATGTTGTTGCTTGATGATTCTTATCACTTTCAATTACCTACTAATTGTTATAAAAGTAGAATTTTGTAGCCATTTGGATATAGTAACTACTCTTGATCATAATAGCCAAACCTGACTCAAGATCTAATTCAGTAAAGGACTCGGGTCCCAGGTCTTCAAGTTAATCATTAAGTCATCAAGTCAATCCATTTTATTTTCTTATTTTTTATAAAAGACAAAAGTGACATGGTTTTGAAGTTATTTTTAATATCAATGAATTGGTTTAGCCAAGTTGATACAGTTTAGCCTATGGTATGACCTTGGGTTCCTCATGATGGGGATTCGGTTGAGAGCTTGGGTTTAAGGGAAAAATCATTAGGCCAAGTGGGGGGTTTTTCCTTAGGTTTTAGCTTGTATTCCATTCATCCATATTGGGTTTTCACCTTACGATTGCATTCGGCCAGAATGGGTTTGTTGGTGTTAATGGGTTTAACCCAATTATAGAGGAGTTGGTTTTGGTCAGATCTGATTTGGGCCTTGTGGATGTGTATGGGCTTGGGCTATATAAGGTCCAAAAGTGGCCAGGATTAATTAATAATTAAGGTGTTGGGTTTTTTTTCCTATGATTTGTCAAAAACCCTAGCTAAGTTTGGGTTCATGATGGGCAGTTACAAGGTTGAATTGGAGAGGGATTATTGTGTCTCTATATTGGAAAAGGATTCCATATCTAACATGGAAACCAAATGACAATAGTGTGTAGGAGTAAATTCCCCTACTTATTTCTCCATTATAAGCAAGGATTCCTTTCCTTACAAGGAGAACAAAAGGTGGCCAAATTTTGAGGACTTTCCTCATTGTTTTCATTCATTTCTCTTGCAGGATTTCCTTACTTTAAAGGGAGATTATGAAGGGCTTTTAAAAGGAAAGAATTCAATAACTCTCTTCCTTATTTTTTAGAGCATTAATTCAACCAAACAAAAGAAGAAGATCAAACATTCAAAACAGCATGTTCCAAGCATGGAAAGAGGTCTAAAAACGAGCGGTAAACACACATTATTCCTACACAAGTCAAACCTGACTACATAAGAAAATTAATCAAGCTATGGATGGTTTTAAAGGCTAATTGTTTTCTTATATTTTTCTGAATATTTTACTTAGTTTTTATGTTGTTTTAAGTATTATTTGAACCATAATATTTCAGTTTAGGTTTTTAGTTCAATTGAGTTTGTGTTGGCCCAAATTAAGTGTTTCAGGTCTATTTTAGCATTAGACTTGTGTTAGCTGAAAGCTCAATGGTTTGTAACCCAACATGGGTTTATTAGAGTTAATTATTTTAGAACTATATAATATTTTCCTTGCTGCTAATTTCAGCAGCCTTTATATTAATAATATTATTGTATTTTGCTTAAAGGAAACATGTTATTTGTTATGACAAAAAAGAAAACCTAACATATCAAGGTATAACTAACCATCTGGTGTCAATTCACAAATCCCAATATCTTTTGTTCTTAGTTATATGTTAACTTTGGGTTAAGGTTCTCAAACCTGATTTTTGATTTTTTAGGAAAGTATCATCTTTGTTGGGTTGCTTGATCATGTCATCAAAAGGTCCACATCACAAGTGTGGATTGGATTAGGTTAGTCAACAAAGTCAATTCCTTGATTGGTTTAATGTTAAACCTAATCCAACTTAGGCCTTATCATTAAGTTTTCAAGTCAATTCTGTGATCTAAACTGGTTTTAACAATTATGATCCTTGTTGTTAATTAGAATTTTTGAAAATATTTAATAAATACCAAAATTAAGGTATTGCATTATTAAATATGTATCTTTATTAAAAAAAAATAATGTTTTTGAAAGTATATATTTTGTTTATTAAAATTGTTCAAAAACTTTTTGGCCAAGTTTTTTTTATTTTTTTATTTCTTGAATATTTTTTATTTTTTTTTTAAAAAAATATTATTTTAGTATTTTTTAAAATGTTCTAGAATTTTAGTAGTTGAGAATTTTTATTTTCTAAAATTATCTAAAATCTCAATTGTTGAGCATAAAATTGAAATTTAGTGACATGTGGCCATTAATTTCCATCACTAAAAGACTTACCAATGCAATTTAGAGTTTGTTTACAATTGAGTTCAATTAAATAGAATTAAAAAACTATGAAGAATTTAGGATATATTTCTATTAATGACATTTTTAAAATTTCATATCAGATTTGGGCTTTACATTGCTATGACTTAGCTTGAGATATATGGTTTTGAATGAGGACTTTATCATTGGGCTTGGTTTTCCCTCTAATAGAAGTCCTCTATCAAAATAAAAGACTCTTTAATGCCTAAATTAGTAAATTGTAGGAGGAAAATAATATACAGGAAAGAGAATGAGAGCGAAGAACATGAAAGAGTGTATTTATGAATAATGTGTGTTTTTGTATAAACTCGTGTTCTTAAATGAATTTGTTTACTTGGTGACTTAAGGTATTTATACAAAATAATCATATGATATTACCTTATAGAGAGTGAAGTAATGATTAAGAATAATTGTTTTCTTTTATAAGTAACCTTAGAAGATGAATTATTGGTTTGTGCCATTTATGGAAAAGGTTGACACTTGTAGGTGATTGACAAGAAATATTAATGCTTATTGAAGAGACAAATTGGTGGAAGATAGCCATTGACAAAAAAGATAAGTGGCGTACTAATAATTCAAATGTAAGTGTATGAGAGTGTAACATTGTATTGACTTTCTTGAATGTCGTAACTTTGCATTATTGTATGTGTCAGTCACTAGGCTTTAGGATTTTGCACATATGGATTTGGTCTCAGCATGGTTAGGACAAGGTCTAGTTTGGAGCAAATGCTTAGGCTGAAAAGTAGTCCACTTGGACTAGAGAGCAAGGTTGTCAATTCCGTTCCGTTTCGCCCGGAAAGGCCAAAACATTCCATACCAATTCAAAAAACGGAACAAAACGAAACAAATTTCATCTCATTTTAAATCTTGGTCCGTTCCGGATTTTTCGGCTAAATTCCGCCCGGAACGTTCCGGTTTCATTCCACATGTTCCGTTCCGCTCTTGAAAAGCCATTGAATCAAATTAAACATTGTTCAATTTAATTAATTAAACCACCTAATTATAAAAAGCTCTTTTTCATTACTATTTTCAATAACAATGATATTGATAATAATATTGAAAATTATTATTACTATTTTCATTAACAATGATATTAATTTTTTAAAATTAGATTTATCATTAATATATATGGTTTATATTCATGTTGTTTTTTTTTATGTTTATACTTTGTAGGAATTTGAGCAAAACAAGGGATACTTTAGATTCTATTAGCCTTAATAACATTGACCTAACTTTATATTTAAAATATTTGTGTTAAAACATTTTACTTTCATAATATTTTGATATTTTGTTTAAGTTGAATTACTTTAAGTTAAAGATCTATTTAATCTTGACTATTTAGAAATATTTTAAATTTTGAAATTATATTTGTTTGACATTGTGTTTGTATTGCATAATTTATAATTAATTTATCATGAATTTGAATTATGTTTGTTATATATATATATGAACAGTATAACCCCGAAACGGCACATCGAAACACTCCGAAACTGAAACATTCCATTCCAATTGAAAAAACAAAACACCTACCGAAACGGAATTGACAACCTTGCTAGAGAGTAGTCTTTTAGGCTGGAAAGCAGCCTTTTGAGATGAATAATGGTCCCTTGGACCGCTTATAAGATTGTTTAAGGCCAAAAACATAACGGACATCTAGGTAAGCTAGGTCATAACTTGTTGTCCTAAAATGGACAGATTTCTAACCATTAAGAAACATTTTTTTGGATAACCATCCTCCTAGTTTTTCAAACATTTATGTTTAAAGACTTAACCACCAAAAGTAAAAAGGGAAAAAAACATTTACTTTAAGGTCATATTACTTTCACGTGGTTTTTTTAACATGTCACGTAGAAGTTTTGAAATTTGTTTGAGTTGTTTATTCCTTCGAGGACAAAAAACACTTTCCCTTGGAGAGTGAAAAATAATGGAGAATCAATAGAGAAATTATCATGATGATGGTTTAGAAAGCTCATTACTTAGAGACATAAATATTTTATTGGAGATATGAAGATTTTATTGGAGACTTGGAGAATTCATTTAAAGACATCGCTAGATGCGTGGATATTTTCGTTGGAGACATGATGATTTTGTTTAAAGACATGACAATTTCATTAGAGATATAGAGATAAGCAACATCATGAAAAAAAAAATCTACCAAGACTACTTGGAGATAAAATATTAATTTGTTTATTGAAAAGTTCAAAAGATTCTCTTATATAAATAGAGATACAATCCTTGAAACTTATTTTATCTAGGGCAACACATTGCAAGATGTGTTAATCTTTTTCTATTTTTGTTCATGTTGTATTTCCTAGAGAAGACCCTGACGATCAATCTTTCATGGATTTTACATATATTTGTGGGCTAAGCATATTAATTTCATTATTATTTGACGATTTAAAAAAATTTTGAGATGCAAAAGAGAACCGATTATATGAGTAAAAGACAAAAAATAATAATTAATTAAGCACATAAAATTTAAATGATAAAATTAAAAGGAAAGAGAGGGGAAAAAGTAAGAGAGAGAAGGAAAAATATTATTTATACATGGGATTAAGATTGATTACATTAAGTTATACGGGTTGGGTCGGGTTGAGTGGGATTAAAAGATCTCAACTTGCACCCTATCCATGATATTTATTTATTAGATTTTTTAATTTATTATCATTTGAAATATCAATATTATCAAATTTTAACAAGTTGAGTCAAGTTAAATAATACAAATATTACATATAATCCGGTTTTTTTTATACATCTGCTATTAAAAGCCAAAACTTTATCATTTGCGAATTCCAGACTCAGTTTTAAGGTCTCAACATTTTGACCTTATTTTCGTTTTATGATATAACATTTTTTTCTCTGAACAAGTTTTTACGTTTTCATAGGTGGGAGGGGGGTGGCTCTTAACATTTGATAAAATAAAATGGGAAATAATTATAATATTATTATTTTAATTTTTAACCCGAAACAAATGGAGAGACTGAAGAAGCGCAGCTCGTAATATCGTATCGCGAGGCGAGCCTTAAACGACAGCGCATAACCTTTGTAGAGTAGTCACTCAAGTATCAAAGAAGCACTCCAAATGGCCAAATATCAAGGCGCCAAAACCAGGGACCTGATCCAATCCCATTTTGTTAGCTAGGCAGGCAGGCAGGCAGAGATAAGAAAACTGAGTGAGGTAGTGAGCCAAGACTGAGCTGAAAGAGAGTCACTCACTCAGCAGCTACATCATTTTAACCATGGCCACGGCAGTCGCCAACTGCTGCTTCTCTGTTCTCACCTCCACCGTTAAATTCCGTTGCTGTGTTTCTTCCCAACGATATCTCGCCACGTCGCATCATTCCATTGCTTCGGTCACTTGTAAAGCCGTCGTCAATCACAAGAGACGCCCTTCTTCTAATCGAGATAGAGAACTTGTAAAACCATAATCTATCTCTCTCTCTCCCCCTTCTTTCTTTTCATTTTTTGCATTTATAAATAAATAAACGCACTTTCAGTACTGGATTAGAATCATAATCGACTGTCATTTTAGTCAAAACCCTAGGAATTCTAATTAGTTGAGCAAATTCAGCTCTCTAAGTCATAAATAGGAACTATCTCTGCTTTAACACAGCTAGAATTGATATTTTTTTTTTCTTTTAAAAAAGAAGAAAGGTCAAAATTATCCTGTTTAACCGATTATTTTGTGAAATCTTGGTTTGGTTGTGTTTAGAAGGAAGGTGTTTCACAGAAGAAATCTTCGAGGAAATCGAAGGACGAGAGGTCCTATATACTCGATGATGATGATGGAATCAGGGGTAAAAGGAAAGCAGGCAGATCCCAATCAGCGGCTTTTAAGTCATTCGGAGGGCAAAGAAAAGATAAGAATGAGTCTAAGTTTGATATGAAGGAACAACAGGTGTGATTCCATGCTCTCCTTTTTCCCATTTGTTGCTTTTAGTAATTTAGATAAGTTTTTTTTATTCATCTCTTGATTCAGGTTGAGCCACAGAATCTTAAAGATGCAGCTTTTTTAGATGCAGTTGTCAAGGTGATAATTTTTTCACATTTTACTCCATTTCCTTGCAATTTTATGTTCTGTCATTTCCTGTCTTTTTGACATTCAATTGATGGTTAAGGTCCTGTGATTGCTAATTTTGTCTTTGAACATGCTACGTTCTATTAGATGTAGATGCTTGCAGATTCCATCTATTTGTTAAGCTCTACGTTAATCATTATTTGCAATCTGTGCTTCATAATTAGTATAGTTTTCATCAGGATATTACTCTTGTATTCGTTACTAAAATTGCAATGAGTGACTAACTAGATATGGGACAATCCAATTGACACAACTATCTTACAGTCCATGAATGTCCTACGTAGTTTTAGAATTCAACATGAGTCTTGTCCAAAGAGCTAGATGATGCATCAAGGATGTCTAAGATATTGCTCTCAGCTACTTTAACAACTACTTGGAGGAGAAATTCCTTCTATCTTGATAGATGTTGATACATTCATAACCGAGTAACTGGGCATATTATCACAAGGGTGCATGTGATTGTCTTTCTTCTTTTATATTCCTCGGAAGCTTGAGGTTTGGGAGCAGCAATTATTGCTATCCAAACTAATGTGTGAAGCTAAGTTTTACGTCACCATTTACTAATATTCTCAACTGTTGGTTCTCAATAATATGCCTACCTATTTCAATTCCTTGACACAAATTTGTAGAATTGACTTATTTTTTCCTGCATGTGCTTGCACTTTGCTAGAAAATGTTTTTTTTTTTGTGTCTAGGTCTACTGCACCCATACTGAGCCTGATTATTCCCTTCCCTGGCAAAAGCAAAGGCAATACACAAGCACAGGAAGGTGAGTTTTCTGAAATATTTACATGTTAGGTCTTCCATAAATTTCTTTTAAGGTAATAAGAAATTCTTGGTCGCAGCAGGCTCTGTTAAGATGTATTTCTGTTCATATTTCGTTTCTGCTGTGCATGCTATTTATTGAATCGACATTGTCTTGCAAATTGATTTCTTCATTTCTTTACTTGTTTGTTATGCAGTGCTTTTATGATCGGCAATGGAAAGCTTTTGACAAATGCTCATTGTGTTGAACATTATACACAGGTTATTTCATGCCTAAACTTTCAATCTTAGTTTGGATTTTATCAATTGCCTTTTACCATAAGTGATCAAACCACAAGAAAAGCCCTCAAAAGACCAGAACATCTAGGTAGCTGTGTTTAGAGATAGAATAATAGCAAATCAAAAGGACTAAGTCACTAATCAACAGCCCTTGAGAACTCTGGCCATCCCTTTTCCATTTGATAGACATGCTAGAAAGTGCATGATGCATAGGGACTGGACATGGGGATATATATGGAATACCGGCTTGGAATTCCTATAAGAGCACCCTGCCACTGGTAGAGACTTGCTCAATACAACCAAAAGAATCATTTGTGTTTTCTTCAGTTTGAGACATGATATTTAGGTAAAGATTGTCAAATTAACTTTTAAAAATTCCTTTTCTGATTGCAGGTCAAAGTGAAGAGAAGGGGAGATGATACCAAATATGTGGCTAAGGTACTTCTTTATCCTATGGAAGTTGCAAGATATTTTAATGATCTTAATAGCTCCGTATCTATACCCTTTCTTTTTTAATCTTTTTCCATATTATTTAAAGTCCCAAACCATAAATGGAAGTGATAAGGGTGTGTTAGATGTACTTTGAGAGCAAGTGTACATAGATCTTGAGAAAATTGGATGAAAATCCCAATATTAATGAGTTTCAGTGGATCTGTTCGAAGTTATTTTTTTTGGAAAAACAAAAAGCATCTTTTACAAGAAGCATGGTGTAGAGAAATTGGTGTCTGCTATGACTTCCAGCACTTTCTTACTAGCAGTTGCGCCTGCCATCTTTGGAAACAAACGATATGATTGTTTCAACCTGTCACTAGTTTCTCAAAGTTCTCATGCTTCTGTTGACATGGTATTCGCTATAGAACAAAGGAAACAAACCAAGGCATGGATTGATCTTGCTTGTGAGACATACAAGGTATTGCAACTTACTTTCCTCTCAGTGATTTTGTACACAGGTACTGGCCAGAGGAGTTGATTGCGATATAGCTTTGCTTTCAGTAGAAAGTGAGGAATTCTGGGAAGGAGCAGAACCACTCGAGTTTGGATGCTTACCACGTCTTCAGGTCAAATTACCCTTTCACTTAGGGTCGCAGTGCCCTCTCCCCTCATGTTTCTTAGGTCTACAGACTTTTTTGGCCTAGCATTTGCAACAGCCCTAAATTATCACACCCCGTTAAATGATTGTAGAAACTATAATTTTGGTGCTACTTAAACCTGCATCAAATGTTTTTGGGCTCATGAGAATAAACCTTTGGGGTTCATCATAGCAGTTCTTTGGAGTGATAGTTTAATTTACTGTTTACGCTGAGGTCATGTACTTTTCCTATGAAAATGCAGACTGATGCCCTAATTCTAACTTATAAGTTTCAAATTGTTTTGTATGTACTTCTCTTTTTGAGAGTCATTTTCTGCTGCATTTTAAATGGGCAGGATGCAGTAACAGTTGTAGGATATCCCCTTGGTGGAGACACCATTTCAGTGACAAAGGGGGTTGTGTCTCGTATAGAGGTTTGATTACCCATCATTGAAATCATATGATTGTTCATCTATTTCTGACATGTCTATGATTGTCTGTGTGATGTTCTCCCTTGACCAACATGTTTAAGCAAATTTTCTGTATCATGCTATCAAATTTATTATTATCAGGTTACATCTTATGCGCATGGATCATCTGATTTGTTGGGCATTCAAATTGATGCAGCAATAAATCCTGGTTAGTATGTACATATGCATGTTCTTATTTATTTGTCTATCCATTCCGTGTGTCAAAACTTCTCCAGGTTATATATTTGCATTTTGGAGATTGCATATATCTGGGTGCATCACTATTACAACTCTCTATGGGTGTATGCATGTGTGTTTGTCTGCATCTTTTATTTATTTCAGGGCTTTAGTCCATTCTGTGATAGCTACTGCTTATACTAGTTAGTTATAGGTAACAGTGGTGGTCCTGCATTCAGTGACCAGGGGGAGTGCATTGGAGTAGCATTTCAGGTAGGTTCTCTGGCTAGCTGATATGCACCAGTTTTCATTTGGTCTAGAATTATTTTTCCATATGACTAGATTCTAAGAATGAGGGTTCCCCCAGGCAGTTTCTTCTTGATATTACATCATGTTTATAATTTTCTTGTTTTTAAACAAAAGCAAGTTCTCCACATATTTTGCTGTTGATTTAGCAAACAACTCATATTCCATTTGCTGCATCTCTTTCCTTGTGACATTTTCATGAGACATTTCTTTTAGGTATACAGATCTGAAGAGGTCGAGAATATTGGATATGTGATTCCAACAACAGTTGTATCTCATTTTCTAAATGACTATGAGAGAACTGGGAGATACACTGGTGAGATACTTTTTTGCATATGTTTATATGGTGTATTCCTTGTATTGTCTATGCTGTGTTCTGGCATTGAAACTCAATGTGTAGAATTTGAATGTTGACAAGCATGAAAGGCATGCCAATTTTAAGGACCAAGCTTCCTCTAAAAATTTCATGCTCTTATTTTGACCAACATCATATAGAACTACTAGTTATCAAGTTTGTGCAAAGGTAGTAATGGCTTCTTGCTCGTTTTGGCTCTTCAATAACCACTTTTAACTTGCTAGTTTCATGTGACTATTATCTTACCCTTGTTCTTTAATAGGTCCCTGCAGGCTATTCTCTGGTGTAGATACTCTTAGTTCTCATTTGTTGTTGTGAAGGTTGTTGAGAGTATTTATAGACATATATCAGTGCCTTGGAATGTTCTGAATTCCTTTTGAATCTATTTAGTAACATTTATGATATCTCTTGTTGCTTTCTAGATTAACCATTGCTCTGCTTTTCTTTTCACGTACTGGTACCTGATTGATTTTTGTAATGCAAACCTAGCATTTACCTTGGTCATGCAGTTGATTTGGGATTGTCCCAATAAAACTCCTTTTGCCTGACTTCTAGGCTTTCCTTCCCTTGGTGTGTTGCTGCAAAAGTTGGAGAATCCAGCATTACGTGCATGGTTAAAAGTAAATTCTAATGAGGTATGCCTCTTTGTCAAGCACTTTTTTTTTGGCTTTCAGATTGTCTGGCATTGTTCATGTAATTTGTAATTTTTTCTAGTCTTTTTTTTTTCTTTTGAAACTGTGGATGTGCTTTTGTAAATTCAAGGTAACACAAGTTTAACTTTATGAGCGTGGGGTGGCATTACTATGGTGACTTGCTAAAACGAATTCTGAGTACCGGAGACTTTTTTTTTTTTTTGTGAATATGGGTGGTTTGCCAATGGGTGGATCAAGTTAGGTTTGGAAGGATAATTCAGCAGCTAATGCGAGGTTGCTGGAGCAGATCGAGGAGTAATGATGGAGGTGGAAAGTGGTACTGGAGGTGGTTAACCGCATGGGGAAAAAGTGAATTTTGAAATGCAGCTGTTATTTATGGGACGGTTGGTTGTTGTTAGTTTATGTCAGTTCAGTGTATTGAGAGCTAAAAAGTTTAGAGATGTTGTGGGGAAAAAGTGATTCATGTGGTTGTGTACTTTCAGCAATATTTTTGGGTTTATGAAAAGAGATGAAAATCTCTATTTCAGGGGGATGAAGTATGGAGGATTTTTGGGTTAAAACTATACACACTGACAGTTTTTTTCCTCGCCCCCTTATGAGTTCTCCACATACTGATTCTGCATATAGTTTATGTGATGTATAGTCAGCCTTCTTTGTTACCTCATTCCTCTTGCTTTAGCGAATGGTTAGCACCTCCTTGGTACCTAAACTAATAGACATTTATAATTACCTTAAAAGTGAAGTACACTTTCATATTTTCTCTACAAATTTCAAGCTTTACTTATCATGTGATTAAACTGTGGTATCATTTTGTAGATTGTTTCATGTATGTTGCCAATGTATGGAACATTCTGCTGAATGTTGTGAAAAACTTGCACATTTTCAATTAGTAGAGAAGGGGGAGTTTTTCAATGTTCCTGTAAAAATGGAAAATGGAGGAATCAATTCATTTGTAGCCTTTGTTTGCTTTCTTCAAGTAATTTGTGAAGCATTCAGGGGGGGGGGGGGGGGGGG
>Ga0307515_10016399_pt1 | contig 13559 bp, 7 predicted proteins | sample 17_EM_MG_FD_194513 | JGI IMG/M metagenome (GOLD analysis project Ga0307515, IMG submission 194513) | Populus trichocarpa ectomycorrhiza microbial communities from riparian zone in the Pacific Northwest, United States - 17_EM | ecosystem: Host-associated > Plants > Roots > Unclassified | place...
AAAATTTAAAAAAAAACATTAGCAATCAAATTTTGTCAAGAAACTAACTTAAATTTTCAAAACTAGAAGGACTGACTTCCAAAATAATTGAAAACATAGGAACTAAATTATAAGTTAAAAAAAAAAAAGCGAGATCTCTGGAATAATCCATATTCAGAGCATCATGAAGTTCTTTATAGCTGGCACGTTACTAGCCTCATTTTCTCTTTCGACTTTTACCATTTTCTCTCGTGAGGCCATGATCATTAAGACTTGCAAGCTGTGTTATAGCATAGCTTGCAATTAATTTTTAATGCTGACTAAAGTGCATAGAAACCTTTTATTTCACTCCAAGTATATCTCTGTTTTGAAAAAAATAAAAAATAATCTTTTGAAAAATAAGTTATTTTTTATTATCTAGATAGATTAAAAAAAATAATTTAATTAAACTAAAAAAACACTTTTAAAATAAAAAAATAAACAAGCAAGTTGTATCTAGCTTGTTGTTGATTCTCTTCGAATTCAATCAATGGCACCATAAAAATTAGTCTAAAACAAACATCATTTCTTGATTCTCGCATCAAGTTTCCGTTGAAATCACCGCTTTCCGACCTCAAGCGGCTATTTTTTCCACCCTGGACCCTATTAGATCCACCATTTTTCTTCAAGTGCTGGATGAGTTCTTCCTAAAGGTAACCGAAAGGAAAAGGAAAAGTGATCCCATCTGGACTCCAGTGCCAACGGTATCAATCAATCATCCACCAAGCCAATAAATAGAGGTGGGATGAATTTCTACCTCCCTGTATGGCCCTTGTAGCGAAATATTTATGGCATTCTGGGTTCATCCATGGCTCGGGTGATTTAAAATTCCTTGACTCGGCCGAGAATTCAAGTTGATGTATCTTGGTAGAAAATTTGTTAGATTTTTTTTAAAATAATATTATTTTTATGTTCTAGAATAAAAAAGATAGATTAGTGTTAACCCGGATAATCCTATAATCTGTGATTAATTTAAGATTTATCCGGGTCCCCATGTGGGGTTTAAAAACAACGGATTATGGAGGAAACAGCTAATCAGAGAAATGTCCCTTTCTGTTTTTTCTTTCTCATCTTTCTATCCCTACCAGGAAGCTCTCGAAGATTTCAGCACTGTAGCTCTCCTTCACCTGTCTTAATCGAACCCTACACATGTACACTCATAGCAATTTAGCTATAAATTATTCTCTTTCGCATCAAGATGGAGTGTTCGGATTGAAACTGTTTTTGGTTAAACTTTAATTTTTTTATTTTAAATTAAGTTTTAAAATATTTTTTATGTGTTGATATAAAAATAAATTTAAAAAATATTAGTTTAATATATTTATTTAAAAAACAACATTTACTTTACACTCAAAAACACCTGTAAATTTTGATCTCGACAATCATGGAACGCCCGAGTCCCTTCGAAACCACTTGCTGACCATGCCACATTTCTCCGAGACTACCCCACCCAATTAACAATCAAATTTTCTAGGCGCCGAAGATTAATGTGCGTGGATTAGGAGCCAGCATTGGCTTTGATTCTTTCATTTTTCTAATGAATATAACCTCAAATCACAGGAATAAAGGGTGAGTGATATCATGAACTTATCCGACTTGAACTTTTGATAAGTTCTCCATGAAGTTATTTTACAATGCTGAAGTGGGCCTCATGTGGGGTTAGAAGGCATGATCACTCTCCCCCACCACCACATTCAACACATCGAATTAAGGCAAGATGCATGGATCGAGTCTTCAAGATCATTTACATGTAGACCATGCTTTTGCCTTTTAATTTCTTTTCTCTATCTTGTAACTATCAAAAGGAAGTAGAAACAAGGGAAATAATAATTCATTGATTATAGTTTAAAAAAGGGATCAAAATAACAAAAACAAAGGAAATGATCCTGAAAACATGAGATGTGATCAAAACCCTAACAATCTTACATCAAATTACAAGCACGTATGGTCTTGTAATATTTGCAGTAAACCGAGCTTTTTTTTCTAAAAAGGAAGAAAAACAGTAGATGGACATAACCAAACAAGCCACACATCAAGCATCATCATCACCGTTCTATAGAACACAAGAATACTGCCTGCTGCCCTACTGGGAAGCACTCTCCTTTTCTTTCTCCTTCTCTTCTTCAGTCTTGGGGTGGTACCCAGGTAACTTCTCCTTGATCTTCTCGAGAAGTCCCTTCTTCTCCTTGGCATCTCCTTCATGGGAAACTGCAGCTTCAGGGGAAACATGTTCAGGAGCTGGAGGAGGGACCTCGTCAGCTTTCTTATGTCCTGGCAATTTCTCCTTGATTTTGTCAAGGAAACCCTTCTTATCCTCTGGTTCATGGGGTGTCTCTGTATGGACTACCTCGACAGGAACACTAGTATCCTCGTGTTCCTTCTCCTCTCCTTTCTCTCCTGATATCTTCATCTTCTCTTTCAATGACCTCTTTTCCTTCTTCTTCTTCTTTTTCTCTTCATCGTCACCTTCCTCCTCGTCGCTAGACTGCATTTTTTAACACATCAAAAAATCTGTCAATCTCAAGAAACACTTAACGGAAAAGACAACAAACAAAATAAATAATGAGATCGATCCATGGATCGAGTTAGAAACTTACAGAGCTGGAAGAACTGCTGCCTGATCGATGGAGTTTCTCAAAGAGAGTAGGTTTCTTCTCCTCTTCCTCCTTTTTCTTGTGCTCTTCCTCTACTTTAGTCTCGGGTTCAGAAACCTGAAGTTTCTCTTCAAATTCAGTACCAATCACCTCCTCTTGAGGCTTCTCTTCTTCTTTCTTCCCCAGGAAATCAAACAACCCGCGATCCTTGGTCTCAACAGCACCACTCTCTTCACCAACTTTGGTCTCATACTCATGGCTCTTGTTTTCCTCAGCCATACTGATCAAAATCACAATATGAACCTAATCAAGAAAAGATCAAAATCACAACAGAGTAATTAAAATGAGTAAGCTTCTGCTTCGAGTGATTTGCGCTTGTAACTGATGGTTTGGGTTTGGGTTTGGGTTAGCAAGGGTGATGGGCTTTTATAGCTGGAAGCCAACGCGGAGCTGACGCGATTAAGAAGTAATAAAGCCAAGTGAGCTGGGCCAGTCAGGTTTCACTTCTGTAACCGACGTGTAAATTTAAGTAAGGGAGGAAATCAAAACGTATTACTTCCGACATGTATAGAATTATATGTACTCGCTTGAATGATTGGCTAGATGTCTAGTAATTAGAGATGGAACTCATGGGAGTGGTGGAGGCATAAGCGTGTTCAATACGCGGAGGAATGTGTAAAGTAGCAGTCTGAAAGGAGGGAAGGAAGTAGAAAAGTTGAGAGGGGTACGCTGTAATGTTCTGCAAATGCCTTGGCGACACGTGGAACGAGAACGTGAATGGCTGTCCTTGAGTGAGACCCGTGGTGTCGGCCTCGATTGGATAAATATGAAAGTGGGGGCGGTGTATCTCGGGGCCACAGCAGATTTTTTTTGTGTGTGTTGAGTGTGGGGTGGGATTTTTTTTTTCTCAACGTAAATAAAATATAGGTGCTGTAAACGTTTTTATTATTATTATTGAGAAAAATTATAATGCAAGTTAAAAAGTTTATATTTGGGTTTAATAAAATAAACCAATAATTATATATTAACAAATGATAATAAATCTATTTGTTTTAATTAAATATCCAGTTGAAAAGCTGAGGAAAAGATGTTATTTCTTGAAAACAAATATTGAATATTTGTTTCATTTTAAAATTAAAATTTTTAATTTTTAATGGTTTTGAATCAATAAAAGTTCAATTTTATTTTGTTAGTATTAACTCAATGTTAAAATTTATAATTGATATTGCAAGAACCCAATTTAAAGTCAACTAGAATAAACTATGAAACCTACTTCTAGATCAGGCTAATATGAGGGGATCAAATTAAAAAAAAAAAAAATGAAACTATCAAACTAAGATGCGCCCTTATATGATTTTTATTCATTTGATTGTTAAAAATAACAATCAAATGAATAAAAATCAAATTTAACATATATATATAAAAAAACAACATAGAGTTAAGCGCAAAACTCAACAAGAGACGGAAAAAAAAAGAAAAGAAAAAAAACACCGGAGAGCCCTTGTCTCAATGGGCCATTAGATAAGAAACTCCTCACCGTGATGATTTTGTTGGCACCATGTAAGGGCGCATCTCGAGCTTGGTAGTCGTTGCAATTGTCGTCACAATATTGTGCCATTTCTAAGTTATTGGTGCATGTACTACGTACGATTAATTTTTTTTCAAGTTCGTTCAATCTAGTCACTGATTTCAAAACAAAAATGATTGAACATTTATTTTAGATTCAAATTTGCCTTATAAAGATTCATTTATTTTAAATGTGTCTAGTTGATTATCAACCAAGCATTAAAAGTTTTTTTCAACATGTCAAGAGCTAAAATCAAGTAAAACAAATTATAAAACTGAAAAGCAAATCAATTTATTGTGAAAATGATCAAATAAAAAAAATACGAGAGGGTGAGATTAAAAAAAAGGCAAGAGTGAAAGAAATAAACAGGAGAGGTGTTCGTTGTTCAAATAAGCAGCAAAGCAACCTCAGATATTTTATTGTTTTCTCTAGTAATATACATGGAATGGCTACTAAATTTAATTTTAGAAACGGATTATTTATATTAAGATTAGAAGATTTATGGGAAAATATATTCTTATCACACAAAATTATCTATTCGTTTAATTCATTTTGGTCTAGAACTATTAACTTACTAATTAGATTAATTATTGGATTACTGAGTTATCAAGAGATATTGAAACATATATTTTATAAACAAATTAGTAGAAGAAGTAAAGAATGGCGGGCTTGGATTTTATAAAATTAATTAAATTAACATATCAATTTGTATAGATATCTAGTATTCATGATTTGAAAGATCTACACGGGAGGAACTGGGAATTCAAGGTTATAGAAGCAGGGGGGGGTATATTAAGATACAAAAATCATTTACACATAAAAAAATATATATACAATAATTATAGATTTTTAACTAAAATATACTATTTTTTTTACTAAAAAGGACTTTTTATAAAAAATAAAATTTATATAAAATAACTATTAAATTTTGGTCATCATTTTAAACTTTCAGAGGGGTCATGTGCACTCGGCCTCTTATTCGGTAGCATTTCTACCTCAGTGACCAGCAGAATCACTTACAAACTAGTTAATTGGCAGGGTTAGGGTATAAAAATCTATCTTGACCTATAAAATCCGACTTTTTTGTAGCCTTGCCTTTTTTGGATTACCTGCCTTAGTTGATACCGTGGTATTTTTTTATAATTATAATTTTTAAAAATAAATTTATAAATTATATTTTTTTAATTAAAATTTTAAAAAATATTTTCTAGTAAAATCAATATAAAATTAAAATGTATATTAATTAATCAAGCATTTTCATATATATAGTCTGGAGGTGGTTAAAATCATGGTATAAAGTGTTTTTCATAGTATTTTTTTGTTTAAAAATATATTAAATAATATATATTTTTTAGTTTTAAATGAAAATATAATAAAAAAAATATTAATTTAAAAAATTTAACTGCACAAATCTGAAGACAAACCGCAAACCACGGAGCGTAATCCATTTTTTAAACAGTAATTATAAGAATCCTATGTAAGTATTCAGGATTTAACCGTACGAAGGGTCTGGGCGTCGTTCCTCGTCATCGGAAAAAGTACCCCGAGTTGGGTGGGACCTGAGGGCGGTTTCGTCGGCAAGAAACTGAGAAAGGGAAGGGTATCTCGAGATTTGCGACTAGCAGGTTTGTGGTACGGTTCATGTGTGGTGAGAGGCAATAGTTTAAGGTGATAAATCGCTCTTTGACGTCGTGGATGCGTTACTTGAGTGGACAGATTGTCGGTTTAGTGTTGCCGATGATTGCATTTCCAAGATATTTATTTATGAATTACACACTAATCCACTTTTTATGTGGAGTGGTCTTTTGTGTTTGGCACATGTCCACGTGTGATTGCAAGTGACTGCTTCCAACCATTCCAACTTTCAATTATTTATTTAATTAAATTCACATCAGCATCAACTATTTATTAAAATACCATTATTTTAAAAAGATCTCAATGCCAGCGGTTTTGGTATTATTTTTTTAACTTTGTTTATGAAGTTAAAACCCCCCATGAAACCCAACTTTTAGAGCTCAGCTATTGGAAGGATTATCTCTTTTAGGCTCCACTGAATTATACTTCTTCTAAGCCTATTAAGTGTATAAAGATTCTTTAATAAGCATATTATATTTCTATTGATATTAATATTATATACGAAATAGTATGTAATTTTTTTTAAACCTCCATCATATTTTTATCCATTTATATGTGAGAGATATTTCTCATCAACATTAATATATATATATATCAATGATATTTTTTATTTTTAATATTATTAGAACAACATTACATTTTAGTCATTTCTCTACACTGAAAGACTCGTAAGCTGTAAATACATCATGAATCATTTAAATAAAATGTTCGGAATCTTAATTCTTTACTAAATGTTTATTTTTATAATATCTATTTGTAATATTATTGTATTTTCTTTTAAAAAAATCACTAACTTAATCATTTGAGAGTTTTTAAATTTACCAAATAGAACCTCTTGTAAGTATAAAACACCGGTCTTCAACTACCTTGGTTATGAAGAATAAATTTGATTGTCATAACAAAAAAAAATTAACTAATTATCCTAGAAATAAATAAGTGTTGCCCCAGATTATTTGGATTGTTCCATCATAATTTGTGAAAGTGATCTCATTAAAAAAATATATCATGATATATAATCTTGAATAAAAGAAGAAAAATCCTTTCAATTGGACCGAAACTTAATTTCCATTTATGAGGGACTAAATTAGATCAATCATTAGTATAGAGATTATCAACGTAATTTTTTTAACTCGAAGACTAATGGTACTTCGATATTGTGAGGGGGACCTATCCCATGACGTTAGGAATACGAAAATAAAAAAAAGAATGGACAGAAAAATCAAAAGACGATAAAGGCCGGTAGGAATGGTCAGGGTCATGGCTCACAGCTATCGCTTGTATTTCAGGCTGAAAAAACATGGGGTCCTTTCCGTCGGAAAGCCATCCAACTCAGGATGCATTAGAATCATCACTAGTTTTGTTTTGTACCCCCGTTCCAAGGCGGGGTGACTTTTTTTTTTCCATAAAAAAAAATAATATACAAGTTTTCTAGTGTATTTTTGAATTCTTTTTAAAATTTAAATTAGTATTTAAATAAAAAACAACTAAGATTAAGATGTTTAATATCATAATATGAACCATGTATTTAGCCGTATTTAACAACTATATTTCTTAAAATATTATTTCCATTCAGTGAAAAATCATTTGTGTCAATAAAAAGTAAAAAATAAATACAACTTAGTATTGAATGAAGAAACTAAAAAAAAAAATCACAAACAAGCAATGAAAATAAAACGACCCGAGTCAACTTGCATATATGCGGTAACCCCGCGATCATAGATACATGATTTGGATAACCCTATAGGAAGAAAAGTGACAAGAATAGCATGAAGACCAAATCTGAAAAACTTAAATGTTGAAAGATAAAATTAAAAAAAATTGATCTCGTAACACGAAACATATACTAAGTTGTGTTTAATAATTATGTTTCTTAAAATATATTTTTATATAATGAAATGATTATCTATGCACGTAAAAGGTGAAAAAAAAGCACAATTGAAAACGAATTGAATAAAATCATAAAGTTCAACTATAAAACAATCTAATGTTGGTTAATAAAACTAAAAAAAATGACAATTGAAAAAAAAATAAAAAGTAAGATTTATATCAACTCTCGTTAACCAGCCAATCTCGTGATCATAAACACATAATTGAGATAATCACATAGAAAGAAAAGTGAATAAAAAAGCACGAAGACAGGTTCCTAAAAAATTAAATGTTGAAGGAAAAATTTGAATAATTATTTTTAAAAAAAGACATAATAAAAGTCAACTCGTGCTAACCTTTAAAACTTGTGACTTTGATCACAAGATAGGGACTTAATGCTCAAAAAGCAAAAAACAATTCTTAATAAAAATATGTAGAGGCATGAATTTTTTTTTAAAAAAAATTATTCTTAAAAAGCAAGGAAAAATTGAGTAAACCAAGGTTAATATGCTAACCTCTTAACCATAGAAACAAGATTGAGATAACCTCGTAAAAAAAGGTAAGAAAAAAAAGCTTGAAGACCAAGTTTTAAAAATAAACATTGAAGGATAAAATTGAAAAAATAAAAAATATATATAAAAAAGACCAAAGTTAACCTTCAAAACTCGTGATCATGGTTATGAGGCCGGGCTAACCACGTAGAAGAAAAATCTAAAAAAAAAGAAGCAAGATTCTTGGTAAAAAAAGATTGAGGCATGAAACTTAAAAAAATAAAAATAAAAATAGCAACAAAAATAACTTGAATCAACCTGAGTTAACTCACTAACCCTGTGACCATGGGCATAGGATTTGGATAATCTCATAGAAAGAAAAGTAAAAAAAGAAGAAGCATAAAGATCAATTCAATAAAAATAAAACATTGAATGATGAAATAAAATAAATTAATTTTATAAAAGGATCTTAAAAAAACCAAAGTTAATTCATTTTAACTTTTAAAACTCGTGGCTTATTAAAAAAATGCCAAGGGATGAGATATGAAAAAAATATAATAAAAAAAGATCACAAACAAAATAAATACTAGTACAAAAAAATAGGGGCGAAATCTGACATGAAAAAAATTAAAATCAAATGATGAGGGATGAAATTGAAAAAATAAATTTATCAGTGAAAGAATTTAAAAATATCAAAAAAACAACAATCAAACTTGATATAAAAAAAGTAATAAATAAATAAATTGCAATTAAAAAAATAAAAACTAAATTAAATATGATAAGATATTCTTATACTTTGACCAACCATTTTATTTTTTATTAATATTTTATATATGTGAAAGATTAAATTATCCATAAATCAATTTTATTATAACAAAAAAACCAAAATAAAAAGGTGAAAAGCGAATTGAAAAGAAGTTTTATTCCTTGTCCCTCCTATAGCAAATGACTAATCTGTGTTTAGAAAATAAAAATATCTAAAATGCCCTTGGTTGCAAGTTTTTTTTTTTTTTACAAGGCTAGATAAATCATTTAACTCCTTATAATGAAAATAAAAAATCAAGTTCGTCTTTAATCAACTTGAAAATAACTAGTATGTCTATACGAGAAGGCCAAATCACCTCTTATTTGCCAGGTTGGTGTATGTTTTTTTGAGGGTCAAAGTGAAAGTGAAAGTGAAAAAAACACTGTACTTTCCCCCACATGATTAGTTCTTTGAATCACATTGATTAGATCACACAAAATTTTATAGTCAAACCATACAAAAATATATATTACAGTGCGAGTATTTTTCCCCCCCGTTTGCTGCAATAATTTTCTTTATTTGGTGAACTATAGGAAATTTTTAGAAAAATTAACAAAAGAATAAAGAAAATGGCCTGGCCAGTTCGGGAAGCAGGTTCCGTTTCCACTGAACGAACTTCGGGAACGGCCCGAGCCATAGTCAAGAAACGAGCTAGGCGAGCTTAAGACCGATATTTAAAATTTTACGCCAGCCCAAGAGGCTTCAAAACCCAAGCGAGAAGGTAGAACACACAGCAGAAGTATCAGGTAAGCACCTAAGATATCACCCACATAATTGAACTCTATCAATCCAATTTAAAATGGAAAGAGACTGAAATACCAGTTGAAATAATGGGACAGAGCACAACGGAGAATTTTCAATTCTATGTGAAGCATCAATCTCAATTCCCTGCGTTTAGTATGGATCAAGCCTCTTTGATGTATGTGACAAGAGATTCCCCCCCAGCACTAGACAAACCTTTACTTCCAACATTTCCATCATCTTGTAGCTCACTAAGTTCAACTGCCGCCTGCTTCCTTGAAACCAAACCATGAAGACATAGAAAACAAGAATCTGATTCTTCCCCTTGGAATTTGACCCTTAACAATGACAGATTCAATTTCATTTGACCTCGGATTGAAAAAAATAGAGAGGCTCCCAAAGGTCAGATTAGAGGTGTCATATAATTCGTTCAAATCATCAATTTCCTTGAGGCCATTATTTGCTTTGTCAATCACAGTTAATGGCCTTCTGCTGGCCACTCTCAATATACTAGCTGCTTTCACCATCCAACTGAGAAAAGCTCCATGCATTGTTGCTGGATTCTGTTCGCTGGTTGCCTCTCTTGCAAAGAAAACTCTTCCATCCCCCAAACTCCCAGCAAGAATCATAACCGTCTCCTGAAGACCCTTCTGCAACATGAGAATAAGATCCACTGCAACATGAGAATAAGATCCATATGTCAAGCAATCTTTTCCCCCAACGAGTATTGAACTGGATCTGGAACAAAAATTCCTTTTGGATGGAAAATACCACGCAATATGACTAGGACCCTTTTCACAGGCTCCACTGGAGACATAGTCTCAAACTTGACGGCAGCATCCCCAGAAACTAGAGCAATTAGAAGAGCACCCCCTGAAACAGAAGAACAGCTATTAAACAGAAAAAACTCGCCTCTCATGCTTGAATTTCTGTCAAATGACCAAATGTATCAGTTTTTCCTGCCCAAAATTATAGGGAAACAACAATGCCACCTTATTTAGCAACCCATATCCTAGTCTGAGAATGACATCTTTCTTTCTTTGTGGAAGCTCACGGACAAATTCAATGGATCCCTTCTTAAGCACACCCAACAGGACTGCAAAGCACCATATCCCCAAGAAACTCCTGTCTATTGGCATATACAATAACCCCATCAATTCCACACCCTATACTCTCCAGAGTCCTCTCATAGAAAATCGGGAGGTCCTTTGCAAGCTCTCTAACAAAAGTAACATTACCTCCTGGAATAAAACAATGTTCACCCCCCATTTCACAAGGATCATCCTGATCCCAGTACGCCATAGACAAATAGACATTCAAGAAGCATTTGCATATTCCGAATTTGCAAGATGCCAATTCAACAACATTAGCTCTTGTGGATCCTCAGCCACCTTATACACATGCGTAAAAGCTTCAAGCGCATTTCCTAGATTAACATGTACAGATTTAACTTCCTCAATTATAGCCTGTCTAAGCTTACAAACTCTATCTAAAAAGTTACTAAAAGAAGCCTCTATCCTAGAATCAATCTCGGAGACAAATATCTCTCACCTTATGTAGGTGCAACCCCATTTTCCTTGCAAGAACTCCATGTGGATTCCCATTTATTCCAGTAAGAACACTCGCACCAACATCCGCCACAGCCACCACTCCTTCACCCTTCCTTTTCATTGTCTTTACACGCCCACCTGGCCGCGCATTCCCTTCCAAAACAAAAAATTTAAAGCCCATAGCCATTGACTGTCTGGCTGCAACCAACCCGGCGAGTCCCGCGCCAACAACAACCGCATTAGCTCTTCTACTCCGTCGTTTAATTTCACCTGCGCTTCTTCAATAGCCCGCGCCATGCCAAAGTTAATGTTGCCATGTTGTCGCAGAAAATTATAAGCAGAATCCACAATTGCTTTGAGCTCAGCCCAAATAGACTCAAGCGCATGCCCACGAGTTAACCAAGCAGAGATATAAGATCTCCAACGAGTAAGAATATGGTTTCTCACCGCAATATAATTAGCTTGCTCTCTGCCCCCAATCATAGACACTACATTAGCTTCAGTTTCTTCTTTGGTTAGCGAATCGACAGGAAAACCGACGGAGATTGCTATTAATGCCTCGACATCGACTTCTTTTGAAAGGCCGGCGCCAATTCTGTGGAGGCAGAAGGAAGGATTGCCGAAGATTTCGGTGAATAAGCGTTTTCTACAGCGTCGTATTTGGTTAGTAGAGCAGGGAATGTGGAGCTAGGGTTTCGGGTTGCTGGATGGGGTCAGAAGAGTCGTCCTGGGAGTCTGAAACTGGAGCTTCGAGTGTTGTATTGGGAAATGAAGAGTGCGTTTCTGATGAAGGTGGAAGGTTGTTTTCCGGTGAGCTTTGGTGGTCCTTGAGGTCGGGTTTTTGGCGAGGAGTCGTAGGAGACGACATGGTGTGCGTTATCGGAGGGGTCTTGAGGAGGCTCGGCGGTTTTTTCCATCTAGCTTATGGTGTCTTATTAGTGCACTGCGCTTTTTTTAAACTTTGCCTGGAAGTCAAAGGATCCTAAGCTGGGCTTCTTGACAGAACAGGCCCATTTATTTTTTAATTTTCGCTATTTATTTATTTTCTTAATGCTAATCACTACTAAAAGAAAGAAAGAAAATTCCTGGACCATATCTTTGTAAGATCTATTATTAGATTTTATATACTATATATATATTTTTTAAAAATCTTTAATATACTATGTGAGTAGTTTAAATATTAACTCATTATTACATGAAGGAGAGAATCTTGTTTATCGACTTAAATCAAATAATTAAAATGTTAAAAATATAATATTTAAATATAAATAACAAAATAAAAGATCAATTAAAATTAATAGTAAGAATAATTTAAATAAAAAATACAGAACATGAAATACAAATTTATAAAACAAAATATAAAAAATTGAACATATTCCGAACAATCCAAAAACACATGGAACGAAATTGGAAAAAAGTTATCATCATTTTTTTTTGAAAAAATTGTATTAATCAGAAAATAAAAGGAATGAGTTATGAAAACTATAATATTTAAATATTTTAAAAATTTATGTCTAATAAATCTTAAAAAAAGGCGGTCAAGATGTGAGGAAGAAGTCAAGGCATGGAAATCATCAGACCCTTAGAAATATACCATAACCTTTAAATTTTAAAAATAACAAAAGAATTATCAATATTAATTCCCAGCAAAGTTACTAATTTCTTCTAAAAAAGAAAAGTAAAAACAAAAATCTCTAATTCAGTACAGCCCATCGAGCGGAAGCCCATTTGCACATATTGAGCCCAAACAATAGAGAATTTTTATAGGGACAGAGGCACGCAACTAACCCGAGCCAGACCGAAAAATCGAACCTCCCAACCTCCACGCTCTTTCTTTGGTTCCGTAAGGGTCTCCATTGCTGTCTCCTCCTCGAGCTCGAAGAGGAAATAAAAGAGAGGGAGATAGAGGCGAAGAGACAAACGATAAAGATGATAACGCGATCGAATTTGGCAGACCAGTTAAGAGAGTATCAGATTCGATCCAAGCATGATTGGGCCTCTGTCTCCTTCTTTTCTTCCGCTTCTAATATCAGCTCTTCAAGGTACGTGCCTTTGGCGTATCCCTTCTTAAACTTTTCAATTTCAAAGGTTTTTCATTTCTTGATTGTTAGTTTGATTGTTAGATCTCCGTTCTTAAAGTGTTGTGATTGCAAAGAAATTATAGTTTGTTCAGGTTAGATCAGCTATGGTTTGGATTCTTTTTGACGGGTTATGGGTTTTTCTTAAGGAATTTTGAATATGAAAGCTAAAATTGAAGCTTCAGAGGATTTTTTTTTTATTAATTGAATCGGT
>Ga0307515_10016400_pt1 | contig 13559 bp, 10 predicted proteins | sample 17_EM_MG_FD_194513 | JGI IMG/M metagenome (GOLD analysis project Ga0307515, IMG submission 194513) | Populus trichocarpa ectomycorrhiza microbial communities from riparian zone in the Pacific Northwest, United States - 17_EM | ecosystem: Host-associated > Plants > Roots > Unclassified | place...
CTTCTTCGAAGCCGCGCTCCTCGGGCTGATCGGCATCGCCTTCTATCGCAAGCTCACCCTGTCCGTGCCGCGGATCCTGCTCCTGGTCGGTTTGATCTGGATGGCGCTGACGCATGTCCGGAACATTGAGGTGTTCGCGTTTATCGCACCGCTCGTCTTGGCCAAGCCGATCGCCGAACAATGGGGAAACGCGGAGGCCACTCAGTCCCGCTTCGACCAAACCCGGTCGATGCCCGTCCTTACAATCCTGTCAGCGGTTGCGATCGCCATCGGGGGGTGGGCATCAACAAAGGCCATCGTGGCACAACATCCCTTCATGTTCCTTTCGCAGGTAACTCCCATCGCCGCGGTCGACGTTCTCGGGCAACGCCAGGCGCAGCGCGTCTTCAGCACCGCGCCATTTGGCGGCTACATGATCACGCGCGACATGAAGGTATTTATCGACGGCCGCGCCGAGCTCTATGGCGAGCAGTTCGTGGTGGACTATTTCAACGCCATCGAGGCGAAAAATCTCGGAGAGCTGCTCAGCCTGCTCGACAGGTACCGGATCGATGCCACGCTCCTGAACGCGACTTCTCCGGCCGGGTACGCGCTGGATCAAGTGAAAGGCTGGAAACGGCTCTACAAGGATGACACCGCCGTCATCCATGTCCGAACGCAGCCGCAGACAAACGCCCAGCCCGCCGCAACGGAGCACCAGAACTAACCGCTTCACCACCTCCTCGGCGGCAGGCGAAACGGTAAATCCGGACCAGACACCCGGCATACCGCGCGCGGGAGCGCTGGACACCGAAGGCCATATTTACCCAAATTTATAGGGGGCCATGGTCCAGTGAGTGGGATGTCGCGTTGCCTCCGGTCAAGCCAGGAAAGCCCATGTCGATTTCCATCGCCAGCAGCGTGAGCAGCCGCAGCACTGTGCGCGCGCTGGTGCCGCTCTGCGCCGGCGTGGCCGTCTACCTTTTCCTGCTGTTCAGCGGCGAAATGCTGCTTAGGGATTCCGACTCGGTCTGGCAGATCAAGGTCGGGCAGTGGATCCTCGCAAACGGTGCCGTGCCTTATACGGATCTGTACTCGTTCACGCAGTTCGGCAAGCCGTGGATGTCCAGTTCATGGCTGTCGCAGGTGCTCTTTGCCGCCGCCTACGGCCGGGGAGACTGGGCCGGGCCGGTGGTCCTGTCCTCGATCGCGATTGGCGCTACCATTGCGATCTTCGTTCATTTGCTGAGCCGGTATTTCGACCCGGCGCGGGCGATTGTGATCACCTTGCTGGTGCTCCTGCTAGCTCACCTTCTCGCGCGGCCTCACGTGCTGGCACTGCCGGTGATGGTGGCTTTCGTCGGCGGGCTGATGGCTGCCGCGGATCGCCGCACCCATCCGTCGTGGTTGCTACTGCCGCTGATGGCGCTATGGGCCAATCTCCACGGTGGTTTCGTGCTCGGATTGGCGCTGATCGGTGCGATCGGGCTGGAGGCAATTTGGAGCGCCGATGCCGAACGGCGGCTTACTCTCATGTTTCGCTGGATGCAGTTCGGAATCGGCGCGCTTGTCGCAAGCTGCTGCACACCCTATGGCTGGAAAACGCTGTTGGCCGCGGCCAACATCCTGAACCTCGGCGAGTTGTTGACGCTGATCGCGGAATGGCAGCCGGTCAGTTTCGCCTCCTTCTCCGTGTTCGAAGCCGTGCTGCTCGGCCTGATTGCGCTCGGCTTTCATCGCGGCGTCATGCTCTCGCCGCCGCGGATCCTGCTGGTTTTGGTTCTGACCTGGATGGCGTTGTCCCATGCAAGGAACGTCGGTACCTTTGCGTTCCTGCTTCCGCTGGTGCTCGCAGCGCCGTTCGCCACCTCGTCTGACCGGGCAGAAGCCGACCTGCGCAACGCCGAGGGTCCGCTGGTCCGCGGCGTCGCCGTGTTGGCTACCCTGATGCTCGTCATCGCGGCGTTTGTGTCGACGTCGCTCTACGCGGCACATCATCGCTTCGCGATCACGACGGTGTTTATGCCGGTCGCAGCGGTCGATATCCTCAGCGAACGTAAAGCGCAGCGCATCTTCAACGCCTACCAGTTCGGCGGCTATCTGATCGGGCGCGACATCCCGGTCTTCATCGATAGCCGTGCCGAGCTTTACGGCGAACAATTCGTGATGGACTTCTTCAATGCCACTGAGGCAAAGAAGCTCGACAACCTGACACGCCTGCTCGAGGACTACCGAATCGACGCCACGCTGTTGGCAGTGAATTCACCCGCAGCCCAGGTGCTGGATCACATCAAGGGATGGAAGCGGCTCTACGCGGACGACATTGCCGCCATCCATGTCCGTGACGACCGGAAGACAAATCTGTCCGTCGCGCCGGAATGACGTCGATAGCAACCAGGCGCGGGAGTGCCCGCCAGATCACAACCGCTTCGCCACCACCGCATTTGCCAGCAGCGACTGAACGCCGGTGCGGTGGAACGGGACGATGAAGAACAGATAGATCTTGCCGGCGAGATTATGCACCGAGCAGATCGTCGAAACGACGACGCTCTCCGCGTCACCCTCCGTTACCCGGAGTACCGAGAGCCTGAAGTCGAGATGCTTGTTGTTGCGGCCTGCGACAATCTCATTGTCGCCGATGAAGAAGATCGGCCACGGGCCTATCTTGTCGCCTACATTGTAGCTGGCGCGCTTCGTGGGGTTGAGGATTTCGGCAGCCGTCGGCGCCTCCAGTCCGCACCACCGGGCGACGGCATTGCGGGTCATCAGCATGGCCTTCATCCAGCGCGGCGTATGGCCGAACAACGCAAAGAAGATGTCGACGATGGAAAGCCCCGGACGCAGCAACGGCACGCGATAGGAATCGTGGAAATAGGCTGAGCGGATCAGGTCCGGGCCCAACGCGCTGCTGGTGGGTACGTCGCATTCGATCACGTGCATGCCGGTCCCCTCACTTCGGGCGTTTGACCCGTTGCGCCTTCGGTATCACGAATTTCAATCCCGACCATGTATCGTCGACCGCACAGACCTTGATATCGACCAGCCCCAACGACAGCCCGGTATTCCGAACCACCATATCGGACAGGTCAGTCTGGACACCGGAAGATTTCTTCGGCCATGACACCCAGATCATGCCGTCCTGCTTGATCGCATCACGATAGGCCTTGAGTTTGTCACTGAGCCCAGCCGCGTTGGCGGCAAACAGATGGATCATATCGATCCCGCCTGTCAGACGTCGCACGATCTTGACCTGTGCGGGCAATTCACCGGTCATGGTCGCGTAGTCGGCAGGTGCGCCAGCCACAAAAACACAAAAGCCCGGCTTGATGCCGAGCTTTTGCACGAGTGGCGTTCCGGAATAACCGGCCGGCATAAGCGCGACGCCTATGCCTGCGGCTGCGGCTCCAGGCCGGGATCCGGATCGGGACGCGGGCGCGACTTGCCGGCGGGCGGCACTGCCGAGGCGCGCGGCGTGGTCGGCTCCAGCACCGACTCGCGGTTCGGCTTCTTGCCGTTGAGCAGATCGATGATCTCGTCGCCCGAAAGCGTCTCGAACTCGAGCAGGCCCTTGGCAAGCGCTTCGAGGTCGGCGCGCTTTTCGGTGAGGATGCGGGTCGCTTCGTTATAACCGTCTTCGACAAAGCGCCGGATCTCGGTGTCGATCTTCTGAACCGTGGCTTCCGATGCGTTCTGGGTGCGCGACACCGACATGCCGAGGAAAACCTCGTCCTGGTTCTCGCCATAGGAAACGGTGCCGAGCGCCTCGGACAGGCCCCAGCGCGTCACCATCATGCGTGCCAAGCGTGTGGCCTGCTCGATGTCGGACGACGCACCCGAGGTGACTTTTTCGCGGCCGAAGATCAGCTCCTCGGCAACGCGGCCGCCCATCATGATCGCGAGGCGCGACGTCATCTGCTCGAGCGACATCGACAGCTTGTCGCGCTCCGGCAGCTGCATCACCATGCCGAGCGCACGGCCGCGCGGAATGATCGTGGCCTTGTGGATCGGATCGGTCGCGACGACGTTGAGGCCGACGATGGCGTGACCGCCCTCGTGATAGGCCGTCAGCAATTTCTCTTCCTCGGTCATGACGAGCGACTTGCGCTCGGCGCCCATCATCACCTTGTCTTTTGCTTCCTCGAACTCGGCCTGGGTCACCATGCGCTTGTTACGGCGCGCGGCGGTGAGCGCGGCTTCGTTGACGAGGTTCATCAGGTCGGCACCGGAGAAGCCCGGGGTGCCGCGTGCGATGGTCTTGAGGTTGATGTCCGGCGCCAGCGGCACCTTGCGGACGTGGACTTTAAGGATCTGCTCGCGGCCGACGACGTCCGGATTCGGCACCACCACCTGGCGGTCGAAACGGCCCGGGCGGAGCAGCGCCGGATCGAGCACGTCGGGCCGGTTGGTCGCCGCGATCAGGATCACGCCTTCATTGGCTTCGAAGCCGTCCATCTCGACCAGCAACTGGTTGAGGGTCTGTTCGCGCTCGTCATTGCCGCCGCCCAAACCGGCGCCGCGATGACGGCCGACCGCATCGATTTCGTCGATGAAGATGATGCAGGGCGCGTTCTTCTTGGCTTGCTCGAACATGTCGCGGACGCGGGAAGCGCCGACGCCGACGAACATTTCAACGAAGTCGGAGCCCGAGATCGTGAAGAACGGCACGTTGGCTTCGCCCGCGACCGCACGCGCGATCAGGGTTTTGCCCGTGCCGGGAGGACCGACCAGCAGCACGCCGCGCGGAATACGTCCGCCGAGGCGCTGGAATTTTCCGGGGTCGCGCAGGAATTCGACGATCTCCTGCAGATCCTGCTTGGCTTCGTCGACACCCGCGACATCTTCAAACGTGACGCGGCCATGCGCTTCGGTCAGCATCTTGGCGCGCGACTTGCCAAAGCCCATCGCCTTGCCGGCGCCGCCCTGCATCTGGCGCGACAGGAAGATCCACACGCCGATCAGCGCGATGAAGGGCAGCCAGGAAACCAGCAGCGAAACGAACCACGGCACGTTGTCGCCGGGCGGCTTGGCGGTGACGTTCACCTTGTTATCGTACAGCCGCTTGACCAGCGACGGGTCGTTCGGCGCGTAGGTCTGGAAGCTGGACCCATTCGTGAAGGTGCCATGGATATCCGGGCCCTGGATCACGACGTCGCGCACATGGTTCTGATCGACTTCGGTCAGCAGCTGCGAGAACGAGATTTCCTGCGAGGACGCACGTTGCCCAGGATTCTGGAAAAGCGTGAAGAGTGCCAACAGCAACAAGACAATGATTACCCAGAGGGCGAAATTGCGCAGATTGGCGTTCATCGATCTTCCTTCGTGGTCGCGCGGATCGCGGCCTTATGTCCTTGGGCAGTAGGGCTTGGGTCGTCCCTGCGTCGTCAGGCGAGAATCCCCCAATCAACTGCTTACAATCTAGGTGGCGCCATGGTCGATGCCAAGGGAACCACGCAGGACTATTTAGCGCATCTTAGCTCGATTCCCGGTCAAATAATGACGTTAAAATCGGCGTTTTCCGGGGGTGGTTAAGACACCGCGCCGATTTATGACAGATATCAAGCGATGGATGGCCTCTCATCCCGGCCCGCGACGACGTGGGGGCGCCGGTTCGACGTGAATCCGGCCTCTAATCAGGCTAATTACGGCTCCTGCGAGGGTCTGCTTCAGCTTTCCCTCGCCTTCCGGAACCGCGGCATCGAGTACCGCCAGCAAGGCCTCGGCCTTGCCGAGTTCCGCCGGCCCCTCGTGACCGATACGGTCGATGGCCCGCATCAGGAGCCGAAGGCGGATTTCCTCCGGCAAACCGGCAAAGGCGGACGCATCAAAGCCGAAACGCGCGGCATCGTTGCGGTCCCTCAGCGCCAGATAGCGCTCGGCGCCATCGACCAGCACGTCCAGCGCGGCATTGGCCCGCGCCAGCCGCGACGCCAGTCGCACCAGGTTTCTGGCATCGCCGCCCTCTTCCGCCAGCGCCGGCATCAGCGCGCGCAAACGCGGACGCGTGTAATTGGTGTCGTGGTTGGTCGGATCGTCGGCGAAGACGATCCTGGCCTTGTTCAGCGTCGCGACCAGTTGCGATTTCGGGACGTCCAGCAACGGCCGCGCCAGCCACACGCCATCGCGTTCGCTCTGGCGCGCCATCGCCGCGAGACCGGCAATGCCGCTGCCGCGCAGCATCCGCATCAGCAATGTCTCAGCCTGATCGTCACGGGTATGCGCGGTGAGGATATGCGTCGCACCACTGGCTTTCGCCGTTTGCGCCAACAGGCGATATCGCGCCGCGCGCGCGGCGGCCGGCACGCCGGTGTTCGGTTTGGCACCCTGCCAGCGCAACGTGCGATGGGGCAGATCGAGGTTCTTGGCGAGCTTCTTGACCTCGCGCGCCTCGCGGGCGGCCTCCGGCCGCAAGCCGTGATCGACGGTGGCCGCAATCAATCGCGGCCCGCGCGTCAAGGCGCGGCGCCAGCGCGCGGCGAGCCACATCAGGGCGATGGAATCAGGACCGCCGGAGACCGCGAGCACGATCGCGGGCGCAGTCTTCCAATCGGCGAACAGAAGTTTCGCCTGGCTCGCCGTGATCGCGGAATAGTCGTCATCTGCCATGGGCCCCGACCATAGCGTTATCGGGCGAAGCCTGTCCCGCCCTTGATGCGGGTTCAGGCCGAACAGTGAAGGATCAGCACTTCACCCGCTTCTGCTCACGATCCACGGCGGCCTTTACGCCAGTCGAGGCGCGCGGGTATTTCCGCGTCACTTCGCCGAGGGCTGCACAAGCGGCTTCCTTTTCCTTCAGCGCCGCCAGCGACTGGCCGAGCCGCAGCAGGGAATCCGGTGCCTTGGCCGATTTGTCGAACTTGGTGGTCACGCCGAGGAAGGCTTCCGCGGCGTCGCGATATTGCTGGCGCTGGAAGTAGCTTTCGCCGAGCCAGTATTGCGAATCCGCGATCAGGGGATCGCTCGGATATTTCTGCGCGAAATTCTTCATGGTCTCTTCGGCGAGCGCATAATCCTTGCGCTGCATGTAGCCGATGCCGAGATCGAATTCGTCCTTCGACGTCGCCGAGGGCGGCAATGTCGTCAGCGCGGCGCTGGCACCGGGTGCACGCGCGGGCGGCGGCGCAGCGCCGGGCGGCAGTGTGCCGCCGGGATCGCGCGGGCTGGTCGCACCGAGATCGAGCGGCTCGCCCCGCCCGCGGCCACCGGGCGCGCCGACCGAGTCATTGGCAACCGGCAACTGGCCACCGCCGAGCGCGCGCGGCGCGCCGGGGGCGTTCGGATTCTGGTTGGGATCGAAGGCGTCGCCGCGGCGGCGGCCGGGTGCCGGGGGGGCTGCCGGATCCTGCATGATCGGCGCGGGGGCCGCGATCTGCGGCTGCTCGTAGGTCTGCTGGCCCTGCGGATAAGCCGGCTGGCCCTGCGGATAACCGGGCTGCGCCTGCGGTTGCCGGACCTGCGGATTGGGCTGAACCGGCGGCGGCATCGCGGCCACACTGGGCGGGGCCGCGGGCTGGCCGGCAGGGGCAGCGGCAGCACTGCCGCCGAGCTGCCTCAGGCGCTCCTCGAGCAGGCGGTTACGATATTGCAGCTCCTCATTCTGGCCGGTCAGTTGCCGCAGCTGGTTCTCGAGCCGCTGGATCCGCATATCCGCGTCGGCGTCATCGGATTGCGCCTGGACCGGCGGGGAGCCCTGCGGGGAAGAGGACCACGGGAACGATATCTGTGCGAAGGAGGCCTGCGAAGACAACATTTTGCCCTGACGACGAAAATTCGGCGTGACATCGAAAGCCGAACACATTGAGAGAGGGAGTACGCCAGAATTGTGACTGGCGTTTCCGAATCCGGCGCTGGATTTCGGTATGGTTTAGTATCAGCTTCAAAACAAGCAAGCGGCTTGGTCAAACCGGCCGTTCATCTAACCGAGAGGGCCAAGCCATGCACGTATCCGTGAACGGGGTGCGGCTGTTCTTTGACGTCGAAGGCGCGAAATTCGTTCCCGACGGCCCGGTGATGCGGGAGAAGCCGGTGCTGCTGATGCTGCATGGCGGCCCTGGTTTCGACCACTCGATCTACCGGCCGGCCTATTCGGCTTTGGCCGACATCGCCCAGATCGTCTATCTCGACCATCGGGGCAATGGCCGCAGCGAGGACGGGCCGCGCGAGGGCTGGAATCTGGCGCAGTGGGGCGACGACGTACGCGCGTTCTGTGACGCGCTCGGAATCGTCGATCCGATCGTGCTGGGCGCCTCGTTCGGCGGCGTGGTCGCGCTCGCTTACGCCACGCGCCACCCAACGCACCCTTCCCGGCTGATCCTGATCAGCACCGAAGCCAAAGGCGGCTCCCATCTGGAGCGGCGCGTGGCGCTGTTCGAGCGCTTCGGCGGTCCGGAGCTGGGCGCGCTGGCGCGTCGTCGCTTTCTGCAACCCGAGCACCCGTGGGATGAGGAGCAACGCCTCGCCTGGTTGCGTCTTGCCATACCGGTCTACAGCCGCCGGCCGCGCGATCCCGATATGGCGCGCCGAGCAGTTAACCGCCCGGCGGTGGGGCTGCACTGGTTTGCCCGGCCCGGCGGCGAAAGCGACATGTTCGACCTGTTCCCAGACCTGGACGGCATCCAATGCCCGACCCTGGTGCTCGGCGGCGAAGACGATCCGATGCACCCGATCGAGAGCCAGGCCGATATCGCCGCCGCCCTGCCGCCGCATCTCGTGCAATTCGAGCGCTTTGCCGATTGCCGCCATGGCGTGATGCCTGATGCGCCCGAGCGCGTGCTGGCCGTCATCCGCGACTTTATCCTGCGCACAAAATAAAACCGGCGCCCGAAGGCGCCGGTTCGAAACTTTGAAGGCGCGAAGGCCTCAGGCGCCGGCGTTCAACACCGTCACCGCGCGGCGGTTCTGCGACCAGCAGGAGATGTCGTTACACACCGCCACCGGGCGTTCCTTGCCGTAGGAGATCGTGCGCATCCGGTTCGCATCGACGCCGCGCGAGGCCAGATAGCTGCGCACCGACTGGGCGCGCCGTGCACCGAGCGCGATATTGTATTCGCGGGTACCGCGCTCATCCGCATGGCCTTCGATGGTGAAGGAATAGCGGTTGTAGGTCTGCAGCCACTGCGCCTGCTTTTCCAGGGTCGCGATCGCCTGCGGGCTCAGCTCGGTCTGGTCGCTCTCGAAGAACACGCGGTCGCCGACATTGACCACGAAGTCCTGTTGGCTGCCCGGCGTCGCCGCGCTGGCCATCGCGCCGTCGGCGCCAAGGTTCTTGTTGGCGCAAGCGCCCATCGACAGGGCTACCGCAAGCACCGCGGCCAGCTTTAATCCCTGGAGGATACGCATTTGATGTTTCATTCCGGAGCCTCCAACGCTCACGTTTTTCGACTGTTATCCGGTCTACAGGGCGATGGTTAAGCGAACGTTCCGTCAACCTTGATGGAACCTTGCCAGACCCGATCAAATGCCGACAAACCGTGAAAAGCGACCACGATGGTTAATGATTTGTAAATGTGGCGCGACGGTGAAGGCAAGCGGATGGGAGGCCGAAATCACCCGATTTGGGTGTCGGACCACGCAGGCGGCACTGGAGAAGGGCGCAGCAGGGCTTGCGGGAGGCCCCCGCCAGATCAGGCGGGTGGGCCCAGATCGGGCCGGAAGCCGGACGGCTCAGGAACTGGGAACGATCGAGGGATGCTCGAAGGAAGTGACAACCTCGCGCGACAGCGAATCTCGTTCGCCGGCACGCCGGAACAGCATTTGCCGTTCGAATGCGCTCGAGCGCATGATCGGAAAACGGGTCATGACCTTTTCCCGCACGGCCCGGTAATCGGACGCCATCAATGCCACCTTCGGCAAGAAGCCCGGAAACGAACGCGCCTCGGCGATGACTTCGGACATGAAGACCCGGCGATAGAATGCCTGGTGCTCCGCACGAACGAGCGCGAGCCCGGTATCGGCGTTGAAAAACTCGCATGCCATATAGGCCAGGCGCACCGTCAGATAGGGAAGCTCAGGGAACTGCCTGGCTTTTTCCGGGAGTGCAGCAAGACGAAGCGGATCGATGAAGACTTCGCCTTGATCGATGCGCGGGTGAAGAACATCGCCGAACAAATCGACTGAGCCGGAAATCCGGCATTCCGAGTTCACAACGTTGAGGCGCAGAGAACTGCAGAGTTCGCCGTCAACATAGATTCCGAACATCCAGGCGTTGGGCGCATCGTCGTAATGATCGCTGACGCGCTCGGTCTCGGACGGCGCGGTTACTCCGCCATGCAGATAGGCTTTGTAACGCATCAGATAGATGGAATCTTTTTCCTCGGGAGTTTCCATGAGCCGGTAGTCGACGCGGTCAGAAAGCCCTGACTCCGGCACAAAGAGCGTCGTGCGCGGTTCAGCTCTAGACTTCATCTCTCATACCCTCACACCCAAGCAACTTCCGCGAGTAGATGAAATTGTTAACAGTCTCTTAATGAATTTGCAAAGCAATCGACATGTTAGGGTTAACCCTTGTGTCGGTTAGAACGCATTGGAACCTGTATATTTACGGGGTTTCGTCAGGCGATCGAACGCGAGGGAATCACAACCAGCGGCTCGTCCGGCGAACGGCGGCCGTGCGAGGCGTTCAGCAACTGGCGTATTCGCGCCGCTGGAACCGGCCGGCTGAACAGATAGCCCTGAGCCTCGGTCACCGCGCCATCGGCACTCACGAGTTCCAGCTGCTGGTTGGTCTCGATGCCCTCGACCACGACCGACATCCCGAGATCGGCCGAGAGCCGCGCCACGCCGCGCAGCAAGGTCAACGGGCGATCGGTATCGATGCCTTCGAGGAAGGAACGGTCGATTTTCACCTTCTGCAACGGGAAGTTGTGCAGATAGCTCAGGCTGGAATAGCCGGTTCCGAAATCATCCAGCGAGATCCGCACGCCGAGCGAATGCAGTTGCGACAGCACGTCGTGCGTCAGCTGCGTGTTACGGAGCAGCGAGGACTCGGTGATCTCGATTTCGAGGCGATGCGCCGGCAGGCCGGAGACCTCGAGCGCGTAGCGAACTTCGCTCAGCACGTCGCGCTGGTGGAATTGCTGCGGAGAGAAGTTGACGGCGACGCTGACGGCTTCGGGCCACTTCATGCATTCCATGCACGCCTTGCGCAGGATCCAGCGCCCGAGATCGACGATCAGGCCCATATCCTCGGCGACCGGAATGATGTCGATCGGAGAAACCGTGCCGCGCACCGGATGATTCCAGCGCAGGAGCGCCTCGCATGTCGTTATCCTGCCGGACTTCAGATTGACCAGCGGCTGATAGAACAGTTCGAACTCTTCGTTTGCCAGCGCCTTGCGCAGGTCGAGTTCGAGGATACGGCGCGCTTCGACGGTTTGCGCCATCTCGTCGCGGAAGAAGCAGAAGGTGCCGCGGCCATCCGCCTTGGCACGGTACAGCGCCATGTCGGCGTTCTTGAGCAACGTATCCGCGTTGAGGCCGGGAGAGGTCATGGCGATGCCGACGCTGGCGCCGATCTCGACCAGATGATTGTCGATCTTGTAGCGCTCGCTCAGCCGGTCGACGATGCGCCGGGCAAGGCCCGCCGCCTCCTCGTTGGAGTGGATGTTCTGCTGGAACACGACGAATTCGTCGCCGCCGAACCGCGCCACGAAGTCCTCGGGCCGTAACATCTCGCGCAGCCGGCCAGCAACGGCACACAGCAACTGGTCGCCGCAGGGATGGCCCAGCGTGTCGTTGACCTGCTTGAACTGATCGAGGTCGACAAACAACAGCGCCGAGAGTTGCTCGGCGCCCTGCTGAATCGCCAGCAGGCGCCCGATCTCGTCGCGGAAATTGACCCGGTTGGGAAGCTCGGTGAGTTCGTCGTAGCGCGCAAGATGGCTGATCTTGGCTTCCGCCGCCTTGCGCTCGGTAATGTCCTCCAGCAGCACGACGGCGCCGCCGTCGGCCATCGGTTGGAATGTCCATGACAGTGCACGGTCACGCGTCGCGTCGGGATCGGTCGTGATCATGTCCCGCGCCTGCGAATTCTCGATTTCAGCGAGAATCATCTCGCCGCTCATCGCCGAGATCGAACCGGCACTGACGCAGGCTGCGATGATGCCGGACGCATCGGCGTCCCTGCGCGCGAAATCTTCGGACAGATTCATGATTTCGCTGAAGCGATGATTCATGACGGCGAGTTGTCCGTCGCCCCGGAACATGCACAAACCATGCGGCATGTTGTTCAATGCCGTATCGAACTGGCCGGCCAGCGCCGCCTCACGCTCGCGCGCCACCAGCGCCTGCATGAATATTCTGTGCAGATTGGCCGAAATTTGCACAACGGCCACCAGAAACGCGGTGCAGATGACTGACATGACCATGTAATAGGGCGTGCCACGCAGCGCCAGCGCGATCACGGTTGGACCGTAGATGAGTGCAGCCTGCAGCTGGAATATCCACTGCCGTCCATAGGCCCTGCCCGCACCCAACGCCAGGGTCCCGGTGGTGGTGGACAAACAAATCATATGGGCCACGGCATCGTCACTGACCAGCAGCGTGGCGGAGCACCAGATGCCGAGCGCAGCGGCCTGGATCATCGCCCCGATCTGATGGCGCTTCTTCCATAGCGCCGCTTCTTCAACGGTCGGGTTCGATCCGCGCGCGTTGTAACGCTGCAGGACCAACCCGCGGACGACGCCAGCGACGACGAGAAGCGCGACACACGCCCAGATGAGCGTTTCTCCCGTCTTCAGCGCGGTCATCGCAGCCGCGCCGGCTCCGAAGACGAGGCCCGTCAGCAACGGAGCGGAAGTTTCGAACAGCGAATCGATCAGCGCCGCGCGCAGATATGGCGACGTCTGTTGGTCCGGTTCTCCGCTCTGATTTGCGAGCTGCATCTGAGGTGTACTGGCCGTCCTGTTCGGATGCGTAGTCTTACCCTCTGGAGATGAAGTCTTTCTGAGGGAACATCGTTACCAAGACGTTGCCTTTGGTATCTCATTGTATAAATTTTCCTGAAATATCAGCAAGCTAGGCAATGTTTGCCGATCGGCGCCCGCCCTGTGGAACTATCAGGACAGCAGTGGAGACCACGCCGGATCGGAGGCGAAGCCGGGGGTGGGAACCCGCAATTCATTGCGGCCGGAGATATCGACGGTGAACAGCGACGGTCCGGAGTTGCCGCCGGGCTCGCGGAAGAACATCAGCACGCGGCCGTTCGGCGCAAAGGTCGGGCCTTCATTGTGATAACCCGAGGTGAGGATGCGTTCGCCCGAACCGTCCGGCTTCATGATGCCGATGGCGAACTGGCCGCCGCCCTGCTTGGTGAAGGCGATGTAGTCGCCGCGCGGCGACCACACCGGCGTCGAATAGCTGCCCTCGCCGAAGGAAATGCGTTGTGCCCCGCCGCCGGTCGCCGGCATCACATAGACCTGCGGTTTGCCGCCGCGATCGGACTCAAAGCAGATGCGGGCGCCATCCGGCGAATAGGACGGCGAGGTGTCGATCGCCGGCGTATCGGTCAGCCGCGTGGTGGTCTTCGAGCGCAGATCCATCACGAACAGGTTCGAATTGCCGCCCTGCTGCAGACTCATGATGAC
>Ga0307515_10016401_pt1 | contig 13559 bp, 9 predicted proteins | sample 17_EM_MG_FD_194513 | JGI IMG/M metagenome (GOLD analysis project Ga0307515, IMG submission 194513) | Populus trichocarpa ectomycorrhiza microbial communities from riparian zone in the Pacific Northwest, United States - 17_EM | ecosystem: Host-associated > Plants > Roots > Unclassified | place...
GGTGGAAGGGTTGTCGCAGTGGGCGACAGTCACACGTCCGACCCTCAGTCGTGGGCAGTCATCCTGAGCGAGATGTTGTCGCTGCGCAGGCCCAGTGACGCCATCTCGGTGGTCGTGACCGGCGTCAGCGGAGAGACGACCACACATGCGCTGATCCGAATCGGAGACGTCATTGCGCTCAAACCCGATTGGATTCTCTTCCTCATCGGCGTCAACGATGCCCGAACCCAAGGCCCGACGCCGACGAAGACGATCGTCGAACACCATGAGACCGCAAAGAACCTCGCGGAGCTGCAACGACGCGCTTCCCGGGAGACGAATGCACGGTGCCTCTGGATAACGCCTCCGCCGGTCATGGAGGATCGGATCGCGAAGCACTGGGCGCTCGCACGCTTCGGGGCTCGCTTCCGCAACGAGGACATCGCGCGTGTCGCTGACGCTATCCGCAACCTTGAAGCTCGTCACGTCGATTTGTTTTCCGCGCTCGGTGAGGCTCCTCCACCGGATCTCGTCACGGAAGACGGCCTCCACTTCTTGCGAGATGGCCAGAAACGGATCGCGCGCGAAATCGTGCAGGGCTGGAGCAAGCAGGGATGAACTGTCTCGTCACCGGCGCCACCGGCAACATTGGCTCGCTTGTCACGGAACGCCTCCTCGCGCGCGGTGAGCGCCCGCGTGTCTTCGTGCGGGATCCAAAGAAGGCGCGCGCCCTCTTCGGAGACCGCGTCGAAATCCGCGTCGGTGATCTCGCGGACGCCGATTCACTGGCAAACGCTCTCTCTGGGATCGACAGCTTGTTTCTCCTCAACAGCGGCCCAGAGCTGGGCGCCCTGGATCGCGCGGCGGCGTTCGTCGCCAAAGCTGCAGGGGTGCAGCACCTCGTCAAGCTCTCGACACTGGACGTGCAGACTGGAGTGGGCACGGGATCTTGGCATGCGCAAGGTGAGGATGCGATTCGGGCGAGCGGCGTCGCGTTCACCTTCATTCAATCCGCCGCGTTCATGTCAAACGCGCTGGGCTGGGCATCGGCGATCCACTCGCGAAGCGTGCTGCGCTGCTCGACGGGGGAAGGAAAGATTGCCTTCATTCATCCGGATGACATTGCTGACGTCGCCACCCATGCCCTGATGACGCGCGCGCATCAGGGCAAATCGCTTGTGATCACGGGGCCCGAAGCGCTGAGCTATGGCGAAATGGCCGCCAGGATCGGTGACGCGATCGGGCGGTCAGTTCGCTTTGATTCGATCTCGGATGCACAGGCACGAAGGCTGGCACTCGCGTGGGCCGACAGTCGTGCGTACGCCGAAGCGCTGGTCGATATCTGGCGGGCCGTCCGAGAAGGCAGGCTGTCGACGGTGTCCGATGGAGTCGAGCGCATCGTCGGGCGAAAGCCCATTCCGTTCGAACGGTGGGCCGCGGAGAATGCGGACGCGTTTCGCTGATCTCTCAGGATGACTGCGCGGTCAAATAGGCACGGACCGCGCGAACAGCTTCCTCTTTCAAGTCGTCCAGGGAAACGGTCGGCGGCCGTTGGGTCATACCGCCGTGCACGAGTGCCTCCACCAAATGTGGCAGAACAGTCCGCATCTGATGGCCGCGACGACCGGGTTCGAGAGAAGAAATCACTCTCTCGAACGTTGCCTGGAGCGCACGTCTGAAGCCCTGTGTGCTCTCTGGAACAACTTCAGAAGTGATCTCGTGCAGGCGCGGATCGGCGTCGTGCACATCGATCAACGCTTTCACGAGCGCGCATGTAAAGTCATCGAGCGAAGTGCACGCATGCTGCGCCATCGTTTGTTCAATGACCACCCGCACCTGCTCGGCGTGGCGTTGATGCAAAGCGGTGAAGATGGATCGCTTGTCTGGAAAGTATTGGTAGACCGAGCCGATGCTGACTCCGGCGGCATCGGCGATGCGGTTCGTGGTGAGAGCGTCCGCTCCCTCACGTGCGAGCACCCTCTCGACCGCCTGGAGCACCGCCTCCACGGTTTGCCGCGAACGTTCTTGGCGCGGGGCACGCCGAATGCCGACTCTTTCGTTGGTGATCTTCATTCGCAGTTGTCGTAGAACCTCGTCGCGACGCCATTTGTAGCAGACCTTTGGGGAGACACCATGGGACTCTTGATCTTCAGTATCAACGTCACCCTGGACGGCTGCGTCGACCACCAGGAAGGCATCGCCGACGACGAGACACACGCCTTCTTCACCCACCTCATGGACGAGGGCGGGGCGATGCTGTGGGGCCGCGTCACCTACGAGATGATGGAGAGCTACTGGCCAGCGGTCGCCCGCGGCGACGCGCAGGCACCGCCGGCAATGCGCGAGTGGGCGGTCAAGCTGGAGGCCAAGCCGAAGTACGTGGTGTCCTCGACGCGAAAGGACTTCCCCTGGACCAACAGCCACCACATCGCCGGCAACCTGCGCACGGGCGTACAGAAGCTCAAGGACGCGACCCCGAACGGCGTGCTCCTCGGTAGCGGCAAGCTCGCGACCGAGCTGGACCGGCTGGATCTGATCGACGAGTACAAGTTACTCGTCCACCCCAGGATCGCCGGCCACGGCCCGACCCTGTACGAGAGCGGGCTGCCCAGCACGCGACGGCTCGAGTTGATCTCGGCGAAGCCGCTCCACAACGGCGCGGTCGCCATGCACTACCGGCGCGAGCACAGCTAACAACCGGTTGCAGCGGACGGCGCTGCGCGCCGTGTTTGCGAACTGGCGTCCCCGGCCAGCCCCGCGAATCCATCAAATCGACAATCCGACATCGCCTTCGAGCACCGATGTCTTCAGTCGCGGGCGCTGCCCGCTCTTCCACAGCGCAGCCGCGTGCGAGACCCGATATCGGATGGGTCCTCCGTCCGGTCTTTCGCTGCGCGTGACGGGACGCGGGATGCAGACATATTCGGTGCGCATCTCATCGGCCGACAACCTGACCTTCGCATAGCCGTGTCCTCCGAGATCGACGAACTCGAGGTGCGGGGCGAGGTCCGGGTTGGACAGCGACCGTGCGCGCTGAAGGTCGAAGCTCTTCGCGTATTCGAGGCACGAACGGACGCCGTGCCGGAGCAGCATGTTGAACGTCCAGTCCGGCGCCGCCCCTGCTTCCCGGTCCGCGAGGAACAGCGGTCGCAGCGGCGCGTCCTTCGGCAGCGTGTGCTCGTAGGCCTCCATGACGCCGGGACTGGTGAGCGACGCGCCGACGAAGCTCAGGCCGACCGGCTCGAACTTGGCCGGCGGGAGTTCCGCGGCCGCATAGCCGGCCCAGAAGCTGTGGCGGTCGCCCGAGACGATTGCGAAACCCGTGATCTTCGCATCGCGCACGAGGTCGTAGATCTCGGCACGCTCCATGTACGCCGTGCCGTAATCGCCGCCGCCGACGGACGCGAAGGCGTCCTTCGGCCAGGGTTCCTTCGTGAGGCCTGCCGGCAGGTTCTGGGGGTCGGCGCGATGGTCGAGCACGCCCTGCGAGTTGCCCCATATCTTCCACGTCGCGGTCGAGTGCTTCAGCTGGTCCTTGAACCAGGCCTTCTGCGCCGCGCCGAGGATCGTCTGCGGCGGCGCGTTGCGTTGCGGGTTGGGGACGTGCGCATCGTTGAAGCGGATGTCCGCAGGGGGCTTGCCGCCGTCGTAGGCGCGCCCGCCGTCCAGGACCCGCATGCCGGACTCGGGGAACATGCCGATGTACTCGTCGCCGCCGAGCTTCTCGAGGGACGGATCGCTGAAGGGATCCGCGTTCCGGTAGCTGTGCTGGTCGGTGATGATCAGGTCCAGGCACCGGCCGTACCGCAGCGTGCGGTAGCCCTTGAGGCTGTTGATCGCCGCCAGGTTGTTCGGCTCGATCCCCAGTCCGTCGCTGTCGAACTCCTTGATCTCGACGTCCTTGACGGCCGGCGGATCGAAGCGCTCGAGCGAACCGCCTGGCGCAGCGACACGCGCTGGGATGAATTCGAACCAGGCCTGGTTCGCCGCGACCTTGATGCTCTGGCCCGGCCGCTCGAAGGGCCCCGCCTTGACGATGCTCTGCCAGCCTTGCCACGAGAACTCGTGGTTGTCCCAGATGGCGACGAACGGCCAGCGCGCGCGTGCATCCTGGAGGTCGGGATCGGCGAGATAGCCCTTGTAGATGGCCCGATAGCCCTCGACGGTCAGCGGGATGTGGAACTTGCCGACCTGGTGGCCGTCCGGGATACGCGCGACCTCGTAGATGGTGCGGCCGTAGCGGGTCTTCACCTCGTCCGGATACTCGACCACCTCGTAGATGAAGTCGCCCAGGTGCAGGACGAAGCCGAGCTGCTCGGCGGCGGGCGCGCGTTCGTCCTCGTGGATCATCCGGCGATAGGCGTTGAGCTTGCCCTCGTTGATGTCCTGGCAGCTCACGAACGCGAAGTTCACGCTGCGCGGATCGTCCGGCAAGGGCGCCGTGATCGTGCGGCCGACCCGACTGCCGCTTCCATCGGTGTCGGTGAACCGATACCAGTAGACGTGCGCTGGCTCGAGTCCGCCAATCAGGACCCGCGCGGTCCAATCGGAGTCGCTCGCGACTGGCACCTGCGCCTGCGTGACGACTCGACGGAACGCCTCGTCCTCGGCGACCTCGACGGTCAGGAGCTGGCGCGTGCCCTGAGCGAACGGACGCCTCGTCCACAAGATGACGCTGTGCGGATCGGGATCGCCCGAGGCGACCCCTTGGGGATACAGATCGCGCCGCTCATGCCATTCGATCAGCGAACCTCGCGCCGGTCCGACCCACGCGAGCGAAGCACCGAGTGCGGCGGCGGTCTCGAGGAAGGATCGGCGGCTGATCGTCATCGTCTCTCTCCTTGTCGGGGCCATCGACATGTCACTCTTCGACGGCGACCGCGTCAAACACTTTGCGACGAACCGGTCAGCGCGCGTCTGGAGTCCGACATCGCGGGCACCAAGTGCGTTCGAGCATCCGCGGTCGATGCCTCTGGTCGACGAACTGCCATGACGCCGATCTCAGACCTTGGCGCCTCTACCGCGGCCCCCAAGCCTGTCTGTGCGAGGACTTGCCGCGACGTGAGCTTTGCGAGAAATCGTAAGCGTCTTGCGGCCTGCGCTTCACGCGGCGCCACCGGTCCGTCGCGCCGCATCTCGGGAAACATTGCTTTACACCTCAGCGCCCGGCAGGGACGGCAGAGCCCTCACCATCGGCAGCGATTTAGAACCGTTTCCAAAATGAGGAGTCCAGCATGTCGACTGAACGCGGCCAAGGTGCTGCTCGACGCATGACAGCCGCCCATTCGGCGGCCATCGTTCTTGCAGCGTCGCTCGTTGCATGTGGCGGCGGCGAAGACCGAAGCGCCACGGACCAGAGCGAAGCCGACGGTCGTGCCACGGCCCTCGCGGTCGGAGCCTCGGACCGGGCCGGCGATGCTGATCAAGCGAACGAGCGGGTCGAGGCCAAAGGCCCAGGCGTTCCGATCAAACCGGTGACAGCCACCGCATCGGGGCACGACGGGAACATGGTGCCGACCAACGCCATCGATGGCAACCTGGGCACGCGTTGGGCCGGCAATAACGCCGACAACGCCTGGATCCAGTTCGACTTCGGCAAGAAGGCCGAGCTCGGCTACATGAAGCTGACCTGGGAGAACGCCTACGGCAAGGCCTACGCGCTGCAGGTGTCAGACGACGGCGTGAAATGGAAAGACCTGCGAAAGCAGACGGCCGGCACTGGCGGCACCGAGGAGTACTTCAACCTCGGTGTCACGAACCGCTATCTGCGCCTGCAAGGCGTGGCCCGCGGGACGCAGTACCCGTATTCACTGTACGAGGTGGAGTTCAAGACGCCGGGCAGCGACAACACGTTGCCGAAGCTGGCCACCTCTGCCACGGACGTGCCCAAGACCGACGCCTACGTGCCGATGCTGCCGCTGAAGCAGCCGCCGCTGGAGTCGACCCAGTTCACGCTGGCGGACGGCACGCTCGTCACCCGCTTCGGCGTCGTGGGCCGCAGCCGCCACGCCCGCGAGCGCGGCGAAGACTGGAACGAGATCGGCTACGGGCCCAACGAGACCGTCGACGGCGCGGGCAACCCCGTGGACAAAGGGCCGGGCGCCTACTTGAACTTCGTTCCCAACTACTTCAAGAACCGCAGCTGGGGCGTCGAGATCATCGACAACAGTCGCGTCGCGGGCGTCACGAAGCCGACCTTGCGCGTGAACCAGTACTACCAGCAGGCCCAACTGGCCGGCGGCCACTCGTTCTTCCGAGGGTTCGACCGCCCGGGCGTCACCGGCTATGGCTGGATGGCGTCGGGCCAATTGGTCGATCCGGACCTTTACGGCACCGACCGCGCCGATTGCCCCGTTGTGCCCAAGCCGCCCAACGGCAAGCTGCTCAATGACAGTGGCCTGAATGACGGTTGCAGCGTGACGGTGGACAACTACCCCGGGCACGCCGACCTCAGCCCCGATGCCAACGGCGTGCTCGTTCCCAATGGGCAGAACATACCGGCGCGACCGTTGGTGGCCGGTGACGTGATCGAGTTCACTCCGTCGTTCTTCTCCACGCGCGAAGCCATGGGCTCGGACCTGGGCGGCCTGCGCTACTACACCACGGAGCTGACCTATGTGATGGGCACGGGCCTGCGTCCCTGGTACGGGGTGCAGCCGCGTCTGATGAACGCGGCGCTGCCCAGCGAAACGCTGCAAGGCGGGATCGGCTCGGTCTCTTACGACTACGCCGACAACGGCGCCTACATGTTCCAGCAGCAACAGAACAACATCGGCATGCAGAACATGCAGCGCTTCGTGGAAGGGCGGCGACTGCTCCACACGAACATGCGCACCGGCGAGCACAACGAGCCGGGCAACGACCGCTACGACCCCGCCATCGGCTTGCTGGGGCCGCGCTTCAACCAGAGCTCGTGCTTTGGTTGCCACGCCAACAACGGCCGCAGCCCTGCCCCGTCTGAAATCGGCCAGAAGCTGGATCACATGGCCCTGCGCGCGGCCATGCTCAATGCCGAAGGCAAACAGGTGCCCCACGACCGATATGGTGCGGCCGTGCAGATGAACGCGGCCTCCGGCGACGGCAAGCCGCAGGACTGGGGCACGGGCGTGCGGGTGAAGAGCTTCACCAACAAGGAAGTCTTGCTGGGAGACGGCACGAAGGTGGTGTTGCGCCAGCCGGTGATCGAGTTCGACGGCGACAGGCCGGCCATCTTCTCGCTGCGGGCGGCCATGCCGCTGATCGGCGGCGGGCTGCTCGAATCGGTGCTCGAATCCGACATCCTCTCCCGGGTGCGCCAGACGCCCGACGCCGATGGCGTCAAGGGCCAGGCCAACTTCGTGTACGACCCCGAGACGGGCGACGTGCGGCTCGGCCGCTTCGGCTGGAAAGCATCGAAGATCAGCCTGCGCCATCAGGCCGCCAGCGCGTTGCTGGACGACATGTCGGTGACTTCGCCCCTCTACCCCAGCCGCGACTGCCTGGCCGGCCCCGACACCTGCAAGACAGGTAAGCCCGATCACGGCGTCTCCGCCGAGGAGCTGCAGAAGATCGAGCAGTACCTGCAGCTGCTGGCCGTGCCGGCCCAGCGCAGCCTGGCCAGCGGGTTCCCGAAGGGCGTCTCTCCGCTCAAGGATCTGGATGTCAACCCGAAGCAGGTGGCCGCCGGTGCCAAGTTGTTCAGCAACACGTTGCGCTGCACCTCCTGCCACGTCGCAGAAATGAAAACCGGCAAGGGCCATTTGATGGAAGAGCTTCGCGGCCAGACCATCAAGCCATATTCCGACTTGTTGCTGCATGACATGGGCTCGGACCTCGCCGACAACTACACCGAGGGCCGCGCCAAGGGAAGCATGTGGCGCACGCCGCCGCTGTGGGGCATCGGCTATACCGACCGCGGGATGGAAGGCCAAGGCGCGGTGGGCTACCTGCACGACGGCCGCGCGCGCAATCTCACCGAAGCCGTGATGTGGCACAGCGGCGAAGCCACCGCTGCACGCAAGCGCTTCGCCGCCTTGTCCGCCGCGGACCGCGCAGCGCTCGTGGCCTTCCTGCGTTCGCTCTGAATGGGGCCAGGGCCTGTCGGCGCACACATCCGTCCCCTCATCCAATCTGGAGAATGCAATGAAGTCATTGGTTATGCTGTTCCCGCTGCTGGCGTCGGCGTTCCTTTCTGCCGTGGCTCCGGGCACAGCCTCGGCGGCCCCACAGGGCTTCACCGGCGTCTTCGGCGGCGGCCCGCTCTACATCACTTCGAAGGGCGCTTCGGCCAACATCACCGAGTTGCAAAACTCCGGCTTCACCGAAGTCATCGTCTGGAGCGTTGAAGTCAAACCCAACGGCGACCTCAACCTGAACGGCGAATTTCCGCTGACCTCCGGCGGCGTCTACGTGGGCGCCCAGACCTATCCCGACTTCGCATCGGACATGGCCCGCCTCAAGCAAGGAAAAGTCCGGCGTGTGACGTTCAGCATCGGCTCGTCCAACGTTGGGGACTGGCAAGATATCGCCGCGCTTGTGCGCAGCCAGGGCACCGGACCCGACAGCATCCTCTACAAGACCTTTGCAGCGCTCAAGGCCGCGATCCCGGCGATCGACGCCATCGACTTCGACGACGAGAACAGCTTCGATCTCGCCACCACGGTGAAATTCGGCGTCATGTTGGGGAAACTGGGCTACCACGTGATGCCCGACCCTTACTTCAACGCCGCCTACTGGACGCAGGTCGTCTCGAAGATCAACGCGAAACGGCCCGGCACCGTAGATGGCGTGCATCTGCAGACTTATGCCGGGGGTTCTGGCAACAGCCCCTGCCAGGGCTGGGACTTCGGCAGCGTGCCGGTCTTCCCGTACGTGTGGGACCGCGACAAGACGCCTAACCAGACGTATCAGCAGATGGATGCCTGGCATACCGAATGCGGCATCGTCGGCGGAGGCCTTTGGCTGTACGACGACTTCGTCGGCACCGGCGAAGCCGCGCAGTACGCCAAGGCCGTGAACCGCGGCGTCAAATAAGGGCGTCAGCGCGTGTTCACCCCGTGTCGGGTCTCGCCGACCAGCTCGAACGCAACCAGTCGTAGGCAGCCTGCATCCTTCGGCGACAAGTCGAGTGACCGGTGAGGAGGGTGCAGCGGGCGTACAGCCCGCGGGGCGACGAGTGTCCGGTGACAGCCCCTCCTGACATCCAGGCGGCTACTCGCGAACGACCGGCCCAGTCTTCACCAGATTTTGAAAGTCAGCGGCTGGTCAGCAGCGGTTGCCGACAGTGGTCGCCGCCGATCGAACGCGCGGTCTCTGCGACATACCGGTCATGCAGCCACCAGCACCCGCGCCGCTCGTATGGCCGGTTTCAGGTGTACCGCCGACATCAGCAGCGACCGAAGCCCGGCTGACGACGATGCTCCCTGCCAGACGGGTGTTGAATGGTTCGGTTCACCACGCCTCAGTAGAAGATCTCTGACCCCAACGGCATGAAGCACTTAGGCCGTTGCGCAGCAGAAAATCGCTGCGCAAACTGCTGGCATCAGCGTTGTCGAATGCTCGGTCAGCATGCACTACGGCGGGGAGTGGTTACTTGCAATCACGAATTGCTGCGGCGGCCTTTGCTGGTTTGCAGGTTCGATCTGATGGCCTCGCCGCTTCTGACTGTATGCCCTTGGTGGCGAATCTCCAGTAAGTGGCGGACGCGCCGCCTATGGCATACGCCATCCGATCCCTTCTCGCGGAGCATCCCGTTTTAGTCTCCTTTACGGATGCACATGCCCGTGTGAGGGCGTCCAATTGTCTGCCCTGTCCGATTTCCGGACTGAGACAGACTCACAGGAGAATTCCATGAAGGGTTTCTTGAGCACTCTCGCGTTCGTAGCCGCGACGCTGTCATTCGGAGATGTTTCAATTGCCGCAGACTCTCCCAAGACCGGTGCGCTCCCTTCTGCCGGCGGCGATGGCCAGGCGACTCAATCCAGACTATTGACCGCCGATTACGGAGCACTTCGTTTCAGAAGCGGGGCGCAGGACTACGCGGCCGCGCAGTCTGCGTGCACAAACCAGTGCGAGCAAGAGTTCGATGACTGCTTCTCCACCGGCGTCACCTACCGGGTCTGCATGAATGAACGCATCCAATGCATAAAGGCTTGTTAGCTCGGCCCCGCGCCGCGATCCTTTGAAATCTCATTGAGATTCGGCTTTGCGTCGACAAGGACTTGACCCGAGTTGGGACTGGTGCACGTAGTGGCTCACTCTCCCGCGACGGCGGGGCAAGGTCGGCAGCCTGTTCGGTCCCGACAGCACCACCCGCCAGACCGGCATCACCCATTCCGATAAGCCGTCGATCCGGAAAGGGTCATTGATGACCCACGACGAGATCGCGCGGCACTGCCCGCGAGCAGGACACGCTCCTAGTCCTGCTCGCCGGCCTGCAGCCCTTCCGCCTCTCCCGGATCAGCTACGACCAGGACAAGCCATTCCACGCGCGGGCGGCGCCAAGCCCGTATCACCTGGGCCAAACCCCTGCGAACCCTTCTGGCCATCAACGGCCTGGCGCACCACGTGCGCCTGTGGCGCATTCAATTCACGGTGCTCCCTAGAATGGCTCGTCATCACGTCTTGACACGCACAAGTGACACAACGAGCCATAAACTAACCTCGGCGCGATAGAAGAAAACGGACGCGCCACACCTGTTGTAAGAATGGCCGTAGCGTTCTATGGCCTGCTTATCCGTTTTCATAAATGGAAATAGGGGAAGACTTGATGAAACACGCGAAAAAACTTCTGATCGCCGGCCTGTTCGTGCAGGCGATCTTCGGATCGGCATTCGCCGCAACGGACGGCAGTACCGAAAGCGTCGCTGCGTATGCCGCTCGCCAGGAATCGATCCAGGCCGACACCGCCGTGATTCAAACCAAGAAGGACCTGCGCGCCTTCCTGGCCCTGAAAACGGCCTCCAATCCGCTGAACCTGCTGTCACCAGAAGCAAAGTCACGGCTGCTCGACCGTTCCTTGTACGATGCCGCCGGCCGCATCACCACCATCTACACGGGCGACATCGAGCAGGAATTGGCACCCGGCAATTCCTACAAGGTGCTGGCCCTGTTTGGGGCGCAATCCCTGGCGACGTGGCTGAACAACGGTGAGGCAACCACCAATCTGGACACGGCCGTCCTGAACCAGATTCAGGCCGACGGAGAATTCAAGGTGAGGCCCTACTTTCGGAACTCATACTGCAACGGGGGCTACTGCACGGATGGCGACCGTCTGGTTTGCGTTGCCAAGACCTGTAAGCCGCCAACCCTGAATCACTAAAACCTTGGAGAGGCCATGAAAGCTCTTTTGGCGGTCCTTACAGGACTCATCCTCCTGCTGCCTGGCGTATCGGCAGCCGCCGCCGCGCCGACTGCGGTATGCGGCAAAGCCTTTATGCTGGATACGACCAGGGAACCAGAGAATCAGCTTCATTGCCTCTCCATTTTAAGTAAGCAAGACAAAAAGCTGCGCCTGTTCACGACCAAAGAACTGGATCAGATCATCAGCGCTGTCTATAAGCGCTCCATGCTGACCGGTAGCAGCGCTGATGCTGACACCATCCGCATCCTGGTAGTAGAAGAAAAGCGACGGCACCCGCGCGACCATTCGGCAGATGACCTGATATTCGGAACTCTCCTTGCCGCAGGGCGGGTCGAAGACGCAGAAAAGGCACCCTTCGAGCATGCGCCTGCAATCCCAAGGGAGCCGTTGCCCCCCTCCGCATTGAGCGACGGCCATGCACGCTACTGGGCAATTGAGAAAAATCCCTTTAGACTGGTGGAACGCCAGCTCGACTTGTTGAGCGGCCCCCATATCGTCATTTATGCGGCTCCCGGATGCCATTTCTGTGAAGCGGCATCCCAGGATATTGCAAAAAACGAAACGCTCGACGCACTATTCAAATCACGCTCGATTTGGATTAATGTCCCGAATTCCAACTACGCGGTTGACTATTATCAATCATGGCAGATTGATAAGTACACATATCCGATGAATGTCATTTTTGACAGAAGTGGGTGGCCGTCGCGCCATTTGGGGGCCACGCCATACTTTATCCTTATGAAGGAAGGCCAGGTAGTCGACACCATGCTGGGCTGGCAAGAGGGCAGCATGACCAAGTTGGTCAAGTTGCTGTCAGAACACCATCTGCTCAACTAAGCGCGCGGTCGCTACCGCTCCGGCTCCCGGTCCTTCCCCTTGTCGCGGCCCGCTGACCGCCCGCCACGCCTGCCTTCGCTTGCCTCGATCGGCTTACTGCGACAGAGCCCTTATTCCGATGCGGTGCGCTGTTCACTGGCTGAGATCCGCGGGCAACTACCTCGCCCAGTTGCGCAGGTGCGATCAATCATGCCGCAGAGTCGCTCTGATCTCGACAGGTCCGACATCCTTGCTGTACCGGACGAATGGAAAAAGATGAAGCAGCGCACCCGGCGCACATGGGCGGCCTCGGTCTTTGAGCTGTAGTGGCGAGCTCGGATCACCAAGCCCAAGTTGGGCAGCAGGCGGGGATACTGCAGCGGAAGCTGTTCGGGCGTCGAACGTTAGGCGAAATTGTTTTTCCCGTTCCCAGGGAGTAGGCTGTGAGCCTGCACCTCGGGTGGAGAACCACGGATGAGCGACGCCTTCGAAGTCGCTGACCTCCGCTGAGGCGATTGCCTATCTGAACGGGGGACGCACAACCATGGACATGGTCACGGACGCGCTGCTGAAAGAGTTTTCGGCGGAGCGGGGAATTGCACATCTTGCAGAGGACACTAGGTTCGAGCACTTCTGTACTTTCAGTCTGGTCCGTCGCTACTTCTCTGGCGAAAGCTTCGACCCGGGCGATCTCGTCACCGGATCGGGAGGCGACACCGGTATCGACAGCATCGGCATGCTGGTCAACGGAACATTGGTCACGGATGTGGACCAGTTCGAAGAGATCGCAGACCTGTCTGGACAATTGGACATCACCTTCCTATTCGTTCAGGCCGAGACGAGTTCCAGTTTTGACTGCGGAAAGCTTGGCAAGTTTGGGATGGGTGTGCTCGATTTCTTCAAGGAACATCCAGCACTCCCCAGAAACGATCAAGTGAAGGAGGCGGCCAGCATTCGGCAAGCAATCTACACGCGGAGCAGCAAGTTCAATCCAGCAAACCCAATATGCCGGATGTTCTACGTGACGACTGGCAAGTGGACGGACGATGCCAACTTGGTCGCGTATCGGAACAAGGCTATTGCCGACCTAAAGGCAACGGCTGTGTTCCGAGACGTGACGTTTGAGGCTGTCGATGCTGAGACGATTCAGAAGTACTACCGAGCATCGCGCAATGCCGTGCCCCGCGACTTTGATTTCGCTGCCAAGGTGGCTTTGCCGCCGGCGTCAGGCGTTATCGAAGCTTTCATTGGCCATATACCCAGCAAAGAGTTCTTCAATGTCATCGTCGATGACAGCGAGACATCGATCAATCGAGGCCTGTTCTTCGACAACGTTCGGGACTGGCTAGGTGACGATGGCGTCAACAACGAGATCAGGGCGACGCTCATGTCCACTGCCAGAGATCGATTTGCGCTCATGAAC
>Ga0307515_10016402_pt1 | contig 13559 bp, 12 predicted proteins | sample 17_EM_MG_FD_194513 | JGI IMG/M metagenome (GOLD analysis project Ga0307515, IMG submission 194513) | Populus trichocarpa ectomycorrhiza microbial communities from riparian zone in the Pacific Northwest, United States - 17_EM | ecosystem: Host-associated > Plants > Roots > Unclassified | place...
AGATTTTAGTACCGTCTTTCCCCTTTCATCCTGGTTCGTCCTAGACCTATCTCCGCCCAACGTCATAGGGTAGACTCGAAAATCGGCCATATTCCAACCTCATTGTCAGCCCAACTCCTTATTCATACCTCGTGCAATGCCGTTGGTAGAAAAACTCGCTATGAACTTCCCAATGAAGGAGCAGCTTGATTTTCTCCGCCAAGCGATCAGCGAAAATATCGACACCCAAGCTGCAGTTCAACATCTCCACTCAAAACGCACGTCACCAAGACCGTCTTTTTCATCCTTCTCGCACAAGCTGAAGTATTTCTCTCTCTTAAACACGAGCACCCCGCCCCCACTATTAATTCTCTCCTCACTCATGATGGCACACACCATCATCCTTTGTCTTCTACTGAGAGAAGATACGAAAAGTAGGGCACCCCTATCTCACTCACTCGCGGATTATTAGGGGAGTGCTGACGATTCGTAGGATTGCGAAAATCGAAGCAAGATCATGAAATCAAGGGGACAGAACTGACACTGAATTTCAAGGATAGTTTGGGACATGTGCTTGTGGTGCTGCAAATTGCGATTAGCCTGATTGCATTTGGGAGCTGTATCATTGGAGTAAGTTCATGGTGGCTAGGAGCTGTTATAAGTGTGGTTTATGGGGGAGTGATTGCGTTTGCGGCGTTGGTTGTAATGAGTTTAGGGTCTGTATTGGTGGGTGGGAGTGGAAGGAGGATAGAGAGGAGAAGGGGAGATAGCAGGGCAGTGGAAAAGGGGAGGAGAAGGGGTCGGGGGGAAGAGTAAAGGAGCGTGGGATTGAAAATTGAGGAGCGCTCAGAGGAACTTTTATTAGCAGATATGTTCTGTTGTGATTATGGGAAAAGGACATAAATGGACTGACTGAAATATTTGAGAGCATCGTGTTAGACCTGTGGTGTATGTAAACTGCCTAGATAACAGAGTTGATAAAAATGTTGGTTCGTTTCTGACCGGGCAGAGCAGCGGTCCGACTACCAAGCAAACCTTGGAATAACATAAAACACCGTGGTCCCTCTGATAGAGTAGTCAATGAAAACTTTCGCACTCTGTCGACCTGGTTGTTGTGGTGATTAATTAGGAGGGATAGACGTGCGTATTTTAGTGTTGCGAAGAGGAAAATACGAGGATAGAGATGCTGTGAATGACTAATGCGAGAGCTACAGTCGTGTGAGGAGTCTGGAGTGAATTGGTGGACAGAAGCAGCTGATATGCAGTAACTAGGAGGACGAAGCTTTATCATTGATGAGGTTGGGATCGGCGGAAGGGCGCGTTGGATGAATTGGTCAACTCTCATGTTGACTAACATCCGTGATAGGGCAGGGAACGCATCAAAAGCTCTCCGCCCTAATTCTCCGGAAACAACTTCGGGTCGATAGGAGGCAGAGAATGATAATCGTGCACCCGCGTCGCCCAACTCGGGAGCTGCTCATGCTCGTGACCTTTTGGAATATGGTTTATGAATCCACTGTTGTTCATCAGACCTTTCAACGCCATCACCATACTAATTGGGTCAGGCCTCTTATGCAGCTCCCTGGTAGCTAACTTGATGGCATCACTGAGGAAGCTCGTATACGGCTTGTTGAGTTTCAGCTTACTGATATCAAGTGTCTTATGTGAAATCGTTCCTTCTTGGTAGGTGTCCCAGCTAATATTTGGCGGTTTCTCGTCGTAAAGTATGTGTGTCGAAGCATGAACTTCTAGCACGCCGTTCCGACTCAGCGGCCCACAGTCCGTGAGATTGTACATCATGGCGCCCAATGCCCAGAGGTCGGATTTGGCGGTGTGCTTTTGCTGGTTGGGGAAGTAATAATATTCGGGGTTCAACTCGGGTTTTTCAGGAGATAAGAGATCAGGATATGGAATCTTAGGGTATGGATCGTAGAGCAGCTCAGAAGCCCAATAGGTTTTCGTGCCGCACTTACCCCTGTACTTTTGACCTCGATCTTCTCTCGGATGTCCAGGCGGTCTGTCCTCGCATGCGAGGCCAAAATCACTGAGAACGCAGTAGAAGTATCGCTTCGTTCCCACAGTCCCTCTTGAACGGATCAGGACATTGTCAGGCTTCATGTCGCGATGGAGGATGGGCACCCAACCAGGGGCCGAATCGTAATCCGTAACATCGCTCGAGAGATAGGTCCGGCCACCCATAAGATATGCTAATCCGTCGCAGAGTCCTGCAAATGCGTGCCAAATAAAGCGTTCAGGGACCTCCGGCTTCTCGGCATCCGAACTTGCATGCAGGCGTTTTGTACCGAAGGCCTTGATGAGATTTTCCAAGGAGCCTCTGTCGCAAAACTCGACGTATACAGAGGCTCTTTTTAGGTCGGGTGTGACGAAGCCAGCGGTAAAAAATGAAATGGAGGCATGCCTCAGCCTGTGAAGCATATGCACTTCATCCTTAGTGAAGTGGATATCTTTTTCTTTAAATCTCGGAAGAGTCAGACCATCAAGCCAGGGTTACGGGGCCTGCGAAGATTACTGACCTTTTCTCAACACTCAGCAATTTAGTGATCTTGTGTTTCACGACAAACACTCCGCCGTTAAAAGCGCCAACTTTGTTTTTAGAATTCGGATCATCAAGTATTTTGACGATGTGGTAATTATGTCTAATATCGTAGGATTTCACGTCCTCCCGTTTGTACTCCGACAAGGGAATTGTTTTGCTCACCCTCACGAAGCAAGAAGATTCACCGAGTCCCTGCGCCTTTCGCGATTCGTCTGCCTTTCTCAAGATTCTTTTGTCGTGTCGGGGGTTTTTTGTCGTTGTCTCAGAGGTTTCCAGATTGAAGTATCTGGGCGCTTTACTCCCACAAAACCTCAGAATCCATGGCTTTGGCAAATCTCCGAGGGTAGGGTGGATGTAGAGAGGACTACCGGTTGGCCCTTTTTGAAAGGTCATTCTCTTGTTCTTGTCGATGCCAATAAGCCAGCCATCTGGTAGAGCGTTTAGCTCGTGTAAGGACTTCTTCAAACCCTCCTGGTCTGGCAATAATGTTGCTGGCATTATGTCAGGAAGTGAATAGCACGATGAGCTAGTATGAAGCCGGGTGGGGGGGTTTGTGGAGGTAATTTTGAAAATGCAACCAACGAAGGTCCTTGAAATTGCAGACAAAGCCTTAAATATTTAGACGATGAGCTGACTAGATACCATTAACAAAAGAAGTTAGTCACGGCGTAGCTCGAGTTCAATAACAAAAAATTCAATGGGGTGAATGATTGTTCATCTACCTGCCTTGATAATATAAAGCGCGACAATAAATGTGGAAGCGAGACTTACCAAGACAATACCAACTCGAAAGCATGGTAGCAAAATGGCACAACAATCAAGTACTCCACTGCAGCAACAAGGAATCAAACTTCGTTCTTTTAAGTCAAATACTGGGACATCTGGACTCCTTCAGCGACGAGGCATTAAACTCCCACCGCTCAACACAACCTTCCACCAGGAAATGCCAAAGCAGCAGGTCTGGCGACACAAGGGTGGTCTAATGAGCAAGCATAAGTACCGCGATGCAGATGCTCCAGAAATCTCGAAATGGAGCAGTAGTCCATCAGATCGCAGCACTGGAGAAGGTGCAAGCAATGGCACAAATGGCCATGAGTCTGATAGTAGCAACCAGCCTGAATCGCCCTTCGATTCCACCGAGACTGTCGAAGAGAGACTGGAAAGATGGAAGAAATTCTACAGTGAGAAAGGGATGGAGAGCTACTTTGACAAGGACGATTTTGAGGACTATCTCGACGACTTGCTGTTCGACAGGCTGTACCACGAGGTCCAACATACTGTGTACGAAACGGGCGCAAAGAAATACAGAGGCCAGGAGCAGGTTCGGTTCTTCTGGGACTACGTGAGGACGGAGCTAAGGGACGACGAGGAGACAGAGTCTCCTATTGATCCTATTGAGGAGCTACAGCACATTACTGCCTCGAGATATAGCGAAAATCCCTTGAGAAATTTCCGGCCCCGGGCTCGGGTTGGTGCTGGCGTACCAGGGAAGGACGATTTCCGCACTGGAAAGACACGCAGCAGAAGCTTACCTCCCATGGCAAGATCGCCAACAGTGAAGATAACTGGGACTGGAGAAGATCCAGAACTGTTGGAGATTCGAAAGTTGTTGATGAATTTGAAGCAATGAAGTGACCTCGCTTCAAACAGCCACGGATTCCGCACTAAAATTGCAGCTTCGGCACCTTCCGCTTCTCCTCTTCAAACACGTATGAACAACCAACGAACATCGCTCAATACACAATCCACCATGGATCCCTTTTCCGCCGAAGGAGAGTTGCTGAACTTGCACAATTACTTCCACCAAGGCCAGTTCCAAGAAGCCATTGATTTCGACACCGCTGGTCTGTCCGCCGAGAACCAACTCCCGGCCCGAGTCCTTTCCCTCCGCGCCCAAGTCGCACTTGGACATGCAGAAGACGTTATTGCAGATGTTGAGGGGGAGGTGGACGTGGAGTTGGTAGCTGTTAGGGCACTGGCTGAGTCTGCCGGTGGGAATGAGAGCAAGGCTGTGAAGATTGCGGAGAAGCTGGCCAGTGAGTCTGCGGATAACAATACCGTTCAAATTTTGGCTGGGACAGTCTTGCAGGCTGCAGGAAAGAGTGAAGAGGCTTTGGCGTTACTCTCTCAGCATCAAGGAAACCGTATGTGTAAAGAGTTGGCCTCGTACGGGAGGTCGCGCTGACAGAATTGTAGTCGAAGCTGTTGCTTTGATCGTCCAGATCCACCTCGAACAGAATCGCACTGATCTGGCCATCAAGGAAGTTGCAGCAGCTAGGAGGTGGGCTCAAGATAGCTTACTTGTCAACCTTGCAGAGTCGTGGGTGGGCTTACGAGTGGTATGCGCTTCTTTCCAAGAGAAGGGATCAAGCTAACAGTTCAAAGGGCGGAGAGAAATACCAACAAGCCTTCTACGTTTTTGAAGAGCTTGCGCAAGCTCCTGCAACCTCCTCAATTCAGAGTCTGATATCACAAGCCGTTGCGGAAGTCCATCTTGGCCGATTAGACGAAGCAGAGGCAGCTCTCAAACAGGCAATCGCAAAGGAACCTAAGAATGCGGAGGCCATATCAAACAGCATTGTCTTGAACGTTATTCAAGGCAAAGATACTGCGCAACTGAAGAGGTTTGTAGTGCTTCTTTCCTGCCTCGCAACTTGAACCCTTCTAACAAGTAGCTTCAGTGACTTGCAAAGCGCAGCACCGAACCACCATTTCCTCACAGATCTGCAAGAAAAGTCCGCTTTATTCGACAAAGCCGCCACGAAGTACTCTGCCAAAGTTGCAGCATGAAATACCCCGCGATAGATGACATGGCGTACAGGAAGGCGGGGATCGGATATACATAAAGCTGTTTAGGTTACCAAAAATGGACAAATTCGAAGCATTTGGTCCTGTCCAATAATCTTCTCGATATGTGCCACTGGCTCCACACTTCCACATTAAGCGGCTCTCCGAGCGTCTGCTCGCATTGAGCAAAAGCTCCGAATCACGAAAAACCCCTCGAATCTGCACGTTGACATCACCAGCGTCTATGGCATGCAGCTTTTGAACCCTCGAACAACCCCATATTCAACAATCGAGGGTCCAAGATAACGCATTCAAGATGCACAGTGACGCCCATATGCACGCCCCCCACGACGCCTGTCGTAGGGAGAGCGAGGAGAGCACCGGCAAAGATGGGATACAGACCAGCCTCACCGCACAACTGACGTGCCCCCGACATGAGCCGTCGATCTTTACCGAGTGGTGAGCCTGAGTCGGCCCTTGAATCACTAGTTCATCAGCATCAAGTTGACAGCTGCATCGTGACATTCAAGCAGCGAGCAGCAAGCAGCAAGTAGAAGCGTGCCGTTGCATTCCGTGAAGGCTTCACCAAACGGCCTACGGAGGCGAGATCCGGTCATGGTGGTACGGAAGTACAAGTGTGCAAAATGGGGCAATGACATCACCTTAGCCACGCCTCACACGAAGTTTGTTTCTCAATCAATTCTCAAGATGAAGAGAAGAAGTGGTGCCTCAGGTATGATTTGTGACTTCAGTGAAAATAGTAGACTCGTTTATCACATTGTTTTTCTTTTCTTTTTTCCTCGAGTCAACCTTCGCATTCGCCCGTTATGAGAGTTCAAAAAGTCAACTTGCACTGCCCCTCCACACCAAACGCGCCAGCCAAGGCTTGCCCCACTACAAGCGAGTATTTAACATGAATTTCGACAACCCCCTAAGCACAATGTAGTCATAGTCCATCAGTCTAGCCAACTACAATGCAAGTAAGCGCTCGGAATACCTTATCCTTACCAAGATCGGCGGGGGCTGGAAGCCACTTGCAAAACTCGAGCATGGCCCTCGACTTTCGATGGGAGTCGAGAATCCGATCCTGAGCAGACAAGTGTGGGCCAATGATTGCCTCCACGCGCTAAGTGCCATACGGACGGCTAGCAAGATGAGAATCTTTTGCAAGCCATCGTGAGAAAAGCGCCCCTGCCGTTGCCGGTTTCAGGGTGGTAGTTTGGTCGAAGGGGGAGGCATAATAAGAGGGACGGGCTTCCCACTTTCTCCCTCCTTTCCCCTAAGACTAAAGGCAAGAAATATTATATTTCACATCACGACCTCCAAGTAATACCCCCTTCCCACACTTTGCTATCTACTCGTCACCCTACTTAACAAGAGCAACATCATCGCCACCAGCAACATCATCGCCACCAGCAACATACTTCAAGATGCCTGCCGCTATCACTCCCCCCGCAGCCCCTGAGGTTAAGAAGAACCTCTCTGTTCCCAAGACGAGCTTCCTGCCAACACAAAATACCGAGATGGCACACAAGAAGCGGAAGATCATCTGTTTTTCAGGTACGTGTGTTGATCACTTCCTGACAAGTCCCCTTTCGAACCTTCATCCCTACCTAAATACCACAGCCTCAATTTTCGAACCTCACTTTCCAAACCCTCCACACCTCAAACCCCGTCCAAACCGTAATCCTAACGACTCCCCCCAGACTTCGATGGCACAATCTTCATGCAAGACACCGGACATATTCTCTTCGACGCCCACGGCTGTGGCTCCACACGGCGCCAAATCCTCGACGAGCAAATCAAAACCGGCGAACGCAGTTTCCGCGAAGTCTCCGAAGAGATGTGGGGCTCCCTGAACGTGCCCTTCGAAGACGGCTTCGAAGTCATGCACCAAACGCTCGAAATTGACCCGGACTTCCAAGCCTTCCACAAATTCTGCATCGAGAACAAGATCCCCTTCAACGTCATCTCCGCTGGATTGAAGCCGATTCTGAGGAAGGTGCTTGATAAGTTCTTGGGTGAGGAGGAGAGTGGTCATATTGAGATTGTAGCGAACGATGCGATGATCACGGAAGACGGGAGTGAGTGGAAGCCCGTTTGGAGACATGACACGGAGTTAGGTCATGACAAAGCTTTGAGCGTGCAAGAAGCGAGAGCGGAAGCTCACCTCAAGGCTGAAGACGGCACTATCCCGCTCATCGTGTTCATCGGCGACGGCGTCTCCGATCTCCCTGCTGCTCGCGAGGCCGACGTTCTCTTCGCACGGAGAGGGCTGCGACTCGAGGAGTACTGCGTCGAGCATAAGATTGCGTATATCCCGTTCGACACGTTCGCGGATATCCAGCGCGAGGTTGTCAAGATTATGGAGGAGGATGAGAGGAAGACGAAGGGTCTGGGCAAGCCGGCGAGATTTAATCCAAGAGCGAATCTGTGGAGGAGGGTTAGCAGTCAGCAGGCGGTGCCCCTGTTGGTTGCCAGTACGCCGAGTGAAGAGGAGAAGATGTTTTTGTGGCCGAATGCGTTTAGTGAGTTTACGCCCAAGGGGGACAGGATTGCGGAGACTGCCGCTGCTTGAGGGGGTTGTTACTTTCTAAGAGTGTCGTATGTTTTATTGATGGTTTTGATTGGCATTGCCATGGCGTATGGGATGGGCATTGGATGGCTGTCAAAACTAAGCAGCAGTTCTTGTTTGGAGTTCTTGTTAGAAGGGGAAACAGACTTCTAGATCGTTATAGATGAGAGTAGAAGACTTAGATGATTAATTGTCTGCTTCTTTGGATGTCGATCACTGAACCTGCTGTCTCTGACTTCTTCATCTTAACCGAGGCTTCTCCCGAGCCTCGATCATCGAAAGTCGAGGCGATGTTTGACTTCATCAGAGACTCCTCAGGATGTACCTTGCCACCTCCAGTATACATCCTTACGGTCTAAATGCTTGTCAAGTATCGAAATGCAATGCTATGAAAAATCTCTACAGAGCCTGATGAAAATATACGTATTATTGTGTAAGAGGCCTTGAGCATTATTGATGGAGCTGTCCTTGGCTGAGTTCATTATGTTCGAGCCAACCATTCACAATCCTTCCTACCTGTAGTCGAATAATATGAGCCATTAAACACCAATCCTGTGCCTTCGAACGATCACTGGGCAAACTTACCGTATTCGGTACTCGATCGCCTGCAGGTCGTCTCACGGGAGCAAGCAAACATTCCTCAGGCGAGTTTCTAGCTGAGCCCCTGAGCCCAAGATCATCGCCCTCCTCTTCTAAATATGGAAGACAAATAGCCTATTTTTGAAACCCCTTCGAGAAGAATAAAGTTAGGAAGGCTCCCCAGCAGTATCCACACTTCGTCCATTAAGCCTGCATGTGTTCACGGGTCCAGTGACGTTGTGCTTGATTAACCTTCCTCATCCGCAGTTCCGACTCCTCCAAGCCAGCACTATCTCATCGTATTTCACACATCTTCCACGCCACGCCATAGCCAGCTCGCGGCTCGAAACGCACTTGGCTGTTACGTCGCACAGGGACAGAAGGTGGAGCGTTTGACGGCTTCCGCGCTCTGGAGTCCGCAGCGATACCCGTACAAAACAGACGCCTCACTTCCTTTCCATCTTCAGCCTCCTCTCCCCTCTCCCCTCTCATCAAACCAGCCGCCATCACCGCGAAGGATCCCCAAATCTCCGCCCACCAGCAGCAGGTCTGTAACACAATACCGCGAATCGACAAATAGCATCAGCACCAGCATCGCAGCCCTGTAGCACCCAGAGACGGCACCCCGCACGGTGCCGCACCGCCCCATCCCTGAGGCAATCCGCGTCGCTCACAGGCCTGTCCTCGACCAACGACATCGACGCTCCCTGCCAAGCACAGTCCTTCAGCTCCGCACCCACACAGCAGCCACAGCGAACAGGTTCTATTGCACCCGACCCGCGACCGCTGCATCCACCTCCCATCTTTTGCAGGGCATTGGCTTCATTCCACGGCATTGCGTTGCATACCTTGGCTGATCGGCTGTCCGGCTGTGCCTGTGCTGAGCATTGCGGAACTGCACACGCACACTGCATACTGACTGCACACTGCTGTGCTGAGCTGTCAACAGCAGGCAGCCAAGGCCCAAAGCTCACCGCAATCTATATCGACCATGGTCCGCATATCACTGCCCAACCGCCTGAAATCTTTCAACGGCGGAGGCAGCAACAGCGCGAACCATTCCCGCAGCACGAGTCCCAATCCAAACGGCAGTATGAAGAAGAGCTCTGGCGGCGTGGACACCAGTCCGGAGAAGGCGAGCGGGTTGATGCTGAAGGTTGTCGTGCTCAAGGTAGGCTGTCCCTGGCAGACTGGGATCGGGGGGAGAGGACAACTCTGATTGTAATCTCTGCAGGCTCGCAACCTCGCGGCAAAGGATAAGAGTGGCACGTCTGATCCAGTGAGTATATACGCCCCCGAATGGGACACCCGTGTGTACGGACATCGAAGTGACTTACGTGTCGTAGTACTGCGTCCTCACCCTCGGCGAATCGAAGAGCGCGACACACTCGGTCCCCAAGACATTGAATCCGGAATGGAACGTCACGGTGCAGATGCCGGTGGCTGGCGTCAACAGTCTGCTCCTCGATTGCGTGTGCTGGGACAAGGATCGATTTGGGAAGGACTACTTGGGCGAATTCGATCTGGCTCTCGAGGATATCTTTGCGAGTGACTTGACGGAGCTGCCACCAACGTGGTATTCGTTGAAGAGCAAGCGACCTGGTGGGAAGAAGAGTAGCAACGTCTCGGGCGAGGTGCAACTGCAATTTACCTTGTTCGATTGCACGAACCCAGGGGCGACGCCGGCAGAAGTCTTGGCCAAATTCAGGGCTTTTGCTGGTGTGGTGGATCTTCCAGATGTCGTGACACCTACAAAGCAGCACAGCCCAACGACACCTAGTGGAGAGGAAGAAGAAGAATATTTTGACGAGGATGAGGAGCCCAGTGACGAGACGGACGATCCGACGAAACCAGAGAATGCCGAGAAGAGAAAACGAAAGTTGAGGCTCCGAGGCTTAAGGAAGAAGAAACAATTGACTGCATACGAGTTCAGTGGCGGCAGTGAGGTTGTGGGAATCGTGTTCCTGGAGATTGGCAATATCAAAGACCTTCCCCCCGAGAAGAACCTCACCAGGACTACATTTGACATGGATCCGTTTGTTGTGGCCTCCTTGGGGAAGAAGACTTATCGAACTCGTGTTATTCGACACAATCTCAATCCGGTGTACAATGAGAAGATGATCTTCCAAGTCTTGAGGCACGAACAAGCATATTCTCTGTCTTTCACTGTGATTGACAGAGATAAGTTGTCTGGAAACGACTTTATTGCTTCAACTGTACTACCACTCAAAGAAATCACGGATACAGCTCCCGAAGCAGATGCAGAAACCGGATTGTACTCGCTGAAGGATCCAGACGCGGGTGCTTTCCCAGCTCCCAATCGATCACGATTTAAGCTACCAATGTCTCGCTCGTCCTCGTCCCAAAGCCTGAATAGACTGGCTCGTCCCGGCTTGCAGAAGACCCTTTCGAACTCACAAGTTCAACAAATCCCGAGCCAGTCAGGGACCACTACGCCCGTGCAGACTCCAGGCCCAACGAGCAATCCCACTGCTGGTACGCTGCTGCCAACCGACATCCCAACTCTCAATACAGATGGTACCGAAAATAGCCAGGGAGATCCAGATCTGCACCCTTTCACTATCCCATTAAAGTTAAAGAATGCAGACAAATGGGAAGACAAGCACAACCCAGAGCTCTTCATCAAGGCCAAATACGTTCCATACCCTGCACTTCGTCAGCAATTCTGGAAAGCAATGTTGAAGCAATATGACACTGATGAGAGTTGTCGAATCAGCAAGGTCGAACTCACCACCATGCTTGATACTCTCGGGTCCACGTTGAAGGAATCCACGATCGATTCTTTCTTCAAACGATTCTCGCACCAACTTTCGAATGGAAACGAAACCATCCAAGATCTCAGCTTTGATGAGGCTATCATTTGCCTAGAGGAGCAACTTATTGAGAAGTCGAAGCCACAATCGATGGGTGATAGAATGAGAAACCTGATGCCAGATTCTGATAGAATGAAGGCTCATATTCCTCATCAACTTGGCGGCACTTCTGGGCAACCATCTTCATCGGCTGCTTCCGCCACTACAGGGACGACATCTAATAATGCCACTCTGGTCGACCAGTCTCAGCTTGGAGTCGAAGCTCAGCAAGTTGAGGAACTCAATGCCCCGGGTGAGGAAGGTGATCTTTTGGACCGCAGCGACGATCTGAACGATCATACCGAAGAGCATGTCGTCGAGATCAGAGAATGCCCTATCTGTCATCAACCACGTCTGAACAAGCGTTCCGACGCCGACATCATCACCCACATCGCCACATGTGCAAGCCAGGACTGGCGCCAGGTCAACAACATCGTCATGGCCGGTTTCGTAACATCTAGTCAAGCTCAACGAAAATGGTACTCAAAAGTCATCACCAAGATCTCTTACGGTGGCTACAAGCTGGGGGCCAACTCAGCCAACATCTTGGTCCAAGATCGCATCACGGGACAAATCAACGAAGAGCGCATGAGCGTGTACGTGAGGTTGGGAATCAGACTACTATATAAAGGCTTGAAATCTAAGGAGATGGAGAAGAAGAGAAGTATGTATTCTCAAGATCTATATTACTACGTACCAAGTCCCCGTCCTGCATTAACAGTAGCTCACACTCCATCAGTCCGCAAGCTCCTCAGGGGCCTCTCCTTCAAACAAGGCGTCAAATACGACGACCCAGCCTCCAAAGCCGAGATCCAGAAATTTATAAACTTCCACCAGCTCGACATGTCTGAAGTCCTGCTGCCCATGGACCAGTTCAAGAATTTCAACGAGTTCTTCTACCGACAGCTGAAGCCTGACGCGAGACCGTGCTCGGCGCCCGATAACCCGAAAATCATTGTCTCGCCTGCAGACTGCAGATCAGTGGTCTTCAACCGCATGGACGAGGCGACCAAGATCTGGGTCAAAGGGAGAGAATTCTCGATCGAGAGACTCCTCGGCACCGCGTACCCAGACGATGCTCATCGTTACAAGAACGGCGGCTTGGGCATCTTCCGTCTTGCGCCGCAGGATTACCACCGTTTCCATATCCCGGTCGATGGTGTGATGGGTACGCCGAAGATAATTGAAGGTGAGTATTACACTGTCAACCCGATGGCGATTAGAAGTGCGCTCGATGTCTACGGTGAGAACGTAAGGGTTGTGATCCCAATTGATTCGCTGGAGCATGGACGCGTGATGGTCATTTGCGTTGGCGCCATGATGGTGGGAAGCACTGTCATCACGAGGAAGGCAGGCGAGAACGTCAAGCGTGCCGAGGAATTGGGGTATTTCAAATTTGGAGGGAGCACGATCCTGCTTCTGTTTGAGGAAGGGAGTATGAAGTTTGATGATGATTTGGTGGATAATTCGATTGGGGCTCTCGAGACTTTGGTAGGTCCATCTCTTCTCTCTTTGGGTGGGAATAGTATTGATGGTTCAATAGCTACGGGTCGGCATGTCCATCGGCCACCACCCAAGCCAAAGCCAGCACACGCCCGACATGCGCAAGAAAGACGAGGATATCACTGAGTCCGAGAAGGCGGAGGCGAAGCGCCGGATTGAGGGCAGCATTACGCCGAGAAATGAGGGGGAGGTGGGAGGGAGCTTGCCAATCGCTGCTACGATGGCTGGATAGCCGCTTTCCCTTGACTTTACTTCATTCTTGGGGATTGGCTTGAGAGAGGAGGGAGAAGGGAGAAGGAAAAGGTAGAGACGTTCAACAGAAGTGCTCGGTTGGATGGAGGGGTGCGTGGATGGGATTGATAGATATGCATGGTGGTTTGGATACAGAAAACGGATGAAATCGAATACAGAAATCAGCGTGGAAGGGAGAAGCGGCTTGTATGATTTGATTGGATTGGGGGAGATGTTCGGTGTGCTGTTGTACTGTTATGTACTGGCTAATTAATGGATGTGATTGATGGATTTCTATTCTCATGCACTTTGCTTCGGTCTGCAAGTGGTTTTGGTTATGACTTCAGTGTTTCTAGTTGAGTGACGGAGAGAGATTGTCTACAGGAGCAAAAGTTCTCCGCTTTCGCCTCAAACCCCGGGCACCACAACCTTTTTCATTGCTTGGGAAAATCGATCAACGGGATTTAATGATGTG
>Ga0307515_10016403_pt1 | contig 13558 bp, 5 predicted proteins | sample 17_EM_MG_FD_194513 | JGI IMG/M metagenome (GOLD analysis project Ga0307515, IMG submission 194513) | Populus trichocarpa ectomycorrhiza microbial communities from riparian zone in the Pacific Northwest, United States - 17_EM | ecosystem: Host-associated > Plants > Roots > Unclassified | place...
AGACCCTTTGCATACGACTTAGTCATAGAATACGGTGCTGTAAGCAGTAGAGTAGCCTTGTTGTTACGATCTGCTGAGGCTAAGCCGCGCTTCTTTACGTCTGTTTTGAAATCAAAACTCCCCCACTGGCGTGCTCCTTTGATTAGGGCTGCTGGAGGAGGTGCTTACTCACAAGTCATGCCTGGGAATCGAGGGGTCATTCCTAGGGAATTGAGGAGTCATTCTTAGGGAATTGAAGGGTCATTCCACCAGAGGTCTTTGGATCTCTGGTCCTTTTTTTAACAATCAATGCCAAGACTTTTTGTGGGTCATAAGCACGTGATATGCCTCATGATACAAAAAAAAACCATCAGTCCACTACTCGGTTTCGAGAAGAAACTGACACACGTGGGAGCAGAAAACTTTCGGAATCTCTTGATTGGCGCGAACTAGGCTCAACTGCGTGTCCCTGAACGCCCTTAGTTGGAAAAAAAAAATCGAGCAGTAAAATCTAGAAGTCAAGAAAAGGCCACATTAGTTACCCTGCAGCCACATTCAGGCTACCCTGTACTTCACATTCAGGTTACCCTGCTAGACAGGGCAGCTCTACAGTGAAGTTACCCTGCACCCACTTTATGGTTACCCTGCACAAGAACTTGGTGAAATTTCTGCGACCACATTCGAGTTACCCTGCATGACAGGGTAACCAGAATGTGTAGCGCAAGTACCTTGTCCCTGTCAGCAGAGACTTGTTCTTTAGGGGGGTCTTAGGGGGGCTTATAGGGGATGGGTATGCTATGATCACCAAGTCGGTTTGTCTTAGCGTATTAACTCCTTCGTTTACTGAGCTAATAGGCCTGTAATTAATTTTTTAGGCACTAAACCAGAGATGCTCTACATAATGGTGTGGCGCTAGTGAGGTAACTATGCCGGATTAGGAAGTTACTACATTCGGGTTACCCTGCGAGGTCTCACATATATAGATCTGTTCTGTTGAACGGATGCACGTGTACGTGTAAGTGAAGTATATGTAGGTAGAATCTTGATTGATTTCTTCTAGAATGGAAGGTGGGCAGAGCCCACCTTATATACGTGTGTGCTCGGCTAGTTGGCCTTGCACGTGGTCATGTGCACGTGTATGTCACATGACCATATTCAACACTCCCACTCGAGGGCAACACTAGACGAAACTAGTACCTCTAAACAGAAAAATCGCTAAAATACAGAATATGAGAGCTCAAGCGGTATCCTTTCCCTTCATAGCTCGTCTTGCTGCCTTCTTTTCCTCCTTCTCTAGACGCTTTCTCTCTCTCTCAGCCGCTAGCTTCTGATCCCTCTCCCTCATATGTTCCTCGATATTGAACTGATTTCGTGACGTATCAGGAGAGGGGCTCTGTGGCACGATTGAGTGCCCAGTAGAGGAATCGAATGCTCGAGGTGTTGGTGCATTGAGAATAGAGGTAGAAGGGCTTGGTGTAGGTGTAATCTCAGGGAGCGTTCGAAGCTGTGAGGAGTGGATAGAGCCAGCAGTAGGGGTAGGAGCTAGGTTGACGGCGGAGGATGAGCCTTCCATAGGATCAATAGGGTCGGCAGGAATAGGAACCATTGTAACCTCCTCCTCTGCGGCCGGTTCGGCAGATACGGGTGCTGGAAAGCGATTTGGTAGGAGCATTTCTGATGGTTCCATTCGAGGCATTGTGAGGTCCATATTCTCCATATCTATACCCGATTGTCCTAGCTGCTGTGCAATCATGTCGTGGTCTGAGACTAGTTCGTGCTCCCCATCCGCTGTAGCTACTGTGATGTCACCTGCTCGATCTGGGGCCGTCTGTGAAGGTGTAGTGTCTCCCACTGGATCTAGAGTCATTGGTGTTGAGACAATATTCAGACGGCTTGTTTGTCGACGAAGAGTAGGTAGAGCTAGCCCTGATGGAGAGGTAGAGCGAGACTCAGAGGAGGACTGTGATGTAGAGCGAGTCTGTCGTGGTTCGGTAGAGGAAGCGGGAGAAGTAGATCGAGAGTAAGGCTTTCGTCCTCGATCTGACATATCGATTCTAGTCGCTGATTTTAGTATTTCGCGATCCGTCAAGGGGAAATTTCGCCAGTTCTCGTTCCGTAGCGTGTCCTGAAGCCATACGGAGCATAGTTCCATACAGCGACCGTCTGGGTTTCCGCCAGGGTTCGTAATATAGAATAGGTCATTCTTAGTTATCGTTTTCCACCCCTTCTGGACTTCCTTGATAAAGACTGCTTGTATTGGGATGAGTTCGCTCTTGTGGATCGTGGTTCCGGGGTTCTTGGTGTTATTGGGATCGAAGATGAGGAGTCGTATTCGTCCTTTTCCTTTGGAGACCCATGCGACCCATGCGTGAAGCGGATACTTATTATAGTCTTTCCCCATTCCTACCCAGTTCACTGTTTTCGTGACGAATAGCCCAAAACGATCAGTAGTGTCAATATTCTCGCGTTTGAGGTAGTGATCAGTCGTCCAGGTATGCTTAATAAAGCCTGAAAAGACGTCAAATCGACGCATATCCTTCTGAGTCCAGTTCATTCGTTCCGTGCCAGTTCGATGAGCAAAGGGGTGCTTGAATAGGTGAAATTTGGAAACTGTCTTCTTGTCTGAGGAGAGGGCCGGGCGCCAGGCTTCTGTGCTAGCTATAATAAGACTTAAGTGTCCAGAGATCTCGTCGAAAGTCGAGTCCATTTGGAGTTCTGAGGGTAAGGGGAAGCAGGGCCAGGTTGGGTCTACTGCGTCAAAGACCCCTTTCTCAGCTTCGTCATTGTCGTATCCGGCATTCTCAAGGAGTCTCTTCAGGTCATAGAATAGACCACGAGGGACATGTTCGTCAGGGTGATACTCATCGTAGGTTCGGGATTTAGCATCTTCTACAGCGTCGGAGGCAAGCGTATCAGGGTCCCCTCCTTCCATCATAATCTGGTCTCTTGTAGCTTCAGCACAGTCGATTTCCTCCTGTCGCCATCCCCCCGCCAAGAGTTCCTTGTGTGTGACGTTGATATCCATTTGTCGTTTGAGAGGCAATTATTTGAAGAGGGGGAGGGTGTCGAGAGGCGAGAGATACTCATTTATGGTTGTGGAGTAACTAGTGGTAGACTAGTGTCATGGGGGTTGGTATGCGGCTGAAAATATATGAGGTTGGGGGCGGGGTAAATCGTGGTAGAATTAAGCGAGAACCCCCCTATTTTCACGCCGCTACGGTTAATTTCTCCCATATTTTATTCAGAGCACTATAAGGGCTCAAAGTATCATATGAGAGCTTCAAAAATCACCCGGAATTTAAAACGGGTAAATTATAGCAGTCATGGCCGTTTTTTCAGGAAAATCCACGTGATTTTCACGTGAAAGTCACGTGTCCAAGTGATCCGCACACTACCCCCTCTATTTTCCGTATCAGGGTACTCAGGGCACCTTCTCGACGCCGATCGCGTTTCGGAAGAACTCAAACTTATCTCTTGCGAGTGGTTTCGTGAGCCCATCCGCAAGCTGAAGGTCGGTAGAGATATATTCCAGTTCTACTTGCTTTGCCGCGACAGCTTCCCGTACCCACTTCTCCCGGATATCAATGTGTTTAGTTCGGGCGTGGAATTGGTCGTTTTTCGCAAGAGCAATCGCTCCTTGATTATCGCAATGTATGACTACGGCCACTTGCTCCCTCTGGAGGGCCTGAGCTAGGAATCGGCTCAACCAGATGGCTTCTTTTGCCGCTTGTGTCTGGGCCATAGTCTCGGACTCGCAGGAGGAGAGGGCGATGGTATTCTGTCTCTTTGAGGACCAGCTAACGATACCGCTGCCCACATTAAAGACAAATCCACCGGTTGATCGTCGAGTGTCCTTATCCCCCGCCCAGTCCGCATCTGAGTAGCCCGTTAAGGACTGGAGATCCCCACGATATGTGAGTTGATATGTGTGCGTGCCCCGTAGGTACCGTAAGATTCGCTTTGCTGCTGTGATGTGTTCAGCCGTAGGATTTGCGGCGAATCGGCTGACCATGGATACCGCGAAGGCAATATCAGGGCGGGATCCGAGCATAGCATACATAAGGGAGCCGATTAGCTTCTGGTACTCCTTGATTTCGAATGGGGAGGCTAGATAGTCCTTTGGTGCGGGGACGAGATTGCTTCCGTTCGTATCCATCGGAGTCACGGCTAGCTTACAGTCTTCCATACCAAAGTCCCGGAGTACCTTTGTGATATATGACTGTTGTCCAAGGTGAAGCGTACGGTTTGGACGGTCCCGTGTAACCGTCATACCAAGGTAAAAGTTAACTGCTCCAAGGTTGCTCATTTGGAATCGTTTATTGAGAGCTTCCTTAAGGGCATCGATTTCCTTACGATCTCTTCCAGTAATTAGTAGATCGTCCACATAAACAGCGATGATAACACCCTTCTTGTGAAAGACGCTAGCGTCGGCATCTAGCGGTTGGAAATTGAGCTGCTGGAGGAATTCCGATAGTGTATTGTACCATACCCGAGGGGCTTGTTTTAGACCATAGAGTGCGCGGTCAAGCTTACACACCTTAGTCGATCCGTCTTCTAGGCCAGTAGGTTGTTCCATATAGACTGTTTCTTCCACCTTTCCGTATAAGAACGCGGTCTTTACATCCATCTGATCGATCTCCCAGTCAAGGGCGGCTGCGATTGCAAATATGAGCTTGTAGCTCATTGGTTTAACAACAGTAGCAAAAGTCTCGTTAAAATCGATTCCCTCCCTCTGCTGGTCTCCGCGAATCACCCATCGTGCTTTGTACCGGATAATTTGGCCATTTGGTCCCCGTTTATGTTTGTATACCCATTTGCCAGGTAGGACCCGCTGATCCGTCGGACGGTCGACTAGTGTCCAAGTTTTGTTCTCTTGTAGTGACGAGAACTCCTCCTTCATTGCGCCCATCCATTTATCGGAGTCTGGATCCGCCATAGCTTCCTTGAAGTGTCGAGGTTCGAATGGTTCTGGTGAGTTTGCTTCTGAGAGAGAGATTTTTGCCATAAGGCCAAGGAGTTGATTAAGCTTAGGGTCATTCCGTGTCTTTGGGCTAGTGTCATGTTTAGCCAGGAGTGCCATAAGAGAGATGGGATCTGGGGAATCAGGATCTGGGTAATCGAGATCCGGGTGTCCGTCTATTGGACCTTCTGTCATGGCGGACGATACTGTGGCGGATGACGCTGGCGTGGATTCTCGGTTCATCAGAGGCGTCGAGGGCTCAGAGGAAACGGTAGTGTATTCCTCTGGTCGGCTTATCATTGGTGGAATCTCAACGGTCGGTCGAGTCTGTTCTTTGGACGGTTGTATAGCGGTAGGCTGTGGGGGTCTTATCTCGTGTAGTAGTGGCCGAGAAAGATTTGGTAAAGTATCCGTATCGCTATCATTGAAGAATTCAGTAGCGCGTATACGTTTTTTGAGGGGTTCAGGTAGGTCAGGCGCCGAACGCTTTCTATTAGGCACATGCTTTGAAGGCTGTGGGTGTGAAATCGTATCAGGATGAGTGTTGGGGCCGAATTCGAGAGGCTCCTCCTGGACGGACGTAGGGTGTTTTTCCACAATATGAACATTGAAGGCTTTAAGTATGTGCTCATTATCCGTGAGGATTCGGTAGATGCTATTACCTTCATAGCCAATGAGTCGTCCTTTAATCACTTGTTCTTCCCTTGGCTTCTTCTTACTTGGTTTACCGACCATACACCAAGCTTGAGATCCGATAATACGGAGGTGATTAACAAAGGGCTTACAGAGGTTCTTTGCTTGGAAGGGAGTCATGTTCAGCGCTCTGTGAGGTCGTCGCATGTAGAGATAGACCGCAGTTTGAAGCAGTTCAGGCCACCATTTAGTCGAGAATTTGGAGCTCTTTAGGAGCGTTTCAACAATAGTCCATAGTGTCCGACCGATTCTCTCCGCGGCTCCGTTCATCTCAGGGTTATATGGTACGGAGGACTCGAAGTATACTCCAGTTTCCGCAAGGTGGAGCTGAAAGGCCTTAGAAATAAATTCCCCGCCGTTATCCGTCCGTAGGCGCATAATGCGTCCGCGACGGGACTGTTGAAAGAGCTTAAACTTAGCTAGGGACTCAGATCTATACTTCATTGTATAGCATTCAACTTCTTTAGTCTTATCACAGTGAAAGTGGATAAAGTAAGCTTCACCAAGTTTTGCTGTATACAAGGGTCCAACAGTATCCATATGAATCAGCTCATCCGGGTATTTTCCTGGTGCAATATGCCCTTTGTGAGGACGTTTCGTCATGCGTCCTTCAAGACAGGCCTCGCAGGTACATAGTGCCGGAGGTTGTTGAAGGTCTAGACCCTCTGCCATTTCCTTGAGCTTGACTAGATTCTCTTCACCAAGATGTCCGAGCCGTTCGTGCCATATAGCGTGCGCTTTCTTTGTAGCGAATGCAGCTAGTGCTCGGTACCAGGATGTCAGTTGTGTAGACTTGAGTGGGTAGAAGGCCTCCTCAAAGTGTGCCATATAAGCCCGTCGCTTCTGGTGTAGGTCGTAGGTCTTTCGATTATGTCCAGGTCGTTGGATCCGTTCTTTAAGCATTGGAAGACTCACATTGAGACAAAAGAGGTCGTGCGAAATCGAGGCTGTAAAGATGACTGGTTTACTACCTTCGATTTCGAGAGTGGCTCCGTGCTTATCGAGCTGTACCTTCATACCCTTACGGATGAGATCAAGGCACGAGAGAAGGTTTGTTCCAAGGTCTGGACAGAAAATAGCATTAGGTATTCGTAGCCACGCGAACTCCCCGTTAGATGTCCGGACCGGTAGAACCACTGTCCCTTTCCCACATAGCGCTAGACTGTGTCCGCCAATGCCCGTAACTTTGTTGATTTCCCCGTCATCTAATGGTTCAATTGATTCGAAGAACTCTTGCTTGTGGAACATGTGACGGGTACAGCCGCTGTCTAGGATAAATGCGGCCGTAAGAGAGCTAGGCGTGAGAGACTGTAGTGCTCGATAGGTTTCACCAGAGAGTGTTAGAGATTCAGCGGACGATATGCTAAGGAATGCGAGTGGTGGGTTATGACAGAGGGATGTTTGGATGTGTGGCCATATAAGTAGAAGTAGCACGTGAAGGAGTGCTTTGTACTTATCCCACATGGCAAAAAGGAGTGAGAGTATGAGGGGTATAACGCCAGATATGAATAGAGTCATGTATCGGAGAAGATTCGTGGTTTGAGCGTAGGCTCGGGCCCGTAGGTTTTCGTATCGTAGTCGAGAGCGTGTATTAGTCGCTAGCTTTGGTCGTGGGATGGTCTTGTTCTGTCGGATGCGATTAACCCACGGGGAGAGTTGTAGCTTCCGTAGTTGCTAATCGTCGAGCTGGAAAGCAGGTTCGAATTGCGATGTAGCGCACCCGCGGATAGCTAGGTGCCCGTAAGTATTCGTCGAAGGTTCCTCCTGCTTAGGAGCGGGTTGATTTCCAGGAGACGATGATTTGGATTTCTGTTCTGCCCGTCTCTTGTCTCGATTCTCTCGTTTCTTCTTAAGACGCTTATCGAGGGCAGCCTTTAGGTGAGGGTGCTTAACCACGCATTCTACCTCAGTGTGGTATAGTTTTCCGCAGTGTTTGCACTTGACGTCTGTCTTATCTCCTCCTCGATTCGTGTGTGATAGGAGGGCAGTTCGTCCGGATGACTGCTGCATAAGGGCCTCCTCCTTCTGCACAGCTTGCATGAGTTCGGAGAGGATCGTGTTTGCTTTGGTCGCATCGACGAAGTCGTTTCGGGAGATCCAGTGCGATTTGAAGGTGTCATATGCGGACGGGAGGTTATTCAGGTATAGCCCCACCATCCAGGACACGGGTAGTCGAGTGCTTTCAGAGAGAAGAGATAGTTCGCCGTCGAGTCTAACGAATGAGTTATTATACTCCGTGATATTAGCGCAATCGTCGAGACGGAGATTGAGGAGGTCGCTCTGAAGGCGATTAAAGGTTGCGACGCCCTGCGGACGGAATCGTTCTTTCAGAGAGGTGAAGAGTAGCTTCAGATCAGGCTCTTGTATAGCTTCCACAATGTTATACCCTTCTGTTTTAGCGTAGAGTAGGGCTGTCGGTCCGAGTTTACTGCTCACGATGCTCCTTCCCTGGACTTGGAGTTCCTCCCACTTGTCGAATCGAGCTTGGTAAGCTTCCTGCGTTTCGGTGAGGGGCTCCATGATTCTGATAGGTCTGGGGAGAGTCCCATCCAGGAGCTTTCGGTAGAGGTAGTTCTTATTGACAAGGGCGTCATCGATTCTTCGATACCAGTCGATCCAGTTGGACTCATCGAGTTCCGGAACGGCGGCGAGAGCGGAGGAGGCGAATGGCCGAGTCTCTGAAGCCATTGTCGAATGTTATATGGTTGATCGGGTGGTATATGGTAGATTCTTTGATATAAGCGCTGTCGATATTCGTCGTCTTCGGTTTCGTATCCGTCGATAACTGCTTGCTTTATTTTCTCCCACCGTTCTGTAGACCAAGTTTTTGCTCGTAGACCAAAGAGGGGTGTCGGTGAGGGTGGTGTGAGACTTGATTCTTCCGATACAGATGTTTGTGTGTGGGTATATACGGAGACGGTATCCGTATCGGAGTTCGATTCAGTATAGTCAGGATCAGAGTCTCGATCGGATTCGGTGTCGAAGGATTCGATAGGTGTATTGAGGAGCGTATGGGTGTAATGTGGGAATAGATCTGGTCTAAAGAGGAGCGTTCCTTGAGGACGGATAATCTCACGAGTCTTGGTTCTCCTTGATGAGATAAATGAGCTATCTATGGGGAATGCTCGCTTTAAGACTGTCCGTAGCTCTTGGGCACTCAACTCCTCAGCCGTGATCTGTTCCATAATCAGTGAATTGAGGTGGTTGGTAGAGGGGAAGATCGGAGATTGGAGTATCAGAATTCTCATCGGTTAGGATCTACTAGCGCCTCTAGGTCCGTGCGGACTCGAAGGAGTTCCGGTCTATTGGAACGCCTCTGAAAACTTAGAGGCTGGGAGATAATGGTGATATGTAGAAGTAATTGATCTATTAGTTTCGGAGACAAATAAGGGTTAGTATTGCTCCTTTGTACGAGGTGTGGATCCTTAGAAGGGTATATTCAGAGATTAGTATCCGCCATTTTCCTCTGTGAGGGGGTTGGGTCGGAACGTCTCGGTCCCTTCAATAATGGGATTATATCCTCAGTTCGATTCTATAAAAGGGGGGGGGGGCACAGAGCCAAGTATCTTTTTGTTAGAATCATCCGTTCGTGAACGTGGTTTTTAGGTAAGTGACTTAGCTCTGTGGAAGTCGCCGGGCTCAGAACCTGTTGAACGGATGCACGTGTACGTGTAAGTGAAGTATATGTAGGTAGAATCTTGATTGATTTCTTCTAGAATGGAAGGTGGGCAGAGCCCACCTTATATACGTGTGTGCTCGGCTAGTTGGCCTTGCACGTGGTCATGTGCACGTGTATGTCACATGACCATATTCAACATGTTCAGCGCGCGAATCGGGACAACTTTCATTTTTAGCGTTGTTTTATAGTGGGTAACACCTATAACTCTAGGCCTCGAGTGTACTATAACCACTGAGTTGTGATATTCTAGTGTATTAACCTCACTATTTAGTGATATATAGGCCTTATAACAACATTTATAGGCAGTAAGTAAAGGATGGTCGTTCTAATGGTAAGACGCTAGTAGAGCTACTAAGCCAGATTGGGAAGTTACTACATTCGAGTTACCCTGCACTCACATAGTGGTTACCCTGCACGAGGACTTGGTGAAATATCTGTGACCACATTCCAGTTACCCTGCATACAAGATTGAACAGGGTAACCAAAATGTGGCAGCCTAGGGAATCTTCCTTTAGGGTATCCTTATAGGGGTTATGCCCTGTAATTATAGCGTCCTCACATACTATAGTCTGAGTCTAATTCAAGTTAGGCTATCAACTTATTAGGTTACTAATAAAAGTATATGCTAAGTGATTTAACTAGTACAAAACAGACTCGAGGGGTTTTAATAGTATGGCCCTAGTGGTCTGACTAAGCTTAATTAGGGAGGTACTAGTATCGGGTCGGTGTTGTATCTGTTGAATATGGTCATGTGACATACACGTGCACATGACCACGTGCAAGGCTAACTAGCCGAGTACACATGTATATAAGGTGGGCTCTGCCCACCTTCCATTCTACAAGAAATCAATCAAGATTCTACCTATACACACTTCACTTACACGTACACGTGCATCCGTTCAACAGTATCGCGCGCGAAATTTTTTGTGTAGGGTAACTCTGATGTGTGCAGGGTAGTCTAGAGGTGAGTATCGTGGGACTTGACACGAGTTAGTGGATTGTTAGGGGATGATGCCCTATAGTTATAGTGATATAGTGCCCTAAATATCTGGCTATAGAGTATTAATTCAACTATCAGTTCGAGTTATTAATAAAGTTAAGCCTATCTTAAACCTTTAGTGTATAAGTTATATATGTATATCATAATGGAACACACTAGACCCGTTTAGGAAGGTGCTATATCGAGATATAAGAGGTGTGGTCTATATCAGGTCTCACATATATAGGTATGATGAGCGCGCGATTTAGGGTCGCTTTAATTTTCGAGTCATATAAGGTGAACATAATTTAGGGCTCTGAAATCACTAGGTTGGTTACCTACCCCCCCCCCTCCCCTAGGTCAAGTACTAGAATATGAATTCTCACTCGTCATCTACCCTTTAATTAGTTTGGACCCCCCCCCTAGAATTTGTCGGAAAATAATTTCTGACCAAAATCATATGCTGACGATGTCTAGAGCTAAACGGGGTCGGTGGGTATATAGAGGGGGTCAGTCAGAGGTGTCAGATATGAGGGAGATACTTAGGGGTCCTGATAGATGATGGCAGAGTGCAGATACAGTGGATACTTGAGCTATGGTGGTAGGGGTAACTATAGAAGGCAATGAGTTAGGTTATAGGGGGTCTTATAGTGAGTTGTGCACTATAATTTGGCGACCTGGGGCTTGTGGGTATCGGGGGTCCGTGGGAATTAGGGGATCGTAGCCTCCGCTATAGGTGAGGCCTAACCCGGTGAGGGTCAGGCTACTATGGGGGCTAAAGGGGGCCTGCCGCCCCTCCCTCCCTCGTAAAGGGGGGAAGGTGGAGGGTGGAGGTGTGAGTGATGGGGTGCGCAGGGTAACTAGAATGTGAGGGGCGGATCTTAGAGGAGTTGGTTCTCTGTGTTTATATTATTTTCTCTCGATTCCCTCTTCTCTTCTTTCTCTCCTCGAGGGGACCTACTTTAATTTCTTTTATTATTTAAGCCGGGTAACTCTAATGTGAATACAGGATGTATCGACGGAGGGTGGTTCTTATATAAGGTTAGAGAGGGTAACTGGTTTGTGAAGACTTTAGTGGCTTGTTACATTTAAGTTACCTGGCTATGCAGGGTAAGTATTTTGTGGGGTTACCCTGTTGGTGACCCGGTTGCAAGGTAGTAAGCATTTCTCACATTCGGGTTACCCTGCACAAGATTCCGAAATCTGGATGTGCAGGGTAATCCAGATGTGAGGGTGATCTCTGGGAGGCGCCATGGTGCTAAGTGAGCTCCGGGGGGTAATCGGGGGTACTTTCGCCTTTAGGGCATTTTTATAGGGGGTAGAGCCTGTAATTATAGGGGTTAAGGCGCTACACATAGGTTTATTTCAGGTGATAGGGCTCTAACTCGTGAACTTAGTGTATAAGTACCTTCCGTATTCATTTTATAGGGCTTAAGTAGCCTGTGGTGAGTCGCCTGTAGCGGGCCCGGGCTGGGAGGGGTGGCGAGACGCGTCCAAGCGCCGCGCCTCTCACAATGCGGTTACCCTATCTAGCAGGGTAACTCAAATGTTGTACAGGGTAACCGTGATGTAACTACAGGGTAACTCGTTTGTGGGCAGGGTAACCTGGATGTGAAGTAACCCCCCCCCCCCCCAATGAGTTTATCGGAAAATAAGGGGGGGGGGGTCCCACCAAAATTAATTTTCCTTAATTCTTATAGCTAGCACTATGTCTAATATATTGCCTAGAGCCATTTTCTACGTAGATTCCAGTGATGGTATCCACCTGGCGATTAGAAGCCTCTGGGAGGCGCTATAAGAGGTGTGCAGATTGCCTAGCCACATACACCATTGGATAGAGCGCGAGAAACTATATCGGGGACGTTTTGGGACCCTATAGAGCCGTATTATAGGGTATTAGACCCCTAACCAAATTTTATAGGTACCCTATTTTGCACCCCCCCCCCCCCCCCCCCCCCAAAGGAACCCCCTAAGAAGGTGTTATAGGGGCCCCCTTATAGGGGATAGGCCCCCTAAGGCGTGCCTTAGGTGGTCAAGACCCATTGAATTTCACAAGTCCCCTTTTGCGATGCTATTTCGGGAACTTTTTGTGTGGTGGGGGGGGGGGTCGAAATCTTTTGGCACGCAAAATAATTTATCGGAAAATAATTTCCTACCAAAATCATATGCTCACGACGTTCGAAGCTAAACGGAGTCGGTGGGTATATGAAGGGGGTGAACTGGAGCGAGACTCGAAAAGTCTTAGGGCTGTTATGGTGTGTTTAGGCATTACTATTATGGTTCTTAAGGGTCTTATGGCTTAAGTGCTTTATAGTGACCACGATTATCGCTGCGAAGGTTCTCCCTCTATAGGTGTTCGGTGTTCCGATAGCACTATATCACTATACCCCTGATCCTTATTTAGTTAAGTGTTAAAGGCAATAGTAGGGGCCCTCCGGGTGAACTACGGTATGGTGTGGTGCGATAGGGGGCTGGACCCTTATGGTGGGTGCATGGGCACTCTTCAATCCTATTTGGTTAGGTGCGGAGGACGGTTAAAGAGCCTTTCGGGGTGGACTGCCAGTGCCAATTAAGTGCTGAAACCCAGTGGCATACCTTATTCCTATTAGATTAGGTGTAAAGGCAGCTGCACGGGGCCTATTGTACCATAATTGCATACTCATCGACCTACTCTGGTACTCTGAAAGCGGTCCTTGGGTCGCGTGGAAGGGTCTGGACGGGCGAGGGGTTAGCGCCGAAGTAAGCTTGTGTCTTGACACTCGCTTATAGAGGTGCCTGAAGACCTGGCAGCTTCGGCTTGTTAGGCTCTGATGGAGTCTGTGGATGACTGACCGATGGTTAGGCCTATTCTAAGACACTTGGGGGCAAGCCTAAGCTGGTATCCGTCCTATGGACGTGACTGGCAGACGGTATCCTCCTCTTGCGGGGCGTATGTTACACCGTGGGACGTGCGATGCACTGAACTGACGTGTGGCGGACCGTTCTGTGGGGAACCTAGCGGGGGCAAATGGACGGGTGGGCGACCCCGTGAGCTATTGCTCCGGGGGTTGACCCTGCCCAGCGGTGCTTAGCACTGCGGTCAGATAACACAGCTCTGCCGGGCTTTATTGCTCGGTTGCTAACGGCTCCGGCCCGCGGCGCAAGATAGTTACCTGGTTGATTCTGCCAGTAGTCATATGCTTGTCTCAAAGATTAAGCCATGCATGTCTAAGTATAAGCAATCTATACGGTGAAACTGCGAATGGCTCATTAAATCAGTTATCGTTTA
>Ga0307515_10016404_pt1 | contig 13558 bp, 13 predicted proteins | sample 17_EM_MG_FD_194513 | JGI IMG/M metagenome (GOLD analysis project Ga0307515, IMG submission 194513) | Populus trichocarpa ectomycorrhiza microbial communities from riparian zone in the Pacific Northwest, United States - 17_EM | ecosystem: Host-associated > Plants > Roots > Unclassified | place...
GTTTCTTCTGAACTTTGGACTGGTCCTTCCCTATTTTGTTTTGGTTTCGCAGTAGTTGAAGACGTAACTATGTTCCTTCTCATGCTTAGTGATTACAGAATGATGCAGACTCAGTAGCTCTCCAGGCTTAAAAAAGTGATTAGAGAATGATGCAGTATGTGTTTGGCATTGCGGAAGTTACTAAGAAGGTTAAAAAAAACTTAGTTGCCATTTTTAAAAAGTAGGTTTAAAAAAAGTGTTTGGTTAAAACAAGGTGGATTTTTGTTTGTAAAATAAAAAAAAAAAATTGGCATTTATCAATAAAACAAATTATTTTAACTTGTATAAAATTAAGATTTGAAGTGCAATGCAATTATATGGGGAGTATAATGCAAAAACAAAAACTATTTAGTTAACTAAATTGGTTTTATAGGAGCGAAAAGCAAAAGCCACTATAATATTAAACGGTCGAAGTGTGATAATAGTTATTTTTTACTTATAAATTATTACAATAATAATTTTTATTTTTTATATTAAGATATTAAAGCAAAAATTAATTTAAAACAAATAAATAATTAAAATAAATTTAATTTTTTTAAATATTTTTAAAACGTAAAAAAAATAGTGTCTTACTAGTTTTCCAGCACATGTTACTCTGCCTGATGGATCTCATATGATTTCCTATTTCTTTGATCAACGAAAAGCTTATCATTTTTTTATAAAAGTTTTTCCATTAATAAGGGGAAGAGGAAGACCAATGAAAAATAACCATACAGTTGATCCTCAGAATGTGGCTTGATTCCATGACAGGAGGCTCACACAAGCAGAACCTCTTTGCCCCTTCTTTTTAATATATTAGAAAATTGGATAAAAATATATTTACACTATTGTTTTATTTATACCATCTCTCTCATAATTGTTTTTTTGTTTGTCATCCTTCAATCCCATTTTTCATCATTTTTGGTTCAAATTAATTAAAATCAATAATCCGGATCTGAATATAAAAATAAAAATAAAAATTATGAGATATTTAAATGGATATTAGTGGAGAAAAAAACCTAGTTTTGGCTATGTTTTTATCCCTCCTTGACATGTTTCACAACATATTTTTATCTATGTTGTCTCGTTTTTGTACCTCAACAACCATGAGAACTGCTATTGCTATTATCATAAATTAAACACTGTTCAGTATTGTGTTGGAATTGCTTAAAATTTGATTTTTTTATTTAAAATTAATTTTTTTAATATTTTTAAATCGTTTTGATTTATTAATATAAAAATTAATTTTTTTAAAATAACTACTACAACAAAAACAATCAGACACAGCGCACCAAAAGCTGCTTACACGCACTTGCCTACAAATTTTTAAGGCAAACGAGGATCAGCACGTCTTGGAATTAATAACTTGAACAGAATAGCTGCGCGATCCTCCATCAGCAGCAGCAGCAAAGGTGACGCTAACCCTGAACCACAGTTGAGGATTAGCATTATCTACCACCAATGTAGGATCCATTAAAGGAGAGAATCAGAGAGTTTTTGTAACTTCAATGATTACCAACAAAGAATGATAAGGATTAAGTGCTGTATTTTCATATGAACACTAATCCTTAAGCCGCACCATCACAATTTTACCAGGACTGGATTGATTACAGAATTATATAGAGAAAAAAGAGTAAATTGTCACTCAGTCCCGGTGTTTTTACCAGAATAATTAGTTAGTCCTTTTGCTGGAAAATCCTAATATCGCATCCCTATCGCAAATTCTTCAAATCCTAATCCTCTTTCACAAGCATTATTTCTTCTCCCTTCAAAAATGTCAGCTAGTTGTACAACAAAATGAAGAAATGTCACTACATTGATATGGGAGCAATGGCATCCCTTTTTGTAGCAATGGGACTACCTATAGAAAAGAATTTCAAAAGAATTGTCGTAATGTCTAGTGTAAGGCAAAATCTCTGAAAATGAATAACCTCCCAGGAGACCATCTACAGTTGAGGAGCTTGAGGGTTGAATTTACATCTTTCAGTAATGAGAGACCAACGAATAGAAATCAATCCATTTCTGCAGTGTGATGATGTTTATTCGATGCGCGGCAGCAAGAAACTAAAGCCTGAGTTCTCGCGAATCAGAGGTGGTGGTTCAATGTCAGCAATGTCAATTTGTTCCATGGACTTTGATAAGTCATCAACTGAAAATGGAATGCTGCAAACATGAAAAATTTTGTAATAGGTCAGCGACAGCCTCAAGGTCAGGTTACATGCAAAGCTGGTTGAGGAGATGCCTCTTCTTTTGCCAAAGAAACATTCATAAGCTTCTGTCCATTAATAAGATTTTTAGCTGATTTCAATGCAAGTGGAGAGCATCACAAGTTGAAATTAATAAAAGAAAAAAAGGTTCAATGATGCAGAAGGTAATTAGAATTCTAGTTGGGTATCAGAAAATGTGCATCACAAGTTGAAATTAATAAAAGAAAAAAAGGTTCAATGATGCAGAAGGTAAAGGAGAAGCTAATATTGTTTGCTGACCTTGAATCATCATCCAGCAGGAAAGAACTACTAACTGCATTATTCGAATCTTCCGTCATCAGCACCCTCATATTCGATATAACCTGCAGCACAAAAGCATAGACATGGGAAAACTCAACTGGATCAGTTTTTCCTCAAACGGAATACGGAAATGGTTACTAATGTTCCCATGTGACAAAGATGACTATAACCTAGTGTAGTAATGGCATCGATAAGAACTTACATCGGTGGACACACTGTGTGTGCCGTACTTGTCATCCCAGTACATGGTACTGATACGGTATAGCTGCTGGATACTTAGAACCTGCATATAGAGTTTAATTTGGTTATGGCATATAGTGAAGATGACAACATAAGAAAAGAGTATGTCTAGGCACTCTTAGATAGAATTCATCACTCACCGGGCACAGGTCGTGGCTTATCTCATCCAAAGTTTTCTTCGGCTTCTGATGAATAACCTACATCAGAAAAGGATCAAATGGAACATGTCATTTGCTTTTCTTATTCATTATCTTGACGTGTAATTGTGATCTAGTGGAAGAACTGGTAAATTAATAAAGAACAAAAAGATACCAGAAACCCGATAGCCTGTCTAATATGCTTGAGCTCATCCCAGGATGAACCTGCATACTGCGTTTATATATTTTCGTTTTTGTTAGTGTTTCTTATAGGTTATGATCACAGAATGTGAGCAAATGAATCCCAGGTACCTCATCTGTTGCGTTGTAACACCAGTGCTCCAATTCGGCCAACCCAGTTTTAACATATTCACCATTGCTAAATGAACAGCATTCTCTTCTTAATAGAAGGCTGCCAAAAAAAGGTTCATAAATAACCAAAATTATGGCCACAGTAGAAGACAAACGAAAATGGGAGAATAGACTGAATACCTGTTGAATAGTTGAACATTGATGAAGGAAAATATCTGCGTGAACACCTTACGAACTAAAAATGGGGGTACCTAGAAAAAGAATCATAGGAAAATTAATTTACATTTCACATAATGTTAAAAAGTTCTGAAAATCTATTAAAAAAAAATGACAGCCGATCCCTACTAGATTCCAATGTTCCCTCAGAGGTCATCTTCCTGTCATCTCTACCCTTCACAAATAGGTCGAGATGACTATAAAACAGCTGATCCATACTACATAAGCGATGCAGAAAGTAGGGACACTCTGATAACAAAGCACAGAAAAAGGGAGGTCTCTTACATGATTAGATTTCAAAGTGCTTAAGAAGTTTCCAAGGCTCTTCACAATCCCTTGCCAGTGAGCAATCAGGGCTTGCTGGGCTGCAGTGTTGGCTACTGAGCGTGCCCCCTTCACTAAGCTTGCTCTGGATGTTCTTGGTGCCTATGTAAATTGTGTTCAAACAAATGCTATCTAAGAAATTTACAAAAAATAATTTAAACATGTTCGTGGAAGCATAATTGCATAGAAAATATACCTGGATGCATAATCCAAGCAAAGGAGATATTTCTTTCTTCAGATTATCCCGAATCATTCCATAAATTTTTTCTACATATGCTGTAAGCTGCTGCTTGAAAAGCAAAGCGGGGTACTTGGCTTCAACTTGCCGCAAAGTGTCCACTCCACCATTATTGATCAAGGATAGATTGATTCCTTGTGGAGCTCCACGGAAACTCTAAAGGAACATAGCATAGACACCTGAATTTAGTAAAGAAAATAAATTTTCCGGTTGGCTTTTGGTGATTTCAATCAGAATTGTGCATACCTGTGTCATTCTTCCAAATATAGTAGCTGATGATGATCGTCGACGCTGTGGAGCCATTCCTGCTGCACCACTTGCTTTCAATGTACGTTGAAGCAGTAAGAGAAGTGTTGAGGCATTGGATAACCAATAGGCCAAGCTATCATTGTTATCCTGGGTCTGATGTTCAAATTAAAACAACTTGTGAAAAGGGGCGACTTATGGTGGAAAAGAATGGTAATAAATAAAAACTTTAATGCCCAAGATTTGGAATTTCAAACCTCAATAGCATGGCCTATGGTCTGGATGATCCGATCAAACACACTAGTTCGCTCAACTTCAAATGATCTCCACTGCAAAAGGCACTTGTATATGATACAAGCAGCTATAGGTCTATTCCCTGCAAAGCCTAGGTGTTGTGCGACGCAACGAATGAGCAACTCCTGGTTCTCCTGTTGTTTCTCATTTAATGACTTCTGTGGTTTATCATCTACTTCAGAGTGCTCCCTGTGGTTCACTGAAGGGCTCTGCAGATCCTAATCCATTTGATCAGGTAAACAGTAACAGAAAAGGAGTCAAGAAAGAACATTACAGGAACTCAAAAAACTGAAGATGGATTATTATGTGATCAATGCTTACCAAACTTGTTCTTGCAGCATCAACTGGAATATGACTTTCAACCCTCTGCCAAATATCAGAATTTGAAAAAAGCTCTAACTCGTTCTGTAACAGAAAATTCAAAGTCTAATATGACACTGTAAACAAGTACCTGCATTACTGATCTGGAGCGTCCTGAGAGGAACTTGTTGGGTGCCATGGACAGAGCCTGTTGCCGTAGGACTTTATTCTCCGACTCTAAATTGGTAAGTTTCTCTTCTAGCCTGATAATAAAAGGTACAGATTAATATTTTCCATGGGACAGATAATAATTAGAACCTCAAAAGTCTGCTGTGCAGGAGAATTATAGTTTTCGGCATGCAAGTGGTTTCTCCAATATTAAAATAAAGCAGTCAAGAGAAACTATTCTTGACGTCCTACCTTTGCAAGGATTCCTGAAGTTGTTGAACCTTTTTCTCCGTCTCTTCCAATTTCACCCGTCTTTCTTCGCTAATCTCTTGTACTTCACTGTATTTCTTTTGAGTATCATCTGCTCTTTGTTTCTCAGAATCTAACGTGACCTGCAGGGCATGAGACCAGTGACAAGATTGACTAAATGAAATAACAAATTTTGCAGCTAGTGGACTTACAATAAACCAAAATCTGTGCAAATTCAAAAGTGTTTTTAGTACTAGATGAATGATAGACATGCATACATTGATTCTAATGAATCCTTATTGTGGAAAGGGATTTCGCTAACTGATGCATTATTTTCCGAACATGTTTCTTCATTTGAAAATGAAATGACTACTTGATATCGCGTGTTTGATTGTACAAGAAAAATGGTATTTATTTCATTACAAGATCAAAACTTCTTACCTTTAGGTTTTCTACTTCTTCTGTTAGAGAATCAATTTTCTTAGTATCTTCAACGAGTACTTGAGTTTCTTTAATTACAGGAGGCGCCTCATTAATAGCATTCTTTGCAGCCTCCCTCTCCTTGACTATCAAAGCATTGGCTTCTTCTATTTTAATTTTCATTTCTTCCAATGAATTCTGGAATTTCACTGCCTCTTGCGCTCTTGCTTCTTCCAAATCGGTCTGCATCAATGATTTCAAGCCTTGGCATGAGCAGATAATCATCAAAATCCAAAGCTAAAAGCAACAATTTCTTCTAGTCATAAATGATCAGGTAATAATTGAAGGATGTTGATGTCAAATAATTTTCCATTTAGACTCAAAATCGTACTATCCTGCTGGATGTTGTGTTAGCATAATGCTTTCGCAATATGTTGTAAATTTACACATAACCAAGAACATTCTCTTTGGAAAATATCATTCTGCAGAACATGTTACCCTTAATCGTTTTTCGAGTTGTAAACGCCATGTGAGTTCCTCTACATGTTTTTCAAGCTTGTCTTTGGCTTCTCTTAGTGCGCCGGTGTCTCTTGCAGCCTGCGAGAAATTGGAGATGTATGTCAATAATCCTATTTAAAACCACAGGCAAAAAGTGATACAGGTCTCAAGCATTTAGCAGGAAAGAAATGCTGTGCAAGACATACTATTCGTATCCAATATATGCTTGCAGTTGTTGGCTTTGTCATGACTATGAAAGACCGAAAGGTGTCAAGGGTGGCCTATTGTTCATGTTAATTCTTATCGAAATATCATCTGTTTCTATTATTGAACTAAGCCAATATGGCTCGGAGTAAGCGTTCAACAATTCAATTTGTAGCTCATGCACAAACACCGTGTTTCTGGCTTACAACAAACACTTGACTGAAACTTTTGGCTGTTCATTAGCACTACCATCTCGAAATCTTGAAGAACTCGGTTTAATTTCATTTAATTGCTAATCATTTGTTAACCAATATGCTAAGATTATCTAATGAAGTACAGTTGATATAAGCGTTTGTGAAATTATATTCGTTAAATTATGTTATTCCCTTAGATCAATAGGTTGCAAACATAAAGTTGAAAATTACACATGGAAATGATAAACCTTTTAAAGCCCTATAGATAAAAGATTGAACAATACTGACCATTTTGAGCAACCTTAGCTCTCTTCTAGCAACTCTACACCTCCATCCTGTTTGTGTGACAACTGCACCTCTCTTTAGCCTCTTATAGTAGGAAACAGCTTTATGACAGCGCCACCGGGCCTGCATTGCTCATCCAAGTAAAGAGTGCTATATTTGACTGCTGGAACACCAGAAAGTAGAGAATTAATGAATAAGTTATGTATTGTCAAGGGGGATAACCTGGATAATGGTTGCAGCTTTAGTTCGTTTCCTAAATCTGAATTCCTTGCGAGCAATCATAGCTCTTAAACCTGTTTGCACGACAAGTGCAGATACATGAAGTTTCTTGTAGGCTGTTCTGGCTGCATATTTACGTGTATGCTTCTGAATTTTTATAGCAGCTGCCTCCCTCCTCATTCTGTCAAAAATTTTGCAAGCCAGTCTTCCTACAAAATCATACAAATTCATGTGAAATAAGTCAAGGCAAAAAATGTTTGCAGAAGAACAGGAATCAAAAAGTACACATGGAATTAAGAAAAAAGTTGATTGAAATATCTAGGACAAAAAAAATGCATTTCTAAACCAGGTTAAGCTATTAGATTTTCTAATGAATCACCTCTCCATAGTGATTGCACCAATACGGTAGCCTTCCGCAATGCAATAAACCTTTTACGAGCATAGTGCGTCTGTACACACCCCTGGATGGTTTTTGCTGCATTGTTGAGTACCTCAGCTCTTCTTGCATCCAATTCAGCCATCTGACCAGCTCTCAAGAATACCTTTGTTTTACCTATCTGCAAGCCAAACCAGGGCAAATTGAATAAACAGTTCTGACCAACGGCTTCAATTATTTTGAAACATGTATGTGACTGGATGAATGATTTCCATTAATTTGTAACATAGACATCAACTGTGAATCATGTGTTACACGTCATTCGTGTTGCTTTCACATCAGAAAAACACTCTCATAATGATATCCTACATTATCTGCTATTACCAGCAAAAGCAAAGAAACTTCAGGATTACCTGGAACCCTTGAAGTCCTTTCTTTTCCAAAATCTTTTTGCAAGCAACCTTTTCGTCATAGCTGCTCACAATAAATTTTATATATAATAAATCCACATATTTTTCAAGTGTAATCAGAAAATTCAATAAATTATTTAGAAGTGGCCGCAACTTTCCAGTGAAAGAAGCCTCAAATATCATCTACTTAAGCAGCCTTTTATCCTCGAACAGATCACATACCTTCCTGCCAAAGCCTCGGGGAAAAGAAGTCCAAATCGATTTACGAATTCAAAGAAAGGGCGACGAGTAGGGTATCCAGCCATACTAATTCGGATTGCTTCTAAAACACCCTACATGAACAGCCATTAGTAATAAATTAACAAATAAAACAAGCAAGAATTTGTGTGAAAACCACCTCGAAACTAAATAAATGTCAGATTGAAAAGGGAATTGGATAATTTGTATCCATTTTTTGCAGAAGACTTAGAGAAACAGAAACATTTTGAGAAAACAAGCTATACTATGAAGCAATGTTAGCTTGTACTTACACCACAACGCAATTGCTGCATGATATTGATATTCTCAAATATGGCAGGTTTTAGCTGATTGTTTGGCTTAACACATCTTATGTAGTGAGGTTCAGTAGAATTTAATGTTTCCATTAGTTGTTGAAGTTGTAGCTGCATCATTTTGAATACAGAATGTCAGTTCTCAATTCCTGAACTACATGAAAGCATACAATATTTCTGACAAAAGACATAGGGGGTACATATGGACTATCAGATCAACTGGTGTTTATGTAAGAAAAAAGCAACTGCCTTTGTCATCTAGATAACATAGGAAAATTACCTTAAAACGAGAACCAATCGAAGAGAACTTTGAAGATTTGCTTGTCTCTACTGGAAGTGGAGGGAAAAGACCTGCTACAAAAGGACATTTGGAAACACCCAACAAATCTTGATGTTCGGGAACTACATAGTCTTTGTTCTTGTCCAAAAAGTGGTCGGATTGATACTGGACCTGAAAATGCGAGAAAATAATCTTAAAGTAGCCACAGTTCAAATCATGCAAGTATATATTACTAATGTTTTATCGATAGAGCTTACCTCTCCAGCATAATGAGCAATGGTGAAATCCGTGCGAGACAATTTTGGCTTGATAAAGCGCTTGTGAACTTTATATGTTTGATAAAGCTTGTTCGAAAATGTTTCATGTGTCGACTTGGGAAACATGCTGAAAAGAAGACATTGTTAACAAGAATTGAGAAACCAATTTGATCTTCGACAAGAAGATTAAAGAAAGAAACAACATGCAGCTGACAAGAGATACGTGGAAATTTCTAAATTATTTTAAGTGGGAATTACAGCCAGAACTCTTTGCATTTTGATGCAAATTATCCTGGAAAGCATGGATTAAAGTAACATACCAAGCTTCATCAAGGAGAGCTACTATCCCACCAGGTTTCTGCAGGATCCCAAGAAAAAAATAGACAAGTAAATGATAGGAGCAATGGTGTGCAAAATGTGACAAAAACAATTTTAAAAATAGTTTGAAGAGTGCTCAAAACTTGCACGTGCATGCCCCATCACAGTCCTTTGTCAACGATCTAGGTATAGAAGAAAAGAGAAAATGTGAATCATGGGGGAAAAACCTTTTCAATAAGATCCAAGACATCTTGATTATCGACAAACTCAATGTAGCTCCAATCAATCTGCTCTTTTGTGTATTCCTCTTGTTCCATTTTGAAGACGTGCTGAGAGTCATTACCAAACCTTCTTTAGTTAGATAGTTGAAAATGACTCTAGCTAAATGGTCAACATGGTCTGCAGGATTACCTGGTTGAAATGCTGCTGCAACTTCTCGTTTGTGTAATTAATACAGAACTGCTCAAAGCTGCAAAGAAAGGATTGTAAAATTGTTACAAGAACTGTCCGAGTAGTTCCTGTAATCAATGTAAGTATAACACCATCCATTCAATTATATGCATCTAGCTTTCATCGGTTCTTGCCTATTTGTCTTGAAGCTTTCAAAACCGTAGATGTCGAGGACTCCAATCAGAGATTTTGACTTAGGATCTTGTCCAATGGAGTTATTAATCTTATCCACTATCCTGCACATGACCCAACAAAGTTAACATCGTAAGACTCCTTAAGTTACAAAGGACATCAATTGAAGACATTAATGTCTTACCAATCAAATAAACGAGAATAAATCGTCTTAGCTAAACCATCCCTGCTAATCACCGCACTTTGAGGATCAAGACTTCGCTTGATAACCTCCTCGGGAGTGATCATGACACGCTTGCATAATGCATCTTCCAAGGCAACAGGATCACACCTGAAAAAAAACAAAAGATGTGGCAATAACATCTAACATGAAAGCAAACACATCAGATACCATCCATGCTTATGTATGAAAATTAGATGTTGTACATTAGCAGCTCCGCAGTTGTTTTGAGATGGAATTTAGATTGATCATCTTTAGGTACCGATGAATCAACTTCCTTTCCCTTAGCAAAATCAATATTTCCAATATGAAGGACTGCAGCAACAACTCTGAAAATTGCTTCCTGGGAGAGAGGGAAAGAGAGTAAGATGCCGGACCGACTGGCAGCAGTCAAAAGCATATTACTTCAAAAGCTATACCTGCTCCCTTGCACTTATTCCAACAATATCCATAGCTCTTCTTGTGGCAAGGTAGTCATGCGCATCGCTTACACCAACTAGTTCAAAGCAAGTTGACTGGTTAAGATAGTGGAATGATTTTGGGCTCCCCAACTTATACCTCTCTATTTCCTGTTAACAATAAGTTAGAACTTGTATCAAACTGGCTTGATAAACACGCGCCATTAGCTATAAAATCACAGTTGGAGCTCTCATTTCACCAGAAAGTTACCTCCTGTGGTGCGGCACAAAGAAGGTAAAAACAATGGTAGTTGCGCTCAGGATTGGAAACTTGGCAAACACGAGATCTCTCTAGAAGGTAAGTTCTGATGGCAGCTCCTGAAATTCTTCCGTGCTTGTCAAACTGGATCTCAACAAATTTACCAAAACGGCTGCACCAGTATTAATTTTAGGAACACATCAATGCAAAAACACCAATGAATATAGTTTTGAAACTTCTTGATGACATTGTCAATAAAATTATTGGAGGCATGGTTCATGTCGGGAAAAAATTAGCCCTTCATTGTTGTGGAAGATTTGATGCTAAAGCATGCATGTAGCAATTTTAGCTGATACTCATTTCATGTCAAAGTGAATTATCTCACCTGGAATTGTTATTTCTAACAGTTTTAGCATTCCCGAATGCTTCAAGGACTGGATTTGACTGCAATCAGATCAGATAACAGAAAAGTCTAATCAGATGCCTGTGTGAAATGAAAGGAATACCCCAGTAGAAGATAAAATGAAACAGTGAAACTCTAAAGGTTAGAACGAAAGATGAATGTTCAAACATACTTCAAGAACTTGTTGTTCAACTGTTCGTCCTTCAGTGGCAGCTCGACCGCCTAAAAATGCAAGGTACCTCATAAGCATTTTCGTGGTCTCGGTTTTACCCGCACCACTTTCACCACTGACCAAAATGGAATTGCTCTTCCCTTCAATGATCATTGCCCTGAATTTAACAAAGCATTTCATTGATTATGCTTCCATTTATAAAGAAAATGACATGGAATGACAAATGGGAATAGGAATTACCTGTATGAAACATCAGCAACCGCAAAAACATGAGGACTTAACTCTCCAAATGGTGCTCCCTTGTATTGTTGCATCATGTGACCATCATAGAGATGGGGCAGTCTTTGAAATGGATTGATGGCAATAAGAATATTTCCAGTATACGTCTGAGATCGAAAGGCAAAGGTTTATATTGTTACACAGATCACTGAATCAGAAATCAATTTTTTTTTTTAATTTAGAGCAATGTTGAATGTATTATTAGCATAAAGGGGAAGGAAGATTTACATAGATTTCATTCAGCTCATATCTTGTTTTCAGATTCTCCAGAACTCCAGGCTCGTGCAAGTAAGAAAGCTTTGTCATGTCATCAACTCCACCAGCAGGAGCTTCCATATCTTTCGGATATATTTTCGATAATTTTGCCGTGACCTTTTGTTAGCAAAACAGGAAAGACAGTGTCAGGAAGCTAGAAAAACTCAAATATTAAAATGAGATATGAAGATTTTTAGGACTAAATCATAAATATCACTGCAAGATTAGTTTAAATCATTTGTTTTTGCGATGGAGACATGCATGGCCAGTTTAGTAGGACAAAAGATGCTAAGAACAAGAATTTTTCTGAATTTCAGAACATGTAGAACTAGTCCCTCGAATGCAAACCCTAACATGATTACAGAGGAACAAAGCATCAAAATGTAAGTAAAATTTATTACTTCAGAACCTTCAACTACATGAACTGCTATGCTACAAAAAGAAAGTGAATAAAAAAGAAACAACTTAAGGCATTTGATGCACCTTCTTCCCATTTGAAGCTTCGATCTCGGCATCCTGTCCAGTAATCTTTGATACCTTCCCATCAAGCCAAGCCAATTCATGGTCTTCAACCCAAACATGAGAACCTACAATTATATTCTCCTTACTTCCCTGAGTATTCAAAGCATAAACATATAAGGTGCAAGAAGTGAATATTTGGCTAGAATGTAATGTTACTTTCATAATATTTACATAGTTGGTGTCACACCCTTAAATACATGCAAAGAAATCAAACAAACAAACACTAATTAAACACTATTTGTTTTTACGTTTGGAACTACATTGTAAAATTACATTTAACTTGAAAAAGCATAAAATTAATGTTTTTTTTTCTAATGATTTTGATGTAAATATTCAGTTTTTTTAACACTTCAACAGTATACTCTTTTGTTAAAGCAGAAATGACCACTTTATCAATAAAATTTTAATATTATATTAAAACAATAATTTAACTTAATAATTTAAGCTCTTATTACAAAAAAAAATATTTTATATAACCCTCTATCATGCTTTCTCCTAGCATTCTTGTTCTGTTCTTCATGAAAGAGTTCCACTCTAGTTCCTATTATCCAAGCTTAAACCATTTGTGATCTCCACATTAACAATTAAAGATAAATGAATTTTCCAGCCCCATGAAAGCTGCTTCAATGCAGCCACATTGTTGATAGATCAAGTCGACAATACTATGAGATCGTATCATGAACTCTTCCTTCATAAAAAGGATTCATACAAAGACTTATCACACGTAAAACAACAAATACAATAATAAAAAGAAATCGATCCACTTACCATTTTGAAGAAATCAAAATTCAAGTTTGGACTAAGCAAGCTCCATCTTCATAAAATGTAAAGATCCAACCATTCGACTTTCTTGGCTCAAAATTCTACCTTCACCTCTCGTTGATCGTACCAATCTATATATATATATAGATCAATGCAATGACCATGTTGGCACCTCCATTGAAGACCCTTTTAGGCACAAACATGGATTGGACTCACAATTTCACAAAAACTAGATCAAGTTCAATTCTTTTTCTTCTTTTTTACACCCCAATTCCAAATATGGGAAAAGATTAAAAAAACAACGGACTTTTAAAGGAAATACATCAAGTTCGGACTAAAAAGAAACTGAAAATTTTGGTTTAAATCTTTGTTTAGAAGAGGAAGGAAGGAAGAAAGAATGGAGAGTGAAGAGAGTTTCTGTTTTTAGTGGACGAAAGATAGTGAA
>Ga0307515_10016405_pt1 | contig 13558 bp, 4 predicted proteins | sample 17_EM_MG_FD_194513 | JGI IMG/M metagenome (GOLD analysis project Ga0307515, IMG submission 194513) | Populus trichocarpa ectomycorrhiza microbial communities from riparian zone in the Pacific Northwest, United States - 17_EM | ecosystem: Host-associated > Plants > Roots > Unclassified | place...
TTTAAGGACCCTTAGTCCCTACCTAGATAGTTCCTTCCTTATAGTGATTCTTAGAATATAATTAGAGTTAATCTATTAGGCAACTACTCCACTAGTTATTATTACGTTGTTAACTTTAATTTACATCACCTATATACTTAGCCCATTAACGAGCCCATTATAGTACTTGCTACAAGGTTCCGTTATATAAGAAGCACTATGTAAAGCTATTTTATAAGAAAAAGAAAAGAACTAGATAATAACTTAAATACTAGTAGCAGTAACGGGAGCCTCCTCTTCCATCTTAACTTTATTATTAGCGGTATTATTAGCACTCCTATCCCTAGAAACATTAGCACTTTTACTAATATTTTTCTTAGAGTAATGGAAACTAGAAGGACTAGCATAGGCGGAAAACTAGCGAGGAAAACGTTTATCTTAACTTTTATTACTATCCTTAGTATCCCTAGGCTCTAAATTAGTATCTAAGTAGGGATCTAAAAGCTATTAGCTAAGAGAATTAATATAGTTCCTAACTATATTATTAGAGAAACTTACCTAGCCAAAAAGGCCCGCGTAAGAGTGTAAATGTTATTATTTATAAAAATAAGCTGCTCGTATATACGCTCTTAGACACTATATATCTAAGATTATTACGTCTTTATAATAGTAGAAACCCTTATTAAATTAAAGAGCTTATAAGTAAAGGTAGATACCTTCTATCCCTATTTATCGCCATTTAAATAAAGGCGGAAATCCTAAATGGTGTGCTGGAGCTTATAAGTCTTATATATATAAATAGCGGGGATCTAATATAATTAGTGAAATTTAGAATAGGATAGAATGAAAAATACTAAAACGTAGGTCTTTCTCCTACTACGGTAATAGGAATACTTAGATTTATTTTTACCGGAATAAGGTATTTTATAGGCGTGGGATAAGTCTAGTATAAGCGCGTAAATGTAATAACGGCAGCACTTTAGAGAAATTACTATAGGAGTAATAGAGGTGGTTTAAGGTGGCATTAAAATAACACTGCTACCGGTTTAGGGACACGTAGTATAACTATAAGATATTATAAGAAAATACTATAAGAAGTTAGTATTATTAATAGAGATAAAATAGGGATCCTATTACTTATAAATATGTTATAAAAAGAGAATAGAGTAGTTATAAAAAAACAGCTAGAGATATGGAAGCTAAAAGCTAAAATAAGTAGGTAAGAGTTTTAAGCTAGGAGGTGTCTACCTATACGGTTGCCTTACTTATAATACCATCTAGGCAAAAATAGCTAACGTCTAAACAATTATAGCCCTCTAATTAATTAGTAAAATTAGTATAAATTTTTTAAAGTTGCTTAGAGTTACTACGAATAGCCTATTTAGGAAAATTATATAGCAACCTACCACCCTTAAGATACTCCGCCAGCTCCAACCACTACTTATTAGCCTCTAAACCCGCTCTAAAATACGTAGAATTAGGATTCTTTACTTTCTACTCTGCACTAGCGTTAATTATATCTTTTAACTAAAAGAAAGTACCCCCAGCAGCCTTAAATTCGGCGTACGCTATAGGGTTATTATTACGGCACTGGCAGAAAACGGCAGAACTTGGTGGTAGAACTTAGTAGAACTTTGCGGTCACGTGACTAGAGGACTATATAAAAGAACCCTACTTCGACCAGCGCTGCTTTTCTTCTCCTTTCCTTTCTCTAGCTTTAGATTTTTGTTTATAGACAATCTAATTATATAGGCTTGCACGTCCCTTATACTGTGCTCATGCCTTAATTAACTAAGTCGCTAATATTATCTAAAGCTTAAACCACCCTTTCTTTCTAAAAAGGAACTTAAATATATCTATAGAACTATAAATAGGATAAGGACATAGAATAGGACCCTAAGGATATTACTAGGACCATAAGGACAGAACCTAAAGGAAAAGAATAGAACCTAAAGGAAAGGACCTATAAGATACGCACAGACTAAAACCCCTAAAGAAATTACCTAGAATTACCTAATACCTTAGCACTATACCACGAAATATAGTAGTAGGTAAAGCAGCTATAGGACCCGCAAACGCCTTAGACGAAGAAATAATTAATGTCCTAACCCCTTAGGCGGAGCTCGCAGCAGTTAATACTAAAATTAAACAACTACGAGAACTGCCTAAAACTAGAAGCACCCCTATATCTAGTAAGGACCTATTAAACAGACTTGCTATAGTCCTTAAGGCCCTAGCCTAATATATAGTATTAGGATTGTCGCGGTCTATAAAGGTTACGGACTCCCTATTGCTTACAGACGGAGCTAACCCTATATTTAATAATTAGAAGCTTTAATTATAGGATAAGCTCGAAGTTAATACGGACCACTTCCCTACTACTTAAGCTAAAATGGCCTATGTTTTCGGCCGTACTAGCGGAGATGTATAGACGTATTTACGTCCGCGATACGCCTAGGACTTGGCAGAACTCTTCCTCTCTAAAGAAGAAATAATTAACTACCTGTCTTCTATCTATAAGGACCCTTTTAGGGTATAGAACGCCCGCCTTAGCTATAAAAGTCTAAATATAAAAATAACGGAGACCTTTTTGGCCTTTTAGACCCGCTTTTTAGACCTAGCCAAATAAGCCTAGATTCCCTAGGAAGACTTACTTCCAGACCTCTTTAATAAGCTTACCCTAGACCTACAGCGGGCCGTACTACTAGCTTTTACTACTATATAGACGTTAAAAGAACTTACGGACTACTGCCTGGCCATTAACTAAGGCCTTTATTAAATTAAGGCATAAGCTAACCAGATAAAGGCTAGGAATCCCCTAAATTAAGCTATAAGTAATGCAAGAACGGCCCGTAATACCCTAGTTTAACCTATAACGCCTACTGTACCGGCCGCCAACCTAGTAACTAGCTATATAGCTAGCCCTACCGTAGGCTAAGCGCTTACTCGGCCTACCTATAGCGACCCCTATATATAGGCCCTTAGTAATTAAGGGGCTTACTTCTTATATAGTTAAAAAGGCTACCCTATAAGGAACTGCCTAATAAAGGTAAAAGCGGATAAGGTTCTGTTAATTTAGGAGGATAGTATAAAGTTGGAAAAAGAGGAACCTTAAAGAAAGACTCCTCTCTAGGGTTAAAAGGGATTAATATGTTATATGTTAATCTGGGTTAGCTAGTTAATAAAAAAAGCTGCACTATTCCTTGTACTTTATTCTATAATAGATACTAAGTTTTAACCTCTACCTTAGCTAACTCTAAAGTAAATACCTTTACCTTAATTAATACCTAGTATGCTATAAAGCTGGCTGACTTTCTTAATATACCTATAGAAGACCTGCCTAAACTAATTCCTATTTACGGGTATAACGGACAGGTAGGGCAACCTATTATAAGTATTTTATAAATATACCTCCGCGTTAATAGATAAAGGTAGTATAATATCCCCTTCCTAATTATAGACCTTGGAAGCTATAATATAATCTTAGGGAGGAAATGGCTAGCCTATTTAGGCTTATAGCTTAACGTATAAAGTAGATAGCTTATCTAGCCTAAAACCTTACCCCTAACCCCTTCTTTTATAAAAGAAATTAGCATTATAATGGAAAACCTAGTATAACCCTAGATTGATACTATCTACTAGGCCGATGCCATACGTAGAGGGTAGGCCTTTAAGAAGGATATATAGCTTAACCCGTAACGGATCTGTATACTACGCCGCCCCTAGACTACCTATGTTACGCTACCCGTACTATAGACTTAGAAAATTAATAGTAACCTACCTAAGTCCCTAGTAGAGAACCTAGGCCCTATATAGCTATAATAGAAGGCTAGGAATATTAGATAGTATACTAAACTAATAGACTAAAAGGATAACTTATAGAAAATAGAACGTAAGCTAAGGAAGACTGTAAACCCTATACCGTAAAATATAGCCTAACAAATATCTGTAAAGAAACCTACGGACCTCCCACTAGTTAATATCTGCTGTATTAGCGCTATAGGATTCTACTAGAACTTAGTTTAGCTAGATACCGTTGCCTTTATAACTAGCTTATATAAAATTAATTAAATAATTAAAGAAAAAGAGACCCTAGCCTAAGAGGAGGATAAGCTTATAGATAAGGAGCTAGTAGAACGGAAATTACCCTATTAGTACTAAGAGTTTAAGGACGTATTCTCTAAGGTAGCCTCTAATATACTTCTACCCTATTAACCGTATAACTATAAGATTAAGATTAAACTAGATAAGGAAAACGTCCTTAGCTATACCCCCCTTTATAAATAATCTATTGCCGAATTATAGGCTATTAAGTAGTATATTGTAGATAACCTAGTAAAGGGGTTTATTAAGCCTAGTTAGGCCCTATTTACCTCCCTTATTTTTTTTTATAAAAAAGCTAAATAGAGGACTTTGTTTTTATATTAACTACTATAAGCTTAATAATATAACCCGTAAAGACCGTTATCCGCTACCCTTACTAGATAAGATGCTGGCCCAAATAAATAGAGCTAAGGTATTTATAAAGCTTAATATCTGCTAGGCCTTTTACCAAATTAGAATAAACCCCGGATTTATAGACCTTACTATATTTTAGACTTAATACGGATTATATAAATATAAAGTACTCCCCTTTAGACTGACTAACGGACCTACTACGTACTAATGATATATAAATAATGTACGCTTTAACTACCTTAATAACTTCTATACAGCCTACCTAAATAATATTATAATTTACTCTAAAAACGAGTTAGAATATAAGGAGCACGTCTATAAGGTCCTATAACGACTCCGTAACGCTAGTCTCCAGGCCAATATTAAGAAGTTAGAGTTTAGTATAAAGTAAATAAAGTACCTAGGGTTTATTATTAGTATAGACGGAATTAAGGTAGACCTAGAAAAGACGGCTGTAATTAATTAGTGGGAACCACTATGGACTGTAAAAGGGATATAGTTATTCCTAGGCTTCTGTAACTTCTACTAACGCTTTATTAAAAACTATAGTAGGATTACTTAGCTCCTTAGCCGCCTTATAATAAAGGACTAGCCCTTCTACTTTAATACTGTATGTAGGTAGGCTTTTAATAAACTTAAGAAACGGCTAGTCTCCGCTCCTTTACTCGCCCACTTTAACCTAAAATGGCCCTTAATGCTAGAAACGGATGCCTTAGATAGTGTTATTGCTAGCGTTTATTCCTAGAAGCAGACGGATAGGGAATAGTACCCTATTACTTACTACTTAAAGACTATAGTAGATGCTGAGCTAAACTACCTAATTTATAATAAAGAAATGTTGGCTATTATCTATAGCTTTTAGCACTGGCGAGTATAGCTAGAAGGGATCCCCGAACCTATCTAAGTGGTTTTAAATTATAAGGCCTTAGAATATTTCATGATAATAAAAGCCCTTACGGCCCGGTAAGTGCGCTAGGCGGATATCCTATCTTAGTTTAACTTCCTAATTATATATAATCCTGGCGCTACTAACCGTGCAGACGCTCTTATAAGGCGTAAATAGGACCTAAATAACTAGATGGCTGTAAAGATCTTATTATAGACCTAGACATTACTATAACTAGAGTACCTTAACCCTTAGATACGGGAAGAACTAAGTACTAAATCTTTAAGCGCTAAGATATGTCCTATTAACCCTATAGAATTCAACCTTATTAATAAACTACTATAAGCAAACTATACGGACCCTTCTCTATAGAAGTACCGCAAAAAGGCAAAGGATATTACTAGCCTATAGTCCCTTAAAAATGGACTACTTAAGCACTGGGAACGGCTAGTAGTAGTAGAAGAATAGAACTTATAAACCCGGCTTATTACTAAAGTATATACCTAGGTCTCTACGGCCTACCCCAGAAAAAATAAGACCTATAAGATTATTGGTAACTATTACCACTAGCCCGGAATAGTTATAGATATTAACCGTTATATATAGAACTATAATAACTACTATAGGTCTATAATCCCATAAGATAAAACCCTAAAACTATTAAAGCCACTCCTAATACTAGAGCGCCCTTAGTAGTATATCTCTATGGACTTTTACGAACTACTAGTGGACCGTAACGATTACGATATAGTTATAATCTTAGTTAACCGTTTTAGCAAACGCCCTTTCTTAATCCCCTATTATAAGAATATTAATGCTAAAGAGGCGGCCTAACTATATATCTACTATATCTACCGAATTTACGGACTATTAGACACTATTATATTAGACCGCGAACCGTAGTTTATATCGGCTTTTTAGAACAAGTTTACCCGGATCCTAAAGATTAGGCTAAAGCTTTTTATAGTATACTACCCCTAGACAGATAGCTAGACGGAGATTGTAAATTAATACTTAGACTAGAGACTTCGGCCCTTTATTAACTACTTCTAGAATAACTAAGGTAAACTACTACCCCTTATAGACTATGCCTAGGCAACCCTACCCTATAACTCTATAGGGTTTGTACCTATCTAACTAGAAATGGGGTATTTACCCTAAATAAGCTTTAACTGGGATAGGCCAGAAGGACTATAGACCGTGCGTAAGAAACTATTTTATAAAGAAGCCTAGCAGTACGCTAAGCGCTTAAAAGAAGCCTAAACGGTAGCCTATACAAACTTAAAAAAGGCCTAGAAATTAATATAATAGTAGGTAAATAAGTATAGGCGAGAGCCTGACTTTACTGTGGGTAATATGGTTTAGGTTATAATAAAGAACTAGAAGATAAAATGGCCTAGCCGTAAGCTAAACTATTAGATAGTAAGGCTATATACAGTCCTTAAGAAAATAGGCAACTTGTATAAAGTAAAGCTCCCAGATTTAATTAAGGTTTACCCTATTTTCTCGCAGGATAAGCTATAAAAGGCCGCGAATAACCTATTGCCTAGATAAAAGAATAAACCTCCCCTACTAATTTAAGTCAGTGGCAATAATAAATAGGAAATTAAAGAAATACTAGCCTATAAACTAGTACGGAAAACGTTAAAGTACTGCGTTAGTTGGAAAGGCTATAACCCAGATCCTATTTGGTACCCTATATAGAACTTTATTAGTAGTCTCTATAAGCTTTAAGAATTTTATAGCTGTTACCCTAGTGAACTAGGACCCCTAAAGTACCTAGATAAGTAGATAAAGTGCTAGTATAGCGAAGATAATAGGCTACCGGAAGAATATAAAGATAAGAACGCCCTATGGATATAATACGGATATATAAAGCCTGAGGGCAGGCTTTTGCAGAAGGGGGGGGTAATGTTACGGCACTGGCAGAAAACGGCAGAACTTAGTAGCAGAACTTGGCAGAACTTTGCGGTTACGTGACTAGAGGACCATATAAAAAAAACCCTACTTCGACTAGCGTTGCTCTTCTTCTCCTTTCCTTTCTCTAGCTTTAGATTCTCGTTTATAGACAATCCAATTGTATAGGCTTGCACGTCCCTCATACCGTGCTTATGCCTCGATTGACTGAGTCGCTAACAGTCATTATTTAACCTAATTGCGTCCTTAATATCCTTTGGTCTGTATCTTTTCCGCATCTTATTACTAACTAACTCCTTTAGCTTCTTATTACGCTTAAATTTATTAGCCTCTTTTATTATTTCCGCGTATTTAATACAGTCCCTATAGGGGACGATTTTAACACGGTCGAGTATTACGCAATTAGGTTAATAAAGCTTAATAACTTAAATCCTTTTGCCGCACTCCTTTGCAATAGTAATAGACCTATTCCGGATATTATTTCCTTTGCTTTTAGCCTACAGGTGCCAGCGTTAATAGTAGTAAAGGTCCTTACGCGATAAAGTCTCCTTATTAAAGTCGCCTTTCTCTTAACGTGACTAGAAGTTTATAACGTACGGCTAGCAATCTTTAAAGTCCTCCCACGACATTTTAATCTCCTCTTTTATCGCCTAAAGGGTCTAACACTATTTCTTAATATTAGGGGGGTTATGGAGGAGTAGGTAGGCGGCAGTTAAGGCAGGAAGATCGGTAGGAAGATTAGCAGGAAGTTTCTTTGGCTTGCGTGTGCGGACGAAAGGCATGTTAATTAAGCTGAAAACACTAAGATTTTAATTAGTATAGACGCTTAGCAGAGGACATTGGCTTCAAAAGTAATGGCGATGATGAGGTATGCATGGGGGCGGTGGAGGATAGTAAGGAAGGCGTGTTCCCTGTCGCGTACATAGTAAATTTATATGTAAACACCGGGGAACGGCGTTTCGACGGCACCGACGCTGGCCGACGCTGGCCCGCGCTGGCCCGCGCGTGCGTTGCCAAGCTCTGCACTTTAGACAATCCCGGGATCTGCATGCCAAGGATTCTAATTCGTTTTGACAACAACAAATCTTTTGCAAGCGACAGTACCGAAAACCGGGGATCGCCGGTGATAATTTCGCCATCACGAATGACAGAGAGTGCAAACACGAAGCATACGAGAATAGAATTAGCGAGGGAAACGATCTACGTCGTACAAGGTGGATTTTGGTTTTCATATTAGGCCCACTGCTGCATATAGCGGGGTTGCTGATGCCCGAGGGTCTTACCTTGATCCTCCGGACCCGCGGCTTGGAATCCATTGAGTGGTGCTGAAGCTTTCCTGGCCTAGACTTCGGCTCGTATCACGGAGAGCAATGGATATTAGTATAGTATGTCTACCGCAGACGTGTTACTGTGATACATACATTCTAGATTGGTAACGCGCCTGCGGAGGTAAAAATCATGGCCCCGAGGATAGCCTTTAAGATACAGCCTAAGCATTACCAAACAACTTTCTTAATCTTATCCTCTTGGCTGGACGTCTCGTTAGTCCATGATTGAAATCTTGATTATTGAGCCATATCTCGAATTTCTGCCAAGCCGATAACATCAAGATGTTGATGGCAACACAGTCTCCGGCTGCGGTGGTAGCCGTCACCGCAGTCATGCTTGGTCTGGATATATTCGTTGTAGGACTAAGAGCTCTGGGGAGACGACGGAGACAGCAGTCGTTACAAGCGGACGATTGGTTTTGTATTGTTGCTTTGGTAAGTCTAATCCTATTTCTCATGATCCAAAACTAATAATTATTACCAGGTGCTCGCATGTGGTCTCGCAACCATATTGTTCATCGGTATGTACGATTCCAATCAATTTTCATATTTGATGTTGACAATTTGCAGGCGTTGCACAACACGCACTTGCCTACCCGACTCCAGTCAGCCCGGCCCTACAGTCTCGATGTCGATCGGTAGTCTGTGCACCGATTGTAAGAAAAGAATGATGACTCTGTCTATTGAATGTGGCTCTAATAGCCTCTATATATACATAAGAAAGGTGTAGGAAATGAGAACGAGAAGGGGGTAGGGGGTGGCAATGGAAACAAGGGGTAGGTGACCGAGTCAATGACCGAGTCAATGACTGAGTCAATGACTGAGTCAATGGGAGGTAGCTGAGTCGGTGATAAGATAACCTGATTCAGGTCGACACTCGAACTGACATCACATCCTCAAATGATAAGATCACTATTGTGGCCAGGGTAGGTTTTCAAGCGACTCGAAATTTTCATATACCTTACTGAGTTTTCAATAGCTTCAATACATCTTTCTAGTCTTATCTGTTCCCACTTTAGGCGCCATCAAACTCAGCGTCCTCTGCTTTTACCGGAAGATCTTCGTCGTCGATAAGCGCAACCTTAGAGATAAGCGAAACATGCTCTATGTTGGAATGATGGCCATCGTTAGTCTTTGAACTGTTGCCTTCTGTTTGGCCTTCATGTTTGCTTGCAAAGGTCATTTCTCTGCTTGGTGGACATCGGCAATCAGTCTCATTACGAAATGTGTGGATACGTTAGAGCTGTTTTTCAGTTTTGCCGTCTCAGATTTCATTTCTGATGTTATCATCTTGGTTCTCCCGATACCCCTGGTGAGTAAAAAGTACGGTGTCCAGGAAATGTGCCTTACTGATAAATTCATTCAGATTTGGAAGCTCCAATTGCCTTTTGATCGTAAACTTGGAGTCCTTCTGGTTTTCCTGCTTGGAACTTTGTGAGTATCGTAGACTCAACCTAGACTGTATCCAGCACTAATAACTTCAGGGCAACTATTGCATCTCTAATACGAATGATTTGGGTAGCTTGGGCACGCCAGGTTGGATTTGATCCATCACTCGACGAGGACTGTGAGTCATTACTTTCCATAATTTTCAAACTAGACTGACGTATTCAGTGCTAATCACAACTTCGCTTTTCTGGAACATGCTTGAAGTATCCATCGGTATCATCGCATCATGTCTGCCAACCCTCCGCGGCATATTCCACATCCGCTCCGTCGACTCGATTATGCAAAGTCTTCGCTCCAGACTATCTCTCCCCTGTACAAGGAGCCCCACCCGAAGAGCCAGTGAAGATAGCGAAGAAATCACAGCCATGAAAGCGGATAAGAATGGCATGAGTTTTATCACAGTACCAGAGGGAAATTCGTTTCGAGAAAGTAGTCTTTCGAAAGGATCAAAAGGGACTAGTGGGGCCATAAGAGATGCGAAAATTATTGTGTAGCTTGCGTCCTTTCGTCATGTCCCACACCAGTGATCTTTTTGGACTGGACTGGAGTGGATTTGAGCTCAAATCCACTCCAGTCCAAATTACTTATAGTTTAGCTCGTTCCTAAACAGGGCTAGCACTTGCCTATTAAGGCTAGCAGTCCACTCCACTCCACTCCACTCCAACTTTAGTCCAGTCCAAAAAGATCACTGTCCCACACAGTCCCGGAAGACGATAGCTCTAGCTGTGCTATCTCTGCAACCCAAATACCCTTCAAAGGAGCCAGAATTGCTTAAAAACTTGTAAATAGACTTGATTGCGTGTTATAACTTCAACTATAAATAGATCTTCAAAACTCCCGCATTTTTGACTCCCAAGTTTTGACCGTCGCACAGGGTGGTTTTGGATAATGCGAATAAGCGAGCATAAAATATCCTTTATCCAATAGAATATGCATAAATATCGCAATCGATAAGGATAAAAGTGCCCTGTGCGGAGCTTCCCTACCCCAACCAGGCAGAATTTGGTAGATATTGCGGATATTATAGATATTATGGATATTGCAGATATTGCGGATATTGCGGATATTGTAGATATTACGGATATTGCAGATATTACGGATATTGCAGATATTGTAGATATTATAGATATTGCGGATATTACGAATATTATAGATATCGCGGATATTATAGACCTTTTCCCCCCTAACTATATAATAGCTAAATACTTAAAGAAAAATTACTTATTTCTTTTATAGTTCTTCTCTGATGCTAATTCTTTAAACACTTTGTTTTCTTAAGAGTTTCAGGATCTATCTACATTCTCTCCCATAATACTATACGACGTCCTCCTAAAAAGACTCTTTCTGGCTCATCGCTTATTGCTAAAATTAAGAGAATTTCGATTGCTATAAGCGAGAGCTATGGCTAGCGCTTTTATTACTGTTCTTAAGACCACCACTAAAGTGCAGTTGTTAAGATCTTATACGGCGTCTTAAAGATAAAGTCCTTATACTCGTCCTAACTTTTTGGTTAAAATATTATGCTATTAAAATCCTCGGTAATCTTATTAAACTTATTAAGGTCTTAAGCTAGAGCTAGCTTTTCGTATAACAATATACTTCTAAACGTAAAACTCCTATTCCGATATCTTTCCTAAAGCTCTTTAACGCTGTTAAGTATAGGCTTACGCTATTCCTTCTTCTAAACCTACTTAATATATCTTATATAACGGGCTAAATAAAAAATAAGTGTAGCGGCGTAAAGGGGCGAGTTATCTGTTTTATAGTAATACCTATTAAAGGTATTCTAAGTATTTCTAATGCGTTTAGAGAACTCCTTATTAGATATATACTCCTTCTATTATATAATATTAGCTAAATTAGGAAATAGAGAGGGGAGATAAACTAACTTAGGATTTATTAAGGTGCTTAATTATAATATCTATTATAAAGAGTATATTCTTAAGCGTTACTTTATATCCCTAATATTTTAGGGTTACCTAGTAGAATATCTAAAGAAAACTTTTTATTATATAAAGCGCCTCCCAGTCCTTTAGACTAAGATAGTCCTTTTTAAGCGTATTAAGGTTACGCTTAGTATACGTATTAAAGGCAGACTCTTTCTAAATTGCTACATTAAGTATAAAATACCAGCTATTCTATTTTATACGATTATTAAGCAGAATTCTTCTCCCTATAAGACCTTTAAACTCCCTTATACAACTAGCTAAGCTACGGGTATATACGGTAATATTATAAAGCTTTTTAAGTATACTAAGTTTCCAAAATATATTACTCTTCTCTTTCTCCTCTTTTAGATCTAACTCTTTTCCTTTTTTGTATAACTTAATATTATTAAGGCTAATTAAGCTTTTAAAGAGGAAAGCCTATACGGTAAGGTTAAGAATATAGCCCTAATAGCGGATCCGTTAGTAGACAGGATTCCATTTAATTTCTTCTTTCTAGAAAAGCTAGTCGCTTATTATACAATAAAGCTTATTATTTATAGTATAGTTATTAGATATAACGGCGCCTAGCTTTTACATAATTCCGTAGTCCTTAAGCACTAAAAGGAGAGTATTCTATTACTTATCCCTATTATAAGAGGCTACCGTATAAAGGCTAAGAAGGGCGTTTATAAGCTTTTTCTAGCTATTAATAAAATGGCCGTAAATCGCGAGGAGAAGGTAATTATTTAGAGAGGTCTAGATATTAACGGAGAGATAAATACTTATTAGTGTAGACTGCAGCCTCTTTTATATAATATCCTTTTGTGATAGCTATAAGTTATAGATCTTTTTACTAACTGCTAAATGGGCTATAGTTATATAGCCGTCTACTTTAGGATTAATTAACTATAGAAGAATATGGAACTTTGGCTACTTAACTATCTAAAATAGTAAGTTTTATACAATAATTAATGTAATAAGGGCCTTATTAATAACTTCCTTATTTAGGACCGCTTGGAGTACTTCTAAATCTAGCTCTTCTATCTCATTTTAAGATAACACTTTAAGGTAAAGGTCTTTTAATTAATTCTATATTGCTTCTTTTATATAACTAGTTTTAGGCTTAACTGTAATACCATACTTTAACGCCAAGTGGTTTCGGAAGTTGGAAGTTAACTATATAGCGTATAACTCCATACAGTGTTTATAATAGAATAAAAGATAGGCTTTTTTATTTTATACGGGCTCATTACTGCCTAGTAGACGGGTATGCTCCTATATTAAAAGAGCTAAGCGACCTCTTATATTTTTTAATTTAGAGGTATTAATAGAGTTAAGAGCTTCTAATTCCACTTCTAAAGCCATATTTATACGATAATAAAGAAGAAGAAGGCGACTAAAAATTTATTTAGGGTATGCCAAGACTTATCGCGATAAGATTTATCCAAAACCACCCTGCCGTCGCAAAGCATTGATTAAGCAAGAATGGGTTATCTGTAGGTTCAACATCGTAATCAGTGCTGCCAACAGTCAAATATCCGGACTGATTGCCAGGATATTTGATTGACTGACGCACGGGCCGTATTTGATTGAAGCTAGCCTGATTGACGGCC
>Ga0307515_10016407_pt1 | contig 13557 bp, 3 predicted proteins | sample 17_EM_MG_FD_194513 | JGI IMG/M metagenome (GOLD analysis project Ga0307515, IMG submission 194513) | Populus trichocarpa ectomycorrhiza microbial communities from riparian zone in the Pacific Northwest, United States - 17_EM | ecosystem: Host-associated > Plants > Roots > Unclassified | place...
AGGCTTATACGGCATAGTGATCGACGACTTCCTCCTTCGCTCACACTCTTGGTTTCATGGTCGAAGAACGCCGATCTGGGCAACACCATCAAGTCGAAACATGTCCAAGATACTCCCACAATAGAGCTCTATGACGAAACCACTTCCAGCTTGCATAGTGACTGCTGCAAATCGAATATGACATACGTCGTAACCCTTACCGATCCGGAGGCGCCTTCACGCGACAACCCCGAATGGTCTGAGATCTGCCATTGGATTGCAGCCGGAGTACCATTATCTAGCGACAGCATCTCTATATTGTCCATTTTCGAGGTTTCCCGAAGGCGATGAAAAGCTATGAGGAGATCATGGAGTATCCCTTAACCCATCAATTCGCGTCCTGTAGCTATCGATAAGGATTAGCCAATCAGAGCACGTTAGCGGCGAGACACGGAATGGTAGCGACGAGGTGGGAACTGATGATTTAGCAGGTAAAGACGGTCAAGTTCTCCAAATTGCTGTCACTACCGGAACTTCTAGAGCTCTAATTATGATAGACCTAGTCTAATGTAAGCCTCAATCCAGGTCCAATCCGAAGGAGTCTAGTCCAATAATATTACTGAACTAGAGTGCCTGTTAAACGGAGCAGTTAAGAAGTAGAACTCTGTCGAATTAATGTAGGCTGTTGAGCCTTAATATATATAGTTAAGTCAAATGGCCAAGACACCCCTGGTCTATACCCTCAAAGGAAACAGGACGACGATCGCAATTAGCGCGTCGTCCGACAGTGCCGGTAAATACGCTAATATTGTTGCCCGTGTAGCTTCCGCTAAATTCTCTGTACCGTAGATGGTATGAAGCATCAATGAGTCATGCTCACATCAATATTAGCTTAATGGGTTGCCGCCACCGAAATCTGTGATAGCATTCGTGATGAAAGAAGTGGAAAACGACGAGGCCAACGATTTTATGGTAGAAGGCCCTTGCGGGGCTACTGCTTGCGCGTTTTTCTCCGGTTGGTCCGGAGATGGTGTATTGCCACTTTCTGAATTGCTGACGGCTTCGGTGACGGTGGAAGCAGCAACTGATGTGGCCCACGACTTCAAGGTGGAGGGCTCACTATTTAAACCTTGCAGGGCTGCAGTCGGAACACTGTTTTTTAGTTGGTCCACAAGTGACGTGTTGCCACTTTCTAAATTACTAACAGCCTCGGTGATGGTGGAAGCAGTAACTGACGCGGCAAACGATTTCTGGGAGGGCTCGCTGTGTGAATCTTCCGCGGCAGAATCTGGAACAACATTGATGGTAGCCGTCGGAGGAGAGGCAGGAGGCGTAGGATAGTTATTTGGTGGAATGATTCCTGCGGCGTTGGGAACCGAGTAGTTCCCATAGGCAGGAAAAGTAGTGCCTTGCATAGGCCAAAGTTGTGGATAGACTGCTTGCTGTTGGGGCGACTGTGGTGTCTGTTGAATTGGCAAATATGCGACACCGGTTGGTATCCTTTGTGGGGCTTGCATGTAAAACTGTTGATACGCGGGGTACTGGGGTTGTAGTGTCGCAGGGCTGGAATAATATTGTCGTGGCATCTGCGGGCGTAGGGATGTCCCTGCACTTGGCAATACAATACCACTCTCCATAGCAACTTGAGGACCGAACTGCGGCATTACCATCAGTGGTCGTGTTAGAGCAATTTGCTGCTGAGACCCGGTAGCAGATGACGCAAGAATGAACTGCTGTTGGGCCGCTAGTTGTTGGTTTATCAAGCTTTGTGATATTGCAAACTGCTGTTGATTTTGAGCAATGGACTGCTGAGACGCCTGTGAGTCTTTTTGAGGTTGATTATTTTCTTGAGTCACCCCTTGCTTCTGATTAGCTTTCTCTGGCAGACTTTGGGTCTTCTTGAGGCTGCCTGTTATCATGCCGATCCCTTCAGAAGCCGCGGACGACGTCCCAGGTACCCCTACAGCTAGTCCGACTGCCTCTACTACCAAGGCGCCGGCCATTTTGGTGGCAGGACTGTTTAGCACGCCTTTCACTACGTTTCCAGTTTTGGTTGCCATAGGACCGGTTAAGGCACCCTTCATTGCGTTTCCAGTTTTGGTTGTTGTCGACTTCACCATAATAGCAGTCTTGTTTGCCGCCGACATAACCACATCTCCGGTCTTACTTGCAGCCAACACAATCGCATCTCCAGTCTTATTTACCGCCGACGCAACCACAGCTCCAGTCTCCTCTGCCGTCGACGTAATCGAAGCACAATCGTCATTTGCCACTGATATAATAGCATCTCCAGCTTCATCCGCCGCCGAAAAAACAGCATCTCCAGTCTTTTCCACTGTTGAAGTAACTGTATCTCCAGTCTTTTCAACCGTTGAAGTAACTATATTTCCAGTCTTTCCAACTGTTGAAGTAACTACATCTCCAGTCTTTTCGACTGTTAAAGTAACTGCATCTTCAGTCTTGTTTATTGCCGACGTAGCAGCATCTCTAGTCTTTTCAACCGTTAACGTAAGCGTCTCTTCAACCTTGTTTGTTACCGACGTAACGGCATCTCCAGTCTTCTCAACCGTTGAAGCAACTGTAGCTTCAGCCTTGTTTGCTGCCGACTTAACGGCATCTCCAGTCTTTTCAATCGTTAATGTAAGCGTCTCTTCAATCTTAATTGCTGCCGACGTAACGGCATCTCCAACCGTTATCGTAAGTGTCTCTTCAACCGTTGAAGCAACTACAGCTTCATCCTTGTTTGCTGCCGACGTGACGACGTCTCCAGTCGTTTTAACCATTGAAGTGACTGCAGATTCAGTCTTGTTCACTACTGATGTGACGGTGTCTCCAGTCTTTTCAACAGTTGAAGTAACAGTAGCTTCAGTTTTATTTACGGCCGACGTGACGGCGTCTCCAGTCTTTTCAACCGTTGAAGTAACTGCAGCCTCAGTCTTATTTACGGCTGACGTGACGGCATCTCCAGTCCTTTTAACTGTTGACGTAAGCGTATCTTCAATCTGGTTTGCTGCCGATGCAACTCCATCTCCAGTCTTATTTACCACCGATATAACGGCAGCTGCATCCTTTTCAACCGTTGACGTAAGCACTTCTTCCGTGTTGTGTGCTGCCGATGTAACCGCATCCCCAGTCTTGTGTGCCATCAATGCAACCGCATCTCCGGCCTTCGTCGCTGTTGATACAACCACATCTCCAGCCTTGCTCGCCGTTGATGCAACTACACCTTTCGCCTTCTTTGTCGACGACAGAACCGCATCTCCAGTCTTGTTTGCTGTCGATTTGACTACAGTGCTGGTCTTGTTCGCTGTCGATTTGACTACAGTACTGGTCTTGCTTGCCGTCGATTTAACTACATTTGTAGTGTTTTTGGCTGTTGACGTCATCATTTTGGAAGCTTTCCTCGTACTCTTCTTCAATCCGGCAAAAACCCCTTTATGTTTGCTACTAGATGGCTGCGCTGATTGCTCAGAAGAGTGCCGCGAAAATTGATCGGTATCTGGATTTGACTGCATTGATGACCGTGTAGGTTCCTGGGAGAGTCGGCCGGCATCCGAATTCGATTGCGTCCGCTGAAGATCGGTGTCCTGCTGGACTACTCCGGTGTTTGCGACGCTCTGTACATGATGAGAGACAGTGTGATTTTCTTGAGAAGTTGGAGAAGCTTGATTCCCTTGAGGATTGGGAGAATAAGGCGGGGGTGGAGAATCGCCTCCAACCCCTGGGGATGCAGCTATGGATGTTGGAGACTGTTGGATAGAGCCAGTGATGGTTTCTTGCTTCTGTCCTGATGGGATAACGCCGGTCTGTAGTTTAGATGTGATCGGTGCTGGAGAGGCTGTAGCAGCGTCGCTGCTGTCACACGGCTTCCCCTGCCCAACTTCGTCGCCAAGTTTGGGAAAGTCCCATCGCTTGACGCCTGTCGCTTCGAATACAAAGAAACATTTCGAGGCTGCATGGTCGTAGTCCATACGCCATCCTGGTGGTAGAAGAGTGGCCATGACTGCGCTGCCTTTGTCAATGAAAACTTGAACGGGCTGGGAGAAGAGGAATGTGTCTTTCTGTAGATTCTTGACTGCTATGGAAATATTACCACCCCACACAGCGATAGGAGCTTCGGCGTTTGCTATCCAAGCGTCTTTCTGCTGGATGCAAGGTGCAGTCAAAGTGTCCAATGATGACAACACCTGCCGTCGTAGTGCTTCTATCCCAGCCTGACAAGTGCGCCGTTCGCATTGCATGTAGGGTGCGCATCGCTAGAGAGACCATCCAGTCCGAAGGGCCTGAAGTCCGACCAAGCTTTCCGTAAACGGCAACTTCACGACCCAAAGTTTCAGCTCTGTCGCCTTGTGAGGCTCCAGCTTGACAAGGAGCCCCCAGTCTTCCCTCCAAGAGCCAAATCATAGGGACCCACGGCCGGCCCGAGCCAGACAACCTTGTCCCTCCTATCCACTAAGCCTTAGGGTATCTGAATACTCCATAGCCTACCGCACCCGTGCGCTGCTGGAGTGGTCACAGTCTTAACGCTCCGAGCGGCCTTATTCACTTGCCCGCGCACCCGACCGCGCCGTCGAGATAGATTGTGGCGCTCGTGTTCGCTAACCCCCCAATACCAGTCGAAGGGGATTCGTCATTGCCGATTTGATGGGAAAAATGTCCGGGGCGTCCGGGGTATTCAATGGCGGCCTTGCCGGTTGTTGCGGGCAACATACCAAATCAGAATGCCCAACTTAAACGGGCTGGCCCAGACCAGCTCACAAATTTGGTTTTGGGGCATCACGAGGCTCGGAACTGCAGAGTGTTGGCTGCTGTTTGCGAGTCGCTGGAGCGAATCGTGGACCCACCTGATCGTCGGGCCATTCGTGATTGGCGTCTAACGACACCCATGAGATAAGGACATTACCCATGAAGCGGACTGGAAACAATAATTAACCAATAGTAATGAAATTTTTTTAAAAAGAAGAATGTTCAAATTCTCAAGGTAGGAGATGGTTTTAGTTTCTTGGTATAGAAAGCCCCGCTGATCGCTCGATTAGTCGGGAAGTCGCGAGTTCAGCCAGCCACCTGTCATACAGCGCCACCAAAGCTGTAGATATACTCGTATCGGGGACCGCCCACTAATTAAGCCACTAAGCGGCGCCAACTATAGAGCTATTAGGGCCCTAAGTATATAAAAAAGTCCTCCCTACTTAATCTTTAATTACGGCAGCGCGTATACTATTATATCTACTATATAAAATTATTATTATTATTATTATTAAATTATATACTAATATATTGTATATTCTTATCCTTACGCGTACCGCTAGGCCTAAAAAATACCTAAAGTATATAGTTTAAAATAAAAGAAGTTTAAAATAAAAATATATATAATTGTAACGTGTCCTGCACCACGTCGCCATACGGCCAAAAATATAGAGAGTGATCGCGAATCTATCGCGACTCTTGCGGGACCCAATATGTATACTCTTACAATAATATTATCTCCTCTCTTCCTTTTTTCCCTTCTAAACGTATTATACTCTATAGCTAACGCGTTATCTAGCTCTAAGCCTTTTATAGGCAAAAGTAATACTATAGTAATAATACTATTATAAAGGATAAGCTACTTCTCTGCCTTATTAAAAAGGTTATAGGCCGGCTTTTAAAAGGGAAAGGCTATAATGCTAATAATGGTATACTCTAAAAGAAGATATAGCTTTTATAGTAGTTAGTTTATAACTATATTATTAGTGGTACACTATACTTCCCTTGTATACTTACTCTTATTTAACTTTTAAAATATTAAGTAATAAAGTAGCGCTAGCCTCTTACTCGCTTAAAATACTTTAGTTATTCTCCCTTTTATCTTGCGAAGCGATAGATATTATATCTAATAGAGTCTTAATCCCTACTACTAATCTTTAGTTAGTAGCTATCTTAGTCTTTACCTCTATTGGCTAATATTTAAAGTTAATAGCTTCCTAGTATGACGGCGCTGGAGCGCGTTACCTAGTTAGGGGGTCGCTTAAGACTTGGCATGTGTATATAGACGTAGCCTTACTACCTTCTCTTGTTCCTTAGCTTAATATCTTTGTAATACAGCATTTGTTTAAGCCTCCGTTAAGGCATTTATATAATGGCTTAAGCCGTTACATCTAGTAAGCTCTTTTTATTGCCTTGTCGTTAATATATTCTATAAAGTCCCCTACTAGAATCTATTTTAATACCCTACTAACTATATATAGCTATAGAGTCTTGGTTTAACTTATAGAGTCTATCCTATCCTTCCTATCTATTAGTACCTCTAATTATCTTTATACTTAGTTCTTATAGCCAATTGCTTATACTATACTTAGCCTCGTTATAAATTTAGTATATATTATTATAATAAAAGGCAAAGTATTTAATTAAATACTCCCTTATATATTTTAGTATATTTACGTCCTCTAGTGCACTAGTACTCTATCTATTTCTATAATCTCTAGCGTAATATCTTACTAACTATCTACCGTAACTATAATAGTGATTATAAAATAGACCTATTAATAGGCCGGGTATATAGATAAATTAATTAATAGGATTAACTAATAGGGTATATATCTAATAGATTAACTCTAATTATACTATAAAAATTACTATAAAGAGAGAACTATCTACGGTGGGAACTATGTGTCCTTAAATATAATTCTTAACGCCTAAGGAATCCCTTTAAGTACGTTTACTATATTTAGTACTTTAAGTATATAAATACGTAATTGCCTATATAACTCGCCTAGCGTTCGTCCTATAGTTCTACTAGTTCTACTATCCCTCTTATAGTAATAACTAACTTGTTTAAGTTATCTATTAATAGCTATACTATTAATATTATAAGACCCATAATATTACTAATACTAAACTATAAATATAATTATATTAAGTACCGCCCACTAATTAAGCTACTAAGCAGCACTAACTATAGAGCTATTAGGGCCTTAAGTATATATAAAAAAGTCTTCCCTACCTAATCTTTAATTATAGTAACGTATATACTATTATATCTCTTATATAAGATAGCGCTAACTAACTATATAAAGATTAATAATACTAAATTATACGCTAATATATAGTATACTACTAGGCCTAGAAATATATCTTTATAATATAACCAAAAATAAAAAGGGGGTTAAAAAAAGGATATAATACCTCCTTTCTCTTTCCTTTATTTCTTCTAAAAGTATTAAGCTTTATAGCTAGTATATTGTCTAACTCTAGGCCTTTTATAAGTAGAAGTAGTATTATAATAGTAATACTATTATTTAAAAAAACAAGCCACTTCTCTTTGTTACGGACGCTTTAAGTACAATATTACGACTATTTAGAGAGGAGTTGGAAGAAGCTAGTTAGTTAATTTAGGCATAGTCTAGGATGGAGCTAATAGAGCTATGTAATGAGGAATGGTAACCTAGGTTATATAACGTTGTACATAGTATACGCAGTGTATAAGGGGAACATACGTATAATATATACAACACGTACCTTACGTATAAAGGGGATTTCTTAGGAGTACGGTTGTGTATTTAAAGGACCACAGTCCCTACCTAGATAGTTCTCTCCTTTGTAGTGATTCTTAGAATATAATTAGAGTTAATCTATTAGGCAACTACTCTACCAGTTATTATTACGTTGTTAACTTCTCTTTATATCGCCTATACACCTAGCCTATTAACGAGCCTACTGTAGTACCTGCTACAAGGTTCCGTTATATAATTACTACCTAGTTACGGTATTAAAGACGGAAAGTTAAATAATATGCCACTAAAAGCACCAGCTATAACGCCGTTAATGGTAGCAACTATATTGAGATTAGGTAACGACACTAGTATAGCAGAAGACACTAACTCTTAGTTAGTTACTGTTGGATAGCTATAGAAAATAGTTAATTAATTAACAGACAATAATAAGATACTTAAAGAAAGGATTAGTAGGATTGGAGTAGCTAAGGTTAAGTTACCCTTAATTAAGTGATTTTTAGGAGAAAAGTTAAAGCTTAAGGGATTCCTTATATAAATGCACTTTAAAGTAATGTAAGAAGGAGTTAAACTAGGAATACTTATAGATTAAGTCGCTTACGCAGGATTATTCTTAATAGGAAGGGCACTTAAGTGGTTTAAACCTTACCTTATAGAAATGCAAGAATATGGTATAACGACCACTAATTAGGAGGTTAGGTATATGTTCTTAAGTTAGAATAGGGTTATAAAACAGTTAACGCAAATATTTGGAGACCTAGAGGCAACTATAATAGTAAAAAGAAAGTTTTAAAACCTAGTATAGAGAACTTTAGTAATTAAATACACAATATAGTTTTAAACGTTAGTAACGTAAGTTAAATGGAATAATAAGGCGCTTATAGCACAGTATAAACAGGGACTTAAGGTAAAAGTCTAGGACGTAATTATTCTAATAGAAGATGCGGATATTTTTAGGAATTTAATTAATTAAGTAATTAAGATTAATAATAGGATTTACCAAAGAGAGTAAACCAAGAAGGGTTAGAATAGAGTTTTATAGTTATATAAGGCGTAAAGCACGCAATAATAAAGTTAAAGTTAAAAACTATAGTATGGCGCAGAGCTAATAGACCTAAGTAGTACTAAAGAAAATAAGAAATGGAATAAACGACTATAGAAACCTAGAGGATAAAGATTAAGTAATTAAAGGTTTAAGGAGCAGAGGCTAAACTAGGGATTTCAGTAGTAGAAGACGTTTAGGTAAACTCTATAACAGGAAAAATAGTTTAAAGAAGGAGCTTATATAAATTACGGAAAATAGGGTTATTATATTAAAGACTATAGAAGTAGTTAAAGTTACTATATAATAAAAGGAATAAGACTAGTAAAAGATATATATATATAGAGGGACAATAGTGTACTACGAGGAATAAAAGAATATTTAATTAAAAGTTTTACGTTTTATTATAATAACGCATGCCGAATTTATAAGGACGCTAAGTATAGCGTAAGCTATTAGCTATAAGAGCTACACTTAGCAGAATATAGAGGAACTAATAAACTAGTTTATAAATTGGATATTAAAGATAATAAATTTAATAAGGGCGAAACATTCCGTGATAATAAGGTAATAAAGGTAGCTTACTAAAAGTATATAGACCTTAGAAATGTTATAAAAGAGGTAGAGAATGATTTTACTATAGAATAGGGAACATTAGTAGGGATTAAAACACTACTAGATATAATGTCTATTGCTTTATAAGACGCAAGAGAAGTAGGATAGTAAACCACTTCGGCACTTAATAAAGGTAAAAGGCTAAAGGCTAAAGACTTTTAAGATAAAATATAAGATAACTAAGATTCTTAAGACGAGATAAGGTAAGCTTAAGGACCTATAACGGACGATAACCGATAGAGTAGAGTAATAGCTTAGTTTGGAGATACAGTCAAACCCCCTTATAACGATACGACTTATTTAGCCGACCGTATCGTAATACCAAGAGTATCGTTATATTTAGTATTTGTATATAAAATGCACCAAAAATCAAAATTAGGTAATGATATTATATATCTACACCTGCGAAGTCGCAATTGAGCGATTGGCTACACTAAAATACGTCGTAATTAATTGCTGTTTGGTGTTCTGACTTCGTCGATTTTGGAGTCGTCGCTCGTGCCTCAATAGAGTCGTAATTATGTCTCTATTACAATCTTCCTGCTGTTCCTTATAAAGATAAAGCTTTTGTAAGGCGTCAAGCGCCTTATTAAGCTTGATTTGGGGTTGCTTAACGACTTCCTTATCTGTCTCTGCATCGCGATCGGGCCCTGCGTAGAGCTCTACTATGTGCTTAATAAGATCCTCCGTCGAATCCTCCACTTCCTCACCTAGTAGCTCAATAAAATCCTGAATATTCGTCACGGACGGATTCTTCCTGCTGCTTGCAGCTCTTTTGCCATTGCCTGCAGCTTATCAATAATAGGAGGATCTATATAACCCTGGGGGCGAGGCCGTGGGCCTATACAAGAGCTAAATAGTATAGATTTGATAAAGCAGTTCTTAATTATCTGCGGTGTAACCTCCTACTAAGCTATAATTACCTATTAAATTGCCTATAGGACATATATCTGCTTAATTGGATCTTAGTTTTTAAGTAACTGCTCTACTATAAACCGCATCTAATATCTTTGGTAGAAGAGCTTAAAGTTTACAATTATCCCTTAGTTAAGAGGCTGGTATACAGAGGTGTAATTTAGGGGAAGGAACTCGACGCGCGTATTCTTAATAGAGCCGTTCTCGGAGGTCGTTTAAATAGCTGCTTCGTAAGCGCTAAAGCCGTTAATTAAGAGGAGCACCTTCCTACTAGATATCCTTTTGTTAAACTAGGTAAGCTAATTAAGTATAATAACCGTTGTTATCTAGGCCTTCTTATTATACCTCCAGATAATATCTAATAAGGCTATATTAACTTTATTAGCCGTAAAGCAACGTGGCCGTTATGCTAAGCTAATTATAAGAAGAGGAAGCTTTTTAGAGCTATTTGTATTGTAGTAATTACCTAGAGAGATCTATGCCTTCTGCTTCTTTATTCCTAATTAAGCCTTAGTAGCTAATATAGTATCCAGTATAGCCTTCTAAAATAGCCCTGTCTTATCTATATTAAAAACATCCTTTAATAGATAAGGTGCGACAATTGCTTAAAGCTCTATTATGCAATCCTCTGCTCCCTCTATATTAACTAAGGCAGCCTTACCGTGCTACTTTCTCTTGCGAATATTGTTGCGAGATTTAAAGCCTTCCAACTAGCCAGTAAACTACTTTAGCTCCGCTGTCTTAGCTAATGCAAGTATCCGTTGCTATAACTAAGCAGCAGTAATATATATAAGCTCGCCAGAAATAGGAATGCGAGAGTTTTGTAGGCGTTAGTGCCACTTAAAGAGAGCTTCTTCTAAAAGAGGTTGTTTAGCATCCCTCTTGCGCTCTCGCCTGCCTTACCCGCGTGGCAATTTAGCTATATTAAGGTGCTTAAACTTATTACTGGGTATTTCCGATATTAAGGATTAATTAATTCTGCGACGGAAGAAGTTAGTAGCCTATTAAGCGAGCTGGCTTTGTAACAGGTGGGGGTGACTTTAATAGTAGGCGCGTATTTTTTGGCGTTTAAAGTCGGAAAACCCATAACGGCGTTACCTTTTAGAATTTTAATGTCTTGCTATAGTAAATAAGGTAGAATTAGGTACAGAGAGTAAGATATAAGGGTTATTTTAATAGATTTAAATCGTTGTGTGGTGGTTATTGATGGCTAAATATGCGGTAAGCAAGCGTCAAATCCAACGAATTAAAATCTGCTTATACCGATATTGGTGAGACAACTTAACGATATCACCAAAAGCCAGAATATCGTAATATTACACCAAAAAAGGATTGATTAAGGATATATATCGTAATATAGACAATATCGTTATATACCCTATATCGTTATAAGGGGGTTTAACTGTATATAAATAAGCTTAAAACGAAGTTTCCTAAAGGTATAAGACTCTTAAGACAAGATAAGTAAGATTTAAGACTCTTAAGATAAGATGAGAACACTAAGCAAGCCTAGTTAAACTAAGGCTAGAGTAAAGCTTAAGATAGAAGCAAGCTTAGGATTAAGAATCCTATAGGACTAAGATTTTTAGACATAAATAAGGACTATTAAAGAATACAATACTAAGATTAAGAAGTAAGAAGACTTTAAGGATCTATTTATAAGACGTAAACTAAAAGAAACTATAGAAGAATTTAGGTAAAGAATTATTATATAGTAAGAATAGAAACTAGATAAGAGATTTAGTATATTAGGATGTATAAAGGATAGAGTACTAGTATAAAGAATTACTAATAGGCCTAGGGTAGGCATATTAAGAGCTAAGTAGCTTACTAAACTAAAAAACGAAGAGGATTTAGGGATCCCTACTAGGTTTAAAGAACGATATATAAAGGGCTATTATAACGTAGTAATAAGAAGATACTTCCTTATGGATAAGCCGTATATACTCTAACAGCTATACTAAAAGTGGTATAGACAACGATATAATAATAAGTAGGAAGATTTCTATATATAGTTAGATAAATAAGTTATTTAGGACTACCTAATTATAGAAAAGGCTAGAACTTATATTAAAGGAGCCTTAATTATAACGTTAAAGGATTTAAAAAAATAATTAAAGGACTAGAAAAGTAAGAGACGTATCTTAGTACCTATAAATAAAGTTATAACGTTTAGATTAGTATAATAAAGGTTTAAACTTAAGGATAAAGATAAGTTAAGGGTTAACCTAAAGCACCTAGCATATTATACGCTATTATAGATTATATATATAGATAATATATATAAAATACACAAAAACCTAAAAAAAAAGAATTAAAAATACCTTATAAGGATATATTAGGCGCTAGAAGAGCAATAGTATAGGAATACTAAGTATATACACGGCTGGTATCTAGCAGAAATTTAAGAGGAAGAAGACTTAATACTTTAACTAAGAAGATTCCTTATAGAAGAATGCTTAGATAGATAATAGTAGTAGAAATACCTAGAGAATACGTGTCTATAGTATATTAAAGACAAAAAGCGAACTAGGTATTGGCTAAAAAGTAAGCTAAGTATAATAGGATTAAGCAGCTAATAGTTAGGAAAAGTAGAGGTTTATAGGACTAGAGGGAGCTAGTAGTAGAGCCTTAGACCCTTAAAGGAATTTAAAGATAACACCTAAATTTATAAGTTAAATAGTAGAATTAATAGTTTAAAGTGTTAATAGATAGTAGAGCAACGCGGAACTATATCTTATTAGTAGTAGTTAAAAGGATAGGATTACCTTATAGATAGAAGGAACAACCTTACTTATTAGTTATAATTTTAGGAAATCTAATAGCTTATAGAGGAGGGATTATTAACCTTAAAATAGGACCTATTTAGATAACTATTAAAGGAAGATAAATTAAGATGTCTTTTAATATCCTACTATTAGGATGGGATAAGGCAGTATTAGGTATACCTTAGTTATAGGAATACAATCTAAAGATTAATTAAATTATAGGTTAGGTCGATATTAGGGATACTTAATAATATAAGATATAATAACAGACTAAGATAGTATAGTACTAAGTTAAAGCAATATATAAAGAGACTAAGTAAGGCTTAAGTTATATACCTAAAAGATACTATAAATATAGCAAAAAACTATAGAGCCTAGAAAGTAAAAAGCTAGTAGATTATATAGCATAAGACTATAAAATAGAGTTAGAACTAGGAATAAGTCTAAGGTTCTTTTTAACCTATAAGCTTACTTAAGAGGAGTTAAGAGCACTTAAAGAGTTTATCTAGGAAAACTTATAAAAGGGATATATCAGACTATTATAGTTATTAGTAAGATATCTAGTACTATTTATACTAAAGAAGAATAGAAAACTTAGGTTATGCATTAACTATAGGTAGTTAAATAGCATTACTTAAAAGGATAGGTATCCTTTACCCTTAATTAGCGAAATTTAGGATTAAATAGGTAATATATAAATCTTTATAAAGATAGATCTAAGATAGGCGTACTATTAGATTAGAAT
>Ga0307515_10016409_pt1 | contig 13557 bp, 9 predicted proteins | sample 17_EM_MG_FD_194513 | JGI IMG/M metagenome (GOLD analysis project Ga0307515, IMG submission 194513) | Populus trichocarpa ectomycorrhiza microbial communities from riparian zone in the Pacific Northwest, United States - 17_EM | ecosystem: Host-associated > Plants > Roots > Unclassified | place...
CATATCGAGCGCATCGATCATCAATGCGTTTCGCGACCGTGTGATGTACTTCAACACTTTCTCCGGGAACCCGGTAGCAAGCGCAGCTGCGCTCGCGGTGCTGGACGTGATAGAGGACGAATGCTTGCTGGAGCGGGTACGGGCCGTCGCCCCTGGGGTGACCCAAGGCCTTCAAAGTCTTATGACCGTCCACGAGGGAATTGGGGATGTGCGCGGCCAGGGTTTGTTCTGGGCCGTGGAGCTGGTCAAGGACCGCGCCGCGAGAACACCTGACTCCGCCAGGGCGAAATCTGTCGTGAACCGGATGCGCGAACACGGCGTCCTGATCAGCCGCCTGGGCAGGCATGACAACGTGCTGAAGATTCGACCACCCCTGCCCTTCGATGCATCCCACTCGGCACTCCTGCTGGAAGTGCTTGACCGAAGCCTGACCGAGTCCCGCCATGCGCGAACGTAGCTCAACAGAAGATTCCCCGGCAGCGCTTGACAGGCTTGCCGTGTCTTCACTAAGGCACTGGAACTTGCAGGCCAAGGAGGTCCGACTGATCAAGATGCGCGAGAACGCCGTCTACCGGGTCGTCGATACCTCCGACAGGTCGTTTGCCATGCGCATACATCACGACGGCAATCACAGCGACGACGCCCTTCGCTCCGAGCTGCAGTGGATGGCTGCGCTGCGAGACGACGGATTCGAGGTGCCAAATATTGTGCCGACGATGGGCGGAAGCCTCTTCATTAGATCGCCGATGGAGGGCTCCGACTCGTCGCGCCAGGTAGACCTATTCGAGTGGATAGATGGCCGTCAACTGGGCACTTCGAACAGCGGGCTCGCCGGCGACCTGAGCGACACAGAGTGCACCTACCGCACACTCGGTAGCCTCATGGCAAGGCTGCACAGCCAAGCTGTGGCCTGGACGGTGCCGAGTGGATTCGAGCGTCAGCGTTGGGACATGCGGGGCCTTGTCGGTGAGCAGCCTCTCTGGGGCCGATTCTGGGATCTCGCCGCATTGAGCGCTCGACAGCGCGAGATATTGTTACGGGCGCGCGACCAGGTGCGGCGAGAACTTGAATCGATGACTGGCAGTGCCGACGCTGCGCAATACTTCAGCCTCATACACGCTGATTTCGTTCCAGAGAACTTGTTGATCTCTAGAGAAGGCCAGGTGCGGCTTCTGGACTTCGACGACGCCGGATTTGGCTGGCATATGTTCGACATCGCGACGGCGCTGTACTTCATCCAGCGTGACCCGCAGTTCGCCGCAGCGAAGGCGGGCCTGATCGCGGGCTACCGCAGCCATCGCTCCCTCTCCGATTCGCAGCTCGCCAAGCTACCCGTCTTCATGGCGGCTCGAGGCTTCACCTACCTGGGTTGGGTCCACACGCGTCCAGCATCAAAGGACGGCCAGGAAATCACGCCCTACCTCATTCAGCTCGCGTGCCAACAAGCCGACCGCCTGCTGAAGGAAACTTAGAACAAGGTCAAGCGATTGCCGGCGCTATCGAAATTAATGCGGCTAGCGCCGACGATGCTCCAAATCGGCGCCCACACCACCTGGCCACGAGCAGCCAAATTGATCAAGCCACCTCAGGAAAATTGTTTGCACTCAAAGGCGTTCGAACCACACTGGTAAGACACGTATTGTGCTCGCTGCGTATGCCGCCTATGGCGGACAACACTGGATTCGCGCATCTGACTCGTGTAATTCGTCGGGCTCAATTGAATGTCCGCCACGCATGGCGGATTCAACCGGTCGGCGCAATTCGCTAACCACTGCTCAGGCAGAAGGAGTGTTGCAGATGAAGGGCACGGAGATGCATGGGCACAAGCGATTCGCCATGGCCACCGACATCCAGGTCTACTTCTGCGACCCTCAAAGCCCGCGGCAGCGGGGCAGCAACGAGAACACCAACGGGCTGCTCAGGCAGTACCTGCCAAAGGGCATCGACATCTCGGGCTGCTCACAGCTACAGCTTAGCTCGATCGCCAGACAATTGAATGAGCGGCCGCGCAAGACGCTTGGCTTCCAGACGCCCACTGAACGATTCAGCGAATGTGTTGCGATGACCGGTTGAATCCGCCCCGCGATGCCGACGGCAGGGCGGAGCGCTTCCCGTCGCAAGGACGCTGAAGCACTTTGCCAACACACTGGCCTGCGGTTTGCCATGAGGCGAACGACCGGCTCAACAGACACCTATGAACACCAGACGATTCGTGCGCACGGCGCGCAGGACCTCCCTCGCCCTGGCGGCTACCAGCGCGGTAGCCGTACACGCCGCTTCCGCCGCACCCACCCCGACCGTCCTTGAACCCGTGGTCGTGATGGTCACGCGCAGCGAGGCGGCGCCCTTCGACATCCCCTCCTCCATCAACCGCATCGACGGCGACGCGTTGCGTGCCGGCCGCGCCCAGCTCAACATTTCCGAGGGCCTCGGCGCCGTGCCCGGCCTGCTGGCGCGCGACCGCCAGAACTACGCGCAGGACGTGCAGATCTCCGTGCGCGGTTTCGGCGCGCGGGCCAGCTTCGGCATCCGCGGCGTGCGCGTCTATGTGGACGACATCCCCGCCACGCTGCCCGACGGCCAGGGCCAGATCACCAATGTCGAGATCGGCACGATGGGTCGCATCGAGGTGCTGCGCGGGCCGTTCTCGGCGCTGTACGGCAACTCCTCGGGCGGCGTCATCAGCATCTATTCCGAGAACCCCGCCGGTCCGCCGCGCCTGGACGCCGGCGTGAGCTTCGGCAGCGACGGCCTGCGGCGCGTGGCGGCATCCAGCAGCGGCCGCTCTGGCGCCATCGGCTACACGCTGGGCACCAGCCGCTTCGAGACCGACGGCTACCGCCAGCACAGCCGCACCGAGCGGCGCCTGGGCAATGCGCGGATCAACTTCAAGCTCGGCGCCGACACGCAGCTGACCCTCATTGTCAACAGCGTCGAGCTGCCCGAGGCACAGGACCCGCTGGGCCTGACCCGCGCGCAATGGTTGACAGGACCGCAGGCTGACCCTCGCGGCGTCGACGCTGGCGCGCTGAGCTTCGACACCCGCAAGACCATGAAGCAGGCCCAGGGCGGCCTAGTGCTGGAGCACGGCATCAACGCGGCCAACACGCTGCGCCTCATGGTCTACCAAGGCCACCGCACGACGACGCAGTTCCAGTCCATCCCGGTCGCGACGCAGGGCAGCGCACTGCACCCCGGCGGCGTCATCGACCTGTCCCGCGACTACCAGGGCGCCGACATCCGCTGGCGCTGGAAAGGTGCGCTAGGGGGCGGGACCGCCAGCGTCATCGCGGGGGTTGCGGCCGATGAACTCCGCGAGCGCCGCGTCGGCTACCAGAACTTCATCGGTACGCAGTTGGGGGTACAGGGCGCGCTGCGCCGCGACGAGGGCAACCGCGTCAGCAATGCCGACCCCTATCTGCAGGCGGAATGGCGGCCCGCGCCCGCTTGGCTGCTCAACGCCGGCGTGCGGCGCAGCAAGGTGAACTTCAAATCGGCGGATGCTTACGTCACCCGCACCAACCCCGACGACAGCGGCGCCACCAGCTACTCGGCCACCCTGCCGGTGCTGGGCGTCAGCTATGCCGCGAGCGAGAGGCTGCGCCTCTACGCCACGGCCGGCCGAGGTTTCGAGACACCGACACTCAACGAGCTGGCCTACCGCGCCAGTGGCGCCACTGGCCTGAACTTCGGCCTGAAGGCCTCCCTCAGCCGCAGCGTCGAGGCCGGCGTGAAGGCCCGGCCCTGGGACGGCGCCGAGCTCACGCTGGCACTGTTCCAGACCGGCACGACGGACGAGATCGTCACGCAGACCAACCTGGGCGGGCGCGCCACTTTTCAGAACGCCGGTGCCACGCGCCGCCGCGGCCTGGAGGCCGGCGGCCAGTTGCAGCTCGCTCCCACTCTGCAGGCCCAGTTCGCCGCCACCTGGCTGGACGCGCGCTACCGCGACGGCTTCCTGACCTGTACGGCCACGCCCTGCGCAGCCGCCAACGGCCAGGTCGCCGCCGACAACCGCATCCCCGGCATCGCTCGCACATCGGCCTATGGCGGGCTGACCTGGCAACCGACCGGCGGCTGGCGCACCGGCCTGGAGGCACGCGCGCTCAGCAAGGTCTTCGTCAACGACCTGAACAACGACGCCGCCGCCGGTTACGCCACGCTGGCCGCCCATGTCGGCTACCAACTCAGCCTCGGCGCCTGGGATGTGGGCGCCTTGCTGCGCGTGGACAACCTGACCGCCCGCCGCTACGCCGGCTCCGTCATCGTCAACGACGGCAACGGCCGCTTCTTTGAACCCGCACCGGGCCGCACATGGCTGGCGAGCGCCAATGCGAGTCATCGCTTTTGAGCGCAACTCTGCCGGCCAGTTACCGGGGACTGCGTCTGTTTGAAGCTTTGATTCTGCCACTCAAGGCCACGAGTCCCTGAGCCGCTCATGACCTGCCCGGCTTCTCCGAGACATGATTCCCAGAGAAGATGGCTCCATCCCCCGAGGAGCCCATGAGAAAGAGTCGATTCACGGAAGAGCAGATGGTGGCGATCCTGCGCGAGGCAGACCGCACCACGGTGGCCGAGGCGGGCAAGAAGCACAAGGCCAGTGAGCCCACGATCTACGCGTGGCGCAAGCACGTCGTCCAGTTGGAGGCGGCCGACGTCAAGCGGCTGAAGGCGCTGGAGCTGGAGAGCAGCCGGCTCAAGAAACTTGGCTTCTTAGTCGAGGACGACGTCTACCCGCTGCGCGCTGAAAGAAAATCCAGGCATGTAGCGTCGGATGAAATCCACCTCTATTGCATTGCGCTGTTGCTGCGTATCGGCTTTGGCGAGCGCCGCCTCCATCAACGCTTCATCGCGCCCGAACTCGCGAATCCCTTTGAGATCCGCCCAGACCAGCCAAAACGACTTACCGTCTGGCGAAATCCACTTAGGCGCAATTTGCGGAGCATAAGCACGCGACGCAGGATCGCCCGCTGGCGTCCATTCTGTTTCTTCATGCACCTGCCGCCAGGGCCCCCAAGGCGCCTGCGAAACCCAGAATCCCAGATAACTGGGCTTGCCGAACTCCGTCCCATCGGGCGCGCAACCGATGCCCGCACTCGACATCATGTAGAGACCGAGCGCTTCATTGTAAACAACGCTTGGCAACCATGATTCAACCACGAGGTCGCCGGGAAACAGGTTGATGGAATTAACCCAGCCGCGCGGAAAACGATGCACCGGCTTGCGCGCGGCGATGTCCTTCACCCAACGCGCCGCACCATTGCCCTGCAACCCGCCAAAAAACTCGTAAGCGGTACGATCGGGCACCTTGCTGATGGCCACACGGAACATCACCAGTTCGTTCATCAGCCCGTCTACGTTGCCATTGAGGCCGTAGACATAGACATAGCCGTCACGATTAGCCCGGTATTCCTGACCCATTTGCAGAATTGAGAGAAGCGAGAAGCAGCCATCCTGCTCTTTGAAAAATACGAAACTCTTGCGAGACTGCTCCTTCCAGTTTTCCCACACCACGGGCGTACTGCCGTCCTGATTGTGCCAACTGCGTCCACTGTCATCAGAGTAGATCAACTTGGAGCCGCTCCAGTGGCGCGGTCGATCCTCCGCTTGATCGAGCGTGCTCAGGAATTGATAAATTCGACCCCGTACCGCCAGCAGGCCTTGACCGTAAAAGTGCGGCGCATCGTCAGGCCGAGTTCCTCTGTTGAGGTCCGGGTAGCCTTCGATCTCTCGGAAAATAGAATCATCCGGCGTGCCGTCAATAATCCACAGCCTCGTATTGAAGAACGATTCAGCCGGATTGGCCCAACCTGGGCCGTCATTGGCGACCACGTATTGGTTACCCGACGCGCCCCAGCTCATCTTGTAGCCGTCACCAATGCCACCGAGCCTCAGAATGGCGTCATCGCGCCGCACGATCGCCCGTATGCCGCCAATCCCCGCAGTTGCGCGCAACGTTGTCGCCAGACTGCTTGTCGCCTGGAAAAGAGGCAGTGCGCTACCACCTGCTACCCCGATCTGCTTGAGGACATTTCTCCGGCTCGACATTCACTCTCCTAAATTAGATACCGTCCAACGCAAAAGCAAATCGTGCGCGCACCGAATTGAGTCAGCATTTCGGGTCAGGCCTGATTGCGCCCGCGCCTCCATCTCCACGGCCAGCATCGATTGCTTCATCCCATTATCCGCGTTTCATTTATCGCCTAAGAAGTACTTGGTATGACGGAATAGATCCGCAATACCTTAGCGTGGAACAAGTGCCAACACTCGCAACGGACTACCAGAACCGGCCTGGATCTTCAATGGCGCTGCAATGATCAGAGCGCCGTGTGCGGGCAGCTGATCAAGGTTCTTCAAGCACTGAAGTCCGAAGCGATTAGCACCGTGCATCAGTGCATGGCACGGGTAGGGAACGGGCCATGCATGGGACTGACCAGCATCTGTATTTATCGTTTCGACGCCGAAGCCATGTACGTTGCGCTCGTTGATCAACCATTCGACTGCCTCGGCGCTGGGGCCTGGGGTGTGGGCTCCGTCCTCGCGAAGGTTGACGAACGAAGCCGGGTGCACGATTCGATGTGACCAACCAGTACGAAACAGCAACCAGTTTCCGGACGGGATGAGTCCGAAGCGCGCCTCCCAGGCTTTCAGATAGTCGACCGAGAGAATCCAGTCCTCGTTGGCCGCGACTTCGTCAGTGGCGTCCACGACCGAAGCGGGTGCGATGAACCGCTGCGGGTCGATGCTGTCGACGGTATTGGCCGGGAAGTCTCTGCCAGTGATCCAGTGCGCCGGGGCATCGAAGTGTGTACCCGTATGCTCACCACACGAGAAGTTGTTCCAGTACCAGCCGGGGCCGGCTTCGTCATAGCGAGAGATGCGCGTGGACTTGAAGGCCCAGACCTGTCCAAACTCGGGCGGCAAAACCAGCGCCGGGAAGTCGGACGACAGTGTGTGGGACAGGTCGACAACACCGACCTTGCCGCAAGCGATGTCCTGGAAGACTTGATGGGTTGAGAGTGTCATGGGGCGCAATTGAATTGATCGGAGAAGGAATTTCCCGATGAACGGCGCTGCTCCACCTCGTTTATCTGGCGAGCCCGGGCGAGAGCAGGCTGGAAGGGTTTCGCCGCCGCTATTGATGCTGGCTGGTCGCGTTCGCCCGTCGTGCGTGGTTCTTCCTGGGGCGCCATCTCAGCCCCGGATATCCAGCGCGATGATTGCCGACTTCAGGCGGGTGTGATGACGGATGGCCTCCTCACCCAGTTCGTGTCCGATACCCGACTGCTTGAAGCCACCGAACGGCACTGACCGGTCGAGCACGGCATGCGTATTCACCCAAACCATGCCCGACTCCGATTCGGCAATGAAGCGATGGGCGCGATTCAGGTTGGTCGTCCAGATGCTGCCGCCCAGGCCAAACTGGGTGTCGTTGGCGCGCCGGATGACGTCGTCAAAGTCATCGAAACGCATGATGCCGAGGACCGGGCCAAAGATTTCCTCTTGCACGACTCGCATGTCCTGACGGACGTCGGCGAGCAAGGTAGGCTGGACATAGCAACCTGCGGCGGCCACGGATGCGCCACCGGTCACCACCGTCGCGCCTTGCTCGACCCCACTGCGGATGTACTCCAGCACTCGCTCCTGTTGCTTTGCAGAGACGAGCGGGCCCATCTGCGTTGCGGGTTGCAGCGGCGAACCGAGCTTGATCGAGCGGGCGATGTTCGCCACGCCTTCGACGACTCGGTCATAGACCTTGCTGTGCACATACATCCGGGAGCCGGCGCAGCAGTTCTGTCCATGATTCGAGAAGATCCCCGTGGCAAGCCCGGGAATCGCAAGATCGAGATCGGCGTCGTCCATGACGACCATTGCCGACTTCCCGCCGAGCTCCAGCGTGACATGCTTCATGCGGGCGGCAGCAAGGGTGCCGATCTGTCGCCCAGTCTCGGTCGAACCGGTGAAGCCGATCTTGTCCACGCCGGGATGCTTGACGAGCGCAGCACCCGCGGTGGGGCCGAAGCCGGTCACGATGTTCAGCACACCCGCCGGAATGCCAGCCTCCTGCGCGAGCTCACCCAGCCTGAGCGCCGTCAAGGGTGTCTGCTCGGCAGGCTTGAGAACCATCGTGCAGCCCGTAGCCAGAACGGGAGCCAACTTCCAGACAGCTTGACCGAGCGGCACGTTCCAAGGGGTAATCGCGGCCACAACACCGATGGGCTCGCGCAGACTCATCGCCGTGAATCGGCTTCGGTCGGTTCTGGGCAGAGACGGCTCGATGGTCTGGCCGTGGATCTTGCTCGCCCAACCCGCCATGTACCGCAGGTAGTCCACCGACAGTTCCACGTCGAGAAACCGTGTGGATTGAAGGACTCGCCCGCCGTTGACGCTCTCCACCTCAGACAACAGCAGGCCATCGCGTTCCAGCAGGTCTGCCAGGCGCAGCAGAGCGCGTTCGCGCTGAACCGGGCCCCACTTTGACCACGGACCATTGCGCAACGCGTCGCGCGCGGCATTGACCGCGCGATCAACGTCCGCGGCGTCGCCTTCCGGCACGCAAGCCAGTACGCGCCCGGTCGTGGGGTCGACAACGTCGAACGTCTTGCCGCTCGCCGCATACACCCACTCGCCACCAATCAACATGCGGTGCTTGCGCGCCAGATAGGCTCGACTCGCTTCGCTGATCAGGCTCAAGTCGTTTTCGAAAGTCAAGTCGTTTTCGAAAGTATTGGCTGCCATGTCTCTGAAATCTTTAAAAGGGAGTACCGCAACAGCGGCCCACGATGCCCGCGCCAAGCGACCGCTCGGCGCGCTTGCCATGCTTCGGCGGCGCGGCATCTCTGGTGAAACGCCTGACGGTGCTAGCGTTTAGGAATTGATTGGTGACCACATGTGCGCAGGATCGGACTAGGAAAACTGTTCCAACGCGCAGGACTTCATCTGCGCGAGTCAGCAGGAAGCTTTTGCAGTTGCGGCGGCGTCGTCGACGCCCGGACTTCTCATGCCGTAGCACCCCACGAACGCACGTCGTATGCGGGCTGCGAGCATGGATGGATCTAGCGAGAGGCTCTCCGCAAGGCTCATTCTTTGGCTCCGCCAATTGAGGTGCCAGTTGTTCTGCCATATCCTGCAGACTAACAAGCAGCCCGCCGTTGGCGGTATTGCCATTCCTTCCGGAAAATTTACATTTCCGGCCAGGATTGTTTTGGGGGCACTTTGCGTCACCTCATTTTTTGAAGGCGACTCGGCCGTGCGTGGCAGACCGCTGGCCTACCGACGACGATGGCGGGAGCTGTAGCCTTCGAGGGCGCGCCCGTGTGCGCCGGAGTTGCACCGCAAACCGTCAGTGCGCGCAACGGGATGCTATGCGAGACTTGTTGAGCAGGCCCGGCGCTCGATCAAAGGGAGCGGCGACATCAAGTTGCGAGGCAAGACCGTGCAGGTGGGCGCGGCATGGCAGCTGCCCGTCTTAGCTTCCGCCGACCACCGACCTGCAAGTGCGAGCACAGCGGGGGACGACTTGCGCAACCACCCCCCAGGCAGTCGCGGCCCAAAATGCAAAGTTTAGGGAAGGAAGGGCAATAGCGTCATTTTGGGCTACTCGCTATCCTGCAAGCACTCAATGAGATGTCACGCGCGGCAAACCAGCAACAGAATCGGCCGGCAGATCGCATACTGAGGCAGATTGTCAATTCGGTATTTCACGCTTAATCGGAATTTCAAAATGATTTTGAAGAGAACACTGGCGATGGCCTTGGCGTCTGGCGCGATTGCCGTTGTGATGCCAGCGGTAGCCCATCATTCCTTTGCCATGTTCGACAAAGAGAAATTACTGGAGTTGAACGATGCGACCGTCAGCAAGTTCTCGTGGACCAACCCACACTCCTCCCTGGTGCTGACTGTGAACGGCGTCGACTATATTTTGGAATGCAATAGCACCAATATGATGAGCCGCGCCGGATGGAAGGTCAATACGCTCAAGGCCGGCGACAAGGTGAAGGCCACATACCACCCCCTGCGCAACGGAAATAACGGCGGGATGCTGAAAACTGTGACGCTGCCTAACGGTCAAACGCTCAGTCCTTGGTAACCAGCACAAGCGCTGCGTGACCGCATCAGCTGCAGTAGGAGATAGATTGAAGTTCATGAAATTCACCGTGTTGGCGGCTTTGGCCGCCGCGATTCAGCTGAGCCTCTCGTCGATGGCGCAAGCCGCGATGCCGGAGGCTGGCTCAGCCAAGGTCGCTTCGCCCGCTGTGCAGGCCTCAACAGACAAGCAGCAGGCGGCGCGTCCGGCAAAAAAAATTCCCAACATCTCTGGTGTCTGGGAAATCTACCCGGACCCTTTCGGCGGCGAGGAGAACACTTTCGTCGAACTGGAGCCCCCAGAAGGCGGACCGAAGCTCCGCGAGCCCTACGCCAGCCAATGGAAGGCACGGCGTGCTGATCGAAATGCCAAGCTGGAAGCTGGTACACCGCTGGCCGACCCGTCCACGCTCTGCTTACCTGAAGGCATGCCAGGGGTGATGGGCGCAATCTTCGCGTTGCAAATCCTGCAGACGCCCGGGCAGGTCACCGTGCTGGCGGAGTTCCTGAGTCAAGTCCGCCGCATCAAATTCAACAAGAAGATGCCCCCGGTGGAAGAGGTCACGCCCTCGTTCTTCGGCTACTCCGTCGGCCGTTGGGAAGGCAGCACGCTGGTCGTCACCACGCTGGGCGTGCGCGAAGACACGCAGTTCTTCGAGATTCCGCACACCAACGAGATGAAGATCACCGAGCGGATTCGTATCACCAAGCCCGGTTATCTCGAAAACAAAATTGTCATTGAAGACCCCAAGGTGCTGCTGGAGCCGTATCGCTTCACGTTTGGCTACAAGCGGAACGACCAATACGAAATGACTGAGTATCTGTGCGAGAAGGAAGACCCGCTGCTTAAGCTCAATCCAGACGGTACCGTGCAAATGAAAGCCGGCAGCGACAAACCACGGGACGATGCAGGCACCAAGACCGAAAACAAGGAGCCGCGTTCGTCGCATTGATTGCCAGCTGCGCCTCAGGGCGTAGAGCTGTAGGCGCCGGGCAGCCATCGCCAGCGCCTCTTGCCTCGAACACATGATGAAGATGTGCACCTGACTCGCCGTCAGCGCGAGCAGGGGCGAAGCTGCTGCATTGGCATGGCCTGTGTGCCATTGCTGGTGTGCGGCACGGTGTGCGTCACCGAATCCCCAGCCTTTAGAGGATCAAAAGTATGGCTTCTTTCCCACTTTCCCCAGATGCCTCGGGACGACACATCATCATCCTGTTGCGCCAGCGAATTGCCCTGGCGCCGCGCGCGCGACTGTTGAGTTTCGGTGAGCGCAACCTCTCGGCCGAGGACTTGCTTGCCGCAGGCCAGGTGTTCGCCAAAGCGTTTGGCGGCGCAGGATTGCAAGCCGGTGAACGGGTCGCCATCCAATGCGCGAACCGACCCGAGTTCATTGCCGCACTGATTGGCTGCGCTCTGGCGGGGCTTGTCCTGGTGCCCATCAACACGGCGTCTCGCGGTGCGCAGCTGGCCTACTACGTCAAGAACTCGAAGGCACGCGTCTTCGTGGCCGAGTCGTCGCAGCTTCCCCACCTCGAAAGTGCCTACCTCACCGATCCCGACGCCATGGCCGGACTGGCCGTCTGGTCACTCGATCCCGGCTGTACCTCCGCCGCCCTACCAGGCCTCTTGAACATCAAGGATGTGCCGGTTGCCGACCATCTGCAACCCGCGGAGCCTGCGTCAGCCGCGCCGGCGATGGTGATCTACACGTCAGGCACGTCCGGGCCGTCCAAAGGGGTGGTCTGCTCTCACGCGCAGTTGTATTGGTGGGGTCACTATTCGCTGCAGAACATAGGCATTCGGGACACCGATGTCCTCTACACCTGCCTGCCGCTCTTCCACATCAATGCATTGAATACCTTCTTCCAGGCGCTGCTCAGTGGTGGATGCATGGTGATAGGGCCGAAATTCTCGGTGTCGCGGTTCTTCGCAGACATCGCCCGCGCGAAGGCGACGGTGACTTATCTTCTTGGCGCCATGTTGCCCATGTTGATGTCGCGCGAAGCCGCCGCGGACGAGCGCGAGCATCAGGTCCGTGTTGCGCTAGCCCCCGGCGCAACGGCTCAGCACTACGAAGCATTTCAGCACCGCACCGGCATCGAGGTGCTCGACGGCTTCGGCTCCACGGAGGCGAACTTCGTCATCTGCACGCCTCTGGGCGAGCCCCGCCCGGGCTGGATGGGCAGGGTGACCGCCGGCTTCCACGCGAGGGTGGTGGATACGGACGACAACGAGGTCCCGCACGGAACGACTGGCGAACTGATCTTGCGCAACGACGATCCATTCGCTTTCGCGAGTGGCTACTTCGAGATGCCCGAGAAGACCGCCGAGGCCTGGCGGAACCTGTGGCTTCATACGGGCGACCGCGTGTTGCGCGATGAGCATGGCTACTTCAAGTTCATCGACCGGATCAAGGACTGCATTCGACGGCGCGGCGAGAACATCTCATCGTACGAAGTGGAGCAGGTCGTCATGGCGCATACGGCCGTCGCCGAGGTCGCCGCCTATGCCGCCCCCTCGGAGCTGGCCGAAGACGAGGTGATGTGCGCGCTGGTCTTGCGCGACGGCGTGTCTTTCGATCCCCTCGAACTGATCAAGTGGTGTGAGCCGCGATTGCCCTACTTTGCAGTGCCCCGGTTCCTTCGCACCCTCGGCGCTCTGCCAAGGACGGAGAGTGGCAAGGTTCAGAAGTACAAGCTTCGTGCAGAAGGTCGCACGGCCGACACCTGGGATCTGGCTTCGGGTGGGCATGTGGTGAAGCGATGAGCCGGGCCGTCATCCGGGGAGCCGTCGAGGTTTCGTACACCCGCCGATCTGCGGCCTCCACGACCGAGTGGCTGGCTCGCGCGTTCAATGAATTGGTCGCCGAGCAACAGCTTGACCCGGCGCGTATTGACGGTCTGGGTGTCGCCTCGTTCACGCTTCGCCCTGATCGTTGCATCGATGTCGCGTGGCGTCTCGGGCTCAGCCTGGACTGGCTCATGGACGACAGCAACGGTGGCGTGTCCGGGATCAACCTGCTCCAGCATGCGGTGGCCGCCATCGAGTCTGGGCGAGCCCGGAACATCCTGCTGCTCGCGGCAGACGTCTTCCAGGCCAATGATTTTCAGGAAATGGCGGCCAACTACAACCGCACGACACAACAGTTGCTGCGGCCACTGGAGATTGCCAACCCCAACTCCTTGTTCGCGCTCCTGACCCAGCGGCACATGGCTCGCCATGGGCTTACACGCCGTGACTATGGTGAACTCGTGATCGCGCAGCGCCGCCATGCATCTCGGAATCCTCAAGCGACTTACCGCACTGAGATGTCCATGGATGATTACCTCAACGCTCCGCAGGTCTCCAGTCCACTCTGCATCTACGACTGCGTACCGGTGGTAGCAGGAGCGAATGCCATCCTGATCAGCCACGAGGATGAGACGCACAAGGGGGGATCGAGAATCCTGGTGAGATCAATGGGGTCCCGA
>Ga0307515_10016410_pt1 | contig 13555 bp, 3 predicted proteins | sample 17_EM_MG_FD_194513 | JGI IMG/M metagenome (GOLD analysis project Ga0307515, IMG submission 194513) | Populus trichocarpa ectomycorrhiza microbial communities from riparian zone in the Pacific Northwest, United States - 17_EM | ecosystem: Host-associated > Plants > Roots > Unclassified | place...
CCAAAGTATAAGAAATATTAGAAATTATAAGGTTACTATAGCCTACTTTTAAAGCTTCCTAGTTTAATATAAAGGCGTAAAAGATCTTAAGGGTAAGGTTAATGAGGCTAAATAGCTTCTTATAGATATAAAAATTAAGGACTACTTACCTAACTAATACTTTACTAAGTATAGTAAGGTAAATAGTATATAAACCGTTACTATTCTTAATAACTAATCTACGCTCTACTCTATTATAAAGTTAGATATCCTTAATAAGCTAAGGGAGAGTTTTATGTTCTCCTTTAATAATAGATACTTAGTAAACGTCTTCTATAGTATTATACTAGACACTAGAGCCGCAGAAGTATCTATAGTAGGAGAACCTTAAGTTTAAGCCCTTTAGTAGCTTAATAGCTCTGTTTAGATTAACTATTTAACGGCAGGCCAATATACGATTTGTTTTAGTAAAGGTACTATAATCTCTCTCGGCATAATTAAGGTCTAAACCCCTTTAAAATATATTACTTTCTATATTATTCCTATAAACACTTCGTTTCTATTCTGTATTAGGGATATAGATAAATTAGGTATTAAGCTTAATAACCTTAAGAATATACTTATATAGGGAGATAATTGGGTGCCTGTTATACGCAAGTAGGGTTACCTTTAGTTACTCCTTTAGTAACTAGAAAAGAGCGTTGCTTAAAGCCACTTAACTAAATTAGAGTTACGTTAACTACACTATTATTTTAGCCACCTATCCGCTTACTAATTACTTAGGGTTCTTTAGTAAGCAAGCTATAAAGTTAAAGTTAAGGCAATTAAGCATCTTATAAAGTACTACTATTACTACTAAATAAACTAGAAGTCCCCTAGCCGATTTAAGTTTACCCTTAAAGATAACTATAACTTTAACTTCTATATTATCGTTAACGTTATATATCTTAGCGGTAAGCCAGTACTTTAAGTTATTAACTTCTTAACCTCCTTTTAAGCTGCACGATTCTTAAAGGATATATTAGCTAAGAACGTATAGGATACCCTTTAATTATGCTAGATTAATGTCTACCTAGAACCCCCTAATTAAATTATCTATAATATAGGAAAGAACTTCTTATCTATAGAGTTTTAATAATAAATAAAGGTAATAGCAATTAAGGTATATAATAGTATTAGAAAAGTGGAGCGATATTACGCGCTATTACGCCGCGTATATAAGATCATCTCTTTAAAACTAGAGGACGCTAGCGAAGAACTTACCTTGCAAATAGCTGTTAAAGCTATTAATAATTCCGCTAGCCCGGATAGACTTATACTTACATTACTAGTCTTTAACGCTTATTCTACCTTCACTATATATACAACTTTACTAAAAGGTAGCGCCATACTCCAAAACTTACGCATACCCATCTTACCATTAAAAACAATTAATTTTCTAACTTTTAAGACCTAATTCCTACTGCCTAGCGTGTAACGGAACCTTATAGCAAGTACTACAATAGGCTCGTTATTGGGCTAGGTATATAGGTAAAGTAAGTTAAAGTCAATAACGTAATATATACTAGTGGAGTGGTTACCTAATAGATTAACTTTAATTATATTCTAAGAATTACTATAAGGAAGGAACTATCTAGGTAGGGACTAAGGGTCCTTAAATACATAACCATACTCCTATAAAATCCTTCTTATATATAATATACGTCTTATATATAAGGTATATAAGTTCCTCTTATTCCTCTTGTTTAATATATAGCATATTATATAATCTTAGTTACTATTCCTTATTATATAGTTTTACTAATTCCATTCTAGACCGTGCCTAAATTAACTAACTAGCTTCTAACTCTTCCCTAAGTAGTTATAATATTATACTTAAAGCGTCCGTAACACTATCTCCCTCCTTTTTATCTTTGTCCTTAAAGATCTAAAATATCTCTAAGTTATTTACTAAAGGTATAATATCCGTCTAATTAATTTAGTTAATATTATTGCTTATTATACCTAAAGCAATTTCTTCTTTATACGCCCAACGTTGTGCTTATACTATTGCTGCAATATTATCTCTTAGTAAAATTATACTATCTCCGTGTTCTTGCTGCTTAAAAGAGGGGTTAGTTTATATTGCGTTAGCGAACCTATCTTTACAATAACCGTCTTTTTATTTAGAGTGCACTAAAGCAAATATTCGCTCGTCCTATAATATTTGCTTTACCTCTAATACTAAATATATGCGATTTATTACCCTTAATAGTCATCTAGTTCCCTAATTAATTTATCTTAGGGTCTTATATTTAATCTACTGCTATACGGCTAAATAGTAAACTATCTTAAGCCCTTACTAAGTTAAAATGTTCTTAGGATACGGAATAGAAGGCTTTAGATACTCATATTACGGCGTCTACTTACTTACTCTATCTTAAGAAGGTTTATAAGAAGGTCCATTCTAAAAAGTAGAAACTTATAAAATAGAATTTATAGGAACTTAGTAATAAAAGAACGGATTCTCTTTTAGCTAAGAAGGAAACAGATCTAAGTAGTTTAGTAACTACTCTTCTTAGGTCCCCCTTAGGTAACTTATTCTTTAGTAATCTTTCTTTATTAATACTACCTAACCTAATTTCTTTTAATACTTCTATACCTTTTCTATAGCGTTCTTTAAATTCTCTAGTAGCTTCTAGATAGTCTTAGTATAGCCTATTTACTTAACCTTATACTATATTTTATTATTAATATCCTTATAACTAATAATTCTTAAAATTTACTATTTATCTTCTTCTTATCCTTTATATATATCTACTTTGTAAACTAGTAGCTTAATATTCCTATATACTAGTTTTAGTATTGCGATATACTATATAGGGTAGATCTTTATTTTGGCTAGTAGGTTTAACTTAAATATAACCGGTAAAATCCTTTATATAATTTTAAAAGGTCCTAGTTTAACATAGTTTAACTTTTTACTTAGTTGTTAACTTTTAAAATTTTTATATAGTAGCTATACTTTATCTCCCTCCTTAAGATCTAGTCCCTTAGATCTCTTAGTATTATAGTACCTTTTTATTCTCTCTTATACCTTTTTTTATTAATTCTATAAGGTCTATATAAAGATTTATTAACGTCTTTATTCTTTCTTTAGCTATACTACTTATTTTCTTTACTTGTCGTAGTAATAATAATATCCTTAGCTTATACCCATAATTTGCCTTAAATAGTAATATACCTATTCCTTCTTAAGGTATTATATTATATATAAACTATATAACTAGTAATAATAATACCTAATTATTCTATGCGTAATTAATATAATATCTTAGATACTGCTCTAGTGTTTAATTTAATCTTTCCATTTAACTATTTGTCTGCGGATAATATATAGTAAAAATTACTACTTTAACTCCTTACTCCGCTAAGAATACCTTCTAAAATACTACTATAAATCTTAGATCTCTATCTAATATAATTTTACTTAATACTCTATGTCTTATAAATACTTCTTTAATATAGATTCTAGTAACATCTTCTACTAATATTTCTTCTATATATGCTATAAAGTATCCCTACTTTATAAGCTTATCTACTATTACTAAGATTATATTATACTCTTATCCGGTAATAGGATCTCTTAACTTTAATAACTGTCGGTATTACCTAGGGGGGTACTGCAATTGCAATATAAGGTAACTGGTTCTTGGTTTATTCGTATCTTGTCTTGTCTACCAAAAGAGAAAGAAAGGGGTAGTAAGGGTCGGGCTATTTATCGGGCCGTAGGTGGTTAGGTGACCTACGCTACGCTATATAGCCCCTGCCGCATACGCTCTGCGCATAATGCGATTTACAACCTTTACTTATATAGACACTAGCGACATTTACAAAAAGAAAGAAGGTAAGAAAGTACAAAGAAGAAATATATATTGGGAACTTGGTTACTAGGTTAACAGGTACTCGGGGCAGGAATCGCGGATATCTTAGGTATTGCGAATATTGCGGATATTGCAGACGTTACGGATATCATTACGGATATTGCGGATATCGCTACGGATATTGCGGTGGAAACAGGTAGGTTCGTATAAGGTGTTACTAAGGTGTCCCGTAATAGAGCGTAGTTAAAGTTAAAACCAAAGGTGTGGCGGCTTCGGAAGGTATAAAAGTTGTCGCAGACTATAGGGAAAAGTAGGTGGAAGGGCTGATAACCAATCATTATATAAGGTTATTCCTCCTCCTAGGTCTAGTTACTGTTATTAGGTAAATTACAATAGGGTATACTGCTATTAGCCAGGTTGCTAAGGTATAAGTACAACAGGTATTTAAGGGTAGTGCTGCTATTAAGTAGCAGTCAGTGCAGCTTGCTAGGGTATAGATATAATAGGTGGTTAAGGTATTACAGGGGTATTTATAGAGGGAGCCGTAACATTTATTAAGGGGACCGTGACGTTTGTAGAGGGAGCCGTAACATTTATAGGCGGAGCCGTGACGTTTATAAGCGGAGCCGTAACGTTTATAGGCAAAGGGAGCTCAGCCGTAGGAGGAAGGTTATTTGAGACAGCTGGAGCTGAGTTATACCGTTGCTAGGCAGGTTGCGGAGGTTTATACAAGCTTAGCTACCGCAGATCCTTGGCTTTAGTTAAGGAAGAGGGTAAAGCTAGCGAAGCTTACGTGGGTGGAGCTTGTGCGGACGGGGCTTGCGTAGATAGAGCTTGCGCGGATAAGGCTTATATGGGCGGAGCTTACACGGACGGAGCTTGTGCGGACAGAGCTTACGTAGACGGAGCTTATATAGGCGGAGCTTATGCGGATGGAGCAGCTTACTAGGGTATAGATGACATTAAGGGAGTTAATAAACGTAATTTAAGGCGGTAGTTTATGGCATACGAATTAAAGGGTCCTTCGTTATTAATAAATAGTTTAATTTCTTTATTTAACCATTCCGTACGGTCGTTCTCATAAGTGATATTATATAGTGCTTGTGGTACTAACTCCTTCTTATTAAAGACCCATACTCTATTAGTTGTTTAAGTTCCTTAATTACGGACCTGTTAGCGTCTTTAAATGTCTATACCTTAAAGTTATTAAAGTCCTCTTAGTATAATTCCTATAAGCTTTTATCTTTAAAGTTATACTTAGTATACTTATTAATTTTAAAGTTAATGTAGTTAGTAATATCCTCTATAGTAGTCTCGTTGGTTAGGGTTATTCTATTAGCCTAGTTTAGACATTAGGTTTGTGTATTAGATATAACTGGTGTAGATTATAGTGTAGGTAAGGGGTGCTACTAACGCTGCTGGGGTACTGGCTTAGTAAAGAGGTCGTACTAGGTATTAATTTGCGTAATAGACGCGAACCAGACGAAGCCTTAGTAGGAGCCAGTTTTTTAAGTTCCTAGGGCCTTAGTAGGAAGGGTTCTCCTTAGTAAACGCGACGTGATTAATGGGCCTTAGTAGGAGCGATCGCGTGTTGTCTCTTAAGTAGTTGTTTTGCGTAATGGACGCGAACCGAACGAAGCCTTAGTAGGAGTCGGTTCTTTAAGTTCCCAGGGCCTTAGTAGGAAGGGTTCTCCTTAGTAAACGCGACGTGATCGGCGGGCCTTGGTAGGAGCGATCGCGTGTTATCTCTCTTTGTAATAACACCGGATTCTAATCTGTAATATCACTAATTAGTGTCGGTATCACCTGGGGGGGTACTGTAATTGCAATATAAGGTAACTAATTCTTAGTTTATTTATATCTTGTCTTGTCTACCAAAAGAGAAAGAAAGGGGTAGTAAGGGTCGAGCTATCTATCGGGCCGTAGGTGGTCAGGTAACCTACGCTACGCTATACGGCCCCTGCCGCATACGCTCTGCGCGTAATGCGATTTACAACCTTTACTTATATAGACAGTAACTTAATAATAAAGTCCTATAATATAACCTCCTATAGTCTCTTTAGTATTTTAATAGGTTATAGCCCTCTATATAGCTTATATCTTATTAGTTTATTCCTCTAGCAATTTAGATATTCCTTTATAACTTTTCGCGCTAAGCCCTAAATTCCATTAATAATATACTCCTTTTAAAGTCTTAATACTAAGCCTATAGCTCCGTTATATCCTTAGGTTATTCCTTTATAGAAATCTTTTATAAATTGTTCTACTATACTTCTTAGAATATACTTTACTTTTTAATTTTTATATATATCCGTCTATAGATCTTCTAGCTATACTTTTAGAATTCTTTATACCTAAAAGCTTTTTACTAACTTGTAAACCTTATCTAGTTCTTCTTAAGTTACTATAATTTTTAGGTAATTATATCTAATTAATCTATCTATATCTTTTTATAGTAAAGCCCCTAATAGCTTCTTGTTATTTTATAGTTTAGCCTTTTTACTTAGAGCGTTTACTTATATATTATCTATATCCTTAATATACTAAATCTTAAAATAGTATTCTATAAGCATCTCTACCTATCTAACCTATCTTTAGTTAAGTTTCTTTATTATTAGAAATCCTATTAGGTTCTTATAATCTATCTTAACTATAAATAGTTTCTCTATACCTTATAAAAATACTCTCTATTTTTTTTAATACTATAATTATACCTAATAACTCCTTGTTATAGATATTATAGTTTAACTCTAGTAGTGTTATCTTCCAACTATAGTATACCACTAGGTGTTATCTATTTTAATATTTTAATATAAAGTATACCCCTAGTATAAAGTCTAATATATCCATCTTTATAACCGTCTTTAGTCCTAGTTAATAAATCTTAAAAACTGGCTCTTAGGTAAATAACTGTTTAACTTCTTTAAATAATTTCTACTATTCCTCTCCCTATGCCTATAGTTCTTCTTTCTTTATTAATCGTGTAAATAGTTTAATATTTTTTAACTATTGCGCTATAAACCTTCTGCAGTAATTGTAAAACCCTAGGAATAACCTTAACTATATAACGTTCTCTAGTTTTTACCAATTTACTATAGCCTTAATCTTTTTTAGATCTATACTAAGTTAGCTTAGTTTAATAATAAATCTAATAAAATTAGTTTTCCTAGTAAAGAACTTGTATTTCTTAATTACTACTAGCATCTATTCTTCTTATAGTCTCTTTAAAACCTATTTAATGTGTTCCCTATATTTTTCCTTAGTTATTAAGTAGATAATAATAATATTAAAATATACCATAATAAATTTATCTAAGTATTCTTCTAATATATTATTAATATGCTTCTAGAATATTACTAGTGCATTTATAAGCCTAAATTATATAACTAATAGCTTATATAGTCCTTCCTTTAACCTAAAGGCTGCCTTTTATTTATTGCCTTCTTTAATCCTAATTTAATAGTACGCCTATCTTAGATCTATCTCTATAAAGATTTACGCGTTACTTATCCTATCTTAAATTTCGCTAATTAAGGGTAAAGAATACCTATCTTTTCTAGTAATACTATTTAACTATCTATAGTTAATATATAGCCTTAGTTTACTATTTTTCTTTAGTATAAATAGTACTAGATAACCCGTTAATAACTATAATAGTCTAATATATCCCTTCCGTAGGTTTTTTTTAGATAAACTCTTTTAATGCTCTACCTTCTTCTTTAGTAAGCTTATAGATTAGAAAGAATTTAGGATTTATTTCTAGTTCTAATTCTATTTTATAGTCCTATACTATATAATTTAATAGCTTCTTACTTTCTAGTAACTATAGTTTCTTACTATACTTATAGTATCTCTTTAGTACGTAACTTAAGCCTTACTTAGTTTCTTTATATATTACTCTAACTTAGTACTATATTAACTTAGTTTATTATTATATCTTATGCTATTAAGTATTCTTAATATTAACTTAGCCTGTAATTTAATTAATCTTTAAATTATATTTCTATAACTAAGGTATTCCTAATACCGCCTTATTATTCCCTAATAGTAATATATTAAAAAATATCTTAATTTATCTTCCTTTAATAGTTAGCTAAATAGGTCCTATTTTAAGATTAATAATCCCTTTTCTATAGGCTATTAGATCTCCTAAAATTATAACTAATAGGTAAAATTGCTCCTTTTTCCTATATAGTAACCCTATTCTTTTAACTACTACTAGTAAAATATAGTTTCTTATTGCTCTACTATCTATTAGTGCTTTAAACTGCTAATCTTACTACTTAACTTATAAATTTAGGTGTTATTTTTAAATTCCTTTAAGGGTTTAAGGCTTTACTACTAGTTCCCTCTGGTTTTATAGGCCTCTACTTTTCCTAATTATTAGCTACTTAATCCTATTTATACTTAGTCCACTTTTAACTAATACTTAATCCGCTTTTTATTTTTAATATACTATAGATATATATTCTCTAGGTATTCCTACTACTATTATTTATTTAAGCATTCTTCTATAAGAAATCTTCCTAGCTAAAGTATTAAGTCCCCTTAGCTTTATACTTTTATTAGGTGCTAACTATATATATACCTAGCGTTTTAATATTTTGCCTTATCTAATAACTAATATATCCTTACTAGGTATTTCCAGTTCTTATCTTTAGGTGCTCTATATATATTATATATATTATCTATATATATAATCTATACCAATATATAATATACTTAGTGTTTTAGGTTAACTCTTAGCTTATCTTTATCCTTAAGTTTAAACCTTTCTTATGTTAATCTAAGCGTTGCGACTTTATTTATAGGTACTATAATTTACCTCTTACTTCTCTAGTCCTCTAATTACTCCTTTAGATCTTTTAACGTTATAATTAAGGCTCCTTTAATATAACTTATAGCCTTTTCTATAATTAGGTGGTCTTAAATAACTTTCTTATCTAACTATATATAGAAATCTTCCTACTTATTATTATATCGTTGTCTATACTACTTTTAGTACAGCTATTAAAGTGTATACGGCTCGTCTATAAGGAAGTATATTTTTATTACTATATTATAATAGCCCTTTATATATCGTTTCTTAAACCTAGTTAGAATCCCTAAATCCTCTTTTTATTCCAGTTTAGTAAGCCACTTAGCTCTTAGTATGCCTGCCCTAGGCTTATTAGTAATTCTTTATATAGGTGCTTTATCCCTTATATAACCTAGTATGCTAAATCTCCTATCTAGTTTCTAATCTTACTATACAATAATTCTTTATCTAAATTCTTTTATAGTTTTTTTTTGTTTATATTTTACGCTTAGATCCTTAAAGTCTTCTTACTTCTTAATTTTAATATTAACTTTTTAATCTTTAGGCCGAATACTACGTTCTCCTAGTAAGTCTTTTAGGTCTATATATCTATCTCCTAGTCTAACTACTATCTATACTATAGATTCTCTAATCTATAAAGAAGCCTCTTACCTTTTACTTATAGGTGTCCTTATTTATACTTTAAATTTTTAATCCCTTAAATTCTTTAATCCTAAGCTCGTTTCTAACTTAAGCTTAGCTCCTACCTTAGTCTAACTAGGCTTAGGTATTCTTATCTTATCTTAAAAGTTTTAAATCTTACTTATCTTATTTTAAGAATCTTATACCTATAGGAAACTCTATCCTAAGCTTATTCGTATATCTTTAAACTAAGCTACTACTTTACTCTATTGGTTCCTATTTGTTGTGGGTTCTTAAGCTTACCTTATCTTATTTTAAGAATCTTAGTCGTCTTTTATCTTATCTTAAGAATCTTAAGCCTTTAGCCTTTTACCTTTATTAAGTGCTAAAGTAGTTCGCTACCCTACTTCTCTTGTGTCTTATAAAGCGATAGATATTATATTTAGTGGGGTCTTAATCCCTACTAATATTCCCTATTTTATAGTGGAATTATTCTTTACCTCTTATATAATATCTCTAAGGTCTATATACTTCTAGTAAGCTACCTTTATTACCTTATTGTTATAAAATGTTTCGCCTTTATTAAATTTATTATCCTTAATATCTAATTTATAAACTAGTTCGTTAGTTCCTCTATATTTTAAGAATTTTAGCTCCTATAGCTAATAGCTTACGCTATATTTAGCGTCTTTATAAATTTGGTATACGTTATTATAATAAAACGCAAAACTTCTAATTAAATATTCTTTTGTTCCTTATAGTATACTATTATCCCTTTATATATATATCTTTTACTATTAGTCTTATTCCCTTTATTATATAGTATTTCTAACTATCTTTATAATCCCTTGCGAAGTAACCTTATTTTCCGCAATTTATATAAGCTCTATTTTTAAACTATTAACTTTGCTATAGAGTCCGCCTAAACATCTTCTACTGCTAAGATCCCTAGTTTAGCCTCTACTTTTTAGTTCTGTAATTACTAGATCCTTTAACCTCTAGGTTTTTATAGTTTCTTACTCTATCTCTTATAGGCTTCTTTAGTACTACTTAGGTCTATTAGCTCTACGCTATACTATAGTTTTTAACTTAGCTTTAGTTATTGCGTACTTTATGCCTTATATAATTATAGAACTTTATCCTAACTTCTCTTAGCCTATTCCCTTTAATAGATCTAATTATTAATCTTAATTACTTAATCTATTAGTTCCTATAGGGTGTCCGCATCTTCTATTAAGATAATTATATCCTAAACTTTAGCCTTAAGTCCCTATTTATACTATGCTATAAGCGCCTTATTATTCCACTTAATTTATATCGCTAGCGTCTAAAACTGCGTTATATACTTTATTGCTAAGGTTTATTATATAATATTTTAAAGTTTTCTTTTTGCTATAATTACCGCCTCTAGGTCTCTAAATATTTATATAAGTTGCTCTATAAACCCTTTCTAGCTTAAGAATATAAACTATACCTCTTAATTGGTAGTTATTATTCTATTTGCCTATATTTCTATAAAGTAAGGTTTAAACTACTTAAGTGCTCTTTCTAATAGGAATAGTCCTGTATAGGCTATTTAATCCATAGATATTAGTAGCTTTACCCCTTCTTATATAACTTTAAAGTGGATTTATATAAGAAATCCTTTAAGCTTTAATCTCTCTCCTAAGTATCTCTTAATTAATAGTAACTTAATCTTTACTACTCCTATCCCATTAACCCTTTCTTCTAGTACTGCATTATTTATTATTAACTAATTAACTATCTCTTATAGCTATCTAACCGTTATAGGTTGCTATAAGTTAGTATTTGCTATACTAGTATTACCTAACCTTAAAGTAGTTGCCGCCGTTAATGGCGTTATAGTAGCTGCTTTTAGTAGCGTATTATTTAACTTTCTATACTTATTACCGTAACTAGGTAGTAATTATATAACGGAACCTTATAGTAAGTACTATAATGGGCTTATTATTGGGCTAGGTGTATAGGTAAAGTAAGTTAAAGTTAATAACGTAATATATACTAATGGAGTAGTTACCTAATAGATTAACTCTAATTATATTCTAAGAATTACTATAAGGAAGGAACTATCTAGGTAGGGACTAAAGGTCCTTAAATATATAACCGTACTTCTATAAAATCCTTCTTATACGTAATATACGTCTTTTATATAAGGTACGTAAGTTTCTCTTATTCCTTTTATTTAATACGTAACATATTATATAACCTTAGTTACTATTCCTCGTTATATAGTTCTACCGGTTTTATTTTAGACCGTGCCTAAATTAACTAACTAGCTTCTTCCGACTCTTCCCTAAGTAGTTATAATATTGTACTTAAAGCGTCCGTAACATAGCGAGCTAGAGGTGGATTTATTTGTCGTTTTACCCCCTTTCCCTAATAGAAAATTTTCTTTAAGGGTGGCCCTAGCTTATAAGCGAGGTATAGACAGGAACACTAAACTTACTACTATTACTACTAATACTAAAACTACAAAATAGGGGCTAGTTTCTCTACTACCTCTTAGCCTAATCTCCCCAGAAATCTTCTAGTAGGATTAGTAAGGAGAAAAGGGTATAAGGATAGTAAAAACTAGGAAACCCCCCTTATAAGACACAAAATGCCAAGGCCTGGTAGGCCTAAAAAGAAACCTCCTATAGAAATAAGTGATAATAAGTCTATATCTACATTTACTTTTTCTAGCCCTTCTCCTTCTCCTGGCCTATTTGGGACAGGAGAAAAAAGAGGACATCCTCAGTCTTCTACTGAAAAAGAAAACCAAAAACCTATAAAAAAGACAACTAAACTAATAACTTTTACGGCTAGTATACCTAGTATATCTTTCTCTCCCCTTTCTCCAGAATAACACCTATAAAAAGCTTTAGATAGCCTAACCCAGGCCTATAAAGGGCTAAAAGAAGAAGAAGAAGAAGAAGATAAAAAGGAATAAGTTAAATAGCTAGAGGACTATACACGTAGTATCCTAGTAGGAGAAAACCCCTTTATAAAAGGAAAAGAAAAAGAAAAGATAAAAGATGTCCTAAAAGGACTAGTTGAAGAAGTAAGAGCTCTTTATAAGGAGGTAGCCCCTACTAAAGAAACCTACGTAGGGAGGCTAAAGAAGGACCTCCTTACTTCGTCCTCTCTACCCTCCTCGTTACTACCATTTCCTACTCCTTCTACTTCTACTAGAAGTAAGAAAAAGCAGCTATAAGAAAGAAAGCTAGTCCTAATTATAGACTAAAAGAACCAACCTTTAGATACCTTCTCTATATAAAACAAAGTCAATTAACTATTTGCATTAAAACTACAAGTAGAAAAACCTGTTTTAGCATCTATAGCTAGAACTAAGGGAAAATAAAATATCCTCCTTATGACTACGGAAGAGTATAATGCGGATTTCCTAGTTAAATATAAGGAAATCTAGCATAACTGCTTTACCTTTTAAAGAGAACAAAAACTAGAACTATAGGTTTAAATTATAGCCTATAGGGTTCCCACCATACCTTTTCTAGGAGAAGGAGGCTCTAAGCTTCTAAAAGAAGAAATTGAGACCTTTAATCCTATAAGGTTACAAGGACTACCTAAATGGATCTTATCTAGTATAAAAAGACACAATCCACAGACTAGATTTAGCTCTATAGTTTTTACTATAGAGAACGAAGAAAAAGACAAGAAATCCTTAAGCAAAAAGAGATATTAATTGCAGGTACAGCTACTAAGGTAGTAAAATACCTCAAAGTCTCTCCTACTACGCAGTGTATAAGCTGCCAAAAATTTAGCCATATAGGAGATAGGTGCTCTACTAGGGCCTGCAGATACTGTGCAGCTGTATATTTATCTAAAGACCATTCCTATTCTACCTGTATAATAATAGGCAGGCCTTACTAGCATACCATCCCTCTTTGCATTAATTGTAAAGAAAAACACTTTGCTAATAGTAAAGACTGCGAGACTCTTAAAGCTGCTAAACTAGTATGCGAAGAAGATTCTATAGAAGAATAAAACAGATAGGATTCTAGAAGGGGGTAACTCCTACTAGGCTCTTAAAATAATATTAGAGAGCAAAAGGACAGAAATAAATTGCAAAAGGACAGCGACAGGGGTTAGGATTTCTTATAGTTTTTCTTACCATTTTCTTATTCTCTAGTAGTTGTAGTATCTTAGTATTTTACTAGAAAACTATAAACTCCTAATTTAGGGGTTTATAAACTACTAGGATATAGCTACTAGTATATATTAAGCTGCCTAGAAAGGATTTATGTATATAGAA
>Ga0307515_10016411_pt1 | contig 13554 bp, 1 predicted proteins | sample 17_EM_MG_FD_194513 | JGI IMG/M metagenome (GOLD analysis project Ga0307515, IMG submission 194513) | Populus trichocarpa ectomycorrhiza microbial communities from riparian zone in the Pacific Northwest, United States - 17_EM | ecosystem: Host-associated > Plants > Roots > Unclassified | place...
AGGAAAGGAGAAGAAGAGTAGCGCCGTTTAGTGTTTTATAAGATCTTTACGTTATATAATCGCAATATACGGCAATCTGTGGTAACTTGCTGGTGCGAAGTTTTGCTGAGTTCTGCCAGTTCTGCTAGTTCTGCTAGTGCCGTAATATTACCCCCCCCTCTAAAAAAGCCTGCCCTCAGGCTTTGTCGCTAAAAGTCTTAGCAAGAGAATCTAACCAATTAGACAACTTTAACCGCCGGTTAAAGTTCCTGGATATCTTAATACCTTACATAACTAAGAAATTTCTAGGGTGTTTTTGTCCTTATGTTCTTCTAATAGCTTATTATTTTTATTATACTAGCATTCTATCTACTTGTCTAGGTACTTTAGCGGTCTGGGTTTATTAGGGTAATAGCTATAGAACTCCTAAAGCTTATAGGGACTACTTATAAAGTTCTATATAGAGTACTAAGTGGGGTCTAGGTTATATCCTTTCCAACTAATATAATACTTTAGCGTTCCCTTTATAAGTTTACAGGCTAGCATTTCTTTAATTTCCTATTTATTATTGCTATTAACTTAAATTAGTAGGGGAGGTTAATTTTTTTATCTCGGTAGTGGGTTATTTATAGCTTTCTATAGCTTATCTGGTAAGAAAATAGGGTAAACTTTAATTAAGTCTGGGAGCTTAACCTTATACGAGTTACCTACTTTATTAAGAATCTTATACGGTCCTACTATTTTATAGTTTAGCTTACGGCTAGGCTGTTTTATCTTTTAGTTCTTTATTATAACCCAGACCATATTACCTATAGTAAAGTTAGGCTCGCGCCTATGCTTATTTGCCTGCTGTTTTATTAATTTCTAAGCCTTTTTTAGGTTTATATAAGCTACTTTCTAGGCTTCTTCTAAGTGCTTAGCGTACTACTAGGCTTCCTTATAAGATAGTTTTTTGTGTATAGTCTAGGGCCCTTTTGGTCTTTCCTAGTTAAAGCTTATGTGGGGTAGGTAACCTATTTTTAGTTAAATAGGGGTAAATCCAATAGAGTTATGGGGTAGGGTTGCTTGGGCGTAGTCTATTAAGGGCAATAGTTTAGCCTAGTTATCCTAGAAGTAGTTAATAAAAGGCCGGAGTCTCTAGTCTAAGTATTAATTTATAATCTTTATTTAACTGTCTATCTAGGGGTAATATGCCGTAGAAAGCTTTAGCTTAATGCCTAGGATCTAGGTAAACTTATTTTAAAAGGCTAATATAAACTGCGGGCCGTAGTTAGATATAATAGTGTCTAGTAATCTATAAATTTGGTAGATATAGTGGATATATAGTTAAGCTGCCTCTTTAACATTAATATTTTTATAATAGGGAATTAAAAATAGGCGCTTGCCAAAGCGGTTAACTAGGATTATAACTATATTATATCCGTTACGGTCTAGAGGTAGCTTATAAAAGTCTATAAAGATATATTGCTAGGGTTAGTTAGGTATTAGGAGGAGTTTTAATAGTCTTAGGGTCTTATCTTATAGAATTATAGACTTACGGTAGTTATTGTAGTTCCGTATATAGCGGTTAATACCTATAATTATTTTAGGCTAGTAGTAGCGGTTTCTAATAATCCTATAGGTCTTATTTTTTTATAGGGTAGGCCGTAGAGACCTAGGTATATGCTTTGGTAATAAGCCGAGTCCGTAAGTTCTATTCCTCTACTACTACTAGCCGTTTGCGGTGCTTAAGCAGTCCACTTTTAAGGGACTATAGGTCAGAAACGTTCTTTGCCTTTTTACGGTACTCTTAAAGAAAAGGGGCCGTACAGTTTGCCTATAGTAGTTTATTAATAAGGTCTAGTTCTATGGGGTTAATAGGGCATATCTTAGCATCTAAAGAGTCTGTATTAAGTTCTGCCTATATTTAGGAGTTAAGGTGCTCTGGTTGTAGTAGCGTCTAGGTCCGTAATAAGATCTTTATAGCTATATAGTTACCTAGGTCTTATTTACGCCTAGTAAGAGCATCTATACGGTTCGTAGCGCCTGGTCTATATATAATTAAGAAGTTAAACTAAGATAGGACATTCGCCTAGTGTGCCTATTAGGCCGTAAGGGCCTTAGTTATTATAAAGTATTCTAGGGCCTTATAATCTAATACTACCTTAATGGGTTTAGGGGTCCCCTTTAGCTATATACGCCAGTGCTAAAAGCTAGAGATAATAGCTAGCATTTCTTTGTCATAGATATGGTAGTTTAGTTTAGTATCTATTATAGTCTTTAAATAGTATATAATAGGGTGCTATTCTCCGTCCGGTTACTTTTAGGAAAAAACACTAGCTATCGCGCCGTCTAAGGCATTAGTTTCTAGCATTAAGGGCCGTTTTAGGTTAAAGTAGGTAAGTAGGGGGGCCGATACTAGCCGTTTTTTAAGCTTATTAAAGGCCTGTATATATATAGCGTCAAAGTAAAAGGGCTAGTCTTTCCTAGTAAGGCGGTTAAGAGGCCGGGCGATCTTGCTATAGTTCTTAATAAAGCGTTAGTAGAAGTTACAGAAACCTAAAAACAATTATACCCCCTTTACGGTCCGTAGGGGCATCTACTAGTTAATTACGGCCGTTTTCTCTAGGTCGGCCTTAATTCCGTCTATACTAATAATAAAACCTAGGTACTTTATACGCTTAACACTAAATTTTAACTTCTGGATATTAGCCTGGAGGCTAGCTTTGCGGAGCCATTATAGGACTTTATAGACGTGCTCCTTATATTCTAGTTCGTTCTCTAAGTAAATTATAATATTATCTAGATAGACTATATAGAAGTCGTTAAGGTAGTTAAAGAGTACATTGTTTATATACCGCTGGTATATAGCTAGTCCGTTAGTTAGTCTAAAAGGAGGTACCTTATATTTATACGTCCCGTAATAGGTCTAAAATATAGTAAGATCCTTAGACCTGGGGTTTATCCTAATTTAGTAAAAGGCCTAGCGGATATTAAGCTTTATAAAAACCTTAGCTCTACTTATTTAAGTAAGAGTTTTATTAAGTAAGGGTAGTAGGTAGCGGTCCTTGCGGGTTATATTATTTAGCTTATAGTAGTTAATGTAGAAGCGCAGTCCTCTATTTAGCTTTTTAATAAAGAGAATAGGTAAATTAAAAGGGGCTTGGCTAGGCTTAATGAAGCCCTTATTTAGGTTATTAATAAGGTACTACTTTATAGCCTATAATTCGGCAATAGACTATAGGTAGAGAGGGCTAAAGCTAAGGGTACTTCCCTTATCTTACTTAATCTTAATCTTATAGTTATATAGTTAGTAGGATAGAAGTATATTAGATACTACCTTAGAGAATACGTCCTTAAATTTCTGGTGTTAATTAGGTAGTTTTTGTTTCACTAGTTCTTTATCTATAAGCCCGCTTTCCTGTCTGCTAAGCTCGCTTTCCTTTTCCTTAATTATTTAGTTAATTTTATATAGGCTAGTCGTAAAGGTAATAGTATTAGGCTAAACTAGGTTCCGGTAGAATCCTATAGCGCTAATATAGCAGACATTAACTAGTGGGAGGTCCGTAGGTTTCTTTAGCGTCTATTAGGCCGTGGTTTGCGGTATAGGGTTTATAGTCTTTCTTAGCTCACGTTCTATTTTCCATAAGTTGTCCTTCCTATCTATTAGTTTAGTGTGGCGTCTAATATCCCTAGCTTTCCTTTATGGCTTTATAGGGTTCTCTATAGGGGACTTAGCTAGGTCACTACCGACTTCCTAGGTCTTTAGTGCGGGTGGCGTAATATAGGTAGTCTAAGGGCGGCGTAGTATACGGATCCGTTACGGGTTAAGCTATATATCCTTCTTAAAGGCCTAGTCTTTGCGCATAGTATTAGCCTAGTAAATAGTATTAATCTAGGGCCGTATAAGGTTTTCTATTATAATGCTAATTTCTTTTATAAAGGAAGGGGTTGGGGGTAGAGTTTTGGGCTAGATAAGCCGTTTACTCTGTACTTTGAGCTATAAGCCTAAATAGGCTAGCTATTTTCTTCCTAAGATTATATTATGGCTTCCTAAGTCCGTAATAAGAAAGGGGACGTTATATTACCTTTGTCCGTTAACGTAGAGATAAATCCGCAAGATAGTTGTAATAGGTAGCCCTATTTGTCTGTTATAACCGTAAATAGGGATTAGTTTAGGTAGTTCTTTAAGGGGTATATTTAAAAAGTTAGCTAGTTTTGCAGCGTACTTTATATTAATTAAGGTAAAGATATTTACTCCTAAGTTAGCTAAAGCAGAGGTTAAAACTTAATATCTATTGCGAAATAAAGTATAAGGGATAGTATAGCTTCTTTTACTAACTAGCTGACCTAGATTAATATATAATATATTAATCCCTTTTAACCCTAGAGAGGAGTCTTCCTTTAGGGTTCCTCTTTTTTTTAGCTCCGTACTGTCCTTCTAAATTAATAGGACCTTATTTATCTTTGCCTTTATTAGGCAGTTCCTTATAGGGTAGCTTATTTAACCGTATAAGAAGTAAGCTCCTTAATTGCTAAGGGCCTATATATAGGGGTTGCTGTATATAGGCCGGGTGTATACTAGGCCTATAGTAGGGGTAGCTGCGTAGCTAGCTGCTGGGTTAACTATAGGGGTTGCCGATTATACTGGGGTACTACGGGCCGTACTTATAGTACTTATGGCCTGGTTTGTAAGGTTTCTAGTTTTTAGCTAATTGGCGCGTGCCTTAATTTAACAGAGGCCTTAGTTAATAGCTAGGCAATAGTCCGTAAGTTTCTTTAACGTCTGTGCTATAGTATAAGCTAGTAATACGGCCCGCTATAGGTCTAGGGTAAGCTTGTTAAAGAGGTCTAGTAGTAGGTCTTCCTAGGGGATCTAGGCCTATCTAGCTAGGTATAGAAAGCGGGTTTAGAAGGCCGAAAAGGTCTCTATTATTTTTATATTTAGGCTTTTATAGCTAAGGCGGGCGTTTTATACTTTAAAAGGGTCTTTATAAATAGAAGATAAGTGTTTAATTATTTCTTCTTTAGAGATAAAGGGGTCTGCTAAGTCTTTAGTATATTATAGGCGTAAATGCGTCTAGGCGTCTCCGCCAGTACGGCTAAAGACGTAGGCTATTCTAGCTTAGGCGCTAGGGAAGTAGTTTACATTAACTTTAAGCCTATCCCGTAATTAAAGCTTCTAATTATTAAATATAGGGTCGGTTCCATCTATAAGTAGTAGGGAGTCCGCGACCTTTGCTAACCGCTTCGGTGCTATATAGGCCTTAGCGGATCCACTAAGGCGCTAGGATAGGGCCTAAAGGACTATAGTAAGTCTTTAGTTATCTAATAATAACTTATTATTGGATATAGGGGTATCTCTAGCTTTAAGCAGCTCTTACAGTCGTTTAATTTTGGTATTAGTAGCCGCAAGCTCCGCCTAGGGGGTTAAAACGTTAATTATTTCTTTATCTAAAGTATTTAAGGGTCCTATAGCTGCTTTACCTACTGCTATAGTTTATAGCATGGTAGTAGGGGTATTAGGTAATTCCGGGTAATTTCTTTAGGGGTTCTAGTCTATGCGTATCTTGTAGGTCCTTTCCTTAGGGTTCTATTCTTTTCTTTTAGGTCCTGTCCTTGTGGTCCTAGTAATATCTTAGGGTCCTATTTTATGTTCTTGTCCTATTTATAGTCTTATAGATATATTTAAGTTCCTTCTTAGAAAGAAAGAGTAGAGAGAGCTTTAGATAATATTAGCGACTTAGTTAATTAAGGCATGGGCACGGCAAGGGGACGCGTAAGCCTATATAATTGGATTGTTTATAAACGAGAATCTAAAGCTAGAGAAAGGAAAGGAGAAGAAAAGTAGCGCCGTTTGGTGTTTTATAAGATCTTCGCGTCACATAATCGCAATATGCGGCAATCTGTGGTAACTTGCCGGTGCGAAGTTCTGCTAAGTTCTGCCAGTTCTGCCAGTTCTGCCAGTGCCGTAACACCTATAAGGTATAGGAATTAAGTTTAGAATTTAGTAAAGGGTTAGTTCGGTTTTATTATAGTTATAACGGGTATCCTATACTTTATTTGGGTTAATATAAATAGCTACTAGGTGCTGTATTATCTTATTAATAGATATAAATTAAATAGGGGAGTTATCCTCAAACTTAGCTTAAAGGTGCCGTTGGGCGTCCCTAGTAGTTCGACTAAAGAGGTAGAGCATTTTAGCTTCTTTAAAAAGGAAGTAGTTATAGTTAACCTAGAGCTTTCCTTATACTTAAATCCTCTAATTCTTAAAGGTAGGGTCTATCCCGTTAGATAGTAGTAGGGGGTTAGGGAGCTTAACGGACTTTAATTACTTTATTATTATATCTGTACTCCCTAGTGTATTATATTTAGTAAAGTAAATAGGTTGGCTAGGGCTTTAAAAAGGGGAAGCTAGGCTATTTTATAGGGCTATAAGGCTTTCTAGGATCTTTTATAGGGTCTCTTATATATTTCTTACTTTAAGACGATTGGCTTTTTAGCTAGCTATAAGGGCACAAATCTGCTCGCGTACGTCTACGATATTATTATTATCTTCAATTTCTAATCCTAATTAGATCTTAGGTTCCTCTTAAATAAAGGCAACTCTCTTAGATAAGCTTGCTTTAGGTAGCATTATTAGCTTCTTAAGGTTTATTGGTATTATATACTTTGGTTTTAATTCTAGGGGTATAGGTCTAGTCCTATCTAGCTTATAAGGTAGGATATTATTTAGGCCTTCCTGGGTAATATAGAGTTGTTTTAATGTCTAAGTATAGCGCGTTAATGCGTTATTGCAGACAAAGTTTCTTTAGGGTGGGATATTATTAAGGCCTTCCTAGGCAAGGTAGGGTAAGCTTAGTATAATATAATGGCTTATATAAATGCCTCTAAACTAAAGCTTGTAGAATGCTATATTATAAAGATACTAAGCTAAGGAGAAGGAAAAGGGGTTACTAGGACTAATGTAAACAAATATATAGGGTAAGCCGCTAAGGCGCTAGCTTTGGGCGAGCTAATTATAGGTTAGCAGAATATGGCAGAATTTAGCAGGTAATGTGCAATAGCGCCGTTACAGACCGTATAAAAATTTAAGCGGCGCTGCTATTCTTCCCCTTTCCCTTCTCTAGCTTTAGATCCTTATTTATAGATAATCTAATTATATAGGCTTATGCGTCCCTTTTTATTAGGATTTTTTTAGGCGCGTTATTACGGATCGTAGTAATTTGTTATAAACTATACGATTTTCGCAGTTATATATAGTTAGTAATTTATATAAACTATACGTTTTATAATAAGTTTATAGTATCTACTAGTAAATTACAGCAAAACTCTTAACTACTAAACTAATACTAGCTTTTTGCTACCCTATAAATAAATAGCGTATAAACTATATAAATTATAACTAATAATATAAAATACACTAAAACTTAATACTAAACTCCGATATATTAACGTTTATTAGCACTAGCTTAGATAGAAAGTCTAAAATAAAAAGATTAACGTTTTATTAGCGACTTAGTCAATTAAGGCACGAGTACGGTAAGAGGGACGCGTAAGCCTATACGATTGGATTGTCTATAAACGGGAATTTAAAGCTAGAGAAAGGAAAGGAGAAGAAAGGTAGCGCCGCTTGATATTTTATAAGATCTTTACGTTACGTAACCGCAATATACGGCAATCTATAGCAACTTGCCAGTACGGAGGACTATAAAGTTCTGCTAAGTTCTGCTATTTTCTACCAGTGCCGTAATATTACCCCCCCCCCTAGTAAAGCCTACCCTTAGGCTTTATATATCCGTATTACTCCTATAGGGTGTACTTATTCTTATATTCTTCTAGTAGCTTATTATCTTTATTATACTAGTACTTTATTTACTTATTTAGGTACTTTATCTACTTATCTAGGTACTTTAGGGGTTCTAGTTTATTAGGGTAATAGTTATAAATTTTTTTTAAAGCTTATAGAGACTATTAATAAAGTTCTATATAGGGTACTAGGTAGGGTTTAAGTTATAGCCTTTTTAACTAATATAATATTTTAGCGTTCTTTTTACTAGTTTATAGGCTAATATTTCTTTAATTTTCTATTTATTATTGCTATTAACTTAAATTAATAGGGGGGGTTTATTCTTTTATTTAGGTATATTGGCAAAATATAGTACCCTACTAATAGCCTCAATGGCTAGTGGTTGACGTAATTAGCGCGCAGTTGAGGGCATTTAGCAACTCGACCGACTAGCCTATGTCGTGTTTTTTTAATACGCTGCCTGCGCGCAACCTGCTAGCAATCTACGTATTTGGCAACCATAATTATATTTACCTTTTTTATACTAATAGCATATTTTAAATAAATAAATGCTACTTTAAAGCTATTTATAAGGTTAGCAAAATAAATATTATTATTTTAGATAATTTAATATAATATAGCGATAGTTCTCTTCTACCTATCTACCTATTAACTTACCTACCTGCCTATCTACCTACCTGCCTATATTGCCTACCTATCTACATTGCCTACCGTCTACATCGCCTACCTATTTGCATCTGCCTACCTATCTATATCTACCTACCCGTTAGCATCTACCTACCTATCTATATCTGCTTGCCTATCTATATCTACTTACCTATCTATATTTACTTACCTATCTGCATCTGCCTACCTATTAGCATCTCCCTGTTTATGCCTACCTGTCTGTGCTACCTTAATTCGATCGATCAATTAAATCATTTATAGTATTCGCTGGCTAGTCGTTGTCGTCTAGTTCTGGCTCCGGTTGTCTAGCTCTAGCGACGGTCGTCCGTCTCTGGCTCCGGTTGTCTAGTTCTGGCTCCGGTCGTCTAGCTCTAGCTCTAGTTATCTAGTTCTAACAACGGTCCTCTACTAGCTGCCGTTCTGGTAACTCCCTAGGTAGGGAGGATGTAAGGAAGGAAAAAAGGGTAAAAAATAAGGTGGCTATATAGGGGGTATACTTGGCAAAGGAATGTGTAGAGGCTATTGGGAATATAGCGGGGACCCAATGCAGAGCTTCGTGTAGAGCCTCCGTATGCAGAGCTTCGCGTAGAGCCTTGTATAGAGCCTCTGTACGTAGAGCTTCGTGCAGAGCTTTGTGCAGAGCTTCGTGCAGAGCCTCCATATGTAGAGCTTTGCGTAAAGCCTTGTGCAGAGCCTTATACAGAGCCTCTGTACGTAGAGCTTCGTATAGAGCTTCGTATAGAGCTTCGTGTAGAGCTTCGTGTAGAGCTTTGTATAGAGCTTTGTATAGAGCTTTATATAGAGCTTCGTGTAGAGCCTTGTGCAGAGCCTTATATAAAGCATTTAAGTAATAAGACTATATAAGATTATATAAGATTGCGTAATTGGCATATAACTTTACCTTAATTGCATATCAAGGAATATACAGTTAGCTTTTAAAGTCGTTAAATAGGTTAACTGCGTGTCAAGGAATATATAGTTAGCTTTTAAAGTTGTTAATTAGGTCAACTGCGTATTATTTAACTTTTAAATGTGTTAAGTTGGTCAATTACGTATTAAGTTAGTTAATTACGTGTTAAGTTAGTCAATTGCGTATTAAGTTGGTCAATTGCGTGTCAAGTTAGTTAATTTACATGTCAATTACGCGAAACGCGCTAAACAAAGTCTACTTGAATCTCATCCTGCGAATATTTTCCCGATATAATAGGTTATCTATAGCTTTATATAGTTTATCTAGTAAAAAGATAGGGTAAACCTTTATTTAATTTAGGAGCTTTACCTTATATAAGTTGCCTCTTTTCTTAAGAACCTTATATAGTCCTATTATCTAATAGTCTAGTTTACGGCTAGGTTGTTTTATTTTTTTAGTTCTTTATTATAACCTAAACTATATTACCTATAGTAAAGTTAGGCTTACATCTATACTTATTTATTTACTATTCTATTAATTTTTAGGCCTTTTTTAAATTTATATAGGCTACTATCTAGGCTTCTTTTAAGCGCTTAGCGTCGTACTAGGCTTCCTTATAAGATAGTTTTTCGCGTATAGTTTAGGGTCCTTTTTAGTCTTTTTTAGTTAAAGCTAGTATAGGGTAAGTAGCCTATTTCTAGTTAAATAGGGGTAAAATTAGTAGAGTTATAGGGTAAGGTCGCCTAAGTATAGTTTATAAGGGGTAGTAGTTTAGCCTAATTATTTTAAAAGTAGTTAATAAAGGGCCGGAGCCTCTAATCTAGGTATTAGTTTATAATCTCCGTCTAACCGTCTATTTAGGGGTAATATACTATAAAAAGCTTTAGCTTAATGCCTAAAATCTAAGTAAACTCGTTTTAAAAGGCTAATATAAACTATAGCCCGTAATTAGAGACGATAGTATTTAATAGTCTATAAATTTAGCAGACGTAGTAAATATATAGTTAGGCCGCCTCTTTAGTATTAATATTTTTATAATAGGGAATTAAAAACGGGCGCTTACCAAAATAGTTAACTAAAATTTTAACTATATCGTATCCGTCACGGTCTAGAGGCAGTTTATAGAAATTTATAAAGATATACTACTAAGGGCGTTCTAGTATTAGAAGGGGTTTTAATAGTCCTAGAGTTTTATCTCGTAGAATTATAGACCTATAGTAACCGTTATAGTTCTATATATAATGGTTAATATTTATAACTATTCTAGGCTAGTAGTAACGATTACTAATAATCTTATAGGTTATATTTTTTTAGGATAGGCCGTAAAGACCTAGGTATATACTTTGGCGATAAGTTAAGTCTATAAATTCTATTCCTTTACTACTACTAACTATACCTAATACTTAAGCAGTCTATTTTTAAGGGACTATAGGCTAATAGTATCCTTTGCCTTTTTATAGTACTTCTATAAAGAAGGGGCTGTATGGTTTACCTACAGTAGTTTATTAATAAGGTTAAATTCTATAGAGTTAATAAGGTATATCTTAGCTTCTAAAGATTTTATACTTAGTTTTACCTATATCTAAGGGTTAAGGTACTCTAGTTATAGTAGCGTCTAGCTCTATAATAAGGTCTTTACGGCTATCTATTTATCTAGGTCCTGTTTATATCTTATAAGTATATCTGTATAGTTAGTAGCGCCTAGCCTATATATAATTAGAAAGTTAAATTAAAATAGGGTATCCGCCTAGCGCGCCTATTATACTATAAGGGCCTTTATTATTATAAAATATTCTAAGGCCTTATAATTAGAGATTACCTAAATAGGCTTAGGAGTCCCTTTTAACTATACTCGCTAGTGCTAAAAGCTAAAGATAATAGCTAGTATTTCTTTATTATAAACTGGGTAGTTTAGCTTAGCATTTACTATAGTCTTTAAATAGTAAGTAATAGGGTGCTATTTTCCGTCCGTCTACTTCTAGATATAAATATTAGCTATAATACTGTTTAAGGTATTTTTTTTAGTATTAAAGGCCGTTTTAGGTTAAAGTGGGCGAGTAAGGGAGCGGAGACCAGTTATTTCCTAAGCTTGTTAAAAGCCTGCCTATATATAGTATTAAAGTAAAAGGGTTAGTTTTTTTTATAGTTAAGGCGGTTAAAAGGCCTAGTAATCTTACTATAGTCTTTAATAAAGCGTTAGTAAAAGTTATAAAAACCTAGAAATAATTATACCTCCCTTATAGTTTATAGGAGTGCCTACTAGGTAATTATAGCCGTTTTCTTTAGGTTGGTTTTAATTCTATTTATACTAATAATAAACCCTAGGTACTTTATACGTTTAATACTAAACTCTAACTTCTTAATATTAGCCTAAAGGCTAGCCTTATAGAGCCGTTAGAGGACTTTATAGACGTACTTTTTATATTTTAGCTTATTCTTAAAGTAGATTATAATATTATTTAGGTAGGCTGTATAGAAGTTATTAAGATAGTTAAAAAGTAGATTGTTTATATACCGCTAGTAAATAGCCAGTCTATTAGTTAATCTAAAAGGTAGTATTTTATATTTATATATTCTATAACGGGTTTAAAATATAATAAAATCCTTTAAGCTAAAGTTTATTCTAATTTAGTAAGGCCTAGTAGATATTAAGCTTTATAAAAACCTTAGCTCTACTTATTTAGGCTAGTATTTTATCAAGTAGGGGTAGTAAATAGCGGTCCTTATAGGTTATATTGTTTAGCTTATAGTAATTAATATAGAAATAGAGTCCTTAATTTAGCTTTTTAATAAAGAAATAGGCAAGTTAAAAGGGGCTTAGCTAGGCTTAATAAAACCCTTATTTAGGTTATTAATAAGGTACTACTTTATACCCTATAATTTAGTAATAAACTGCTAGTAAAGGGGGCTAAAGCTAAGAATATTTTCTTTATCTAGCTTAATCTTAATCTTATAGTTATATGGCTAGTAAGGCAAAAGTCTATTAAACGCTACCTTAGAGAATACGTCCTTAAACTTCTAGTATTAATAGAGTAGTTTCTATTCTACTAGTTCCTTATTTATAAGCTCGCCTTCCTATCCGCTAAGTTAATTTTTCTTTTCCTTAAGTATTTAGTTAATTTTATATAAGCTAGTCGTAAAAGTAATAGTATTAGACTAGATTAAGTTCTAGTAGAATTCTAAAGCGCTAATATAGTAGATATTAACTAGTGGGAGGTCTATAGGTTTCCTTATAGCTATTTACCGGACCATATTTTACAGTTTAGGGTTTATAATCTTTTTTAGCTTCTATTCTATCTTTCGCAAGTTATCCCTTTAATTTATTAGTTTAGTATAACATCTAACGTTTTTTTATTATTCTTTGTAGCTATATAGGGCCTAAGCTCTCTATAGGGGGCTTTTTAGATTACTACTAACTTTTTAAGTCTTTAACGTAGGTAGCGTAATATAGGTAGTTTAGGGGCGGTATAATATACGGATCTATTATAGATTAAGCTATATATCTTTCTTAAAGGCCTAATTCCTACATATAGTATTAGCCTAGTAAATAGTATTAATCTAGGGCCGTATAAGGTTTTTTATTATAATATTAATTTCTTTTATAAAGGAAGGGGTTAAGGGTAAGGGTTTAGGCTAGATAAGCCGTTTACTCTATATATTAAGCTATAAGCCTAAATAGGCTAGCTATTTTCTTCTTAAGATTATATTATAGCTTTCTAAGTCTATAATAAGAAAGGTAATATTATATTACCTTTATCTATTAACATAAAGGTAAATCCGTAAAATAGTTATAATAGGTGGCCCTATTTATCCATTATACCTATAATGTTACGGACGCTTTAAGTACAATATTACAACTACTTGGGGAAGAGTCGGAAGAAGCTAGTTGGTTAATTTAGGTACGGTTTAAAATGGAGCCGGTAGAATTATGTGACGAGGAATGGTAACCGAGGTTATATAACGTGCTATATATTAAACGGGAGGAATGAAGGAGACGTACGTACCTTATATATAAGACGTATATTATATATAAGGAGGATTTATTAGGGGTACGGTTGTGTATTTAAAGGGCTACAGTCCCTACCTAGATAGTTCCTTCTTTGTAGTAATTCTCAGAATATAATTAGAGTTAATCTATTAGGCAACCACTCCACTAGTTATTATTACATTGTTAACTTTAATTTACATTACCTATATACCTAGCCCAATA
>Ga0307515_10016412_pt1 | contig 13554 bp, 13 predicted proteins | sample 17_EM_MG_FD_194513 | JGI IMG/M metagenome (GOLD analysis project Ga0307515, IMG submission 194513) | Populus trichocarpa ectomycorrhiza microbial communities from riparian zone in the Pacific Northwest, United States - 17_EM | ecosystem: Host-associated > Plants > Roots > Unclassified | place...
GCCCCTGGTTTGAGAAATGATGGAGAAAGTGGACGGATTCTGGTGATAAAAAGAAAAAGTCTTTGTTGACGCTAATACCAATCATGAAAAATGTCGATTTTGATATCAATAGATTCCATTCGATGAAAGTAGTTTAGCCTAGGTGTTGTGTTCTTTGCTTTTCACCTCTCTTGATATGGTAGATCTGAGTTTTAAAAGTTTTTTGATATTGGATTGATTTTAGGTTTTTGGATGAACTTTTGAGTTATTTAAGACCATATATGAGTTTATCCATGTGTTTAGGGTATTTTCTAGGTGTCTTAGGTCAAAATGAGTTGGAAATCGAGTTTTTAAGCAAAAAGACTTGAGATCCGACTCTTCATCAACCTGGTGATCGCTGAAAATTCGGCCAATAGACAAAGCGTTGTCTGCATTATTTTCTTCTTTGAATTAAATGGTGGATAAAGCATTGTCCACCCTTAAATATTGTAAGGAAAAAAACAAGCCTAGCACACGTGCCATGCTTTTTTTTTTTTAATAAGCCTGGCACGCAAGCCAAACCTGTTTGTTCTTATATATATTTCTTTATTTAATGTATTTTCAACCCCTTTAACTTAGAAAAAAAATCATTTCATCCTTTGTTTTTTTAAGGTCTCTTTTCTTAACTTGAAAAAAACCTTCCTTTTGTAATTGAACTTTTTTTAAAAATTAACTGTTCTTTTTATTTCAGTTCTACGCGCCTATTTTTTTTTTAAAAAAAAACAATGTTGTTTGATGTAAAAAAAAGTCTCGTGAAATTAGTTGGCATATAATTGAATAAAAATTAATTTTGAAAATAAAGAGTTGTTAGATCCGGTAGGATGCATGACTCAGAGTGTAAGTTTAACAAGTTAACCCAAGTTCATTTTTATCCTTTTTTTAGAACTAAATATTTTTATTTTCAATATCATCCTTTAACATCGAGTTAATTGAAAATGAGCATCCTAATTTATTTCAACTTGGTTTTAGTAGGGATATCAAGGTCTCATAACCTAGGTTATATATTTAGATGATTAACTTGGGTTTATCTAAGTCAATCCAATATGTTACCGTCTTAATAATTTTATAAAAACTATCATCCAATATATGTCAAATTTAAATTCATCATAAGTTTTTTTTTCTCTTAGAAAAATCATTGAGAATGCCTTGAAATTATTTTTACATTAAAAAAAAAGACAAATCCAACCCATTTTCTTTTGCGTGTTTTTTTAAATATCATCTAATTCACTATAAAAATTGATTCCAATAAAAAAAAGTTATCAAACACAACCGGGTTCATTGTCCATGTTGCAAGATCCTATATCTTGATACACATCCATATCTTAATTTTTTCAACTAGTCTTTAGTTTTCGTCAATGATTTTTTTTTTTTGCATTTATTATCTCAAATAATTCTTGATTTATTTAATTATATTAATCAAATTCTTGTATAGGGTTTTTAATTTGCAATTAGAGTTTTTTTATGTCAAAAAAATATATTGTAAACACTTGCATATTTAATTTTTTTAGTTGAAAAAACATATTCAAGTTGTGGTGAAGCACCGACCATATGATTAGTACTATATATACATGCTCCGTAAAAAATGACAAAAGACTATATAAAAGGAAAAATATATAGTTGTGGATTTATAGTTAGCTTACAAGTTTTTGTGTTTCATTAATAACATTATAAATACTATAGTTATAAAATTTGAAAAGGTTTTATTGACCCTCTGGATTGCTATAGTTTTTTTTATAAATCTTTCTGAGTCAACCTAGGTTGACATTGACTTATATCCACCCTGGTTAACTCTCTCAACTTGTGGTTGGGGTCTTGTCTCGATTGATCTAAGTTAAGTTTTAAAACTATAATAATAATTATCTTTGTCCTTATCTTGACACTCTTTACCCATGAATCCGACTTAGCCTTGAGTCGACCCTTAGATCGGGTCTTAACACTACGATAATAACAATTGTTTCCTTACATTGACCTGGATCAATGATCAACCCGACTTATGACTCGGACCTTTCTCGAGTTGACTCTCGAGTCAAATTTTAAAATTATGACAATAATCAATTTTATTCTTATACTAACCTGAGTCCACCCGACTTGTGACCTGAATCTCGTCTCGGATCGATTCTCAAATTAGATTGTAAAACTATGATAATAACTATTTTTATTTTTAAATATCTTAGTTGGATAATTTAAAAATTAAAAAAAAAATTATGAGAATATTTAAAAATTTAAAACTAATAAATATTATTTTTAAAAACTTGTTAATCATGCAACTTCTATTTTGAAATTATAAAAATTGACTCTATAATGCATAACAACATACACTATCTAAAAGATTTTTGAAAATCTGTATGGCATTATTAATGATTTGGCTAAATATTTAAACTTTAATAAATCAAATAAATAAAACAATTTTTTATGTTATATTCAATTCCAGAATCATTATAAGTTTTCTTCCTCTTCTTTTTTCTTCTATATATATTTATTTTTTATTAAAGTATAATTTATTCTTGCATTTCAAAAACATTTTTAAAAAAATTTAAATTTTATTTTATTTTTTCTTTATTTAAAATTAATATTTTTAAATTATTTTAATATAATAATATCAAAAATAATTTTTAAAAACTAAAAAAATATTTTAAAATATAACTATACTATCAAACACTCCCTTCAACCATAGCCTGCCGGCTTTAAATTTAACACACCTCTTACAAAACCAAAAAAGCTCGTCCCCTCCGCAGATCTGTCTGTCTCTCTTGTTCCTCTCCCTCTAAAAGAATAAAAAACGGAGAGAAGAGAAACAGATCGCTTTTCTTAATTTCGCCATGGCCATGGCGATTAGGTCTTTGCTTATCTTTTTATTTATTCTATCACTTACTGTCCCTACCTTTTCTCTTCATGAAGATCAAGTTGGTCTCATGGACTGGTAAGCTCCTTTCAATCGCTTCTATTTCTTTTCAACTTCCAATTCACTGAATCCAAACAAAGCTGATTGTATTTTTTTAATCACTAGTTGATTAATACGGTAGCTGCTAATCAATTTCCGGGTTAATTAGATTTTTTTTAATTAGTATTAAGTTTGATTTAATGGTTAATAATGTATATAGGCATCAAAAGTACATAGGGAAAGTGAAGCACGCTGTGTTCCAAACACAAAAAACGGGTCGAAAGCGTGTTCTTGTTTCTACTGAAGAGAATGCTATTGCTTCTCTTGATCTCCGGCATGGCGAGATTTGTAAGTTTCGTTTAATGGATTTGTCCAATGCATTCTTTAATGTTAAGTTTCGCTGCTGGAGTAGTTTTTTCTTTTTAATTATTATTATTATTACTTGAAGGGATGCTGATTAGTGTTTTTTTTTTTGGCAGTTTGGAGGCATGTTCTTGGGGCCAATGATGCTATCGATGGAATCGACATTGCCATGACAAAATGTAATGATGCTCGTTTTTCTTATCAACTTTGTTGTATTTGTTCTTGCTGCTGTGGAATTGATAAGAAAAACGATGTAGCTTTCATCATTCTGCGTGTCTTACTAAAGGAAAGAATCGTTAAGACTGCTTCAATATTTTTTTTTTGTGTGTGTATAAAGGACTTGAGAGAACATAAATAAATAAAATTGGAATACATAACACTGGTTTGTATTGCCTGCTTATTTAGAATGAATTTGGTGTACCAGTACAAGGCTTGAGAATTCAATTTTTGTAGTCGTGCTGGTTTTCTAATCTTCGATTTCAATCTTTCAGATGCTATTACCCTTTCTTCAGGAGGAAGCATTCTACGAGCATGGAATCTTCCTGATGGGCAGATGGTGTGGGAATCTTTTCTTCAGGGACCAATCGACTCTAAGTCATTCTTGTTTGTGTCGGTTAGTGGATAACTTGTTAGATATATTTGAAGCTTTTAATGAACATTGTTGTATTATCTAGTCCAATCTCCTAGTCTCTCTCCTGTATCAGCTGTGTTTAGTAATTCTTAGTTATTCTAGAGTATGAGGCCTTCGTGCTGAATCTATTCTTTTCTATTCCTCTTACCTTCACATACATCTCAGGTCATTGTGAAATCAGAAATTTCCATCCACAGTATCATAGTTTAGTTCCTCTAATGAAGTGTTATTTTGTGTCTGTCATGGTCATAACTCATAATTCACAATTTCTTCCCAATTCTCCTATCATTCTTCCAAATATGCCCTTGCATGTTATGCACCCCAACATTTTCAGAAGAACTGTTGTTAACTAAGTTTTTGATCTGCAGACAAGCTCGAAAGTTGACAAGGACAACACAATCCTTGTTTTTGGTAAAGGAAGTCTCCATGCTGTTTCAAGCATACATGGTGAAATTGTTTGGAAGATAGATTTTCCTTCTGAAAGGTCTGTCCTTTTGAATTTTACTCACCAACTTTCTCTATTTAACCCATCACCTTGCAATTGATGTGATTGTGATACCCTTGGTTGCAGTTTTGAGGTTCAGGAGGTAATTCAGCACCATGATGGCAATACAATATACGTGGTGGGATTTGTTGGTTCTTCCCTGTTTGATGTGTACCAAATCAATGCTAAGAATGGAGAGCTCCTAAAACATGACAGTGCAGCCGTTGATGGTGGGTTTTCAGGGGAAGTTTCTCTAGTTTCAAGAGCCAAACTTGTGGTGCTGGATGCTGCTAGGTCAACTTTGTTAACAATAAGTTTTCAGAGCGGAGAAATCAGCTTTCAGAAAACATACATCTCAGATCTAGTTGAGGATTTCTCAGGGATTGCAGTGATATTACCTTCAAAACTTACTGGTTTGTTTGCTGTGAAAACCAATACAGCTACAGCATTTATTAGTGTGTCAAGTGAAGGTAAGTTGGAGGTGGTTGACAAAATCAAGCATGCAACAGTTATTAGTAATGTTCTTTCAATCTCAGAGGACCAACAGGCTTTTGCACTGGTTCAGCATGGGGGCAATGACATTCACCTCAATGTGAAGCAAGTTCATGACTGGAACAGTGATTTGCTAAAAGAGAGAATCAAGCTGGACAAGCAAAGAGGACTTGTCCATAAGGTTTTCATTAACAATTATGTCCGGACTGATAAGTCTCATGGATTTAGGGCTTTGATTGTTATGGAAGATCATTCATTGTTGCTGTTACAACAAGGCGAGGTTGTCTGGAGTAGGGAGGATGGCCTTGCCTCAATAATAGGTGTTACCACGTCAGAACTTCCTGTGGAAAGGGAAGGTGTATCTGTGGCAAAAGTGGAGCAGAACCTCTTCGAATGGCTTAAGGTACGATCTAATTGTTTCTTTACAATTTAAGTTGGCTTACTGAAGATGAAAGTTGCCAAAAATCACTCTTTCAAGACTTGAACAAGATTCTGGTTATTTTCACAGGTTTTTTTATACTTTTTTCTCCTTTCTTAGTCTCCATCTTTTTTAAACTTTACTTAGTAGTAGAGTGAGGGATCTGAATTATTGTGAGATTGCATTTGATTTGGTTGCATAGGCGATGATTGTTTGCTATCATATTCACTCCTTTGTTTGAAAAAAACATCTCATTGACTTCTTCGAGGACTGTGATTTTGACACATGATATTTTGTTGTTCTAAGGGACACATGCTGAAGGTTAAGGGTACCTTAATGCTTGCAAGTGCTGAGGATGTAGCAGCCATTCAAGGCATGAGGTTGAAAAGCTCTGAGAAAAGTAAAATGATCAGGGACCATAATGGATTCCGAAAGCTGCTTATTGTGCTCACTAAATCCGGGAAACTTTTCGCATTGCACACTGGAGATGGACGGATTGTCTGGTCTCTCTTATTGAACTCTCTACGTCAAACAGAAGCATGTGAAAATCCAACTGGGATTAATGTGTACCAGTGGCAAGTTCCTCATCATCATGCTATGGATGAAAATCCATCTGTCCTGGTTGTTGGCAGGTGCAGAACTGGTACTGATGCACCGGGAATATTTTCCTACGTTGATACTTACACAGGGATGGAACTTAAGTCTTTTGGTCTTGATCATTCTGTTGCACAAGTAATTCCACTCCCGCTTACAGATTCAACTGAACAACAGCTGCATCTACTAATAGATGCTAATGGACAAGCGCATTTGTACCCAAGAGCACCTGAGGCTGCTGCCATTTTTCAACGTGAGTTTTCAAACATCTACTGGTACTCGGTAGAAGCTGACAAGGGTGTTATTAAGGGACATGGATTGCAGAGCAATTGTGATGGTGAAGTTGCAGACAACTATAGTTTTGGTACCAGAGAAATATGGTCCATTGTATTCCCCTCAGAATCAGAAAAGATCATTTCAACCGTAACAAGAAAATCAAATGAGGTGGTGTTAGTTTCCGGTCAAATTTTTTCATGATTGCCACTTCTTTCTTTGTCTTCAAAGATTTATCCACTTTACATTTCATTAACTGCTCTTGCTGGTTAGTCTTTAAGTAACTTTCTGGTTGGGATTACAGAAAACCTTTTAAAGTAGGCAAACAGGCATCGTTTTAAAAAATGGCATTAGAGTTGTTCCATGAGGATTTGCATTTTTTTTTTTACTAAATAAATGTTGGGATTAGGTTCAATAAACAAAATTTTTTTTCTCAGGCTTTGAATTACAAGCATTGTTTTTCAGGCAACGTTGATGCTTTTTTAGGGTCTAAAAAATCACAGTTTCTGTAGATTCTTCTTGTTTCTTTACCAGAACCTCAATTTTTACCATTCAGTTTTGTTTTGCTGAAGTTTCCAATAGAAACTTTAGATATAAACTCAATAGGATATCTTGGTTTGCTGACATGTTCCCTTGGTATGTTTAATTGAGGGTCTTCTGCATTTGCCTCCAGGTTGTTCATACCCAAGCAAAGGTTATAGCTGATCAAGATGTGATGTACAAGTATATATCAAAAAATTTGCTTTTTGTGGCCACTGTTTCACCAAAAGCCAGTGGAGATATTGGATCAGCCACACCAGGAGAATCACAGTTGGTTGTCTATGTTGTTGATACTGTCACTGGTCGTATATTACACCGAATGACTCATCATGGCTCACAGGGCCCTGTCCATGCAGTAGGTTTCGCCTTCCATTTTTGATGTCTTCAATGATATGCATTACCTTATTTATTGTCACCTTTTGCAGGTTTTTAGTGAAAACTGGATTGTCTACCACTACTTCAATCTCAGAGCACACAGATATGAGATGACAGTTATTGAAATTTATGATCAGTCCCGGGCAGTAAGTTTTCAATCTTTACAATTATGCAATATTGTTTGTCTTCTTATTATAAACAGTTTAACTTTTGCAAATTGAAATTCAGGACAACAAAGATGTTTTAAAGCTTGTTCTTGGAAAGCACAATCTCACTTCACCTATTTCTTCGTATTCGCGACCAGAGGTCACAACAAAGTCACAGTCTTACTATTTCACCCATTCTATCAAAGCAATAACAGTTACATCAACTGCTAAGGGTATCACTTCGAAGCATCTTCTTATTGGGACAATTGGTGATCAGGTTGGTTACAATCTTTTAAGAAACCTAGATTCCATTGTTGTTTCCAATTTTCTTTGAGGCAAACTAGTCATTTAATGATTTACATTTCCTGCTGTAAAGAAGGATGTATTTACTGAATGTAATTGAATGCTGTACAGGTCTTGGCAATGGATAAGCGTTTCTTTGACCCTCGTAGGTCAGTTAACCCCACACAATCAGAGAAGGAAGAAGGAATTTTACCTCTTACAGATTCATTACCTATCATTCCTCAGGTGAGTTGCCATATATCTTCTTCTTCTCTTCCTTTTCCCCTTTAGTCTTTGTGTCACTGTTTAATGTTTACTTTACTTGAGATAACACTGTCGATTTTTGCTGAATCCACCGTCCCTGGAAGCAGTTCATTTCTGTACAAAAAAAAAAATTAGTTGTAAGATGCAGTATAGAAATCGATTCCACATCAATTAATCTACCTTCCCTGGAATTGGTTCATTTCCCCTTTAGTCTTTGTGTGATTGTTTAATATTTAATTTCCTTGAGAGAACACTGTCGATTTTTGCTGAATCTACCTTCCCTGGAAGTGGTTCATTTCTGTACACAAAAAAACAAGCTGTAAGATGCAGTATATAAATCGATTCCACATCAATTAATCTAGAGCTTGGAGTGATCCATTGATGGATCCTGTCTTGTTTTCCTCCAACAATCTTGTACCCAAAATGGTTTTGTTTTTTCCTTCAAGATTTTGGTTTGGAGACCAATGGCACCTGATATGTTTTCTAAAATAAGGAGCTGCAAGTAAATTACGTGGAAGTAATCGATACAAGTGGAAGTAATTGCAGTCTTGGATTGTGAGTGCATGCGTGAAGGTTTTTCCTTGGGGATTTCGTCAACCTATCTTATAACTAATTTATAGCGTGCAACCATATATACAACAAAGCTTGTTAAGTACATGCTAGTGTTCATTCCAGAGCAGGGATTGTAGGATGGCAGAATCTGGAATACTCTGACTTTTAGCAGAGTGACTGCTCTTCGCAATCAAAACATTGAACTTCGCAGACAGACATTCGTACAAAAACAAACCCACATCTCCCTTGAAACTGTTTCATTCTTTATGGCCGCATGCTTTTATTTAATGTTTTCTTTTATTTTAATGAAGTTCGTTCTCGAGCTGACACGGATTATCACTTCTTGCAGTCGTATGTTACACACTCCCATAAAGTGGAGGGGCTACGAGGCATAGTAACAGTGCCTGCCAAGCTGGAGTCAAACACCCTTGTCTTTACATATGGTGTTGATCTCTTTTTCACTCGCCTTGCACCCTCAAGGACCTATGATTCTCTTACAGAGGATTTTAGCTATGCCCTGCTGCTCATAACCATTGTTGCACTTGTCGTGGCAATCTTCGTGACCTGGGTCCTGTCCGAGAAGAAAGATCTAAGTGATAAATGGAGGTGAAATCGTTTCTCCTCTAGACTGTCTGTACCCAGACAATTTTCTTTCTTATTTATTTTACACCTGAGTTACTTTCACTGGAATCAGATTAGTAGATTCACTCCGAACTTGTAATGTTAATTTTGTAGCATTTCCTTTTTCAATGGCATTTTTTGTACTTGCCATTATTACATTTTTGGTCATCATGTAAATTAGACATTGCTAAGGCAAGAGAATTGATATATTTGCTGTTCTCTATACATGCCGGGTCCATTCTTGTTATCTGAAGCAATATTTTGGAGGGAAATGCCAAATGGCCAGAAAAAAAGGTGGAGGGCTGTGAAAGAGAAAGCTGGTAAAGTGGTCATTTAAGAATGGGGCCAAAATTTGACTGTTTCTTGGTAACAAGTCTGGTTTCTGAAACTGGAATAGGGAGCTGGGCCATGGTTTTTTTGTAGGTTTTTTCGAGTCATCCAAACCTAGCTAGAGAAGCCATTATTGAAGCCCACAGAGGTTGAAAGGTTGCTGTTTGGAAAGTTGGAATCTTCACCAAAGCCATCATTCGGAAGGTGAAAGGACCCATTGATTGGTAATTTGATAGTCACTATAATTGTACTTTGTCTTTCGTTTCGTACTAGTTATCGAGAGAGGGATAAAAAAATCTAACATGCTCACCACTGTCTGCAACTTTTTTCTTCAGTCATGAGATGTAATCCTTCCAGAGGAGGAGGAGGAGGCGAGTGTGAATAGTAAATACAGTTCCTGGCTAGGGCACACAAGATTGACAGAAGTGGAGAGTGAACACCTCTCTAACGAGACTTCTCCACCTGAAGTTTGCAAGATTTACCTTTTACTTGGGATGAAAATGACAGGCACTGTCACTGTAATTTGCCTGATCTTTTTGGAGTCTTTGTCCCATTCATCTCCCAGTCAAGGACACTCTCGTGAGCATATCTGCACCGTTTCACTGTCCAAAGTGATCAGCTCCATAACCCTCTTCCCTCTCTCTTCCATAATTGAGAACTCTTTAACTGCCACAAAAAAAGCACCTAAGAAGCTTGACACAGCACAACTTTCTTCAAGAAGAGAACACAGACTCTCAATCTCTCTTAGGTTTCTCCACAGAAACAGCTTACTACAAGGCCTTACACTTCCACCATGAAAACCCACCATCCAAAACTCAAAACACAGCCACGACCACTCTTTTTTTGTGGTTTCTTTCGCCAATGCACAGAAACTACTTTAAGTCCCACTACACCCAACCCACCTGCTCTTCCTATCTCCTCCACTATTCCTACTCCAGCACCACCACCCCAAACAGCAGCAGCACCACCTCCAGCACCACCACCACCACCACAACAATTACCTAACCAACCCCACCAAAAGTCCACCCAAGCTGAATCCTCTTCCTCCTCCTCCTCCACTACCACCTCCCAAAGTTTCACTCAATGGAGATTCCCTCTCTCGAACTCCCCACTCCACCAACCCAGACCCGAACCCGAACCCGAACCGAATCAAGACTCCGCCTTTATACCACCGTTGGCTCCTCCCATGCACCCCAACGACCTGCAAGAACTCCTCCGCCTGGCTGAGCTGCAACTTACCAACGGCTCAGAAACTGAGCAACTTTCTGCTCTATATCTCTTAGAACGCTCACTCGTACCCGACCCACCATCCGACCCGGTTTGCTCACCCGAATTAATGCGCGGGGTGGTGGCAAATTTGAAAAACAAAGCAGGGGTAAAACCGGCAACAAAAGTCTTATTGGCACTTTGCTTGGCGGAGGCCAACCGCCACGTTGCGGTGGAAGCTGGCGCGGTGGGGACGGTGGTGGAAGTGGCGATGGAGCTCGACGGATCTCCTGCGGAGAGGGCATTGGCGGCGTTGGAGCTGACTTGTACGGTGGCTGAGGGGGCGGCAGAGCTCCGGAACCACGCACTGGCGGTGCCGGTAATGGTGACAATGATGGGTAAAATGGCTGGGAGGGGGAAAGAGTATGCGATAAGTGCTCTCGCGGTGATTTATGGGAGTGGCGGAGTTGGGTCAGATGGTGAGCAAACTCTTCATGCGCCGCCAGAGGAGGTGGCGCGTGCAGTGGCGTTGGCTTTACAAGGAGACTGTACTGCTAGAGGGAGGAGGAAGGGTGCCCAGCTCTTGAAGGCTCTTCAAGAATATGGACGGGTAGATTCAACTCAAGAGGTGAATGAACAGCCGTGATTTGATTTTGATTTGTATGTCATGAAGAGAGAGGGAAATGATACTTTAGAATTTTATTAGCCCATGTACATGTAGAACTTATTAATAATAATAATAATTTTTTAATTTTACCAAATTATTATTATTACTATTACCACTTCATTTACTCATTACTTATTTTTTTTTAATTTGAGATCAAATTTAAGAAAAGCTTTTTGCAAACTTTTTTGGAAATTCATAAATTTAGTGCGGTCAATTTGTTTTAATCTTCATACATGAAACTAGTTATTATTTATTTAAAAAAGTAGTACAGATGGTCACTCATCAATGAATAAAAAAAATAATCATTTGATGAGGAGATTATATATAATAGATTTGTTTTCAAAAACTATTTTTTTCATTAAAATAAAAAGAACCAAGTTTAATTGAAATAGCCTAAATATAATTAAAAATTTGTTTGATATTATAATAATGTTTGTTTTACATAGTGTTTTTTTACTTGAAAATACATCAAAATAATTTTTTTTATTTTTAAAAATTATTTTAACATCAATACATCAAAACGATTTGAAAATACAAAGAAAAAATATTTTAAAGTAAAGAAAAAATATTTAAAAAAAAAATATTTTTAAAATATAAAAATAAATGGAATCCAAGCTTTAAATAAAAAATATAAATAAAAAAAAAAACATTAAGACTCCAAAGTCCATTGCTTTACCCTCCATGGCCTTCAACTATCGGCTGTGATGATGATGATGAAGGAGTGCAATATCTTTTATATTTGGATATTTTTTTATATATATTTAAAATTAATGTTTTTTTATATAATTTTAATGTGTTGATATAAAATATAAAATATAAAAAATTTATCTTAATGTAATTTGAAATAAAAAATATTTTTAAAAGCACCTCATTAAAGAATGATAATATTAGACTATGATTATTTATCCCATTTAATTATTAGTTTATATAATTTAAGAATAATTAAAAATCCTCTAATAGAAGGAAAAATTAGATTGCTTTAGGAGGAAAATGTATTGCATGAGTGATGACTAATTTCAAATAATTATATGTCCTTCTCAATGCCATTAATTTAGACATTCATACCTGTTCAAGATTAGGTTAAAAATACAACTTAGCATATACAGAACTTGCATGTCAGAATCAGGGGTGAGCGATGAGGTGGGCCTTGTAATAATTGTGTGACTTGATTCGGTGTTTATCTAAAAATGAAACCCGAGTTATTAAATTATATAATGAGATAGATTAGATTTATTAATTTTATTTAAAATAATATTATTTTATATATTTTTTAAAACATCCCACGTCAGCATAATCACACGGGTCAACTTACTGAATTACTAAAATCAATAGATTCAACCATCTAAGTGGTGGCCCAATGGTAAGAGCTTGGGATCAAAAGGTTTGCTCCCTCTGTGGTCTCAGGTTCGAGCCCTATGGTTGCTCATATAATGATCACTGGAGGCTTACATGATCGTTAATTTTAGGGCCCGTGGGATTAGTCAAGATGCGCACAAGCTGGCCCGGACATCCACGTTAAACTACAAAAAAAAAAATCAATAGATTCAAATTAAAAACCTAACCTTGATTAGGTTTTAGATTGTGGATCTATCGTATATTCTGCAAGGGAGCGAGAGTTCTCTTTTATTTTAGTTCTTAGAGCAATATGAAAAAAATCATAGATTAATTCAATTCATAGTTCATTAAAGTATTAATTTCCAAACAGTCAAATGCCTGGATAATTAAGTTTAATTGCAAGGAGGATTATACTCTTCTCAAGCTAATGCTATTTAATGTGATGTATTATGCTAGTTTAATCTTAACATTTAAATTAAATATATGAAATAATCCTAGCCATCTTTCAGAATTTAAAAGATCATATTAGCTCTAACTTGAAGAGATTCGTCCAAGACATTATAGACAAGACGATTAACAAATAAGGGGGTGTTTGTTTCCTGTAAAAAAACCTCTAGAATATATTTTTCCAAATGCAAATTTTTTTTTTGAAAACAAACGCTGTACTCTAATAATGGAATAAACAATTGAAAAACAGGCTTGGAAAAAATATTTCATCAAATAAATAGCCAGTTAACCTTGAGTTGTAGACACTAGGGGTGTTCAAAAAAATAAAAAAATCAATTAAACTGAGAAAACTGAAAAAAAAATAATTGAAAAAACCGAACAGTGAAAAAAAACCGATTAAAATTTTGAAAAAACCGACCGGTTCGGTTTCGGTTTTTTAAGCATGGAACCAAAAAAACGAACCGAACCGGAAAAAAACCGAGCCAAACTGAAAAAACCGAGACAAATCGATTTGAATTGGTTTTTGTTTTAAAAAACCGAATCGAACTGAAACCGGTCGGTTTGAACCGGTTTCGGTTCGGTTTCGAATTTTTTTTTTTTAAAAAATTCAGTTTGGTTATTTTTTTAACAACAAC
>Ga0307515_10016413_pt1 | contig 13554 bp, 6 predicted proteins | sample 17_EM_MG_FD_194513 | JGI IMG/M metagenome (GOLD analysis project Ga0307515, IMG submission 194513) | Populus trichocarpa ectomycorrhiza microbial communities from riparian zone in the Pacific Northwest, United States - 17_EM | ecosystem: Host-associated > Plants > Roots > Unclassified | place...
AAAAGGGAAATTTTTTTTTGGGGGGGTGGGGGGGTCTGGTTGTTTGCAGCTGGGAAGAGTTGGGATGGGGAAGAAGAAGGAGAAATAGGAGAGGAGAGGGTCGGCAGAGTGGGGATGTATTAACTTTTGTCGACGGATTCACCGACGGAATTATTCCGTTTGTGATTCTGTCGGCTATTCTGACGGTAAAAAGGGCACATCGCCGTACGGAGCTGCCGTTTTGAATCCCTCGGTGATTTCGTCGGCATTTTCATCAGTGAAATCGGTCACGTCACCATACGGAGCTGACGTTTTGAATCCCTCGGTCATTCCGTCGGTAAAAAATACCCGCAATTACATCCACGTCAGCGAACCGCCCTTTTTTTTATTCTCAACATTCCGTTCGTAATCCCGTCGGTATATACCGACGGATTAAATTCGGTCGATAATGGCGACCTCAAATTACTGACAGAATTATTCTGTCGGCAATTTTGTTAGTATTAAGCGAATTTCTGGTGGTGCTTCTTCTCGCCATGAACATTCTAGTGAGTGGAGAGTGGAGACAATTAGATTCAGAGGCATTGCTGGTGAGTGGAGAGTGGAGTGGAACCGATTTCTCAATCTGATTTCTTAATCTGCTTGGCTGCTGGTGATTTGGGGAGAGGGGAAAGGGGAAAGGGTAAAGGGTAAAGCACAAAAGGGCAACTGTTTTTCATTTCAGCAAAAATCGTGAAATCGGACCGGTTTTCATGTTTTTTACGAGTTGACCCGATTTTATGCGAGATTGACCGGGTTTGACCGATTTTACACGTTTTACGCCTTTTGACTTGTAAAATCATATGATTTTACGAGTCAAAACTTGTTTTTAACAACCTTGATTGGAAGAGAAGATGAAGGGGCAGATGGGTTTGTTTCTTTGATTTGGTGAAGAAAAAATGATGGTTGGTTGGAGGGGGGTTGCATATTTCAATCAGTGATGAGGTTAGTAATTGATGACCATGAGTTTGTGAGCTGAAATGAAAACAGGTCTCACGATGCTGGTTCTGATTGACAGTTTGTGAGCTGGAAGAGATGGGATTTGATTTTTTAATTGCTATGGGAGAGGGTTGTGCTGGGGTTTTCTTTTTATGTTGTGTGGGTATGGGAGAGTATGTGTGTGTATTTTTTTTATTATTATTATTTCTCTAAAACCCCCAGTGTGTGTGTGTAACCATTTACTTATAAATAAAAATTGTTTTTGGCTTGAAAGCAAAGTAAATTAAGATCAATCATTGAATTTCAAAAATAAATCACAATCATTCATTTGCTAACTTAGAGACAAGGCAAAGAAAAAGGGACCCTTGGATTAAGAGAATTGATTGTAAACCATTTGATTCAAAAAGATGAGTTGCTTAGTGAGAGGCTTTTTAATTTTTAAATTGGTCTTCTCTCTTCCATAATTACAATTAAATCACTAAAATATTAAATGTATTTTTTTTCTTTTTTTCTCTCTTTTTTTATTTTAAATTCTTTGAAAAAAACATTGCAAACGACTCAAATACATCAAAAATATATTTTTAAAGTTTTTGATTATTTTTTTTAACTATTTGTAATTCTTTTAAAAAAAAGTAGATAAAAAATAAATAGCAACACGCATCATGTTGATATATTAAACAAGCAAGATGTTCAAGTATATACGCAACCAATCACAAAGTTTGCCCAACCTTGACAACTTCGTCGAATGAATGATCGTTAACAATACAAACGAGTCAAATCAAACATTAAGCCATAGTTCTTTTCTTTCTTTCCTTTTCATGTTCCCTCACTATATACATCAAATCAAGATAGTTATTTCTATATATTAACACCTCACTTTCTAAATTTGAGTAAAATTTAACCTTGTTTTTTCTCAAAAAAAAAAAAAGATAAAGAAAAAGAAAATCTTGCTCGATGCTTATTTATCTTTCACTAATATTTTTCTGCTCTTTCTTTAGAGTTCACCACTAATTAAGACGTCAATACTTTATATAAATATAAATAAAGATATTAAACTAGCTAGACCTTGAACTCTAGAGTCCAATATTCCCTTTTTCTTGGAAATAAAAACACGTACTTCACGTCTCACTTGTGTGATGCTAAAGTTATTAGTACTGGTACACACCACAGAGAAGCAAAAGTGATGATGATGATGACCTTAACGTGACAAACAAAGCTCGTCACACTCATGTCCTCCCCACATGAATGACCCCAGCAGACAATCCCAACAGCTAGGAAGGCTCCTCTACAATTTCCCCGCATCATAACAAAACCTTGAAGAGCAAAACACCAAACCCCGCAACCTCTACTCACTTTCCTCGCCAAAATTATTTTCCCTTTCCCCACCCTTCCTCCCCGTAATTCTCACGCCCTTTATGGCTCTTCCCAAAAGTACTGAACCGCCACTTCCACTTTCACCAACTCATTGCTATACTCTAATACCATGTGATCAGCATGAAGAAGGAGGCGTTGTGTTACCTTTTTACCGCCACCCCACCACTCAGGACTGCCGTCGATGGCCAATGATAATCGCTATAATATTCCTCCTCCTCCTTTCAACGCTTGTCTATGTTTTTTGGCCCTCCGATCCCACGGTCAAGGTCGTGAGGCTGCGCCTAAACAAGATACACATCCACACCTTGCCTATAATTAACATTGACATATCCTTGTATGTTTCTTTGAAAGTACGCAACGTCGATGTGTATTCCATGGATTTTAGAAGTCTTGATGTTGCTGTAAAGTACAGAGGGAAGAGGCTGGGTCACGTGAGATCTGATCACGGTCACGTGAGGGCACTAGGATCATCCTACGTGCATGCTGAAGTAGATTTTAGTGGGATCAGTGTTTTGTCTGACGTGGTCTCCTTGCTCGACGACTTGGCTAGGGGTACGGTGCCGTTTGATACTGTCACCGAGGTTTCTGGCAGGCTTGGGTTGTTGTTCTTTGGGTTCCCTATGAAGGTAAAATTATAGGATTTTATTTTATTTTCTTGACATGTACTATAAGCGTTCCAATTTTGAAGCTTTTTATCGGTTAGAGAGACAAAATTATTTAAGGTAATGTATGTCAGTTGTGATTATTAATTAAGATAGTATTTGGTATTATAATAACATTATAATATCATTGGTTTTTTGCTTAAAAATTTATTATTTTTTTATTTTTAAAAATTTAAATTTTGACATCAGAATTTTAATACGATTTAAAAATTAAAAAAATTAAAAAAAATTAAATTTTTTAAAAAATACAGATGGAGCAAAAACAAACATTATATAACCCATTCATACTAGGGGAAAATATTTTTCAATATATGATTTACAACATACATTTATTTATTTATTTATTTTTGTCAAGATTTTATCATCCATTGCGTACATTAATTTACAAGTAAGCCTTGCATAATCTCTTAAGGTAAGCTTGGAAGTCATAAAAGGATTTTTGAGATGCTAGGAATTAAGGATTGTCTAGGATGGAAAAGGGGGAGTTTTTTTTTGCAAGAAATCATCTTTCAGGCGTACAGTCATGATGATTTTAGTTGCACATCGTTGAAGTAGCGAGTTTTCTCACTCCATGCATGACAGCAGGGTCCACTCTTGAATATATTCGATACCAGAATACATATATATGGAGCTCAAGAACCTTGTACATGTACATCTGCTGCAATTACTCGCTAGCCAAGTTATTGGGATTGAACACAAGTCATAGAAAAATGCACCAAGTTTTGAAGCCTTCAATCAATATGCTAATTAATTTTCTGAATTGTTCTAGGCAACGTTCTTACACTGAATTATATGTTAACAATTTGTCAGAACTGATTCTTTCTGCCCCCTTTTTCCCTTTTTATATGCTCCAATGCTTCTGTTATATGTATTATGTATTGCTTGTAAGTTGTGAGATCCCTCTGCTGATGCAGTAACTTATATGATCTAGTTCTATCGATTCCTTGTGTTTCTTATACCAATTTTGATTCTGTCTTAATACAGGCAAAATTGTTCTGTGCGGTTCTGGTAAATATAAATAACCAGACAATTGTTCGTCAGACTTGTTACCCTGAGGTCAGTAGGCATTGCTCTCTTTGTTACTTACTATATATTGTTATTGGCAATGGCGTTGGGGGTGGCCATTGCTGATCATATTATGTATTCTTCAATGCAATTTCTCTGTAAACGAATGCCATATAATACCTTAACACCGCACAATCTAAAATCATGGGATTGCTGCAATCCCTTGATTTCTTTCCGGTGGCCTTCCCGTACAAGTTACAGTGCAGTTCTGGAGCGGTGGTTGACCTGTTGATTGCACGATGCCCGGAGTCGACTCTTTTTTTCTTTTGAAAATATGATAGTGATCTGTGATTAACCAGCCTGCTTAGGGGGGATTTAGCATGACGTTATGTTTTTGTGCATTATTGGGGGATTAGTAGTCAAGATTAATTAATACAATCAGATTATTGTTTGTTTGTTATAATTCGAATACTCAAATCTGTATATTAAATATTGAGAATTTATTTATTTTTTAATAATTGTCTAGCTATTTCTCACAATTGAAAGTAATCTTGTGATAACATTCTCTTAATTAATTAAGAGTAGCTCGCTTTTTTAGCTAAAATATATATGTATCTGTGTAGTCAGAGATGAATTTGAAGCCTTGAGGCAGTTGGTGCAGCATAAGCTAAAAGATCCAGTCAGTGCTCCTCCATGTATAGACAGGAAAACCTGGGCTAGTGAAATTGGAAGCATGCATATGCACTGTTTCTCCTATCTGTATGTATTTTTACCTTGAGAATCATTAATTCTGTGTATGTATATATGTCCATGGCATTTGTAGTATTATTACTACTACATATCAACTTAATCATCAATTTTGTACTCAATGATGCTGCGTATAAGCATTGGACTTTCTGTGTTTTTTTTTTTTTTGGTTAATAACTAGTTTATTGAGGGTAATTTGATCTTTTACTTGTGATTAATTCATATTCAAATATAAAAAAATTGTTGAAGCGTGTTGTACACATGTTAGCGTGTGGAAGGTGCATAAGCACTTTTGGCAACTCGGGCAGCGCCTTCGAGAGTGGCCAATATTGTCCTTCCCCCGTGTCATTAATTCCTCTTCCTCCTAGTACAGCATGTGTACTGATGTGGTAGTTTGTCGTCAGAGGGTTTTTTTTTTCTCCTTCCTTAAAATTACAGGTTAGTCTTATTTGTTGTTGATATATTAACTTTAGTCCTTATTCTTTTATTGACTTTGTAAAAGAATTGTTTGTTATCAATTTATTCCTTCAATTTTAATTTGTTAATTTTTTTTTTTCATTTTAATCCTTATTCTTTTGATTTTTTTTTCTTTAGCTTTTTTGTAAAAATTTTATTGGTTTTCAATTTTATTTTTTAGTCCAAGCTTATGATATATTATTTTTTATAATTTGATCCTCATTCTTTTTATTTTTTTTCTTTTGTTAAAGTTATTTTTCTTTCAATTTAACCTTCCAATTAAAAATTTGTGATTGCCCTCTAATTTATTTTTTGTTTTAATTTTTACCTCGTTATTCTAATAACTACTTTTTTAAAATCCTTTTGTGTTTTTCCTAATTTTATCCTTCATTGTTTGATGTGGTAGGGATTGGGTTTCGTATTTTTTTCAAGTCTAATTATTTGGGTCACAAGTTAGACATATTGTCCGCCCTTGCAGCATTTTCTAAGAAAATATAAGGGCCCGCACGTGTGGGCCCTCTCTTTTTTTTTCTAATCTTTCTTTTAAAAAAAATATACCTTTTTTTAACATGTGTTTTTTAAAATAATTCTTTAATTTATATCTAAATTAATACTCCTTTTCTCTAATTTTTTTTATTTTGTTTATTTAGACTTTTTGGAAAGGTGGTTGTTTTGTTTATTATTTTGTATGTATTTAATTTTAAAGAGATTATTTTAATTCATCTATAAGTTTTTTTTTTTTGTTTTGTATAATGAAATTTAGGTTTAAAATTAAAAAATATTTATTTTTGGATAATATTTCTAATATGTGTAACCTTTCATAATATTTTTTTTCTCTTTAATTTTATTCAATCAATTTCATGTGTATCTAATTCTATTATTATTTGATTAAATAAAAAATAATAAATAAAGTCATTGAACACAACTAAATAAATTATCCATGTTATAAAATTAAATATCTTGATCTACATCTATCACTTAATTTTTTAAGTTTTGTCTTTAGTTATTATTAATAACTTTTTTATATATATTGATATATATGATTTATATAGTTTGTGATTTATTTGGTTAAATATATGTATAAGCTTCTTTTTTTTTTTTACATTTAAAATTTTGTATGTAAGAGAATACATTATAAAATCCTGTATATTTAATTTTAAGAAAAAATCAACCAACAAGGGTTAAAAAACTAGTATTATTTGTGCCTCGTTTTTTAACTAGAGGAAGAGATAAGCATCCAAGGGAGAGAAAATCTACGATAATCATAAGAAACAAGTGAAGACAAATATAATAGGAACTGCTAAACTATTCTGACACGTGTTGGTAGAAGGTCAAAGTGGCCCAGAAGTTACATGAGCCTATAACAAAGAAAGTGATCGTCTTAACTCCATGGGATATCCAAACTACAAGCTCAGAGCTCAATGACCCAACACAAGGAGTCCAATCCATGTTAAAGGGGATTTCGTTTCTTTTCTTTTCGAACCTGGAAGGATGACACATGGTTATATTGAATAGTGATGACTAGATCCTTGGCTCGACGGAGGTTTAATTTTTTAAAAACATATATAAAAAAAAAAAAAAGTAAAGGTTTTGCTAACCTGTTTTCTTGGAAAGAAAAAAGGTAAGAATTTGATGCATATTGGGAAAAAAATTAAAATATTGAGATAGTGTTACACTGAAAGACATTTATTTTTTATAAATATTAAAACAACACTTTTGGTTAAAATGTAAAATTCAGGACTCAGGTCATAAAACTTATGTCAACCTAGTATTGAAAGAAAAAATTAAAAACAAAAATTAATTTGAAAAAAGAACTAAAAAAATCTTGAGTCAACCCGAGTAAATTTGTCAAACCCATGACACAAGTCATGAGAACGAGATAGTCCCATAAAAAAAAAATTAAAAAAAATACAAAACTTAAATCTCAATCAACCAAATATTGGAGGATGAAACTAAAAAAAATATTCATTTTTTTAAAAGACAATCAACCAAAAAAGACCCGAGACAACCCAAGTTAACTCACCAAACTCAAGACCGTAAAGAAAGCTCTTGCCAATACGATTCCAACAATATCAAAAAAAGGCACCTCCGAAGGTCGGTGGATGCCACACACGCCACCTAAGTGTATCGTCCTCCTTAACGCGCCGACACTGTGTTATACATGCACCAATAACTCTTTCACGTTTTTGTTCAAATCAGTCCCTGAATTGGCAAGTTTCAAATTCAGCCACTAAACCTTCAACTATTTTAAGCCAATTAAAATCAAACTTGGTTTTGCCAAACCAAGCATCAACCAAGTGCCAGATTGTTTTCTTGATACAATAAGAATCTCATGCGAAATCAAATGAAGTAAATCATTATGTCTGGTCCAAAATCAATTCGATAAAAAAAAACTCGAGTTAAAAAAAATATTGTTGGATCACTATTTAATCCATAATGCCTTTATGTCTACTACTACTGAAATGTTTGCTAACCAAAAACTATAGATGTTTTAAAGCCTCTTAGGTATTATAGTAGCGGTTGTTTTTCAAAGTATTTTTTTTTTGAAAATATATTATAATAATATTTTTTTTATTTTAAACAATTTATTTTTGACATCAATATATCAAAAAAATATGAAAATACAAAAAAATATTAATTAAAAAAACCAATATTTTTTAAAATAATTTTAAAACATAAAAATAAAGTGACTATTAAATTTTTTTTAATAATAATTAATAGTATCCCTAATGTATAGGTGTAACCGTGTTTTTGAAAATATTTTAAATTTTGATTTTATTATAGATGTTATGGGATCTATTTAATTCTCTGTACGGAAGAATGATGTGATGTGAGACAATACTTTCTTATTAAAAAATATGGAATAGCTTATATACTATTCATATTTTGCGGTAAGATGCATGCTGGACAAAAAAAAAAGAATTTGAACGCAAAAAATAAAAAATTAAAAGAAATGAAAAAAAAAGTTTAGATGAAGAAAAAAAAACATAATAACATGGATTCAAAGAAAACTTTGACGTGTAGCAAAAATGCATTTTGGATTTCTTTAAAAAAAAATCAAGACACGAAGATCAATTCAAAATAATTTAAATACTTTAAAAAATTAATATAATATTTTTAAAAATATATATATATATATATATCAAGACACCAATATGTTTGATCAATCTAAACTTTGTAGCTTAACCAATCAAACTCGATATTTGAGTTATAGATTCCACTAGGTTTAATAAATCTTTTTATATTTCTTTTACCTAAATATATGATAGAAAAATATAGAAGAAAAAAAAGAGGTAAAACAATTAAGTTGGAAGAGAAAAAATCAAAATGATATTCTTAAAAAAAAATATTTATACGGCTTTTTATTGAATTACCTTAGATTAACTTGTTAAACTTCTGACCCAGATCATTAGATCGTGATAATCTTGTAAAATGCAACTAGGAACAAATTAATCCTATGGAAACTAAAATGAAATATACCATGAAGACCAATTCAAAATAATTGAGAATAATAGAAGGCTTAACCAATTAATTAGCCAACTTTTTCTATTTATTTATGTAGGGGAAATGTACAATAGTTATTGTAGAGATCTAAACAGAAGGGTAAGGCTATCAACCTTTTCTAATTATATACAACCTATATTGTGCAAGTTCCTCAAGTTAAGGGTCGAGGGTCAACCCGAAGTTTGAACCGAAAAGTAATAAAAGTAGTAGAAAGTGGCTTAGTAAGAACATCGACAAGTTGATCATTGAAAGAAATAAATTAAATATGAATGTCCTTCTTAGCAACTCTGTTGCATAAGAAATAATAATCAACCTCAACATGTTTCATACAAATATGAAAGACAGAATTCGCAGACAAATAAGTAGTATCCAAATTATCACACCAAATTGTAGGCATAAAAGTAGAAGTAGGTGTAATTTGCATATCGGACAATAAATATTGAAGTCATAGAACCCCAGCAGTGTCGTTAGCTAAGACTTTATACTTAGTTTTGATAGAAGAACGAGTAACCGTGCGTTGTTTGCTTGATTTCCAAGAAATCAGGGTATTACCAAAGAAAACAAGATAGCCACCTGTAAACTTACGATCATCAACACTACCAGCCCAATTAACATCTGTAAAACTATGTAAAGCAAAGGACGAGTTACGGGTGATATGTAAGCCAAAAGAAATCATACCCTTAAGATAACACAAAATACATTTAACAGCAGCCCAATATGTATCGGTAAGAGCATCCATAAACTGACAAACCTTATTAATAGCAAAGTAAATATCTGGTCTTATAAAAGTGAGATACTGAAAAGCACCAATAATTTGACGAAACTGAATAGGATCAGAAAACAAGCAATTGAGCATCACAGTAACCTTAGAGGTAGAAATAGGAGTATCAACAAGTTTATAAAAAGACATACTAGTAGGATGAACCTCAATCCCCAAAAAATAATGAACAGCACCTAAATCCTGAAGCTTAAACTCAGAGCTCAACAACTGTATCAATCGATGAAGCAAGGCTGAATTGCTTCCAGTAAGCAAAATATCATCAACGTAAACCAATAAATAAAAAATATCAGCACCTATAAACAAGATGAATAATGAAGAGTCAATCTTCGAAGCACAAAATCCAATAGAGAAAAGATAATCACTTAAGTGAGTGTACCATGCCCAATGAGCTTGTTTCAAGCCATATAAAGACTTATGCAACCAACACACATGAGAGGAAAGAGTAAAATTAATAAAACCTGGAGGTTGCTGCATATATACATCTTCGTCAAGGGTCCCATTAAGAAAGGCATTATGGATATTCAATTGATTAATTTTCCAAACACAAGAAACCACAATGGAGAAAACCAACCGAATAGTGGCTTACTTAATAACATGACTAAAAGTCTTAGAATAATCAATACCTTCTTGCTGATTAAAGCCTTTAGCAACCAACCGAGCTTTGTAGTGCTCAATGTTGCCACTTACATGACACTTGATCTTGTACACCCAACGACTACTAATAACATTCATCAAATGATGAAAAGAAACCAAAGATCAAGTGTCATTAGAACGCAGTGCTTGAATTTCATATTTCATAGCACCGTGCTAAGCCGCATACCTGTCAGCATTATAATATGTAATTGATTCATAGGCAGGAAAAGATAGTACCCGAGAGATAGGGCTAGCAGATGAAGCCAAAGAAGTTGTCAAGTTTGCTATCTTTGACAGTCGTGGACGAAGAACCATAGGATGCTGACAAACCACAGAACTAGAGCCAAGTAAGGTTGAACCTTTTATGTTGCTGTAGAGGATAGAAATAGAGGTCAACAACCAAATTCAACCCAGTAGGAGAGTCAGACCAATAGACAGGACTGGAAGCCGCGAAGTTGGGTGAATCATCAGCAAAACCAGAAGAACCAGTAGTATCATACCTAAAAAATTGCAACTCTAATAGTGTCATTTTATTCGTGGGTATGAGGACAAATTAAACAATGATGAATATCAATAGTCTAAAAGAAAGTATTTAACTTATGGTATTCACCACCCTAATCAATTTGAATAGATTTAATTTTTAGTGAAAATTACACTTAATAAAAACTTGAAAGTGATGGAAAATATAAAATACATCAAATTTCACAATAAGAGGATAATACTAGAAATATTGTGTATGCACATTGACAAACATAACAAAATAAAAAAAAATCATCAGAAGAAAAATAGAAACAAGACCCCAGACATCACTAAAAATTAATTCAATTGGAGCAGAAGATTTATGACTCGTAGGTCCCAACGACAAACACAATGACTTTCCTAATAGGTATGCTTGACTTTGAAAAAGTGAATGTCTAGAGTTACAATCAAGTTTATTATTTGATACTAAAAAATTAAAAACATTGGAAATAGGATGACTTAATCGACGATGTCAGATATCAGCAGAAGTAGATACGCAAGGAGATAAGTGAGCTTGAGGAATTGATATGGAAGAAAACTTGGACAAAACATAAAGACCATCATTACTTTGACAAGAAAGGAGCACTGTCTTTGTGTTGAAATCCTTACTATAAAATACAGACTCGTGAAATTCAAAATAGACATTATTATCATGATAAAGTTTTTGAACATAAAGCAATGGCTTGGTAATATGAGGTACATGAAGAACATTAGATAAGGTAAAAGTGTGTTTTGGTGTATGTAACGTAATATATCCAATATCAAATATGGAAAGGCCCTTATCATCACCAACATACAAATGATCAATTACCAAGATAGGGTTCAAACCCCGTCAGAGTTGCAAGGTCAAAAGTAACATGTCGATTCACACCAATATTCAAAAGCCAATCCACAGAGTTCGTCGAGGAGATGTTGCTAACAACAAGATTGGCATGGTGATGTTGTCCATAGCTGCGCATTGAGGCATTAAATGACCAAAGAAATGGCATAGTTGGCAGCTGACATTCTGCCTAAAAGGGTGTGTATTGGACCACTATTGGGTGTTGTTATGCTTTTTGTTATATTGTCAATTACCTTGCCTCCAGTTACTAGTGGAAGAACCATTGAACCCACATTAATCAAACCCTGAGTCGGTACTGTGTCGGTTACTATTATGGCGCCAACCACTACGAGAATGCCCTCTACCACGGTTAGAACTGAAGCTGCTGTTAAACGAACCAGGGGAATGGAATCGTGCAACAAGAACTGATGATGGTTGAGCCGGCTTAGGAAACAAGGGAGTAGTGACAGCAGCACCCATAAATTAAAGAGAGCTCTTATGAAGAAACTCATGAGAAAAAGATGACTATAAAGGTCTGTATAGGATAGAGGAAATGAGTGCACTCAGAATAAGTTAATCTTGTTGTTTTCAACGAAGGAAGGATGGATTAACTTGAATACAAGAGCCATCAGTAGTAGCCATATGAGGAGAAGGACACGGCAAAGAACCATCAAGAAATTAAAAAACACCTTGTCCAATAAGATACGGTTTTATCTGCATTTGCTAATAGAGATAATTGGTGTTTGTAAGCTTCAGAAAGATAACATGTTGAGTGTTGGAAAGAGGAACAATTATCGCAATTGTTTCCTTCATGGTAGCAGCAGTCACGACAGTAGTAGAAGTCATTGTAGTAGTCGCGGTTGAGTCCAAAACAGAGGAAGAAACAGAGGTATGCACCGATGGTGGAGAAGAACGTTGCGGCAAAGGAATGGCATTTAGAGCAATAAGAGTGGAGTTCATTGGAGAGGAGAATTTTAATGTGTTTAAAGCTTTGATATCAAGTTAAGAATAATAGAAGGTTTAACCGATTAGTTAGCCAACATTTTCTATTTATATATGTAGGGCAGTATACAATAGTTATTGTAGAGATCTAAACACAAGAGCAAGCCTATCAACCTTTTTTAATTATATACAACCTATATTGTGCAATTTCTTATAATAAAAATAAACCAAATGCTTCAAAAAAGATTCAACATGGCATCTTTTTTAAAAGAACTATCGAAACGATAATATATTAGATCGACTTGGGCTTCGTGGTCTAGCCCGTCAAATCTACAACTCCAGTCATGGATTATACTTTGTTTAATAATTTTGTTTTTTAAAAAACTTTTTATCTAAATATATAAATAAAAAATTAAAAAAATTCAAGGATGGAAAAAAAATGAAGGACTTAACAAAAAAAAAAAAAAAAAGGATCATGTGTCAAAGCTTAGACCAAATGGCCTAGTATGGTTGGGATTCTAAGAAAAAAACCTAAAAGAATGGGTCTTTTAACCCAGGCTCAAGCTGCGCCTAGACTTGATTTATATTTTTAAAAAATTTTGTAAGGGGTGACCCCATATTATCTAATTTGGAAAAAATAAATGAAACAATAAGTTGTTTGTTACTCAAAATCCAATCACCATAGAGGCTAGATAATTCTTTCATAAAAAGTTTTATTTTTCAACTATTTTTTTATTCAAAAACACCATAAAACCCTATATAAACCATCTAATAAGTCTACAAAAAAAAATCCAAGAATTACTTGAAAAAAACAAAATCAATAGGAAAAAAAAACCGAATCCGATCTCCTTTTTGATCTTTATTGATATTCAGATACCAAAAATACAACTTGAGAGTTGAAAAAAGCGGAAGACAGGCATATTAAATGTGTGCTAATTAAATGTCTTTGGAGATAATGAAGGACATATAGGCTCCATGAATGCGAGCAGTTGAAGATTGAAACAGCCAAGCTGTATATCCAAGTAGTCAAGCTGGCAACTATCCCTTGAAACTTTCGAAATGTCATAATATTAACTCCGACTAATTAATGTATAATCTAGATTAGATCATGGACGAATAAATCCATTAATTAAAAGCTCTACCATGCTACTTGATTT
>Ga0307515_10016414_pt1 | contig 13554 bp, 12 predicted proteins | sample 17_EM_MG_FD_194513 | JGI IMG/M metagenome (GOLD analysis project Ga0307515, IMG submission 194513) | Populus trichocarpa ectomycorrhiza microbial communities from riparian zone in the Pacific Northwest, United States - 17_EM | ecosystem: Host-associated > Plants > Roots > Unclassified | place...
CGTGACGAACTTTAAAATACTAAACTCCACTAAACCTCTGCAAAAGCTCTGCACGAAGCTCCGTACAAAGCTCTGTAAAGCTCTACTAAAAGCTCTACCAAAGGCTTTGCAGTATCTCTGCCCACCCAGTGTACTGGCCACTCAGTGAATGGAGCATATAGTGCGCAGTAGGGTCCAAGAGGGTCTCCTCCTTAAAGCTCTGCTTAAAGCTTTACTTAAAGCCCTATACGGAGCTCCAAAGCTACTAACACGCAGCACTAATATATAGGAAGGTTCTGCAATCGGCCGTATAACCGCCGCCTATACGGTTAATCGCCGTACAATCGTCTCTACAAACGGCTTTACGAACGGCTCCATGAACGGCTCCACGAACGACTCCACAAACGGCTTTACGAACGGCTCTACAAACGTCTACACGATCGCCCGTATGAACGTCCATACAACTGCCCATGCGATTGTCTCTACAAACGTCTTTATAATTGATCACCCGTACGAGCGTCTGTACCCTACACGTCTATACGTGGCTCTATAGAAGCTCTACACAATGCTCTGTAAAAGCTCTACTAAAAGCTCTACTAAAGTCTACTAAAGCCTCTGTAAGAGCTCTGCCTACGCAGTAAATGGAGCACGCAGTGCGCAGGGGGGTCTAAGGGGGTCTCCCCCTTAAAGCTCTGCTCAAAGCTCTGCTTGAAGCTTTGCTTAAAGCCCTATACAGAGCTCCAAAGCTCTACTAACTCGCAGCACTAATATACTAGGCAGGTTCTGCAATTGGCCGTATAACCGCCCATACGATTAATCGCCGTACAATAGTCTCTACGAACGGCTCTACGAACGGCTCTATAAACGTCTACATAATCGCCCGTACGAACGCCCGTATGAACGCCCATACGAACGATCAATTAAACGTTTATACAATTGCCTATACGATCGTCTCTATAAACGTCTCTACAATTGATCGCCCGTATAAACGTCTGCACGCCTACATATGGCCCTATAGAAGATCTATACGAAGCTTTACACGAAGCTCTACACGAAGCTCTGTAAAAGCTCTACCAAACGCTCTACTAAAGCCTCTGCAAGAGCTCTGCCTACGTAGTAAATGGATTACGCAGTGCGTAGGGGGGGTCCAAGGGGGTCTCCCCCTTGAGCTTAAAGCTCTACTTGAAGCTTAATATGGAGCTCTAATGCTCTACTAACATGCAGCACTAATATACTAGGAAGGCTCTAGAATTGTCTACATAAACGGCTCTATAAACGGCTCTACGAACGTCTATACGATCGCCCGTACGAACGCCCATATAATTAGTCGATTAATCGATCAATTGCCTATATAAACGCCTATATAATCAATTAATTAATTAACTAAACGCCCATATAAACGTCTCTACGAACGGCTCTACAAATGGCTCTATATATGGCTTTACGCACGGCTCTACAAACGTCCGTATAATTGATTAATTAATTAACTGCCTACACGAACGCCCGTACGAATGATCAATCAAACGCCTATATAATTGCTTGTACAATCGTCTCTATAAATGTCTCTGCAATTAATCGCCGGAACAAACGGCTGCACGTCTGCACGTCTGCATGTCTGCACGTGGCTCTGCGCAAGGCTCTGCACGAAGCTCCGCACGAGGCTCTACCAAAGCTCTATATAAGGCTCTATTAAAGCTCTGCACAAGGCTCTACCCAAAGCTTACCCCCTACTGCGAAGTACGACGGAGGTATAGGATTTACGAAATAAATCCATACCTACTAGTATATGTTAATTAAGCTCTATACAATAAGGCTCTCAATTAAAGCTTTGTGTTAATTAATCGGCTTATTAATCATAAAGTCGGGTCAAAATTTTCGTTGGGGGGTACCAACGATCCGCATGTTACCTTATGTTTAAAGTACTAGGTACACGGGCAAAGTACCTGATACTTGGCTAAGGGAATCACTTGACTTGATGCTGCTCAGAACACCAACCCCCACTAATCCAGAGGATTGCGTGCCTTGCATCATGTCCCGCTTCTCGTTAATCTCCCATCTCCCATCCCTCATCTCCCCGCCAGCATGATGTTGTGGATCGCTGCCAGTAATACAAACAAATACCTCTAGGTGGCTTGCGTATGGTGTGCCTCGCTTTTTGGTAGACACTTTCCGCATCCAGCAGGCCGTAGGAAATATTTCAGCTGTATACTGCATATATCGCCGCGTCTTATGACGTTTGAGGGTCTGGCTGGGTCTAAAAGTTGACCCGACCATCCTGCCTTCTGCACACTGACCTGCAGCCAACACTTGAGCAGAAGTTGGGCCACCCCGCAACAATGGCCACCCTCCATCACGACCCTACTTCCTACGCTAATGCAAATCATCGCTTGAGTCCACGTATCCAATCGACTGCTTTTAGAAGGATCACTGCTTGTTGGAGTCCCCCTCCTTCACAAAACAAGTTGTCCAGGAATCTGATCTCGGGTCTATCTCCGAAACATTGGCCAGACTGACGGCGCATGCTTTCGAAAGCAGCTACTCATGCGATCTTCTTCTGGGGGCGGCTACTCTGCAGGGGAAACAATGCTCGATGACGCTGCCATGTTGAACCCATGATCTGAAGGGTAGTTGTTCAGCTGCACATTTTGAGAGATACTAGCAGATTTTGCAAACTTTCGGCCGTCTGACGGAGAAAGCATGCCGTCCTCAGGATATATTGCTCTAGCAGGATCTTTTTAACCTGGGCGGAATGGAGATCGGGAAGGCGGGAGAGTGGCAAGTGGATCAGCTCTCGCAACCTCACTTGCAGCTGTTGACGATCCACAGCTCACCACGAAATCCGTGCATCGATTCGAAGCTACCGACTCCCATCGTGTCTGCAAGAGACGAGATTCGCAAACGACACGTATCGCATGGGTTGGGCCACGCTTCCTTGTCCAGAATATGTGGCCAAGGTGCAAATGGGCTTCCGTGCCGCGTCACATTCTTGCGCCATTTCTGGTTTTTTGCAACCGTTTGTAATGAGCTCTTTAGGTTATATGAAGAGCGTGCGATGGATACGAAGTTTGGAGCAATATGAGCGGCTTCGGAGGTTGGCGAATGGCGAGGCAGACTGATTGCTCAAGGAATTCGTCATCGCCAGGTTTCCCTATCACGGTGGGTGGCTCAACTTGGCGCGCACAGAAGTTGCAGCAGGTCAGGATGCGAGAGGCTCGCATCAGAAGTCTTGTCAGAGTCGCATCCTCGGTTGGGCCGAAAGAGGCAAGTTAATGCAAGTTGGGTGCAAGTCGGGTGCAAGGTCGGTGCAATCGGGTGCAGTGGTGGAAAAGTGTTACCTAACTGCCAATAGTAAGATTGTGGCAGGTGGCAGGGTGATGAAAGTCAAATGTGGCCGATTTGTCCTGGGCTGGGCGCGATGGGCTCGATGGCTGCCCTGCAATAGGTTGTCGATAGTTCAAACCCTAAAAAGAGTCATCCCACCCCGCATTAGCCCAGAAAGTTTTGAAGCTTTGAAGCTTGAAGCAACCGCTATCACGAGGATTGCACAGATCTGCGCAATGACTGGAATCGTTTATCTTGTGTTCGCTTTAACGGCTTTGTGGCTTGGGGGGCCGGGACCAGGTGCTGGCTCGAAGCGACCCTTGGCCTGTCGAGTCGGCACTGCTCAGGAGCCAGCATCGGGAGCGTGCTCGAGTCCTTTCTTCGAAAAGCTGTGGAGCGCCCTCCGCAGCGGTCGGTAATGCACGTCCGGTTCGGGACGGTATCTGTATCTCTTTCTTTGTTCGCTGCAAAAGACGAATGATAATGATTGGACTTCGTCTGTCGCTGTAGGCAGCCGTCCGGTTGCGGAACACCACGTCTCTCTCGCCTCTGCACGTGGCTGCATTGCTCTGCAGATCCAATGTAAGCGGCAAGTCTCCAGAATTTTCCATCATTTTTGTTTTTTTTTGGCTCGGCCCACCGCTGGCATTTGTGGGGATCTGTGGCCGTCCTTTTCTCCGACTGGCAAAGCGGCATCAGGTGCTAAGAACGGGCGCCAGAACAATTTGGCGTCGAAACGGAGTGAAACATTGCGGCAATATATGACCAATATGCGGGCTCGAGAAGGCAGGCTCGATAGTCTAGCAGCGGTGTTTAGAGTCGGATGATGATTTCTGGAGAGCGGGGGCTCCGCCAGCGTTGAGCGCTGTGCTCCATGGGTTATTTTAACTTTTGGCCTACATGTATTCGCGCTCCTAGACATAGTTGCATACATTGCATCTCTCGGACCCCTCGCACCATCCTAACTGTAACCGTGTGCGCTCCCCCATGATTCCCCAGGATCTGCGGTGAGGCGCAGGCCCTGCCCTTGCTTTTTGCGGCTTCAAACGTCTGACCTGCGTGGGTTACAGAGTGCTGGGAACGATTGCGGGTAGATTCCGCCCTTGCCCGGAGCTTCTTCACCGATGTCAGCGTTGATAAACCATCGTGTCAGCGCTGTTAATTCCAGGGAGGGCAATATATCACGCTGGGGGGGGGGGGCTGGGGGAGGGGGGTTGTTCGGCGTAAGGCTGTGTGCGTGATGGGAACTGGCAGCCTTTGGCGTGTGTGTCCTTCCCAAGGACTCTTTGCGTGGCTTGCTGGACCAAGTGCATGGATTCGCTCAAGGCCCGTCTGGCATGGTTGGCGTGCTTGGCCTGGTGAGCTAAGGATGCTTGTTCGGCTTTTATGGGACTTTGATGGGGGTTTCGCGGGATCCTTAGGCGTTTAGGCCCGGTCGTGGTATTGCTAGCCGTTCTAGGTCAAAGGCAGATGTGTCGATAGTGCCATTGCCCGTTAGGCCCGGCGTTTGATCGCGTTCACTTGTAAGCAGATCATCCAGCCAGACCCATCGCTTCAAAGCGCACACAGCAAAACCTGCCGGGCTCCCTGCTAGCTTGGTTCTGCGCGCGGGCAAATCAGGCGTGCTTGGGAGGAGAATAGTCGCAAGGTTCACTGGGCCTGCTCCCACTGCCGCCGAGTGCTGCCAGACGTCTAGCCAAAAGTTTATGGTGCAGCTGGCCGTAGCAAGCCAGAAGCCAGCAGCTAGCACCACCAGCGACCCGCCAGCGACCCGCTCTGCTTTCGCCGCCTCGCTGGCCTCCTGAGACGGGCCGGTGTGTGTGCTGGGGCAGAAAAAAGTTACAGCGAGAAGGTCACAACAAGAGAGCATAGCAATGCGAAAAGCCGCGCCGCGGAAGTGTATCCCAGCTTGCTCCACACTAACACTAAAAGTCGCTGAAGAAGCTTTCTACCCGCCCCGTTTCAGACGCAAGCCCGCTGAGCGCCCGGAGACAACCCCGGTCGAGGGACTGCGAGCTAAATGCTCTCCGCCCGTTACCGGTTGCCTGCGCTGCTTGCATTTTAAAGGCCCAGCAGCTCGGCCACGTCCCAGGGTCATCCTTTTAAACCAGTTCATCTGCTGCGTGGCCTGTCCGAGGGTGGACTTGTGTTTGGCTTGGAACATTGCATTGTCTCTTTTCGACACCACCATCCACATAATCTACATAATCCACAAATCCACAATCCCACAGTCCTTCTCCACATCATCTCGTTGCTCCCTAGCGTAATTCTAATCCTAATAATACAATAGTTCCTGGGCCGGCACTGATTGCTGCTGCTGCTACTGCTCGCCCGACTCGTGTCCCTCTCCAGATCCACACCCCCAGTCCCCAATGCATCAGGGCCCTGCACACACACCGAGTCTAGCAGAGGCCCCGTGGAGGCCAACATCGTGAACCTGTCCTGCGTCCTGCTTCCTACTCCCTTCGGCTGCCCACTCGTAATTGCAGCGCTCGCCTGGCCCCCCATTGCTGCACTCATCTGCACGGCCTAGGCTTGGTTGCACTGTTGTGGAGCTCGTTCGCTAAAGGGATATCCCCGCCCAAGGACTCGCCATTTATCGGAAGCGACAATCCCGTCCCTGCAAGCTGCCTTCTCGCCCTTCAACTGTTGCTGTTGGACGGTGCTGAAGCCTTGAGGGTTCCTCTGGCGGACGCCGGCCTCCAACTCCCACGCCCGTCCTTCTAAAACACCGTCACGACTGCTGCCGCTCTGCTATCCTCTGCGCCGGCAGACTCGACCCGGCAGCGAGACGGACGACCCGCTCCCGAAGCAGACCTCATTCCACCATCCTCAGATTGCGAACACTGGCCTACGCCGACCAATGTGCGGAGTCCGCCACCGCCAGCCTTACTTTCGGCTGTAGAGCCACATTCCTTTCGAATGGCAACTGACGTTGCGTTCGGTCCTGCGCTGTCGCAAACCAACGCCAGACTAAGCATAAGCTCGTCCTCGCAGGCCTCACCTTCCTCGAGCGAGTCCCCGAGGAACACATCTTCAAGCTTCGGTTTCGGCTTTCGCTCCATGAGCGATGCGTCTAGCGATGGTATCGTGCCGAAAATTGAAGAGCTCGACGACGATGAGGTGGAGGACATGAAAATTGCACCCTCTGCGGAGGACCCGCTACCATCCCCAAGTAGAGCCATTGTGAAACGGCCTCGCGGCCGACCTCGAAAACACCCAATAACACCGCCAACTGCCATTTCGAAGCCTCCGAAGGGCCGATCGAAAACGGGCTGCATCACATGTCGGAGACGGAAGAAGAAATGCGACGAGACGAAACCACACTGTATGGCCTCATGGTCGTTTCTTTTTTCAAAGTACAGGGGAACTGATATGCTGTAGGTGTTCACTGCCAAAAGAACAATGTCCATTGCGAAGGGTATCCGCCTAAAGAGTACTGGAAGAGTGGCAAGCAGCGTGCGGCTGAAGGTACGGACGACATTTCGCCAGACGAACTCACCTCGTTGCTAAACACTCTACTAGGACCGAGAGTTAGCTTCGACCGACCACGAGACTTGCCCATTCTAATTGAGGGTGTGGAAACAGACTTGGATCGATACTTCCTCGACCACTTCAATTTCAACGTCAGTAGAGTACTGAGCTTATTCACTGACAAACAAAATCCGTTCAAAGAGATTTTGTTGCCCATGGCTATTCGGCATCGTGGCCTGATGCACTCTCTTCTCTGCCTGTCTGGCTCGCATCTTTCGTCACGCGAGCCAAACTCGTCGTTTCAGGAGAGGCAGATTCATCATTTTGATTGTGCGCTTCGGAACCTCAGAACGGACAAGAACATGGCCAAATCTATCGCTGGAGATCAAACCGCTCTAATCGAAGATCCAACAGTAGCTCAGACGCTGGTGCTCTGCCTTCGGTCTATTTGCGCCGGTGAAGTAAATGGCGAATACAGACCGCATATGGATGCAGCGAAGCACTTGATACAGACTCAGAAGTCGCCCAATCAGGAGTTCCAAAGCTTCCTCTTTGAATTCTTCATATACCACGATGTTTCGAATTCCGTCACGTCTCTAGATCGGCGGTCGGTGCTGATGATGGAGGACTTCAAGCTCCCGCAGTTTATGATTCAGCCTGAAGCGGGAGCACTGCTTGGAGTTGTGGATGGCCTCTTTGGGTATATTTCGAAGATTAGGCAGCTCCGAGATCGGATACGATCGCGAAGAAGCGAGGGCTTAAAACCCCCTGTGGACTATCCGATCCTCAGCGACGCACAAGCTATCGATACCGGGCTACGTTCGTGGGTGTGCGTTCAGCAAGAGGATACTCCGCGATGGATCGCTTCAATGCTCTACCGGCAGTGCACATGGCTCTATCTTCATCGGACAATATTGCCTTCGACTCCAAACATCAACCTCCGCCAAGCAGTTGACGAAGGCCTTTTCTACCTACGGCAGTTACCATCAGACGCGTCAACGCAAAGCATACTGCTCATGCCACTGTTCCTGCTAGGTTGCGCTGCATTCGAGCGGGACCAGCGGCCTGAGATACTCCAAGCGTTCGAAGGACTGGAGGCCTATTCAGCTCTGGGCAACATCAAGTACGCAAAGGTCATTGTGGAAAAGGTGTGGAAGATGATGGATGCTGGCGACGAGGACTCGTGGGATTGGGAAACTATCATTCGGAAACAGGGCTGGGACTTCCTGGTGACTTGAAGCGCGCTTGTTTCTCAACCGAATATTGTAGATGTCAAGAGTGTCTGGCGTGTTAATATGCACATGTCTGTTACATTTTGATTCCGCTTAGCTGTTTTGGAGGTCACTTTTGAGCGGCGTCTGTTTGGCGCATCGTCTTTGGGTTATCTTGGGCTGCATTGGGCGGAGGCGGTCTAATCCACTGCACATAGGCGGGGTTTGGGTTAAAAAGTTGTCTGGCTCCGCTCTCCTCTGGTTTACTTTTGTTTTTTCCTGCGTTGTATCGCTGCGCTTTGCTGGCGATTGTAGGCGTCTAACGAACCCACGGCTTTGAGCGTTTCTCCTCGCATGCCCTCATCAAAAAAAATTTTATTGGCGAGGCCATAAGTCTATTTTCACATCTCGTTTAACAGGTATATAGGCATATGTAACTCACATGGAAGCGCCGATCTCTATTACAAGCACATCGGAGCAGCTCCGACTGGGCCGGGACACAGACGCCGAGACGCAGAGACGCAGACTTCCCATGCTGCAAACAACTGAGATATGCTAAGAGCTCTTCTAGCTGGCCGTCGCGAAGTACGAAACGGCACCAATCAGCATTTATCCTCCAATGCCGCTCGCGCGCGGTCGTACTAGCATCGAAATGCAGTTGCTGGGGGTGTCCGGAGCGCGGTCCATTCCCTGCTAGATTCCTTCTCATCTCAGTGGCCCAATCCAGGTCATACAATTGCTCTTAGCTGCCCTTTTTTCGCTGCCTCGGCTGGTCGGCGCATTGGCTGTGGGTGTTTTTTTAAATCCCCGCTTCCCTCAAACACTGTTCTCGCTGCTCAGGGCTAATTATGGCAGAACGCCCGACGCTGGCCGCTTTCCAGTACTTGGCCGTAAGCAGGCCCTCGGCTTGATTCGTTGGGCAGCACACTGCGCATGGAGGGATAAGTCCTTTCAACCGGCGGGAAGTAGGGGTCCACACTACTTCCGAATATCATGGTGCGGAAACGCCCTGGAGAAGCGCGACGGACGAACCGTCTTCAGGAATCCGGAGGGCATATTAGAGGAAGATGGAGCCATCTAGAAAATCGTACTAAACAAAGCATGGATCCACTGGAATAGGGAAGGATGCGTGGGGGTTTCCATTGCAAAAACTGCTCATATCGCGATTTACTACACTTTCTTCACCATCGTCACACCATGATTGCACGAGGGATTCAGCCGTCGAACCGCCAATAACCGCTCACCGCTGACGCTTGAAAGTCGCGAGTCCCACTCCGTCTCCAGGTCCATCCATGTATTCCATGTGTTAGGGGGGCAGTTGGCGCAGCCCTATATGCTCGATATAGTTCTGACCTATTTGTACCACGTGCAGGTTTCTTGATTTGTGGTGTTGACCTGTCGCAATTCTGTGCCTCCGGCCAACCACACTTTGTCGCTCAATGTCGATGGTACATGCCAGGGGCTCTCCGAGACTTCCCTCCCTTCCCTCAAACGCACCCTAGCAGCAGCAACAACAACAGCAGCAGTAGCCAGAGCCCATCAAATCCCTCATACGTACCTGCACGCACCCTCCGCAATGGTACGACCAGGCTTCATCGTCACCGATGTCAGACTGCAAGGGGAGTGCTTTGTCATGAGGCGTGAGCCTTTAAGTGCGAAAGAGGGAATCGGTGGCTGAAATCAGTCAGATCGACCAGGGGGGGTGCCAGCCCTACGGTGCGCGGAAGTCCCGATTCCTCAGCATTGACATGGCCAGGCCCAAGACCGGAGATGCCTCTTTGGCAGCGGCTCCTGATCGACGGCGTATGCGGTGGGGGAGTCGAGTAATTCACCATGCACGGTTCTGTGGCGCGAAAAAATGTCTTCGCGAGTCGCTGTGCGATCACGGTTCCTTCGTTTTCGTCAGGGTGGTCGGTCCGTCTTGCAGTTTGTGGAACCAGGCGGCCGGAATATGCAGAGCCGTTCTAGAAACACGTATGTAGCCGTGCGCCGGGAAAATGGGTGTAAGCAATGCTTGAAGTGAGGCCCCTGGTGGCGTCCTACGAAAACTGGACCGTGCGCAGAACACTAAAACATTATAATCGACTACCCGTGTACTCTACATATATCCAATTAATATAAATTAATTAATTATGCCTATCATTTATACTTCTAATAACGTAGACTTAATTTTACTATTTATAATTGGGGTTTTAGTGCTGGAGCATCCAAAATCGGATGGTCGCTGCTTTTGAAGTCTCCAATACTGCGTTAAACCCTGCAGCCCTTGCCGTCCGAAGGCATGTCATCCCTGTCACCGCCCTTACCTATAAAACCCATATCTACGGTCCTTGAAGTACTTAAAGATTAATCTAGTTAGCCTAGTTAATATTATTAAAAAGTATATAAATGCTTACGCTAGCCTTTTACCTAGCTTACATCTTCTCTCTTACCGCTATTTATAATATATTTGTCATTACGGACTAACTTGAGAAACAAGTACTAAGAGAGGATTAGGACGCTAGTCTATAGAGAGACGGTGGTGCCTTATCTCATAAATTAGAGCATTCGTGAATCGTTAGTGTGCACGGACGAACTGCTCGTTATCAACCAACGGAAATTTCCACGAAGGGTCTAAGAGCTTATCCCTTCATATGGCAAGTTTTCTTGGACTTTTCGTATATGCACGCCTTATAAGCCAATCTAGAGGCTCTATGCCATATAGAGCTTGGTGTTTGAAGCCTCTAGTTAGTGCGATTGCTTAGCAATAAGGGTGCTGGCGCCTTATTGACGTTTTTAACGCTTGATATTACGGTAAACAGTAGTGATATGGCCAGGAAGCCTACAATATTTGGTGTAGTTAATTAAAAGGCTTTAATACAGTCGTTTAGGAAATATCGATAACTCGCGTAGAGCCGAATGTCGCGTATCGCCTACCCTATCAAAACGATAACGTGTTCCACCACCTAGTCGGATACACCACGCGTCGCTAGCAGAATTAGTAATGATATCAACACAGAAGCTTTAGAAGCTTTAATAAGAAGGCAGATTAGTTCTTGCTACTTAAATCTATTAAAAAAAAAAAAAAAAAATTTTCAAATTTCAAATTTCTAGCCTTCGTAAGGCTGCAACGTTGTATAATATTCCAAAGTCTACCCTCCATAATTGTGTTTAAGGGAAACCACCTTAGAGCGCGCTAAATACATAAAAACGAAAGCTACAGCCCTCTAAGGAGTAGGCACCCGTGCAGTAAATCCTAGAGCTCGACCAACGTAGATTTCCCCCCTAGATTATCGACGTACGACGAATGGTAGACGTATTACTCGCTGCGTGTAGCCAGAATTTAGTGTGGCCAACAGTCAGCGTCCAGCGAGCTTCGCTGACTGACTGTACCAATTGAACCGCTCGCTGTCCACTCGCCGGGTAAATGTATACGCTGACTGCACCGCTGACAGCGCGCTTATCTAAATTGGGTAATTTGTATAGATATAATGGAGTTATAGAGCCAAATTTTAGATTTTTAATAGCACTTCTATATATACAAATATTAACATTACCCGATCTTAAATCTACCTTAATTAACCTTATATAGTATTTAGATATCGCCGCGCCGCGTAGGCTTAAAGAAGTTGGTAGCAATATTAGTGGTAGGGACTTAGGTTAGGTAGTTAAGTAGGCTCTATAAGCTCTATTTTAAAGTTAAATTCTATTAGGTAGAGAGCTCTAGTAAATATACCTATTTGTATCAATTTAATAATACAGTTGAGTTATATCCCGGGGCACGAAATACGTATAGTATCGTATGCTCTTTGGGATGATGGTGACTGTCTCTTGTATTAAAGCAGACTACGTAGTCTATATACTGATGCGACCTCCCCCTGATTAGTCAGTGCTTCAGGAGTGCACTAGACGCGTAAGTGAGTGGTTAGTATACCGAACGCGTAAACGCGTACCTAGCGTACCGAACGCGTAGGCACGCGGTCGGTATGATAGGTGCTATAATTATACACTAGCGGTACTTGAAAAATGAAACCACCTGTATATAGCCTCCGTAATTACTCTAGTAGAACCGTAAAACACAAAAGAAATATATAAGAAATCCATAGGGGATCCCTCCCGAGGTGTCTTCTGGGCTGCCTTTTAAATAGTACTTTAAGCGGGCCGTAAGTCCTGCTTACGGTCCGTAAAGTAAACCGTACAACCTTCCGACGGGCCGTAAATAAACCGTACGGCCTTCCAACGGGCCGTAAATAACGTACGGCCTTCCGACGGGCCGTAAATGAACTATAGTGCTCCATTAGTCTCGTTCCACCCATTCTATAACCTTTACATTGAGCTTATTTGTGTCAATTAGGGTTTTAAGGGCTTAACACGGCTTTGCCTTAGTTATGGCGTCTACTAGGTTATCTCTACTGGTAATTTATTTAACCTCCGTAATCTTACGTCGTTCGTAGGCCTAATATAAGCATATTAGGTCGACCATAAGCCTCTTCTCCTGTGTTGTACCTAGTTTAACTAGGCAGTCGTAAAGGGACTTTAAATCGGTGTATAAAACTAGGGGTAATTACTCCAGTTATAGAATCTTCTAGACCGTTAATTTAATTGCGGCTGCTATATTAAATCTATAAGCTAGTGTATATAGTTTAGAAGCTAGTACACTACGGGTTACTCATTTACACTTAATTAAAGACTAATGCAGTATATTTGCGTCCTAATTGCGGTCCGTAAGTACAATTATAAAGCCGATTTGTGATGATAGGTCTTTATTATTAGTAAAGGAGGCGTCCGTAAATGCCAGTAAGCTAAGGGAACTTAGGTCTAGTGGTATAAAAGTAAGTCCCTTTACTACATTATTAATTTGCCACTAAATGCGCTTATTAATAATAGATTCAATTTACCGTCCGACCCGGTCCCCCTAATGGGTCCACGCAGACTAATTCCTATGGTAAAAACTTAATATTTACTGAGAAAAACCCATTTTTTGGGTAAACAAAAAACCCCTAAGGGAAACGTGAGAGGTAGTACTTCCAGATAGCATCCATACTACATTAACGGGGGGAAAAACACCGTCAGGTTGCTGCTTTGAGACTCCCCTTGCGCGGGAGTGTCTAAAATGCCTGTCTTGCCCTGTCTGCCACTTAAACCAATTTGCCACGCTATGTATTGCCTGTATTAAGTCGTGTACCTGCCCCTAGCTCCTTCTCTAAGTCTCCTATGAATATCTCCTGATAATAACGCTTGCGCTCCGCCCGGGCCTGTATGCTGAGGTCTCTTATCCTTTCCTCTATTAAAAGGTTTCTATAACGGGGTGTATAACTTGGTATCGCTTTTGCCCTGGGGCCTAAACCTAGGCCCTTACACCTATTTGTGAGGTGTAGGAGGACGCTCTAGTATTTAATAGGGGGGACCAGTCCCTATAACTAGATACCTAGGTTGCCAGGTAATGTTGAAATGGGGGGCCTCTGCTACGCTTAGGGCGCGGATTGTTCGCGTATGTGTGTGGGTGCTGCGCGGTGTATGTAGTATTTGTAGGAGGGAGGGGGTACGCTGGAGGGATAATTGCCTGTCGATTTAAATGACCGAATGTGTA
>Ga0307515_10016415_pt1 | contig 13554 bp, 1 predicted proteins | sample 17_EM_MG_FD_194513 | JGI IMG/M metagenome (GOLD analysis project Ga0307515, IMG submission 194513) | Populus trichocarpa ectomycorrhiza microbial communities from riparian zone in the Pacific Northwest, United States - 17_EM | ecosystem: Host-associated > Plants > Roots > Unclassified | place...
TTTTTGGACGACGTCCGTAAGCAACCACTTATGACTCCGTAGGTATAGGCCTATATAAAGGCCTATATTCGTCGTAGATAGATTCCATAGATTTATATTCATTCTTTATCCTCAGATCCAGTTCATTAGGTTATAAGCACTCGTTACTACTAAGCTACGACATTAGAAGATTGACACCTTACCATAGGTTGCATAAAGGGTTACCACACCCGTGCTAGGTCATATCTTACTGCTCTATATTTAACGCCTTACCATAGGCCGTATTAAGGGTTACCACACCTGCGTACAAAGTCATTCCTTATTATTAAAATTACGCGTTAAAATCGTTTATTTACGCGTTAAAAATCATTTGTTTACGCGTTAAATTCATTTATTTACGCGTTACTATGGGTAAAGACTATCTAGGCATTTAACGCCTTAAGAAAGACGGTTTAAATTAGCACCAATATTGGACGCAGCTTAGTACGTACCTATGTGGTGAGGGCCTTCTGTATATTATTTAAGAAGATACGGCCCTACTCTACCCAAAGCTTCAGGAAGAAAAACCTATGATATCTATTAATTAAGTACTAAAAGATGCTGGTAAGGAGGAGCGAGATAAGATCCTTAAGAGGTCTTAAATCATTATGGATACTAATAACTTAATTCGCTTAACTAATAAGGCACTCTCCGATGAGTATAATAAGGAGTTTAAATAGTATAATAAGGAAGACGGTAAAGTCTGTTTAGTTATCCTTAGTATAATTAATAATAAGATTATTACTGCCTTAGAGCATAAGTAGACGGCGAAGGACTATATTAATTACCTTAAGCAGATATTTAAGGCCTATGGCTTAATTTATAAGGCTAACGTATAGGAGACTTTTATTAAGCTCCGCTATTAATCGGACTAAGTAATTACTACTTTCTTAAGCCGTTACTAAGAAGCGGTCTAAGGAGTTAAGTAGGTAAAGCTTACCCTAGATAATAAGATTATTAACTATTAATTTATTAACGCCGTTGACAAACACTTCCCTATATAGGCTTAAATCTAATGTAATAAGATTCGCAACGGCTATACGATTTTACTGCTCTAATTAATCGCTGACCTTACCGACGAGGCTCGGCGGAAGGACTTACTTAAGAGCTTCGCCTCGGTTAATAAGCTATTAGGTGACTTACGTAAGTAGTCTGGTTAAGGACGTGGTAACGAACACGGTTGTGGTAATAGCCGCGGTAGAGGCGGCGGAGGAGCCAGTTGTAGTGCCTTATTAGGTAATTAAGGTCCTACTAAGGATGCTTTAAATAGGTGTGGATGGTATAAGTAAGGTTATCTAGGTGGCGAGGAAGGCTGCTAGATAAAGCACGCCTATTTAAGGCCCGAATGGTGGAGACCTGGAGAGAGATAACCTCCGCGCTTAGGTAATAGAGCAGCCTTAAATATAAATAAGGCCTCTAAGGGGACATCTAATCGCCCCTCTTAGGCTACTAATTTGGTAACTAGATTAATCTTTGCTACGTAAGTTATTAGGCCAGTAGCTATAGCTTTAGGAACGAATATTAAGGACTCCTAGATAGCCGATAGTTGCTTAAATATTTATATAGGCAATAATATTAGGAAGTTTATCTAGTATTAGGAAATTAAACCTATTTAAATCTAGACGGGAGGAGGCCTAATAAAGGCTATTGGCGTTGGATTAGTTAAGCTTATAGTTACCTAAACCAACTACTTAGCCTATACAATTATATTTACTAAAGTGTATTACTGCCCTAACTTCTTTACGAATATTGTTTTGCTTAGTGTTCTATAATAAAAGGAAGCCTTCTTTAATGGTCTCTATAATATAATTAACCTTATTAAAGATTAGGCAGAAATAGCCTATATTCTATATATTAACGGACTTAATACGTTTATACTGGTAGACAACCCTATAAAGGTTCCTTTTGTAATAGCTCTGGCTATCGCATAATCGCGCCTCTATAAGAAAGGCGTACTTGCTAAAGCTACTATGGAGACTTAATATAAAAGACTATAATACCTTCCTCCTAACTAGATACGTCTCCTCACTAGGAGTATAAAGGGGATTATAGTTACTAAGGATAAGCTATTTCACTGTAAGAATTGTTACCTTAGAAAGGCCAAGAAACAAATATTAAGACGCCCTTAACGACACAGTAATCGTATATTTGAAAAGGTATATATTAACGTAGTTGGGCCATTAAAATACGAAGGTCTCTACGGTAAGAAGTACTAGGTATTATTTACTGATAACTAAACACGCTTTAGATGGATCTACTGTATATTAAATAGAGGCTCCGCGGCCTCTACCTTAAAGTAGTTTGTTTATATAATTAAGACTTAAATAGGGATAATAATTAGTTGCTTTAGATTAGATAGAGCTACTAAGTAGTTTAGTAAGGACTTAACCGATTTCTTTAAGGACGAAGGTATACTTACTAAGGTCTCTACCCCATATACCGCACACTAGAATGGAATAGTAGAGAAGGCTAACTACCTAGTTAAAGAAAGGGTTAAGGTAATGTTAATTAAGACTTAATTACTACTAAAGCTCTGGTCTAAAGTCGCTAAGGTAGCTATATATAGGCTTAATATATTACCTATATTAGTTAATAAGGATAAAGCTCCGCCCGCTTAAGTAATGGCTTACGCCCTAGGTAACACCGACTCTATAATTACGTACGCCAACTAGAAGATCTATGGCTGTCCTACCTACGTCTATATTAATAAAAAAGACCCTTAGCAGTAATAGGGTAATAAGTTTGTTATAAGGGCTTAGAAGGGACGATTAGTTAGCTATAAAGGCTTATATATATATCGCGTCTATCTACCTTATAAGAACAGGGTCGTTTAATTAAGTAGCGTTACCTTTAACGAATTAGGAACCTTTCTTACTACACCAATTAGTGAAGAAGAAGGTGGCGATAACGATATCTACTGGATATTACTTAAGGAACTTCCTACTAAAGACACTATACTAAAGGTCTCTCGGTCACCGCAGGAGGTAGATAAGGTCTCTTGGTCACCGTAGGAAGGAAGTAAGGTCTTTTGGTCACTATAGGAGGTAGATAAGGTCTCTCGAGCCTTATAGTTAGGGGGTGACTCTTAGTTGGGGGGTGCCTCTGTTAATTATAATATCGCACTACAGCTTAATCGACCTCCTTTTACTGACGAAGAATAGGTAGGTTTTAACTAGTAAGAGCTTCCTAATCTAGGAGGACACCTCTATTAGGAAGCGACTCCCCTAAGGAACATTAACTAGGAGGATCTGGAGCAGATTTTAATTAAGTATTTAGATAAGGAAGCTGAACCTATAGTAAACACTTATATACAGTTAAAGCTATAACTTAACTATAGCGTACTCTATAGAACCGGAAGGAAGGAGCTGGCTATAAAGGCTACCTACTTTACCCTATCCTTCGCCTATACGTTTATAAGTGCTTTATTACAGCCTTAGTGGATAAAGATAATTAAGGAACTACCTCTAAAGCTACAGAACTGGAAGGAAGCTATAAATTTAATATTTAAGAAGGAATAGAAGGTTGCGGTAGATAAGGAATAGGAGTCTTAAATAGTTAATAACTTATTTAAGATTATTAAACTTCTACCTGGAGCTAAGGCTCTACTAGTTAAATAGGTCTTTATATACAAATTTAATAAGAATAATGTCCTATTTAGATGGAAAGTATAGCTAGTATTATATAGTAATAAGCAGCGCCTAGGGATTAACTATGGCGATATATTTATAGGCGTCGTTTAACCTAGTATATTTAAGCTATTAATGGCCCTAGTTACTATATACGATCTAAAGTACAAGCACTTAGACGTAATTACGGCCTTCCTTAATAGGAAGCTTAACCGCAAAAATATCTATATTTAGCTGCTAGAAGGATACCGCCAGTATTAAAAGGATAGCGTTACTCTTGTGGGCCTACTGCTTAAGGCTCTCTACGGTCTTAAATAGGCGCTATGTCTTTAATATAAGGAGCTTAAGAGCTTCTTTATTACCCTTAAATATATACCAATTCTAGCTAACCTATACGTCTTTGTCAGCCAGTAAAGCGGCTAAATTATTATCGTCTATATTAATAATCTTATCTTAATTGGACGAGATATATAGACAATTAAACTACTTAAAGAAGCACTTAGGAATAAGTATAAAGTAAAAGACTTAGGCCTAATTACGTACTACCTAGGTATTTAAATTATAAGGAACCAATAGGCGCGCTTAATTCGACTAGTATAGGACGCCTATATTAGGAAGATCCTATATATATTCTATATAGACGATTACACACTAGCCTCTATATTAATTTACCCCTTTATAGTAGACTTTAAGCTACGCGAAGATTAAGCTCTGCCGGAGCTAATAAAACAGTATTAATTACTAATAGGCTCTCTACTTTATCTATATAATTGGACTTGGCCCAATATAGCCTAAGCCGTAGGAAAGCTCTATTAGTTCCTATATAGCCCTGCTAAACTATATATAAAAGCCGTAATATAGATACTCGCCTCCTATATAGGAACGATTGACTTAGGTATAGAGTTTGGCTTACCCTAAGGGCAATAACTACCTCTAAAAGCCTTTGCTAAGGCATTAGTTACGGACTATACTACCCCTAATTATAATAGGGAATATAGCGGAAGCCTATTAGGTAATATACCTAACCTATAGCTATATAGCTATAGCGATGTAGTGTTTATAGATACGGTTAATAGGAAGTTAACTTCTAGCTATATCTATAAGCTAGCGGGTAATCTAGTTTTATATAAATTAAGTAAGCAGTTAATTCTTATAACCTTAACTACGGAGGTTAAGTATATAGCGATAACGCATACGGCTAAGGAAGCCTTATAGCTCTATTAATTACTTACTAATTTAGGCTATACTAGAAAGGATTTACTACCGATATATTTATATAGCGATAATTAACCAGCTATTTATAAGGGATATTATTGCGGACACCTTAGGTTGCCCTCAGGACAACCCCCAGACACCCCTTAGATAGTCGCCGGTTACGTACCGGAGGCACGTGCCCGTAGTATATAGTCTCCACGATCCTAGAGGCCTTACCTCCTTAAGGATTTATCTCTCTTACTAATCTATTCTATTTTATAATCGTGTCCTTATAGCCCCCTGTCTATAAGATCCCCTTATATTTAAATCCTTCCTACTCTTTTTTAGAAGGGCAGTTAGCTTTAAGGACTAGATTATTTATTTATATCTTTTATTTATAACCACTATCCTCCCTTAAAAATCTTGTAATAACTTAAACGGAAACTCTACGGATACCTTATAGAAAGCCGTTGCGCAAAGGCAGAAAGGTCCCTCTAATAGTAAGAGATTGCGATAATATAACCCTCTAGGCAAGATAGCTGAATGAGCCCTAATACCTAGATGCTCTAGGAGCTCGAAAACTCTTATATACCTACGGTTACCGCTAAGGAAAACGTAAACACCCTCTATAATGGTTATAACGCTGCCGGAAAGTAACTAGAACCCCTTTGGCCCTATCTAGGCTAATTAGAAGATTAAGCGCTAGAGGCGACCCTAAGATCTTCCCCTAAGCTAGAAATGCTAAAGAAATATACTAATACGTCCAACTAGGGACCTAACCGGAATTCTCCTAAAAGACCACCGGCTTATAATTGGCATAGTAGTAGTGTATAGAATGCTTATAAGCCAAGCGGGCTTACCCCTTTAGGAAACTAAACCTAAATACTAACTTAAGACCTAAGGCTTATTAGGAAACCCGCACTAGCTACTAGTACTAATACTACCTCTATAGTAGGAGCTTCCCTAGGCCTAAGTTTGGAAGGTTAAGAGCCCTATACTAATCTCCTTTAAGATGGATATTAGAAAGCTGTTATAAGGCTCTTAGAAGCTATATGGGAGGAAGCCACTAATAAATATATTAGAACCCTTTAAGGGCAAATCTAGATCTGGTAAGGTTTAATCTAAGCTAGGTAAATTCTTTTATAACCTAGTTAAGGCTAAGGGCTTTCTAGGGGCTACTTAGTACCTACCTAAAGAGGTATAGAAGACTTAGAGAGGCACCTATATAATAAACGGAAAAAGGATATAGACTAACTGGCTAAGGCCTCTAGTAGTTTAGAACTTCGTTATAGACCTAACGCCTAATAGCTAGACGATTGGGTTTGTAAGGTAAACAACTTCTTTAAAATGCTAATAATATAAGATAATACCAAAGAGCGTATATACTAGATTATTAGCAAGATTAAAGACCGATTGCTAAACTAGATTGCGCTTAATTAACTTAATAAAGAGCAAATTATAACATAGCTATAGCTATAGACCTTCCTAAAGGGTTAGACCTAAGATCCGTATATTATATAATACGATAATATAGAACAATTCTAGAATAGTACGCAGCTAGACCGTTAAGACTTCCGCCAGTTTATAAACTTTATAAAAACTTATACTTAATAAATGGATTTAGAGCTCTTTAAAAATAAGGACGGCAGTATCTATAAAAAGGAGAAGATTGGATTTATCTAGGCTAGAATTAAGCTAGTAATTCGTGACAAAATAAAGTACGTAGGAGCCCTACTGCGGATTACCGCATATACGGATTTTAAATAAGCGGTTTTAAACGCTAAGGATGCGGTAAGGAACCAGACCTCTTTTGGTAGAAAGCTGGGGGGTTACTAAAAGCGCGGGTACTTTAATAGTAATATAGGGTAGACCTAACCTTTAAAGAAGCCGTTCTTAAAGAGAACTTTAAAAGGGTTAAAGTTAGGAACCTTAAATAACGGGAAAGACTCCTAGGGTTAACCTAATACCCATCTGGCACCTCTACAGGAATACTTTAAGAAGTTAAGAGAAAACTCTAGAGGTAGATTTTATTAGAAAAATAAGTAGGGTAATAACCGTACTAATAATCTAAAAAAAGAAAAGCCCTAGTTGCGGACCTTTCCTAGCTACAACTAGGGTAAGATACGGAAGGAGAGACTTTCTATATTACTGTTAAGCTGGAAATAACACTCCCTATAGGTGAGGTATAATAGTTCTAAGTACTATATAATAGCGGCGCCGAAATTAATCTTATATAATATGATTTAGTAAAAGAGTATAAACTTATCCTATTATAAAGGTAGTAGAAACCTATTATAGGCTTCCTGGATAAGTATTGGATTAAGCTATATAGTGCTTATAAGCTTATAGTGTTAATAGCTAATATACACAACCGCATTAAGGTAGTTAGCCCGTAACCCTTCTAGGCGGCTAACTTTATAGGTTATAACCTTATCCTTAGATACCCTTAGCTTATAGAAGTAGATCCTAAGATATGCTTTAAGACTAGAGCCTTTAAATAGTGGAATAATAAAGATTTGGAAGGGTATATATTACTAATAAGCCTAAAGGACATCCTAGAGAATGTAGCCCTAGGTAAAATAGTGTACGCTCTATACCTAAAGGAGTATTAGATCTAACCCCTATTTAATAGCAAGATAGGTATAGAGCTTAGTATAGGTAATAACCCCTTTATAATAGAGATCTTACGGGGAACTACTAGATAGGTCGCGGAGATATTATAGGGAGGCGGCGATCTTAAGGATCTTATAAGATACTTTAACCGCTATAGGTTACTTTAGCTTAAGTAATATACGGAGAGTATACTACGGTACCTTAAACGCTACGTTAAGGAGTTCCTTACCCTCTACTAGCTACTGTATAAAACGGTTTAACGTACGGTAGCAACTATATATAAGTAACCACTATAGCGCATAACGCTGCCCGTAAGTATCTTAAGGGAGCTTTAGGACCTACCTAATAATAACGCGAAGGATAAACGCAACCCTAATTTATTAAATATTCCAGTAGGCCTAAGGGACTTATTAAGGGTATTTTCGGGTAGGAGAGTAAAAGTCCTACCGCAGAACTTGGAGTATAATTATATAATTAATTTAGAAGAAGGTAAATAACCGCCAAACCTTCCTATCTATAACCTCTCGCGTAAAGAGCTTAAGATCCTACGGGAGTACCTTAATAGGTCACTGGAAAAGGGGTAGATTTAGCCTAGTAAGTTGCCGTTAGGCATACTAATCCTCTTTGTTTTAAAACTAGATGGAACTATAAGGCTATATATAGACTATCGTGGTCTTAACAAGATTATAATTAAGAACCGTTACCTACTACTACTAGTTAGTAAAATGCTAGATTAACTATTTAGGGCGAAGATCTTTATAAAGCTAGATTTATAAGACGCCTATTATAGGCTCCGTATTAAAGAAGGGGATAAGTAAAAGACCGCTTTTAAGACCTAATACGGCCACTTTAAGTATCTAGTAATGCCTTTTGGGCTAGCTAATACGCCTGCGATATTCTAATCGTACATTTATAGAGCCTTAGGGGGATTAGTCGACCGTATATACGTCGTCTATTTAGATAATATCTTAATCTACTTAGAAGACGAGGATTAACATAAGTAACACGTCCGCGAAGTGCTGGAACGTTTAGATAATTGGGGCCTTTACGCTAAGGCATTAAAGTATATCTTTAATACTAAGCAGGTTAAGTTCCTAGGTTATATTATAACGCCTATAGGTATAGTTATGGACCTAGTATAGGTGTAGACGATCTAGGAGTAGCCGGAGCTAGAAAGCTACTAGGATGTTTAAGTGTTCCTAGGCTTTGCCAATTTCTATAGGCGCTTTATTTATAACTACTTAGATATTGCCTGATACCTATTTAATTATATTATAGAAGCTTTCTAAGACCCGACCTAAGGAGTAAAAAGCTTAAAGGCGGTAAGAAAGAAAACTAAGAAGGGACTAACTAAATGGTATAAGCTATAGTTATAGCCTGGAAAGGCTTAGGAGGCCTTTTAGGAACTTTGCGCGAAGTTTATAAAAGCTTTATTGCTACGGCATTTTAACCTAGATTAGCTATTAATAATAATTACTAATATATCGAACTTTGCCCTTATTGGTATCCTACTATAACCTAATAGGCATCTAGACGCTACCCAACTCTATTAAAGACTAGTAGTATTTTATAGTAGAAAATTCTAGGGACCTAAAGTTAGGTATTATACCCACGACAAGGAACTGCTAGCTATAGTTAACTACTTTAAATAGTGGCGACACTACCTTAAGTACGCGAGCTATACTACTCGTGTACTCTTAGATTACTATAATTTACGCTACTTTATAACTATAAAGGAGCTTATACCTTAATAAGCTAAATAGGCAGAGGAGCTTACGTAATTTAATTTTAAGATTAAATATAAGCTAGGGGAAAACAACCCTACTAATAAACCGTTATAACGGCTAGACTATGCCAAAGGCTTTAAAATAGGAGAAGGAAAACAGATAATAGATATCTTACTCCCTATATTATAGAATAAGCTCTAGGTATAGAATGCTTGAGCACCTATAGCTTTATATACCGAGTCTTAGGTGGTATAAGCCCTATCGGTTTCCACTAACGTTTTAGCTGGTACCTGGTCTATTGCTAATAAGGGTCCAAATATACCTAAATAGGACATCCCTAATACATTCTTAGAACCTAGTAATATACCATCTCTAATTACTAAGCTATTCCCTTAAATAAATAGCGAAGCTATAGAGCAATTGGAACTCGGAGCCCTATAATAATTAAAGGACTTTAACCTTATAGCGGCCTTCCTAATATACGCGTATTAAAGAGTTATAAGATCTATGGTACTATCTAGTCTTATACTTAGAGTAGTATGGGACGAAATAGCTTTTACTTAGGAACTATCTAAAAGGTTAACGGATCTTATCTATAAGGTGTAATGGAGGAATACTTCCTATACTAACCTTAATACGGAAGTAGACCGGAAATATAATAGAAAGGAAGCTACTAGGCGCTATTATTAGGAACTAGACCCGATAGGCCTACTATATAGAGGTAGTAAGGTTTAGGTGCTATAAGAAGCAAATCTATAACAGAAGATTCTTATAAAGAATTACGATAATCCTCTAGGCGGCCACTATGGTTAAGTAAAGATAGTGGAATTACTTTAGCGTAAATACTATTGGCTAAGGCTTAATTAGGAAGCAAAGGAGTATATCAGCTATTATAAGAAGTGTTAAGTATATAAGATCCGCAGGTATAAGCCATAGGGTCTACTTAAATTAGTTCCCCCTACTAGTAAGCCATAGCAATATTACGCCATGAACTTTATTACGGATCTCCCGCCATCTAAAGATAGCTAAGGATGAACATACGATTTGGTCCTCATACTTATTAATAGGTTTTTAAAGTACGTCTAATACCTTCCTATTAATAAGACGATTAACGCACAAAAGCTTACTAACCTAATTAAGGAGAAATGCTTTCTTAAAGTAGATTAGCTATACTCCATTATTACTAATAGGGGCAGCGTCTTTATAAGCTAATACTGGTTAGACCTATACTTCTATTTAAAGATAGACTACTAATATAGTATGGCTTTCTACCCGTAGATAGATGGGTAAACGGAACGCTAGAACTAGGAACTGGAGTCTTACCTATAGATATATTTAAACTACTAGTAAGACAACTAGTGCGAGCTACTTCCATACGTAGAGTACGCTTACAATTTAAAGTAATATATATTATATAAGTATATACTAATCCAGATTACCTATAGCGTTTAATTATTTAGGTTTAATGGTATACCTAATAATTACTAGCTAAGGCCGTATAATTAGTTATAGGATCCTACTGGGAAGTCTAAGGACATCTACTAGAGAGTATAAGGATACCTCTAAAAATAGGAGGAGTAATAAAAGTATGCGAAGCAAAGCCTATAAGATGCCCAAGAGCAGTAAAGACTTTAGTATAACTATAAGCACTAGGACAAGCATTTCGGAGTAGGCGATAAGGTTCTATTACGTTTAATAAATATTAAAACCCGTTAACTATTAAAGAAGCTTAATATAAGATACCTAGGTCCCTTTTAAATTAAGAAACGAATTAGTAAGCTAGCCTATCGTCTCCAGCTACCCCTATCTATAGCCTATATATATTTAGTATTTTACATAAACCTATTAGAGCTATAGCATAGACTACCACCGGAAAAAAACTTCCGTCTAGGCCTAATTAAATACCCTAAGGTAGTGGGCGAGCGGTATAAGGTTAAAGCTATACTATGCTATAAGTCTATTAAGAATAAGCTTTAATTTAAAGTTAAATAGCTAGGCTAGCCCGCTAAGGACTCTATATAGGAACTAGAGGATTACCTTAATTATTGCAAAGATATTCTAAAAGAATATTGGGATTAAGGTCCATAATTTATAAGTTGTAGAAAGCGCTCTAATACTACGGTATCATTATAACCTAGGAAGAAAGCTCGCGAAAAGAGTAAATAGATTAAATTGGATATGGAACGGATAGGCTCCGGAAACTATAGGGATAGGGCTATAGCCTAAGGCAGGACAGGTCCTTAGCCTTTCCACATATATAGCATAGAGTTAATAGGGTATTTTGCTAGAATTGCATTCCCATTTATTAATCTATACTAAAAATATTATTCCTAGGGCTTTTAAGCCCTTTTTAAAAGCCTTACAAGGCCTTCCTAAGCATCTAATTAAGGTCCTTAATTATTACTATATATAAGAATGAATCCTAAAAGTCTAAACCACAAATACCCAATCTGAAAAGCCACTACGCCTTATTATTATTAGGAGTAGGATCAGTGTCTATTAGGCTATTAAGTGATGGCTAACGAGAATAGGATCTAGATGCCTTAGTAGGCGTATAAGTAGGCATAAAAATAGGGGCAGGACGATAAGGTATAGCTAGAGCAGAGACTCTTAAACGCTTAACACCAATATTAGGTCCAAACCAATACTAATAAAGCTCTTATAGCGTAAGCTTATAGTTAATAAAGATACGCTTAAGCCTAGAATAAATAGAGACGTTGGCTGGCTGGTACAGTCTAGAACCACTAAGACCTTACTATAGTAACTATTAGTTACCTATCCGCTAGGTACCTAAAGGGTAACCTACCTAATACTGTATTATATTATACTCTTTTAAAACTTAACGCGTATACGCAAACTCCTTCCTATAGTAGACAGTGACCTTCTTCTTATTACCCCTATTATATACCCTATCCTCAGTATACTAACCTTGCTCTTATATTAGGCGTTGCTAGCTAGCTTACTAGGAATTATAGGCAGTGTAGATGGCTGTAGTATAGTCTTAAATTTGGCTAAGTTGTTTAGTATTTACGCTAGAATAAGAGAGAGCCTAGGCGATATAGTAGTTAAGGACATTAAAGGAACGTCGCTACTTAGGCCTAGGCTATTAAAGCTTAAAGTTAGCAATGGAAATCTATTAAGGATAGAAAAACTTACCTTAATATAACTGCCGCTCTTAGTACGTATACATTAATTATAAGGACTAAAGGTATTAGATCTAACGCAGTGTGTCTTATTATAAGCCTTTAGAATCCTATTATTAGATTTCTGGTCTTTCAAAGACGTATAGGCAAAATCATTTAGGTAGGACTAGCACTAGTTATAGGTTAGCGGGGGTTAGGGTTCTATATATAAAGGCAGGGCCAAAATACGCTATAGAATTTACTTAAAAGAGCAGTTAGTAGGAGAACGAAGAGGTATATTAAATTGATAATAAAAAAGAAGAAAATCTTAATAATATATTAAAGATACGTCTAAAATTAGACGAAGGTTAATAATGGGAAAGTAAGGTATTAAGGAAAAGGAGCAGCTTAATAAGCAAAGGTGTCCTTATACTTTACCATCTAATACCCTTCTAGTAAATAGCTGTAACCTTACTAATATAACTCCGTTATAATAGCGCTATTTAGAAGAAAGGAAATACGCGTATAAGTTATTTAACCATTACTTCCTTATAAAAACTAACTACGCGGCTAGGGGAAGGTAATTAAAACGTTAAATTAAAGACGTATATAGGTTAAATTAGACCTAAAACAATACTATAGTATTAAAGAATAACATTATAGACGTTCTTAATAATTATATAATAGCTACAATTGCTATTGCGAAATGTCCCTATTTACTAAGTAGTAGAGCTATATTAAATATACGGCACAGGACCACTAGATTTAAAACTATATATACTAAATCTTAAGAGATAAGTCTCTTTAATTAACTAATTAATACCTTAACCGCATCTAATAGCCTAAGGGTGAATGCGGGAGTAATATATTAGTGACGCAGAGGATTATAAGAAAAGGATTATAAGAAAGAATTATAGACTATATCTTAGTAGTTAAAGACAACGGTAAGCCAAGGCTCTGTACATTAAATCCTATACTAAAAGGTTCTACGGAACTATACTAGAATACTAAATTACCTATAATACTCGTAATTAATTACAGACTGGCATAAAGGCTTAGAAGTAGAGTTGCATAAAAATCCCTATATTAGCCTAGGTAGCTACTGGCATGCTTTTAATAGGCTTCTAATAGGTCTCCTAGCAATCCTTACGTCTTTTCTCTAGTTATATTTTTTCCTTATTAAGGTTTTTTAGGAGTTTAAAGCAGGGGTTAGATAGATAGATGATATACAGCGGTATGCCAATACCTCTTTAA